>Ga0075421_100008113_pt1 | contig 12884 bp, 7 predicted proteins | sample SoiMetdeltSBSDD5_FD_75292 | JGI IMG/M metagenome (GOLD analysis project Ga0075421, IMG submission 75292) | Bulk soil microbial communities from a Populus tree surrounding site in Tennessee, USA - Soil MetaG P. deltoides SBSDD5 | ecosystem: Environmental > Terrestrial > Soil > Tree plantation... | reverse complement strand
GCCCTGAACACCGACGGTGCGGACCGGCACGATGAAGCCGGTGACGCCGGCGGGCAGCGCCATCGACGCGGATCGGACGGCGGCGCTCGCCTCGCTGCAGACGCAGCGGACGGCCAGCCCGGGCCCGGGAAACGGATGTCGCCACACCACGTCGTGCGGAAGGCCGAGCTGCTCGCCCAGCACGCGGACCTCGTCCTTGTAGAACTCCACCAGCGGCTCGATGACCCGGCCCTGGTCGATCAGCGCCTGGATCCGCGGCGCCCGGTTGTGGTGCGTCTTGATCTTCGCCGCGTGGCGGGCCCCACCCGACTCGATGGTGTCGGGGTAGATCGTGCCCTGCCCCAGGAGCCACTCGCGGTCCCGCAGACCGAGCCGGGCGAACTCGTCCTCCTGCACGTCCACGAACACGTCGCCGATGATCGCGCGTTTCTGCTCCGGATTCGTGACGCCGGCGAGGGCGGCCAGGAAGTCCGCGCTCCGGTCGGCTACGCGCACGGCCGCCTTGCCGACGGCGCGCTCCAGAAAGTGCATCGCGTCGGCATCGCTCTCGCGCATGAAACCGGTGTCGACGTACAGGCCAAGCACGCGCTCGGGCCCGAGGGCCCGGGCGCAGAGGTAAAAGGCGACCGTGGAGTCGACGCCGCCGCTGATCAGGAAGAACACTTTCCGGTCGCCCGCGGTCGTGCGGATGCTCGTCATGACCTGCTCGAGCCGCGCACGCGGATCCCAGTCCTGCCGGCAGCCGCAGACGTCGAAGACGAAGCTGCGGAGTATCTCGGCGCCGTGCTCGGTGTGGACGACCTCGGGGTGGAACTGCAGGCCGTACAGGTGGCGGCGCCGGTCCTCCATCGCCGCGACCTTGCAGTCGTCCGTCTCGCCGACGATGGCAAACCCGGACGGGATGTCGACCACGGTGTCGCCGTGGCTCATCCAGACTCTGAGCGATCTCGTCGGAATAGCGCGGAAAAGCTCACCATCGCCCGCATGGAGCGAGGAGTGTCCATACTCCTTGGTGACGCCAGGCTCGACGCGTCCGTGGAGGTCTCGCGCCATGAGCTGATGGCCATAGCAGATGCCGAGGACCGGCACGCCGAGCTCGTAGAGTCCAAGGTCGACCGAGGGGCTGGTGGGCTCCACCACGCTGGCGGGACCACCGGAGATGATCACGCCGCGGGCGCCGGCGAGGTCTGCCGCCGGCTTGTTGATGTCCGCCACCACCGCGTGCACGCCCAGCTCGCGAATCCGCCGGGCGATGAGGTGGCAGTACTGACCGCCGGCGTTCAGGACGACGATCTGGCTCACGGCGGCGCGGCCTTCTACCGCGGCCGCCCCAGTTTCTGTGCCTGCTGGAACACCTTGCCCTCGGTCTTGATGGTGGGCGCGATGATGAGCTCGGTCTGCTGGAGCTCGCGGATCGACTGCGCGCCCACCGAGCCCATGCACGTGCGGATGGCGCCCACGAGGTTGAGGGTGCCGTCCTCGGTGAACGCCGGACCGAAGAGAATCTGCTCCAGCGGTCCCGCCGTGCCGACGCGGATGCGCGTGCCGCGCGGCAGGTTGCTGTGCGGCGTCGCCATGCCCCAGTGATAGCCCTTGCCGGGCGCCTCGTGCGCACGCGCGAAGGCCGAGCCGATCATGACCGCATCCGCGCCCGACGCCAGCGCCTTGCACACGTCGCCGCCCGTGCTCATGCCGCCGTCGGTGACGATCGGCACGTAGCGCCCGGTCTTCTTGTAGTGGAAGTCGCGGGCAGCGGCCGCATCGGCGGTGGCCGTCACCTGCGGCACGCCCAGGCCCAGCACCTCGCGGCTCGTGCACGCGGCGCCGGGGCCCACGCCGATGAGGAGCGCGTCGGCGCCGACCTCCATCAGCTCGAGGCACGCCTCGTAGGTGACGACGTTGCCGATGACGAGCGGGATGGCCAGCTGCTTCTTGAGCTTGCGCAGATCGACCGGCGTGTACTCCGTCGCGATGTGGCGCGCGGTGGTCACCGTCGACTGGACGACGAAGATGTCGGCGCCGGCTTCCTGCGCGATCTGGCCGAAGCGCTCGGCGCGCTGCGGGATCGACGAGACGACGGCCGGACCGCCGCCCTTCTTGATCTCGCGGATGCGCTGGTGGATCAGCTCTTCCTTGATGGGCTCGCTGTAGATGCCCTGGATGATCTTGGTCGCTTCTTCCTGGCTGGCGGAGACGATGCGCTCGAGCACGTCGTCCGGATTCGGATAGCGCGAGAAGATGCCTTCCAGGTTCAGCACCGCCAGACCGCCGTGCTTGCCCATCTCGACGGCGAGCTTGGGCCCGACCACGCCGTCCATGGCGGCCGCGATGATGGGCAGATTGTAGCGGTGGCCGCAGAGCTCCCAGGAGATGTCGACCTCGGCGGGGTTGACCGTCAGGGCGCCGGGCACGAGTGCGATGTCATCGAAACCGTACGCGACCCTCGCCTTCCGCCCTCGACCCACCCACATGCCCATCGATGCTCTCCTCCCTCAGGACTGCTTCCCCCGCCCCGGCCGATCTAAATATAGTGATCGGCGCCTCACCAGCCACTAGATTTGGTGCAGTATACTTTCCGGCCTCCGAGGCGTCAAGGGACGCGCTGCTCGTAGAGCAGCCGCAGACCCTCCAGCCCCAGGTCCTCGTTGACGTGGTCGATCGAGCGGGCCACGTCGGCGATCAGGGTGGCGTAACCCCCCGTAGCGATGACCTTGGCCTGGCCGGCCATCTCCGCCTTCATGCGGCCCACGAGGCCGTCCACCAGCCCGGCGTAGCCGTAGACCACCCCGGACTGGATGTTCGTCACCGTGTTCCGGCCGATGGCCTCTTTGGGTCGCACGAACTCGACCCGATAGAGCCGCGCGGCGCGGGCGACGAGGGCCTCCGTCGCCGTGGCGATGCCGGGGGCGATGGCGCCACCGATGAACGCGCCCGCCGCGCTGACGCAGTCGAACGTGGTGGCGGTGCCGAGGTCCACGATGATCAGCGGTGGTCCGTAGATGGCCGCCGCCGCCACGCATTTGATGATCCGGTCGGCGCCCACCTCGCGGGGCGCGTCGACCTGGATCGGCATCGGCGTGTTGACGCCGGGCTCGACGTTGTACGGCGCCAGGCCGAAGTACTTCTCGCACATCCACTCGAGGATCTGCTGCAGCGGCGGGACGACGTTCGAGATGGCGACGCCGCGGACGAGCTTGGGATCGACGCCGCGCGTGCGGAGCAGCGTCTCGATGACGAGGCCGTACTCGTCCGCCGTCTGCTCCCGGCGGGTGGTGAGCCGTGCCGAGAGGTGCAGCCGGGCGCCGTCGTACACGCCGATCTTCGTGTTGGTGTTGCCGACCTCAACGACGAGCAGCATGCTCGGCCTCCTCGGTGACCTCGCCCGCCACCACGCGGTGTCGGCGCCCACCATCCTCGAGGACGAGCGCACCGTCCGCGTCGAGGTCCACGGCCACCCCGCTCACGCCGTCGATGCTGACGCGCCGGCCGATGGTGTCTGCGAGCGCCAGCCAGCGCGCGCGCACGGGTGGCATCCCCTCAGTCTCCAGGCGGGCGCGCCACTCGTCGAACGCCTCGAGCAGCGCCGCCAGCGCGGTGTCGCGCGGCACGAGGCGGCCGGCCTCCATGGCCACGGAGGTGGCGCGCGCGGCGAGGCCGGCCGGAAAGGCGCGCTGGGCGAGGTTGACGCCGACGCCGACCGCGACCACCGCCGTCGCGGTGTCGCCCACGATGCGGCTCTCGAGCAGGATGCCGGCGATCTTCTTGCCGCCGATGAGCACGTCGTTCGGCCACTTGAGCCGGGCGGCCAGCGCCGCCGTGCGGGCCAGCGTCTCGGCCACCGCCACCGCTGTCACCAGCGAGTAGGCCGGCCACTGCGCCGGGGCCAGGCGCGGACGAACGAGGATCGTGGTGAGGAGGCTCTGGCCGGGCGCGGCGTCCCAGGCGCGACCGCGGCGGCCGCGGCCCGCCGCCTGGTACTCGGCGACGACGACCGTGCGGTCCTCGGCGCCGCCGGCGGCGAGGGCGAACGCGCTCGCCTGCGTCGAGTCCACGCGCTCGAACCGGACGACGCGGTTCATCCGACCCAGCTGAGGCTGGCGACCAGCTTCTCGCGCAGCGCTTCTTGCTGGGCCACCTTCTCGCGCTCCTTGTCGACGATCTCGGCGGGCGCGCGCTCGGCGAACTCCGGCCGGGCGAGCTTGGCGCGCCCGAAGGCGATCGCCTCCTCCGCGCGCTTGATCTCCTTCTCCAGACGCTGCCGCTCGGCGTTCAGATCCACGATGCCCTCCAAAGCCACATAGACCTCCATGTCTCCCACCACGCCGAGCGCGGAGCTCCGCGGCCGGCTCGCGGCGGGATCCACGCTCAACGTGGCCCGGGCGAGCGTCTGGATGAGCGGCGCATACGAACGCACGAGCGCCGCGCTCCCGTCGGCGGCCGGCTTCACGGTGGCGTTCAGGGTGGCGCCGGGCGCCACGCGCATCTCGCCGCGGATGTTGCGGATCGCCGTCACCACGCCCATGACCACCGCCATCTCGGCCTCGGCGACGGCGTCGGCCAGGCGGCGAGCGACCTTGGGATACGACGCGATCATGATCGACTCGCCCTCGTGCGGCAGGCGCTGCCAGATCTCCTCGGTGATGAACGGCATGAAGGGATGCAACAGACGCAGGGTGGCCTCCAGCGTCGTCACCAGCGCGTGCTGGGTGGCCAGCCGGCGGCTTCTATCGTCGGCACGATAGAGGTCGAGCTTGGCCATCTCGAGGTACCAGTCGCAGAACTCGCCCCAGAGGAACTGATAGATGGCGCCCGCCGCGTCGTTGAACCGGTAGGCCTTGAGATGCGTGCGGACGGCGGCGATAGTCGCCTGCAGCCGACTCTGGATCCAGCGCGCCGCCAGATCCGGCTGGAGCTTTCGCGCGGCCACGGGATCGTAGCCGTCGAGGTTCGACAGCACGAGCCGCGCCGCGTTCCAGAGCTTGTTGGCGAAGTTGCGGTAGCCCTCCACGCGCTCGTCGCTGAGACGGATGTCACGCCCCTGGGCGGCCAGCGCCACCAGCGTGAAGCGGAAGGCGTCTGTCCCGTACTTGCTCATGAGCTCGAGCGGATCGACCACGTTGCCCTTCGACTTCGACATCTTCTGGCCCTCGGCGTCGCGCACGAGGGCGTGGATGTAGACGTCGTGGAAGGGCACCTCCTTCATGAAGTGCAGCCCCAGCATGGCCATGCGCGCCACCCAGAAGAAGATGATGTCGAAGCTGGTGACGAGCAGCGAGGTCGGATAGAACGTCCGCAGCTCCGGCGTGTCGTCGGGCCAGCCGAGCGTGGAGAAGGGCCACAGCCCCGACGAGAACCACGTGTCGAGCACGTCGGGATCGCGCCGGACGGGACCGCCGCAGTCCGGACAGCTCGTGAGGTCGGTGCGCGAGACGTGGATGGAGCCGTCCTTCTCGCAGTACCAGGCGGGGATCTGGTGGCCCCACCAGAGCTGGCGCGAGATGGTCCACGGCCGGATGTTCTCCATCCAGTGGTAGTACGTCTTCGTCCAGCCGCGCGGGATGATCTTGATCTTCCCCGAGCGCACGGCCTTGATGGCCACCTGCGCCAGCGGCTTGACGTTCACGTACCACTGCTTGGAGACGAGCGGCTCCACCACCGTCTTGCACCGGTAGCAGAGACCGACGGAATGGCGGTAGGGCTCGATGTGATCGATGAGGCCGAGCGCCTGCATGTCCTCGACGATCTTCTTGCGGGCCTCGAAGCGGTCCATCCCGGCGTACTTGCCGGCCGCCTCCGTCATCTTGCCGTCGAACCCGATGACGGTCCGGATCGGCAGGCGGTGACGCCGCCCGATCTCGAAGTCGGTGGGATCATGCCCCGGCGTGACCTTGATGACGCCGGTGCCGAACTTCGGGTCGACCGCCTCGTCGGCGACGACCCGGACGCTGACGGTGCCGTCGACGGACGGAATCTCCAGCGTCTTGCCCACGTACTGCTTGTAGCGCTTGTCCTTCGGATGGACGGCGAGGCCGGTGTCGCCGAGCTTCGTCTCCGGGCGCACGGTGCCGAGCGTGAGCGGTCCGTACTTGATGTAGACGAAGTCGGCGTCGCGTTCCTCGCGGTCGACCTCCAGGTCGGACAGCACCGTCTCGCAGCGCGGGCACCAGTTGACGATGTAGTCGTCGCGGTAGATGAGCTTCTCTTCCCACAGGCGGACGAACACCTCGCGCACGGCGCGCGACAGACCTTCGTCCATCGTGAAGCGGAGCCGCGACCAGTCGCACGAGGCGCCGAGCCGCTTGAGCTGGCGGATGATGGTGCCGCCCGACTCCTCCTTCCACTGCCACACCCGCCGGACGAACTCCTCGCGGCCGAGGTCGTCCTTCGTCTTGCCCTCGGCGGCCAGCTGGCGCTCCACCACGACCTGGGTGGCGATGCCCGCGTGATCGGTGCCCGGCTGCCAGAGCGTGTTGAAGCCGTCCATGCGCTTCATGCGGACCATCACGTCCTGCAGCGTGTCGTTGAGGCCGTGGCCGATGTGCAGCGAGCCGGTGACGTTGGGAGGCGGGATCACGATCGAAAACGGCTTCTTCTTGGACGCCGGATCGGCCTTGAAGTAGCCGCGCGACTCCCAGATCGGGTACCACCGCTCTTCGACGGCGGCGGGCTCGTAACGGTCGGAGATCGGGGCCGGGTCCTTCGGCTGCTCGCTCATTCGGAGGGGGTCATTGTAGCACCGGCGCCGCCCCCGTCAGCCGCCAGCGCGGCCCTGCGCGGCGAAAGATGAGGCTCCAGGGCCGCCGATCGGGATCCCGCGCCGCGATGGACACCGCGTCGCGCGCGCCGTCGGGCGCATCACAGGCCGCATCCGCGCTGAGCGCGGGCAGCCGGGCGCGCAGCTCGCGGTCCGGGACGACGCTGGCGAGGGCGGCGTCGTCGCGCGCGGCCAGCGCGCTGAAGACGCCGGCGACGGTGGCGTGCAGCTCGCGATGCCAGGCGTTGTGCTGCTGACGACCGACGCGGGTGACCACGGCGGGACCGGTCACCACGCGATAGTGGTCCTCCTGCTCCGTCTGTCCGTCACAGCCCGGCGTCCAGCCGGGATAGTGGAGCTCGTAGCGCATTCTGATGTCCGGCGGCCGGACCGTGTAGGCGCGCGCATAGACCCCCTCGGGAAAGATCGACGCCGTGCTCCACGCGATGCGTACGCCGTCCTCGTGCGTGCGGACGAGGTCGATCCGCAGCCCGCGCGTGCCGCGGCCCGAAGCCGCGCCCTCCCAGGCGGCGATGAACTGCGGCCCGTCGGCGCCTGCAGGCAGCGGAAACAGCGACGGCCGCCCCTCCCGGTACATGGTGGCGAGCAAGGCGGATTCCTCCCGCAGCCGGCCGTACACGCGCACGCTGTTGCCGGCGTCGGCGTCGGTCAGCTTGAAGGCGCCCGCGAGGAGGCCGCCGACACGGAGCAGGCGGATCTGCGCGCCGCCCCATGCCTCGCCGAAGGCGTCCAGACGATCCTGGAGGAACTCCAGCGAGGCGAAGACGCCGCCGGAGGCAAGGCTCTCGACGATCTCCTCGTCGAGCAGGGCGTAAATCTCGCGATAGGCCTCCGCGGGGTTCTCGGGGTCGACGAGCTCGGCGAGGCTCAGGCGGGTACGAGCAAGCTCCCGGAAGCGCTCGAGCCGGTCGGGCGCGGCACGGCCGGCGGCGGCCACGCACGAGCCGGCGAGGAACAGCATGACGAGGGTGGCGGCCCGCGCCCGACGCGTCACCCGGCTATGGTACAACAGACGCGTGAAGGCGCGAGCGGTGCCGGTCCTCGACCGCTACCTCATCAAGGAGCTGCTCTCGCCGTTCTTCTTCGGCTGTGCGCTCTTCACGTTTTTCCTCCTCATCGACCGGATCTATCACCTCACCGAGCTGGTCATCACGCGGGGCGTGCCGTTTTACCTCGTGCTCCAGCTCCTGTTCTTCATGCTGCCGTCCTTCCTCGCCCACACGCTGCCCATGGCCCTCCTGGTGGCCGTGCTCCTCGCCGGAGGGCGGCTGGCGGGCGACCTCGAGATCACGGCCTTCAAGGCGGCCGGGGTCAGCATCTTGCGGCTGTTCCGGCCGATCCTGGCCGCGGGCTTCGTGGTGGCCGGCTTCACCGCGCTGCTGACGCTGGTGGTGAACCCGCTCGCCAACGAGGAGTTCCAGCGCCAACTCTTCCGCATCCTCCAGGCCCGGGCCATCAGCGGGCTCGCGGAGCGGGTGTTCAACGGAACCTTCGGCGACGTGATCATCTACGTCGAGGACGTCAGCGCCTCCCAGGTGGCCCTGCGCGGGCTGCTCGTCTCCGACGAGCGGGATCCGAAGATCTCCCGGATCATCACGGCGCGCGAGGGACGGCTGCTCAGCGACGAGGTCAACCGGCGGCTCACCTTGCGGCTGATCAACGGCGCCGTGAACGAGGCGGACATCGTCCCCGCGGTGCCCCCGGCCGCGCCCGGCGCCGATCCCTCCCCCACCGGCGGCGCCGCGGGAGCGGCACGATATCGCTACACGAACTTCAGCATCTACGACATGAGCCTCTCGTTCGACTCGCCGCTGAAGGGCGCCGCCCGCGTCGAGAAGCCGGAGAAGGACATGTCGCTGTCCGATCTGCGGGCGCGCATCGAGAGCATCGCGGAGCCGGCGGGTCGCGTGCCCTTCCAGGTGGAGCTGCACAAGCGCTTCGCGCTGCCGGCAGGGGCGCTGGTCTTCGCGCTCGTCGCCTTTCCGCTCGCCGTGCGCTCGCACCGGGGCGGCCGCTCCATCGCGCTCGTGGGGAGTCTCGGGATCCTCGTCTCGTACTATCTGGTGGGAACCACGCTCGAGGGCGCGGCGCTGCGGTTGCGCTTGCCGGCTCCCTTCGCCATCTGGGCGCCCAACGTGGCCTTCGGCGTGGCCGGCCTGGTGCTCCTGGTCACCACCGCCCGCGAGTGGCGGATGCCGTCGTTCACGACCCTGTGGCGGGTGGTCGACTGGGTGCTGGCCCTGCTGCCCCGGCGGGCCGCCAGCACGGAGGCACACACCGCCGGCGCCGGCCGCGAATCGACGCACCTGCTCGACCGCTACCTCGTGCGAGAGTTTCTGGTCTTCGTCGCCATCGGCCTCGGCGTGGCGGCCTCGCTCTTCATCGTCATCGACCTGCTGCAGACCCTCGACCGCTACCTGCGCGCCAAGCCGCCCCTCGGCTACATCGTCGAGCACTTCATCTATCGTGTGCCGGCCGCGCTGCACGAGGGACTCCCGGTCGTGATGCTGGTGGCCACCATCTTCCTCTTCCTGGCCTTGAGCCGCTATCACGAGCTCACGGCCATGAAGGCGGCCGGGATCAGTCTCTACCGCGTCAGCGCGCCGATCCTCCTGATGGGACTGAGCGTGGCCGTGAGCGCCGGACTCTTCCAGGAGCTGTTCCTGCCGCGACTCAACGAGCTCGGCGAGGAGGTGGACCGCGTGAAGATCCGCGGCCAGCTGCCGCGCCATCTGCAGCTGCGGCAGCGTCTCTGGGTCCGCAGCTCCGACTCGCGCTTCTACCGCATCGAGCTCCTGAATCCCGGAACGAACGACATGTACGGCGTGACGATCCTGGAGCTGGACAAGCAGTTCCGGCTGCTGAGCCGCCTCGACGCGCGGCGAGCGCACTGGACGCCGGAGGGGTGGGACATGGCCGACGGCGCCGTCCGGGAAGTCGTGGGCGGCGCCAACGTGGAGACCATCCCGTTCACGACGACGTCGCTGCTGCTGCAGGAGCACATCGAGGAGTTCACCCGCATCCAGAAGCCGGTCTCGGCGATGAGCTACTGGGAGCTAAGGGACTACGTCACCAAGCTCGAGTCGGCGGGATTCCAGGTCAAGAAGTACCTCGTCGAGCTCTACTCGAAGCTGTCGTTCCCGCTCGTGAACCTCGTCATGGTCCTGGTGGCCATTCCGTTCGCGCTGCAGTCGCCGCGCGGCGGCCGCTTGTTCGGCATCGGGCTCGCCATCGCCATCATGGCCGGCTACCTCGTGGTCCACTATGTTGCGCTCGCCTTCGCCCGCGCGGACCTCTTGCCGCCCCTCCTGGCCGCGTGGACGGCCAATGTGATCTTCTTCGGTATCGGCGCCTCGCTCTTCCTGCGCGCGCGAACGTAGCCGCGTCCGGCCGCGCTGGCCTCTTAGACCGACGCCTCGAGCAGGCAGCCAAATTCCCGCGCGAAGTCCACGGAGACACGGGCGTGCACGGCCCCCTGCTTGTCGAAGAAGCGCTGCCGGCCGGCCAGAGCGAACACGCCTTCGTGCCACACGTTCGGATGGATGTAGAGCCCTTGATGGCCAGCCAGACGGAAGCAGACGAATCGTTCCGGCGTCACGTCGTCGCCCGGAAGGGCCAGCGGCACGTAGAACGGCCGCGCATCCAGGGGAAAGAAGAGCTGCCCACCGTCGGGGTGATAGTTCGCATGCCATAGCAGCATGCGACGGGGCGGGTCGCTGTGGTCGGTGCGCGCCATCTCCGGCGGGACGGCGTAGGCGAGAACGTAGTGTCCGCCAACGGCTTCGTTGCGCCCGTAGAGAATATCGCCCTGCCACTCGCTGACGAACACGCCTTCGGTGGTGCCGCCCTGGTCTCCCGTGTCGGCGTCCACAGGTCGCGTGCCCTGCGCCGGCCAGCGGACGATCTCGATACGGCAGGCCTTCGGGTCAGCCACGAGGTGCCCGTAGCCCTCGAGGCTCTGCGGCGAGGCGTCAACGACGGGCATGGCAACGAGCTTGAGACCGGGCGATAGCTTCGGGTCGAGGTAGTCGATCGGCTCCACCAGCGCCGCCAGCCTCTCCGTCACATCCGACGGGCGTCAGCGGCGGCCGCTGAGCTCGCGCAGAGCGTCCTCGAGCCGCTTCTGCTCGGCGCCGTACGCCGCCCAGTCGCCGCGCCGGAGCGCGTCCTGCGCGCGCGTCCACGACTCCCACGCCCGCTGGGCGCTGGCGCTCACGGCCGGCTCAGGCGCCGCCGGCCGACCGGGAGTCGACGGCGCCGGTGTCGCCACCGCCGGCGCCAGCCGTCCACCGAAGATGCGCGACAGCGACTGCTCGAGCGTCGGCTCCATGGCGATCTGGTTGCCGTAGGCGACGATCACGCGCCGCAGCTCCGGCAAGGCGCCCTGCTCGGCGGCGGCCAGGTAGAGCGGCTGGACGTAGATCAGCGAGCGGTCGATCGGGATGGCCAGCAGCGAGCCGCGGATGACGGTGGAGCCGCGCTGGTTCCACAGCGAGAGCTGCTGGGAGATGATCGGATCCTGGTCGATCCGCGCGTCGATCTGCCGCGGTCCGTAGACGAGCTTCTGCTTGGGGAAGTTGTAGACGACGAGACGGCCATAGGCGGCGGGGTCCGAGCGCGCCGCCAGCCACGCGATCATGTTGTCGCGCCGGGCCGGGTTGAACAGCGTCAGCAGGATGAACTCCTCCTTCTGCTGGCCGGGCAGCCGCATGATCGTGAAGTAGGGCTCCATCTCGCGATCCCGGCCCTCGATGGTGCGCCGCGGGATCGCCCACAGGTCCTCCTTGTTGTAAAAGACCTGAGGATCCTCCATGTGGTACGTCGCGTACTTCCGTGCCTGGATGGCGAACAGATCCTCCGGGTAGCGCACGTGACGCCGGAGATCGGCCGGCATCTCGTCGATCGGCTTCAGGAGCCCGGGAAACGCGCGCGCGTACACGCGCACGATGGGGTCGTTGGCGTCGGCGATGTAGTAGGCCACGGTGCCGTCGTAGGCGTCGACGGTCGCCTTCACGGAGTTCCGGATGTAGTTGCCGATGCCGCGGACGGGATCGGAGTACGGATAGCGGTCGGTGCTCGTGTAGCCGTCCAGAATCCACACGAGGCGGCCGTCGTCGGTGACCACGATGTAGGGATCGCGGTCGAAGCGGAAGAACGGCGTCACCTGCTGGATCCGCTGATTCACCGTGCGGTACATCATCACGCGGCTGTCCGCGGTCAGGTCGTCGGACAGGATGATCTTCGGCTCGCCGAAGCGCGCCGCGAAGAGAAGGCGCCGCGCCCAGGAGCCAACCGAAATGCCTCCGGCCCCGCGGTAGGTGCTGTAGACGTTCTGGTCGCCGGCGGGATAGTCGAGCTCCTGGGAGCGCGTGCGAACCAGCACGTATTCGTTCGACGTCTCGCCGTAGTAGATCTCGGGCCGTGAGATCTTGGGGAAGCTCTCGGTCGAGCGCGGCGGGATGTCCTTGATGAAGAACTCCGGCAGGCCCTCGGGGGTGACGCGATTCACGGGGCTCACCACGAGGCCATAGCCGTGGGTATAGGTCAGGTGCTCGTTGATCCAGTTGCGGCCGCCCTGGAGGTGCTGGTAGGACAGCTCGCGCGGCGACAGCATGAGCTGCCGGTACTCGCCGTTGACGACGTAGCGGTCGTTGTCGACGTCGACGAACTTGTAGTAGGTGCGGATCTCCTGCAGCTGCGCGTACGTGCGCAGGAGCGGCCGATAGTCCCACAGCCGGATGTTCTTGATCGTCGCCTCGTTGCGCGCCAGTCCGCGCGCGTCGAGCGTCTCGTCGGCGGGAAACTCCTTCTCCTCGATCCGGTCCAGACCGTACGCCTGGCGCGTCATCCGGATGTTGTGCTCGATGAACGGACGCTCGAACGCCAGCTCGTTGGGCTTCACGCGGTACGTCTGCAGGAGCGCCGGGTAGACGCCGAGCCCGACGACCCACACCAGCATGAGGACGGCCAGGCCGGCTCCGACGATGCGAAGTCCGGGCCGCGCCACCTGCGCCACGCACGCGATGCCGGCGACCCCGGCCAGCACGGCCAGCACGGTCAGCACCGGCAGGGTCGCGTAGACGTCCGTATAGGACGCGCCGAACACGAC
>Ga0075421_100008112_pt1 | contig 12885 bp, 7 predicted proteins | sample SoiMetdeltSBSDD5_FD_75292 | JGI IMG/M metagenome (GOLD analysis project Ga0075421, IMG submission 75292) | Bulk soil microbial communities from a Populus tree surrounding site in Tennessee, USA - Soil MetaG P. deltoides SBSDD5 | ecosystem: Environmental > Terrestrial > Soil > Tree plantation... | reverse complement strand
CGTCGGCTACGAACTTCGTTGCGCGGACCCGATTCCCTTTGACGCCGAGTACTGCCGCGATCTCGGCTACGGCGCCGTACGGTTCCTGGTGGATGGCGGCAGCGGCGCCATGGTCAGCGTCCAGGGTGGCCGGCTCGTGCCAATCCCGTTCGACGATCTCGTGGAGCCAGAGACTGGCAAGACGAGGGTCCGTCTCGTGGACGTCGACAGCGAGGGCTTCCGAGTCGCTCGCGCGTACATGATCCGCCTCGAGGCTGACGATTTCGCGCACGCCGCCTGGGTCGACCGGCTTGCTGACGCCGCGAATCTCTCGCCGGGTGCTTTCCGTCAGCGCTTCGAGTACCTGTCGGCTGGAGGATAGCCACTGACCATCGTCCACCACAGCAAAGATCAACACTCAACGATCACCAACGATTCGATAATCACAGATCGGAAATCAACAATGTCGTCGTCGACCCGTTAGCCCAGAAGCACTAGATGCCCATCAAGCGAATCGGAGTCGTCGTTGGCGGCGGACCTGCTCCGGGAACGAACGGCGTCATCGGCGCCGTCGCCATCGAAGCCATCAAGGTCGGCTGCGTGCCCATCGGCTTCCACGATGGCTTCGACTGGCTCGCCCAGCGCTACACCGACGAGCAGCACGAGTTGACGATCGACGAGGTCTCGCGCGTCCATCTCGATGGCGGCGTATTCCTCGGGGCGTCGCGGCGCGACGTAACGCGCGACCCCGAAAGCCTGGAGAACGCGGTTGCGGCGCTGACCAAGCTCAAGATCGACGCGCTCGTGTGCATCGGGGGCGACGACATGGTGCGCAGCGCCGTTGCGCTCGAGCGACGAGGCGTCCTCAAGGTCGTGCAGGTCCCCAAGAGCATCGACAACGATCTATGGCTCCCTCTCCCCCTGGCAACCCTGGGCTATGAAACCGCGCGTCACGTCGGCGTGGGCATCGTCAAGAGCCTCATGGAGGATGCCAAGACGACTGGCCGCTGGTATCTCGGCGTCACGATGGGCCGGCCCACCGGGCATTTGACACTCGGCATCGGCAAGGCCGTCAGCGCGACCTGCACCATCATCCCGGAGGAATTTCCGGAGACGCCGATCTCGCTCTCGGGCATCGCCGACATCGTCGAAGGCAGCATCATCAAGCGCAGAGCGATGGGCAAGTCGTACGGCGTTGCGCTCCTCTCGGAAGCCCTCGTCGAGCGTTTCAGCCCCCGCGAAGTCGCCGAACTGCAGGACGTCGACCGCGACGCACAGGGCAACATCCGCGTGACGGAGATCGATCTCGGACGGAAGGTAAAAAATGAAGTCCAGGTGCGTCTCGAGCAACGCGGCATCAAAGTGACGATCGTGGACAAGACGATCGGCTACGAGCTCCGATGCGCTCCTCCGATCCCGTTCGACGCCGAGTACGCGCGCGATCTTGGCTATGCCGCTGTCACCTACCTGATCAGAGGCGGCTCGGGCGCGCTCGTCACCATCCAGGGAGGCGAATTCGCGCCGATTTCTTTCGATGACGTTCTCGACGCCGGCGGTGCGGGTCGACGCCGTCCCGTCGACGTGACGACGGAAAACTATCGCGTGGCGCGCGAGTACATGGTGCGGCTTGGCCCGCGCGACTTCGAGGACGCCACGTGGGTGGCCGCGCTGTCCAAGGCCGCCGGGCTCGACGAAAACACATTCCGCGCGAAATTCGGACGGTTAGCGAATGCTTCCTCCGAAGAGCTCAAGGGGAGATAGAAGCACTACCTGGACGGATTCAGCGTGGCGCTGACACGCGTCTCCTGATTCGCGACAACGCGGACGGTCGATGACCATGAGTTGTGATCGTCGGCTTCGAGACGGATGGCACGTGAGCCGACAGGGACGTCCGTCAGGACGAGCGGTGTAACACCCACCGCTTCGCCGTTGATGAACACACGCGCACTCACCGGGCCAGACTCGATCGCCAAGGATCCGTAAAATCTGGCACGGGCAACGGGGCGACTCGCAATCAACTGGGGCTCGACAGGTGCATCAACCACGGGCGACCGCGGTTTGACCGTTACCGGTGCAACTGGTTTCTTCTCGCGGGCAGGAGTTACAGGCGCCAAAGGCGTCGCGACCGGCGGTATCTCGACGGGTGCACCCGTACGAACGAGCGTCAGTGCGGGCGGTGGAGGCATGACCGGGTTCTGCAAAGCCATCCGCGGTGGAAGGTTTATCTGCACAACGATGACGGCCACCACCACACTTCCAAACGTAGCCCCCACGACGATGGGCCAGACGGATCTATCAGCCTTCGATCGTGCGGCGGGGCGAGCCTCGATTTTCGGCGGCGGACGGCGCGCAGCTTCGGATCGAAAGGCAGGTCGCGAAGTCGACGGGGGCCGCACGGAAACGGCGGCCGGTTCGCGTCGACCAACGATGCAATCCTCAGAATCGAATTCCAGGAGGGGATCGAGTTGGCCCGACGTGCGGAACGTATGCCCTTTCTCGTGCAACGGAAACTGGCGCACAGGTGGCTGCATCGCGTGAGAAGTGCACGAAACCGCACTCGGCACACTCACCGAGCACGTCGTGGACGCGCACACACGGGAGCAAAGCCCATTCCACGCACTGCGTTCGGCTTCGGTTCGTTCCGTGGTGTGGCGTCGTTGAAGTCAGCCAAGGAGAGGTCTTACTGCATCTCAGGGTCACAATTCCTTTGACTCGAAACCGCGTAGCGTCGCAACACCGCTTGCACGGCGTCGCTGCCGAAGCCGGGGTAGGTCAGTTTGGCGCCGGCCTGTACGAGCGACTCGACACACGCGCCATAGTCTCCACTGGGATCGCGGAAATTGAGCGAGCCCCACTGGCATCCTTCGAGCGCCGTACCGCCGTACTGGTTGCGGATCTCGAGATCTGCTCCCTGGGCAATCAAGAGCCGGACGGTATCGACGTGGCCGCGCAAAGCGGCGTGCCCGACTGGCGTAAAGCCTTCGCCGCCGCGCGTGTTCACGTCGAAACCCAGCTTCAACATCAGCTCGAGCGCGGGGATGTTGTGTGCGAACGCCGCCGCTACGATTTGGCCCCGATCGTCGGCGGTGAGTTCCGTCACGAGGTCTGGCCGTTCGGCCAGCACGCCGAGAGCAAGCGCTTCATCGGCACGCTCACACGCAGCAAGAAACTGCTCCTTGAGCGGACTGCGCGTAAGAAGGAACTCGTAGATCTTGCGGCCGCCATGCCTGGCCGCGACCAGCAGGACAGAAGCAGCCTCGAGCCTCCACTGATAGATGTGACCTGGAGGAACCGGCGCGTATCCGGGCCGACCGATGCGCGCCGCCAGGCAGCCAGGATCGGCGTTCACGGCTCGTTCGACGAGGCCCTCGTCGCCAAGTGCCGCTGCCATGAAGATGTCGACCTCGGCGCCGCATGAAATGAGGTGGCGGCACAACTGCGTGTCGCGGACCCGGTACTGAGCCGCCGTCGATCGGTGATCGATACATCGAGCATCGATCTCTGCGCCATGTGCCAGCAGTAGGTCGATGATCTCCGTGGTGCTTGCCCAGTGCAGCGGCCGTTTCCCATCGCCCCCTGGCGCGTGAACGAGTGACGGGTCTTTAGCGATCCATTCTCTGACCTTGTCGGCCATCGCCAGTCCCGCCGCCGCGTGGATGTCGACGATCGCGCCACGCTCGATCAACCATGCGGCCTGCCTGGGCTCGGTGTCGTCGAGCACGCCGAAACCGCCGGCCCACCAATCGGTCTTCACGTTGATGTTGGCGCCGAACTCCAGGAGCGTTTTCACAACCGACTGATCGTTCTTGGCGACGACGATGGCCTGGGCGCCAAAGCTGAAGAGAGGACGGTCGATGTGGGCGCGCAGCACCGGAGATGCGGTAAGCAGGCTCCGCAGACGGGCCGCGTCACGACCGTGCACTGCTTCGATGAAATCGCCGATCTCAGGTATGGCCCCGCGCTGGATCAAGTACGCGCGCATCTCCGGAGTGGTGTCATCGAGCACACCCACGGCACGGCCCCAGAATTGACTGCGCACGTTGATGTCCGCGCCAAACTCGAGCAGCACGTCGACCATGGCGCGATCGTGCCGGCAGAAGACGATGGCTGGTGCGGCGGCCTCGAAGTCCGGCCGGTCGATGTCGGCGCGCAGTTGAGGATGAGCCACGAGAAGGGCCCGGACCCGCTCAGCGTCGCGTTCACGAACCGCGTCCTTGAATTCCTCCATCTGCGTACGTTACTCCGCTATCAGGGCCATTCAACCAGGCATCATTCGTGAATTCTTCCTGACTCGAGGACGAGGCATGCCATTTAAAAGTCAGGCGCAACGTCGGAAATTTGCACAGCTGCTCGTCGAGGGAAAGATCTCGCCAGAGACGTACGAAGAGTGGAATCGCGAAACGGGAAGTAAGCGACTTCCGCAACGAGTCAAGCCAAAATCCAGGGCGACGAGGAAGAAATGACAGAGGGGAGCCTCGACAGGAACGCCCTTCGCGGGCGCGTGGCTGTCGTTGCGGGGGCGACGCGCGGCGCCGGTCGTGGCATCGCGGCCGCGCTGGGTGAGGCCGGCGCGACCGTCGTGTGTACCGGGCGCAGCACGCGATGGGCGCGCTCCGAGTACAACCGCCCCGAGACGATTGAAGACACGGCACAGCTCGTGACCGATCTCGGGGGAACCGGTATAGCCATCGCCGTCGATCACCTCGAGACCGACCAGGTCAAGCGCCTCGCCGATCGAATTCGGACCGACCATGGGCACATCGACGTTCTCGTCAACGACATCTGGGGCGGCGAACTGCTGAAGGGTGGCCCCCCGGAGTGGAACAAACCAATCTGGGAGCACAGCCTCGAGAAAGGCTTTCGGATACTTCGCCTCGCGATCGACACACATCTCATCACGTCCCATCATCTGCTGCCGCTGCTCGTCGAGCGGCCGGGCGGCCTGCTCGTTGAAGTCACCGATGGGACGCTCGAGTACAACGCCTCGCACTATCGCATTTCGGTCTTCTACGACCTCGCGAAAGTGGCGGTCAATCGGCTGGCCTTCGCGCAGGGTCATGAGCTCGAGCCGCACGGCGCGACGGCTGTCGCGATTACGCCAGGCTGGCTGCGCTCCGAGATGATGCTCGACAACTTCGGCGTGTCGGAGGAGAACTGGCGGGACGCCATCATCGGAAACGTGCCAGGCTTTCCTGCGGCCCGCCCCGAGTTCGCGCTGTCCGAGTCGCCGCGTTACGTTGGCCGCGGGATCGTTGCCCTGGCGATCGATCCGCAGCGGGCACGATGGAATCAGAAGTCAGTGACATCAGGCCAACTGGCGTCCGAATATGGATTCACGGACGTCGATGGCTCGCGGCCGGACATCTGGCGCTACATGGACGTGCACGAGCGGGGAATCAACGCCAAGTTTGAGGATTATCGATGATCTGACCCAAGTGGCGGTTCGATCGGAGCTGAAGGAATGTTGATACGGGCAAGATGTCTCCACTTATAATTCGCGTGAGTTCCTGACGCTGTATGGTGAAACCGGGGACATCGATCGGCTCCTACGAGATCATCTCGCTCCTGGGGACTGGCGGCATGGGCGAGGTGTACCGAGCGCGCGACGCGCGCCTCAAACGGGACGTCGCCCTTAAGATCCTCCCTGAATTCTTCGCGAGCGACCCGGATCGTCTCGCTCGGTTTCAACGCGAAGCGCAGGTGCTCGCCGCACTCAAACACCAGCACGTTGCCGATATCTACGGGTTCGAAGAGTCGAACGGGCATCGGGCGCTCGTTCTCGAGCTCGTCGAGGGTGAGACATTGGCTCACCGGATCGCACACGGCGCGATCCCAATCGACGAGGCGTTGCCGATTGCCCGTCAGATGGCAGAGGCACTGGAGTACGCGCACGAGCAAGGCGTCGTCCACCGTGATCTGAAGCCGTCGAACATCAAGATCACTCCAAGCGGCGCCGTCAAAGTGCTCGATTTCGGTTTGGCAAAACTGTCCGACGGCAGCGTCGTGCGGCGGCCCGACGCGAGCATGTCGCCAACGATGGCCGACATCTCGGGCGTCGGGGTCCTGCTCGGAACCGCTGCCTACATGAGCCCGGAACAGGCACGCCGCAATACAGCTGACAAGCGCAGTGACGTGTGGGCATTCGGGTGCGTCCTGTACGAGATGCTCACGGGGCGGCGTGCGTTCGCGGGCGATGAGGTGACCGACATCCTCGCGAACGTGCTGAAGTCGTCGCCGGACTGGACGCGGCTCCCAGCGGACACGCCGGCCGCGATTCGCACGCTGCTTCGCCGTTGCCTCGAAAAGGACCGCGCGCAGCGACTGCCCGATATCGGTAGCGCGCGGCTCGAGATCGCTGACGCGATCGCGCATGGCCACGAACATGGCGGGACAGTGAGGGCTGATCGCCGCCGGCACTTGATTCCCTGGGCGATCGCCGCTGCGGGTGCGATAGCGGCCGTCATCACGATCGGTCTGTGGGCGCCGTGGCGATCAACTCCAGTACCCGCGACAACACGTGTGACGGTCGAACTTGGTGCCGACGTGTCGCTGGCCCTGCAAGGAGCACCGAGCGCAATCATCTCGCCGGACGGGAACACGCTGGTGTTCCTCGGACAACCCAGGAACGGACCCCGACAGCTGTTCGTTCGGCGGATGAATGAGCTCATGGCGTCGCCGCTACCGGGCACCGAGGAAGCAGGCGGCCCATTCTTCTCGCCCAATGGTGAATGGGTCGGCTTCTTTGCCAATAACCGGCTGAAAAAGATCGCCGTCGCTGGGGGAGCCGCGATCACGCTTACCGAGGTGACGCAGCCGATCGGCGCCACCTGGACGGAGCGGGACACGATCGTTTTTGTGCCCGTGGCGGGCGAACTCCGAGAGATACCAGCGAATGGCGGTACTTCCACCAGTCTTCCCGTCGAACAATCAGCCGTTCCTCTTCTTCCGGCGGCTGTGCCGGGATCGAACGCGTTGCTCTACACCGCGCTCACCGGAATTGGGCAGCTCGCTGAAGCCAGCGTCGTCGCGCGAGCCCTCCCGGGAGGCGAGCCACAGACGATCGTCCGTGGCGCAACGTTCGGACGCTACGTTGAATCGGGCCACCTGCTATATCTCGCTCAAGGGACGGTGTTCGCGGTGCCATTCGACGTGAAGGCCCTCAAGATCATCGGGAACACTGTGCCCCTGATCGAAGGGGTACAGTTCAACGCCGCGAATGGCGCCGCGCAATTCGCGGTCTCGCGCACGGGAACGCTCGTGTTCACACCAGGCGGAGGGCAGGCCATTGATCGTCCAATGAGCTGGCTGGATCAGCGCGGCAGCATCACTCCTATCAAATCCTCGCTGGGGCAATGGGGAACGCCGCGCTTTGCACCTGATGGCCGCCGTGTTTCCATCACTCGCAGTGAACGTGGCAACTCCGATATCTGGACCTACGATCTGGAGCGCGACACCCTCACCAGGATCACACTCGACGCGGGGGTCGATGCCTCTCCTGTCTGGACACCAGACGGTCGTCGGATCGCATTCGGATCGAATGGTGCGAATGGCGCGGCGCCCCTAAATCTGTACTGGAAACGGGCGGACGGCACCGGGGATGCGCAGCGGCTGACCGAGAGCAAGCTCGCGCAGCTACCTGCCTCATGGCATCCGACGCGCCCCATACTCGCGTTTCATGAAGGCAGCCCTCCGAATCCGCAGCGAGTCATGCTCCTCGAACTGGATGGGGACGAGGCCACTGGCTGGAAACCACGCGAGCCCGTCGAGTTCATCGGAGGGCCGTATCGTAACGTGATGCCGACCTTCTCTCCGGATGGGAAATGGCTCGCGTATCTCTCCGACAAGTCGGGCCGCATGGAGGTATACGTACGACCGTTTCCGGGGCCAGGCGACGAAGTGCAGATCTCGAGCGGAGGCGGCAACGATCCGAAGTGGTCGAGCCGCCGGCAAGAACTTTTCTACAGCACCTTCGCACCAACCGCCAACGCCCGAGGACAGCTGATGGTCGCGCCCTACATCGTCCAGGGCAATGTCTTCAAGCCCGAGAAGCCTCGGCAGTGGTCGACGGTCACCGCGGCGGCGCCACCGATCGGGCAATTCGGTCTCTACCTCGATCTTCATCCCGATGGGCAGCGGTTCCTGATAGCGCCTGTTCCCGACACAACCGCCCTGCCCAGACGAGACTCGGTGGTCGTGGTGTTCAACTTCCTCGAAGAGCTGAAGCGCCGCGTTCCTGTCGATCAGTGATCCTTCGGTGGCGCAGCGAGGTGCCAGGGGCGTTCAGTAGATTCGAACGCCACCGATATACGCGCTGACGCAGGAGTTCGGTGTGAAGTGATAGATCCAGTGGTTCACGTCAGGCGCGTCGATGACGGCAAAATCGGCGCGCTTGCCAGGCTCCAGCGATCCGATTGCCGACGCCTCGCCAATCGCGCGCGCGGCATACATCGTGACGCCCTTCAGCACCTCCGCCGGTGTCATCCGCTGGAGCGTCGCCGCCAGCAGCATGGCCAGCGGCAGATGAAACGTCGGCGCCGTGCCGGGATTGAAGTCAGTGGCGACGGCGACCGGCACACCGGCTGCGATCAGCCTGCGAGCGGGCGCCGCGGGATGGCCGACATACAACGCCGCAAGCGGCAGCGTCACGGCGACTGTCCCGGCGCGCGCCAGCTGCGTAACGCCATCTGCTGATACACACTCGAGATGATCCGCGGACGCTGCCTTCAGTTCCGCCGCAAGTGCCGCGCCGCCGCCATCGCTCAGCTGGTCGACGTGCAGCTTTGCGTCGAGCCCGTGCTCACGTGCATGACGCAGAATCGCTCGTGCCTCGTCTGATGTGAACGCCCCCTCCTCGACGAACACGTCGCAGAACCGCGCGAGACGGCGACGCGCCACCGATGGAATCACCTCACGACACACCAGGTCCACGTACTGCTCTCGACGCCCCGCGTACTCCCGCGGCACGACATGCGCCGCGAGCAGCGTGGACACGAGGCGGACGGGCTGGATGCCGCGGAGCGACTCGTAGACCTCGAGCAAACGAATCTCGTTCTCGACATCCAGCCCGTACCCGCTCTTGGCTTCGACCGTCGTGATGCCAAGACGGGCCATCGCGGCGAGGGACCTCGCGCAATTGCCAATCAGTTCGTCAGTGCGCGCGCCTCGAGTGGCCACGACGGTCCTGGCGATGCCACCACCCGCTGCCGCGATTTCCTGGTACGTGCGGCCGCGCATCCGCGCGTCGATCTCGTCAGCTCGCCAGCCGGCGAACGCAAGGTGCGTGTGACAGTCGATCAGGCCAGGGACGGCGAGCCGGCCTTCCGCATCGATGCGCTCGTCATCGCGATACTCGCTCGGAAGCGCGTTTGCCGAACCGACCCACGCGATATCAGCACCGCGCCAGACAAGCGCCGCCTGCGGAATCGGATGAATCGCATCCTGACCTCCTTCGTCACGACAGGAGGCGAGGAGGCCGATGTTGGTCAGGACAGGCATGAGAGAACGAATTATCGATTTGCAGATGTTTGATTGTTGATTCGTTGTTGATTGACGAATGTTGATTGGGTGATTGCCCCTGGCGAATAGCGACCAGGGCCGAAATCGCCGATCAAGAATCGACAATCCCCAACGAATCACGAATCAAAGATCATCAAATCAAAAATGTCTGTCGTCTATCATTGGCAGATCGATTCCCTGCCGGCGTGCCACGTCGAGCGCCTCGTCGTAACCAGCATCGGCATGACGCATCACGCCAGTTCCCGGATCAGCAGTCAGCACTCGCTGCAGGCGACGTTCAGCGGTATCGCTCCCGGTCGCGACAGTTACCATCCCTGCGTGAATCGAGTAACCGATACCAACACCGCCGCCGTGATGGATCGAGACCCAACTCGCGCCGCACGCCGTGTTGAGAAGCGCATTCAGCAGCGGCCAGTCGGCAATGGCATCAGAACCATCCTTCATTGCCTCGGTCTCGCGGTACGGCGACGCCACGGAGCCACCGTCGAGATGATCTCGGCCGATCGCGATCGGAGCGCTCACGAGACCGCGTCGAACGAGCCAATTGAATTTTGCGCCCGCTTCGGCGCGCTCGCCATAGGCAAGCCAGCAGATACGCGCCGGCAGTCCCTGGAACGTGATGCGCCTGGCTGCCTGATCGATCCAGCGCCGCAACGCCGTATCGCCCGGAAAAAGATCGAGGATTGCGCGATCGGTGACGGCGATGTCCTCAGGGTCGCCGGAAAGGGCAACCCAGCGAAACGGTCCAGAGCCTCGGCAGAACAGCGGCCTGACGAAGGCAGGAACGAAGCCTGGGATCTGAAAGGCGTCGCCGATTCCTCGACGATCCGACACCTGCCCGCGGATGTTGTTGCCGTAGTCGAAGACGACGGCCCCTCGTCGCTGCAGCGTCAGCATCGCTTCGACATGCGCGACCATGGAATCGAGTACGGCGTCCTCGTAGCCTGCCGCATCACGCGCTCGCCATCGCGCCGCCTCCTCGACCGACGTACCGGACGGAATGTAGCCGACCTGCAGGTCGTGTGCCGAGGTCTGGTCCGTCACGATGTCGGGAGTGCGATTCGACGCGACTATGCGGGGAAGCACGTCAGCGGCGTTGCCGAGCAGCCCGATCGAAAAGGGACGCTTCGCGTGGCACGCTTCCGTCGCAAGCGCGATCGCCTCGTCGAAATCGGTGCACATGCGGTCGCAGTAGCCAGTCTCCAGCCGTCGCTGAATTCGACTGGGATCGACTTCGACGGCCAGGCAGACCCCGCCATTCATCGTGACAGCAAGTGGCTGCGCGCCACCCATGCCTCCCAATCCGGCCGTGACCACCAGGCGTCCGGCCAGATCGCCACCAAAACGCTGGCGGGCGCACTCGGCGAAAGTTTCGTACGTGCCCTGGAGAATTCCCTGGCTGCCAATGTAGATCCACGAGCCGGCTGTCATCTGTCCGTACATCGTCAGCCCGAGCGCGTCGAGGCGGCGGAACTCGCCCCACGTCGCCCATTTGGGCACGAGGTTGGCGTTCGCGATCAGCACGCGCGGCGCCTCCTCGTGAGTACGGAACACACCAACCGGTTTGCCGCTCTGGACGAGGAGCGTTTCGTCATCGGCAAGCCGTTCGAGTGTCGCGACGATGGCGTGATAGGACGGCCAGTCGCGCGCGGCCTTGCCAGCGCCACCATACACGATCAAATCGTCAGGCCGCTCGGCGACGTCGGGATCGAGATTGTTCATCAGCAGACGCAGCGCCGCTTCCTGATCCCAGCCTCGACAGCGTTTCGTCGATCCGCGCGGCGCTCGAATGGCCGTGTTCACCGTCATGACATCACCTCGCGGTTCTCGAAACGGCTGTGGATCCTGTCGACGATCTCGTCGCAGATCTGTCGCGCGTGGACGCGCATCCGATCGACTTCGCCGCGAGACGCGCGGACGAAGACGTCGTCGTCGAGCGTTTTCAGATTGATCAAGACATTGAGCGAAGCCCCTTCCACCGCCGCGCGCGCGAGCAGCGCCGCCGTGCCGGCATCGGATGCCGCCTCGGTTCGCCCCTTGAACGCGGCAACGCGCGCATGGTCGAGCACTGCGAGCGACAGCCGTGCCGCCTCCAGCGGCACCTCGGCCGCACGTCGATATGCTGCCTGCAATGCCTGCTCGCGAGCGCGACGCTCGACCTCTGTTGCGCGCGGGAGGCGTATCGCGTCCATCACGCGATTGAACGCACGCGCGTCCTCGTCGACGATCTCCGCGAGTGCCTGCTTCGTCGCCTGAGCACGCTGCGACATCTCGCCGAGCTCTTCGTCATCACTGCTCCGGCCCACCGACAGATTCGCGACCATGGCCGCCAGCGCAGCGCCGAGGCTGCCTGCCAATGCGGACGCCGAGCCCCCACCGGGCACGGGCGTGTTGCTCGATACCTCGTCAACGAAGCGGCTGACCGCCAGAGACATCAACGGTGCAGGCGTGCGCACGGCGTACTCGACGATCTTCTTCTGCGGATCGAATGGCGCAAGCTGCTCCAGGCCCAGCGAGCGCACGGCCAGATCGATCAGTTCGGGCTCCGGTGCACCAGGTGATCGCCGTTGCTGGCGCAGGTAGAACCGCCCGGCATCCACCATCGGCTGTAGCGGCACCATACCGACGAGCTCGGACCCGGTGACGCGCAGGCCAAGCCGTTCGGCCTCCTCCTTGACCGTTTCAAATACGACGTGAAGCGCCGTCGATCGGAAGTCCAGGAGGTTGATGGAGACCTGGGCCTGGCGATACTCATCGATGTACCAGCCGATCGCGCGAGTCGCCTTGAGGCGACCGGGAATCCTTGCTGGAGTTCCGTCGGCGCTCGTGACGACGTTCCCGCGATCATCACGCTGAAGCCGTCCGGCTTCGCGAATGTGAAGAGCTACTTCGTGCGCCAATCGCTTGTCGCGCGTATTCAGGTTCACGTTGTACGCGATCAGGAACTCGCGGGCACCGACCACCGTCGCGCCGAGGCGCGCGTTGAATGCAGCCGGACCGCAATCCGGCGCCCATGCCGCGTTCGCCAACTTCTCCCGAAGCCCTTCGTATTCCCCTGCCCGGATGTTGGCCAGGCTTCGCCGCTCGTCGCGTGTTGCCGCGTGTTCGTAGAAGAAGATCGGGATCTGCAGTTCATCCGCGAGCCGGCGGCCGAGCGCTCGCGCAACGTCCACGCACTCGCTCATCGTGATCTCTGAGACCGGGACGATCGGGCACACGTCGACCGCGCCGATTCGCGGATGCGCCCCGGTGTGGCGGGACATGTCGATGAGCGCGGCGGCTTTCCGTGCCATACGAACGACGGCTTCCACGACCGATTCGGGAGCGCCGACGAACGTATAGACGGTCCGGTTCGTGTCGGCCCCAGGGTCCACGTCGAGCAACGCGACG
>Ga0075421_100008110_pt1 | contig 12887 bp, 16 predicted proteins | sample SoiMetdeltSBSDD5_FD_75292 | JGI IMG/M metagenome (GOLD analysis project Ga0075421, IMG submission 75292) | Bulk soil microbial communities from a Populus tree surrounding site in Tennessee, USA - Soil MetaG P. deltoides SBSDD5 | ecosystem: Environmental > Terrestrial > Soil > Tree plantation... | reverse complement strand
CGGCTCGGCGCCCGTGATAAGGATATCCGTACCAGCTCGCCGTTCCCGTCCAAGACGAACCAAGCCGCGCGGGTGTGGCAGACGACACACGTCTCTTTCCTCCGCATCCCGAGAGGAGGATCCCGGCTACAACCGCGACGTATAGTGATCGACGCATAGTGCGGCGCATCTAGAGTGATCGTATCGCGCGCGGCCGCCGGGAGCAAGCGCGAGTCTCGTGAAAGGCCCGTGTTTAGCAGCTCCGGATGTGTTTTTTGCCAAAAACATTTATCAAACTTCCTGTTCCGGTCTCGCTGGCGTCCGCCGGAAGGAACGGAAATTTTAACGGAGCTGCATTTTTTTCTTGACTTTCATCGCGAACCACCTTATATATGAATCACATTGCGATTTTTTGGATCGCAAAATTTATGTTAGGAGAATCAATCGATGAAGAACGCAACTAAGAAGGCCGCCCCGAAGAAGAAAGCTGCCCCGAAGAAGAAAGGGAAGTAGCTGGCGGCGTCCCGCAAGGGACTGCGAAGCAAGTTCACTCCAAGGCCCCGAGGAATCGGGGCCTTTTTATTTTTGCTGCAACAGTGTCCGGAACGTCTCTCCCATCCCAAACAATAGAGTCTTGAGCTGCAATCGGCGCGATACCTCGTCCCCTCCGGCGAGCGCGGCGGCGAACTGGTCGGCTTCGCCGGCTTCAAGGAGTGTGCGCGATAGGGTCTCGAAGCGGGCCGTCTTAAGTCCGTGCCGCATCCCGTGGTCTTCGAGCGCTGTGAAGCAGACGTGCGCGGTGAGGTCACGATCTCCGGGTTGCGCCAGGACATCAGCGCTCGAGGTATGCCGGCGATAGCTCATCAACGTACCATCGGGAAAGCGTCTGGCCTCTTTCACGGTGTAACCGTAGTCGATGGTGAATATGTAGCCGGACGTCAGTCTCCGCGAGATCCGCTCGATCCATTCCAGGGCGTCGAGATTCACTTCCGCGCTGAGGCGCTCAGGGTCATCGGCAAAGTAACGGAGCACATATTCCCGTACGGCGCCGGCGACCGGCGCGCCATGCGCCCATTCGAAGCGGTCATTACGCCATTCGACCAGCGATTCTCGCGGTTCGCCATCCACCCACACGATCCGATGCGCGGGTAGCGCGTCGAAAAATTCGTTCGAGAACACAACGCCGCGAAAACACTCGGGAAGATCTCCGGATCCGACGTCGATGGGAATGTAGCGGAATTCGGCGAGAGCTTCCTGCATCTCGCGACGTCCTGCGCCAAGTTCTACAACGGCAAAGTCGGAAGGCTCGCCCATCTCTCGATACAGCCCCCGGATTCGAGCGGCAATCAGACGGCCAAACACCGGCTGGATCTGCTCGGCGGTGAAGAAGTCACCGTCGCGGCCGAAGGGATCGCGATCCGGGCGTAGGTAGTAGCCGTAGGTCGGATGGTAGAGCGCGAGCTCCATGAAACGCCGGAAGGAAATCGGGCCGCTGCGGGCGATCTCGTCGCGGATGATCCCGGTCAGCGCCGTCACAGACGGTTTTCCCGGCTCTGTGGGGTCAGCGTAAACATCTCGACGACATAATCGTGCAGACAGGCGTAGAGATAGCTCTGGAGAGTCCAGGGAAACTGCGTGTGGTCGATGTCCCGCGCGTGAATGGGGGCGTAGTAGGTGTGCAGACCGAGGTCGCGATTTTTGAGTTCGATAACTAACTCCACGGCGTCGTTGTGCTCGCGCGCAGAGAAATCCATTAGCGCGTGCTCGTATCGCCGCAGTTCAGTCTGTACCTTCTCCAAATGCGTCACGCACTTATGCTAGCTTGAAATCGAAGCTCGGAGCATGCCTCTCCCCGATAGTGTTCGCGTGAAACTCAGCTCGGAGGCGGCCGAATCGATCTCGATCACACCGGTCGTCGTTCGCGACATCCCCATGCGTGAGTTAGTCGAGCACATGCTGGGCGTCACCGGCAAAGACACAGGCAGGTTGCACGAACTGTTAATGCGCGGAACGCTGGTGAGCGGCGCATCCCGGTTCCGCTGGAGAGGATGGGACGCCGACAGCGGCGATATCCGGGCGTTGCTGGCGACCTTTCCCGATCGCGATCCCGAGCGTCCGTTCACTCCGCAGCACTGCATTCGCGCCGCGCTCCGAGGTCCGGGACGGCGGATCGAGATCCCGCGCGAAGTGGGGATCCGCAAGCCGCTTTTCCGGCGCGGCAGTTTTTGGGATACCTTGATGGGCGTCGCCGCTTCGAGCGATCTCCACTATGTCGACTACTCGTATCGGGATCGCGCCGATTGCTACTCGGCCCCCTTGTCTCTGGCGGCTCTCGAAAGATTGCGCGAGAATGCCGGGCTCGTCAAGTACAGTACGCTGCAGGAGCAGATCCGCCGGACCAACCTGGAAAGCGTCGAGTTATACGTTACCCGGGGTTAAGGTCGCGAGCGTAGCGCGACAACAGGCGCACGCGCAGGCGGACCGTCGGGTAGAAATGGGTGATCTGCACAAATTCGCTCGCGCCGTTAAAGCATTGAGCGCGGATCAGGCCGTGAGAGAGCTCCTCGGCCAGGTTCAGCTTATGAGCGGCGAAGTGATCCGCCATCAATTCGGTGACACTGCCGGTCGCCAGCCTAAAGAGCGAGAAAGAGAAATCGAGCAGACTCCAGAGCCCAAGATATTTGTACCAGGCAAGATCGGTACTCCAAAGACCGTACACAACGCGCGCATAGACCGCGGCGGCAAACAGCTCGGCGATGCGGAGAACGGCGAAGTGACGGTAATAGATGTGCCCCAGCTCGTGCGCGACGATGGCGAGCAACTCCTTATCACCGGCCTGGTGGAGAATGCCGCGGCTCAAGTGGAGCTGATGCTGGCGCCATCCCCGGGCTCCGGCCAGCATCGCAGGTTTCGGCGTGTAAAGGAGTTCAGGCACGGGGATGCCCGCCGCGCGGCTTAACTTTTCCGCCACCGCCCGATAGCGGGCTTTGGCGAGTGGACTCAGTTCCAAATCGGTCGCCTCGTCGAGCGTCATGGATTCGCGCTTGGGATAGAAACGGCGAGCCAAGGGAAATCGTTCGAGCATCATACGGAACATTCGCAGCAGCGCGCCAGCGACGTTCCAGACCGCAAAAAACACCAGTATCCACTTCATGGGCGCGAGAAAGTTGCCTGAATGGCGCCAGGATAGCATGCGTCAGCGCACGCAGCGCGCCCTAAGGTTGTTTTCCTGACTGGACTAGGGCAATCCGCCTAGTCCTTCCACGCGCCTAGGAGGCGGCGAACGGTGACGAGCTGACCTAAGTGGTAGGAATTGTGATCGGCGATCAGCAGCGCCTCGCGCAACAACGTTTGCCCGTCGCCGTGAGCGATGCGTGCGAACAGATCATTCGCCGGGTCGGCGATAAGATCCTTCATCGCCTTTCGATCGGCGTGAAATGCCCGAATGCTTGCTTTCCAGGCGGCGGTGTCGGGCGGACCCTCGGTCGGCGGCCAGTACCCGGCTGGCCACTCCGGAGAGACGTGTTTTGGATTCCGGCTGAACTCGAGGATGTCCCATTGCGCAATGCGGATGTGCTCGAGTAGCTGCCAGACCGAATGCGGCGATCCCGCCGGTCTTTCGCCAGCGCGTTCAGGTGGGAAGCGGTCCAACGCCGAATCGAAATCCAGGTGGGCTTCACCGCCTTCGAATAGATCGAGAAGGTGCTTGCGTAGCGGGTCAGGCATACTCCGATTATCGCTCCGTGTGCGCGACGAACAAGCTAAAGCTTATTCCACAGCGATGCCGACTTCTTGATTTGACTTTGTGGAACATGCTTTAGCTTGTTCGAGACTAAAGCACCAGCATCGGATGGTACAGGTTTGGCAGGCGGATCTCTCCAATCGCCACCAGATCCCCCGAGCGCGAAACTGCTTTCACGTAGTGCGCTCCCTTCTGAACACGAAAAGGCGACACGGCGAAGTCGCGGCCCTGGCGAATCTGTCCTTCGGTGACCTCGTCGACGAATTCCGAAGGGAACTCGGGAAGCAGTTGCGCGGCGGGAATCAGCGCTTCCTCCAGCCGTCCGGCGTCGCTCAGCTCCTGCAACCCGTCGAGCGTTCGGGCGCGATCGAGAGAGAAGTCGCCCGATTCGGTTCGGCGCAACTGATACAGGTGCGCGCCGAAGCCGAGAGCCTGACCCAGCTCATGCGCAATGGCCCGGAGATAAGTGCCGGCTGAGCAGAAAGCCCGCAAGCGGATGTCGGAGCCCTCGACGGCGAGCAGCGTCAGCTCGTAGACCTGCACCTCTACCGGCGCGAGTTCCACAGCAATGTTTTTGCGGGCCAGTTCATAAGACGGCCTGCCGGCGACTTTCTTGGCCGATACAGCCGGCGGTGTCTGCAGAAACTTTCCGCGGAAGCGCTGCAAGTGAGGCTCGATCATGCCGGCATCGAGCGCTGGAACCTCAACCACCGGTCCGGCCGAAACGCCGGCGCGATCGTAGGTGTCGGTTGAAAAGCCGAACCGAATGACGGCTTCGTAAACTTTGTCCCGGCGAGTATAGAACTGGGCCAGTCGGGTGGCCCGGCCCACGACGAGTGGCAGCACCCCGGTCGCGATCGGATCGAGCGTGCCCAGGTGTCCGACTTTCTTCGTGCCGGCGAGACGGCGCATCCTATTCACGACGTCGTGCGAAGTCCAACCTTCGGGTTTATCGACAACAATGATTCCATTCAAAATGTTATTTGGCCTTTTCCGCCGTGCAGATGTATCCGAGAGTGAAGTTCTGATCGCGATCGAGAAAATCGAAAAAAGGAAGCGCCAGCGCGGGCGGCGCGAGCAAGAGGGCGGCGGGCACAAAAGCGATCCAGCGGACGCCGCCGGTAAAAAATTGCAAACCGTTCAGCAGACGCCGGGCAAGCAGTCGAAAGTAACCGCCGACCGGCTGTATGTCGATCTTCTCGAACCCGGCTTGTTCCAGAAGGTAGGCGACACCGTGGCGCGTATAGCGAAAGTAATCGTGAGGCGCTTGATGGGTTTCCCATTCGTGCGGGGCGACCAGCAGCAGCTTGCCCCCCGTTTTGAGCGCGCGCGCCAGTTCCCGGACAACGGCATGCGGCTCGCGCACGTGCTCCAGCGTGACGATGTTGATGCACGCGGCAAAGGACCCGTCCCGAAAGGGCAGGGCGGCCAGATCCGCTACTGCATCGAGCTGCCGGTAGTTCCAAGTTGGGTCGCCGACCGCCAGATCGACAGCGACATAGCGCGCGCGGTCGAAGTATCGGGAGTGGCGACCTTCCCCCGCTCCTGCATCGAGTATGCGCTCACCCGGACCGTACGCAGCGGCGAACGTATCGAGCGAATCGTCAATGGCGGATTCGAAATGCAGGATGTGACGTCGCAGAAAACCCGGCAATCTATCTGCGAGCGCAGAGTAGCTCATGTCTTCTTGCGCGCCTCGATCATGATGGTGGACCCGGCCCGGCAAGCTGATTCGACCAGGGTAAAGGGGAGCGCCGCCACTACCAGTGACCCGTAGAGGAGATCTTTGGCGAGCCGCACGGCCGGGGTTTCCTTCGCCTGCCGGACGCGCCGGGCCATCGGATCGAGCGATGGCGCGAGACTCGTGGCAAGCCCGGCGGGATTGTCGCGCAGCGAGAAATATTTGCGGCGGAGCACTTCAAATCCACAGGAATCGAGCAGAAGATCTAGATCCGCCGGGCGAAAGTCGTAGAGGTGCCGTGGCACGTCCACGCCGTTCCAGGCCGGCCCGAGCAGCAGGAATTGCCAGCATCCGGCATTCGGAACCTGCAGGATTAATCTGCCCTCCGGACGCAGCAGATCGCGCGCCGCCTGCAGATAGGATCGTGGACTGTAAAGGTGCTCGAGCACATGGAACATCGTGATGGCAGCGCAGCTTGCTGGTGGCAGTGGCGCCTGCGAGAGCGTCGCGACCGCCGCCGGAGCCGTGTTGGAGGTCCAGGCCGCTCGCGCCGCATCAAGAGAGTAGTCGAGGCCGATTCCGTGGAATCCACGATCCCGCAGCATGCGGAGAAATAATCCGCCGCCGCAGCCGACGTCGAGCACCGGGCCACTCTCCTGCGATTCGACGAGGGCGCGCTGCACAAATCGCACATGGTCGAGCAAAACAAAGCGGCGGTAGGCTTCTTCGAGCCGGCCGGCGGTGGATGCTTCCGGCGTAAACCAGTAGCGCTGGGGATAGTATTGCTCCAGCTCTGCCGGCGTGGGTTGTGGCGTGAGTTGCATCAGACGGCACTGCCTGCATTCGACGACTTGAAACTGCTTTGTCGTGGAGCCGTACAGCCGGTCGGACGATGTAAAGAGAGGCTGGAACTCCACGCCGTCGCAAGCCGGGCATTGACTAGCCACTATTTCGACCTGCCGTGGTTTGTCTGCTGAGCTCTCGCAGCGAGATTCTATTTCCAAGTATCAGTTCCTTTACCTCGCGAGGCGTCAACTTGCGGATCCGTTCGATTTGCCGGCGCTTGCGAAGGGTGCGCGGCAATAGTAACAGAGCCTCGAATTCGCCGCGAATCATCGCCGCGGCGATTATGAGCTTACCCCGCAGGCCAGGATACAGCGACGCCTCGCCGCGTCCGCGAGCCGCCTCCCAAATGCCGGTCACAACTCTTGCAAAAAAATATGGCGCGTTCAGCCATAGCAGACTCCAGGGAAATAGCTTGGCCGCCAGCAAGATCCGATTGCGCTCGATTAACGCCAATCGACGGCCGGAGCCGAGACCTAAAGTAGCGCCGCGATGATGCCGCACCACCGCCGTCGGAACATAGATGCAACGCCATCCGGCGATTCGTCCGCGCAGACCGAGCTCGGCGTCGTCAGCATAAGCGAACAGGTCCTCGTCGAATCCGCCGATCGAGTCGAGCATCTCCCGGCGGTACATCGCGGCGCAGCCATCCGGCCACAGCGCTTCCTCCAGCCGGTCGTACTGGCCAATGTCGGTTTCGCCGCTGCCGCGGCCGCGATTCTGCCCATCGGGATAGATCAAGTGAGCTGCTTTATCAATAAGCTGAGGATTTTCCCAAACCAGAATCTTAGAAGCCGCCATGCCGAAATCAGAGCGGGCTTCCAGGGACTCGACCAGAGCGGCGAGCCATCCCGGAACGGCTTCCGCATCATTGTTTAAGAGAGCGATGAATTCCGCCTTCGACGCCTGAATACCTTGATTATTCGCCGCGCAAAACCCGCGGTTTTCACGGTTTTGAATGAGCCGGATAACGGGAAATTCCCGCTCTACCATTTCCCCGGAACCATCGACGGAGCCGTTTTCCACTACGATAACTTCAAAGTCCGATTGGGTTTGGTTTGCCAAAGATTTCAGGCAGGCACGCAACAAATCGCGCCGATTCCAGTTCACGACAACGACGGAAACCTTCAAAATTATTGCATCCGCTCATGTTATTATACAGTTAGATAGGTGTCTTGGTTTTTGTATGACCTCCATCGGTGAGCGGCTGCGGCGGCAGCGGCTTCAAAGACGAATCAGTCTTGAGACGGTTTCCCTTGAGACGAAGATCGGCGTCCGGCTTCTCGAAGCGATCGAAGCGGAACAATTTGAGAAACTTCCGGGAGGAGTGTTTCGCCGTAGCTTCGTGTTGCAGTACGCGCATGCTCTCGGCATCGACCCCGACGAGATCACTGCTGAGTTAAAGCAGCTCCATCAATTCGACGAAGCGCCACCTTTGCCCACCCCCGACATGATTCGCGACCGCGAGACTGTATCGGGAGGCGGATTTCCGCTGTGGAACGACATGAGCGGGATGGGAGGCTCGACCATCGGCTCGTTGCTGGCGGCGGTCGGCGTCATGATGGCGTGTGCCCTGTTTTACTCGTGGTGGCAGACGCCACGCGAAACGCGTCCACCGGCAAGGACAGAGGTCGCCGCCGTAGCATCTCCTGCTCAGCCTCCTTCTGTTCCCATGCAGTCCGCGCCCGCGCCTGAGACACCGAAGCCAGCCGCCCCAACCGAATCGGCGCCCGTTCGGGTCAGCTTAAGCGCTGATGAAAAGACTTGGGTATCCGTATCTTCGGACGGAAAGAATATCTACTCGGACGCTCTACAGCCTCACGAGACGAAGATTGTGGAAGCTTCCGAAAAAGTCCGTCTGCTGATTGGCAATGCAGGTGGGCTCGAAATCAGTCTGAACGGAAAATCCATTGGCCCGATTGGTCCCAGAGGTCAAATCCGGGTAGTGGAGCTGACACCCGAAGGCTTTCAGATCGTGCCGCGAAAGCTCTGACCGACGGCGGCCTGCTTCTGACGTCTTTCCAAACGCAGCAACTCGCGGCGGCGTCTCTTCTTGATCCGTACGTCCACTTTGCGCCAGAATTTACGGAAATAATCCAAGGCAGACGCGAAGGTGAATACCACCACTCCCCACATCATCCAATTTGCCGGCGCGGCGAGAGCCGGATGGCGCACGCTCAACAGCACAAAAGAAATCGCTACGATTTGAGCAACCATCTTAGTCTTGCCAAGCTCGCTCGCGCGGATGGTATAACCTTCCGCGGCGGCGATTCCACGCAGTCCTGAAACGGCAAACTCCCGGCCTATGATCATGACCGCCATCCAGGCCGGCATCGCGTGCACCTGCACCAGCGAAACCAGCGCGGCGGAAATCAGTAGCTTATCGGCGATGGGATCGAGCAGCGTTCCGATGGTGGTTATCTGACCCCAGCGGCGGGCGAGGAACCCATCCAGCATGTCGGTGCCGGCCGCGGCAAGGAAAATCGCCAGCGCTAGCCATTCGTTGGTGATGACGATTCCACCGACGCGCAGCGCCACGCTTTCCTGCACCAGGGCGGTCACCAGCAGCGGCACTAGAAAGATACGAGCGAGTGTCAGCGAATTGGGAACGTTCATGAATCAGCGGGGATTCGCCCGATACTATACTACGCTATTCTACCGAGTATTCCGCCAGGCGGTCTTTGAGCGACTGCGCGACATCGGCCTCGACGACGCAATGCTGGTCGTCGTACTCGGTCCCAACGACGCGCCCGAACTGGTGGAGCAAATGAATATTCGCTCCGTCGCCGGCGTCCAGGCGGAATCGGGCTCGCACCACGGGATCGAACGGCAGCACCTCGTCGATCGCGCGCAACATGTCGGCGATGCCAAGGCCGGTGAGGGCGGACACACCCACGGCGTGAGCCTTTCCCCGATGCTTGTTGGAGCCGAGCAGGCGACAGCGGATTATTTCGATGTCCGCCTCACCGGGCGGCAGCCGATCGATCTTGTTCAGAACCATCAACTGCGGAGTTTCAGCCGCGCCGATCTCGGTCAGCACCTGGAACACGTGCGCGGTTTGCGCGACGGCGTGCGGAGATACGACATCCACAACGTGCAGGATCAGCATGGCCTCGGCGACCTCTTCGAGCGTGGCGCGAAAAGCCTTCACCAGCGTGGTGGGCAAATTGCGGATGAATCCGACCGTGTCGCCGAGCAGCACACGGCGCTTGGACGGCAGGGTCAGAAGCCTGACAGTCGGGTCGAGCGTGGCGAACATTTTGGCGTCCGCGAGGACTCCGGCGCTAGTCAGCCGATTGAATAACGTCGACTTGCCTGCGTTGGTGTATCCAACCAGCGCCAACACGGGCAACGGAACCGCCGAGCGCTGCCGACGGTGCAAGGCGCGGCCGGAGCGCACGCCTTCCAGCTCCTCATTGATTTTCTTAATGCGGCGGGCGATCCTGCGTCGATCCGTTTCTAGCTGCGTTTCTCCAGGGCCTCTGGTTCCGATGCCGCCGCCGAGACGCGACATTTCCACGCCATGGCCAGAAAGCCGCGGCAGCATGTAATTGAGCTGGGCGAGCTCGACCTGCAGGCGGCCTTCCCGCGTTCGCGCCCGGCTGGCGAAGATATCGAGAATGAGCTGCGTGCGGTCGATGATCTTGACCTGGAGCTCCTTTTCCAGGTTGCGCTGCTGCGTCGGTGACAGATCCTGATCGAAGATGACCACGGTCGAGCCGGTGGAGGCGATGGCGGCTGCCACCTCGCGAACCTTTCCCGATCCGATGAGCGTGGCGGCTGTGATTTTGTCGCGGGTCTGAATGTGCCGCTCGGTGACACTCGCGCCGACGCTGACGGCAAGCTCGGCAAGCTCTTGCAGAGATTCTTCCGGATCGAAGGATTGCGCGGGACCTCGTTTGAGCTCGAACCCGACCAGGATTGCCTTCTCAGGGGCGGGGATGCTAGACCTCCGAGGTATCCTGATGGGCTCCGACTGTGGAGACGTGGGGAGCCTGTGTTTGTGCCGTCGAAGGGGCGCCGTAGGAGTGACTGCTCTTGAGAGTTACCACGGTCGAGACGGCGTGCTTAAAAATCAACTGTTCCTGGTTGTTGGTCTCGAGCACCAGAGAGTACTTGTCGAAGCTCTTGATGCGTCCGGACAGTTTCACGCCGCTCAGCAGATAGATTGTGATAACACTCTTCTCTTTACGCGCGTTGTTTAGAAATGCATCTTGAATGTTTTGCGCCGGTTTGTCCATGAGACCCTCTTCAACCATGGGGGGATAACGCCCACCCAAAAAATGGCACTTCAATTGTACATCGCCATGTTTCCGAATGGACTAATCAAGACGAACCGGCTTATCGTAGCCGGTCATTTCGAGGTAACCGACCCCCGAGGCCGAGCCGGAGTATCGCACCGCTCCTTCCCAATAGGTTGGTCCGCTGGCATCTTTTGCCGGTAGTTCCTGGCTGTCGAGAGTTGTCTCGCAAGCGAGATCGAGCGCTAGTGACGGCACGCGGATGCGCCAGCTCACCGGATACCTGGCTTTGGTTTTCGCGCTTATCCAGTAGCGCGACGGCTCGAGAGTGAATTCGCGCGACGTAAGATGGCGCGCGACTCCGCGGCTGTCGACGTACGTGCCGGAAGAATGCGGGTCGACGGCGCCTGTCTTGGTGCGCAGTTGGAACAGCATAACGTCTCGGCCGTCGTCAAGCTGGATGCTGAACCAGTCCCATCCCACTTGAGACGCATCAAGCTGGTGAGTGAACCACTCGTGATCCATCCAGGCGGTCCCGTTTACGGCGTGGCGCGCGCCGTCGAGTGTCACGTCTCCGGTCACGTTCAATCGAGAGAATGAGACGTAGTGCGACGCTTTGCCCGCGCCCTCGGCTTTCTGGCTCACGCCGTTCAGGCCGTGGATAACGTGCGGCTTTGCGGGATCGAGATGAAGTTGGAAGCGGAAATCATCGGTTACGGCTTCGAGGGTTTGCCGGTTGTCCCGCCACTGGGCGGACCAGTTTCCATTCCAGACACGACGCCGTTCGAAACTTGCTCCGGCCACGCCGGGGCCGGCTCGATTCAAGCGCTCGTGCGGGAAGAATCGCTTGCCATCGATGTCGGTGAGGGCGAGATGGGCGAGATAGAGGTCGTCGATCCGCCATGTCGAGCGGTTGCTCGAAACTTCGCGACGCTGGCCCTGGCGAAAGAATACCAGCTCGAATCCGAATCGCTTTCCGGCGGCGCTGCGGAGATTACCGGTGTAGTACCACCACTCGGTGCGAAATTCGGGATGGTCGAAGTGATCGCGCGGGAAGGCGTATTTGTAACCTGGTAGCGCTGGACGATATTGGAAGTCGGCGGCAAGGAGGGCAAAGACTAATGCAATGGGGAGCATGTCTTGGATTCTCTGGACGAACAAGCTAAAACTTGTTCCACTGTTTTGGCTACTTCGTAGCTATGTAATCCATTAAGACATCGATCTGCGCGTCGGTCATTTTGTCCTTGAAGGCGGGCATGAGAGCGCCGCCGAATTTCACTCGCACTTTGATGTACTCGCGATTCGGTTTGGCTTTCATGATCGGCATCCGATCGCGCTTGAAGAGCTGGTAAAAGCTGGGCCCATACTTCTTCGACTGCTGCTGATCGATGTCGTGGCAAACGACGCAGTGCTCGCGATAGAGCGCCTGCCCGGTCTGAATCTGGTTCTTCTCCCACGGCACGGGACGGCGGTCGGCAGCGAACGCGGCGGTCAGAACGATGACGGGGAGAATCCACTTTGCCGTCATGCGTCGGCCCTCCGCTCGATGTGGACCGCACCCGAGCCTTTCATGATTTCATTTGCGCGGTCCGCCCAGTCCGCCGCGCACCGCACCCGCAGACACATGGAACCTGGCGCGACGCGCGGCACCGGCGCCCGCTGATCGCGTTTTCGAACCAGGCCACTCTCCCAGAGAAACCAGATGAACGTAGCGACAATCGCGCCGAGCATCGTCATTTCGTAGGTGATCACTCCGGTTGCCCAGAAGGAGAATATCGGCATGCCGCCGGTGACCAGCTTGTAATCGTTCTGAGCGTAGCGAACGAATAATGTCGCCAGCGACCCCAGTGCGATTGCGCCCAACACCGAGACCAATGACATGTGACTGGGCCGGTCGAGCAATCCACGAGGAAGCGCCACCGGCTCTTCGGAGAACAAATCCAGATCGCCGGGTCCGATGCCGCCGGCCCGGAGCTTCTGTATAGCTGCCGCGGCCGCGCGCGTCTCACGGAATTCGCCGATTAGATACATGGTTATTCCTCCTCCGCGACGTGGGGCTTGAATTCCCAGACGGCAATGATCGGGAAGATCTTGGCGAAAATCAAGTACAGCATGACCATGCCGGCGAAGGTGGCGGCGGTGATCGTTATCTCGACCCAACTCGGGAAATAGCTGCTGGTGGCCGAGGTCAGACGGGGATTGGTAAGCGTCGGGACGGCGATCAAGTATCGCTCCAGCCACATCCCGATCAGGACGCAGACGGAGGAAAATGCCGCTGTCTGAATCGTCCTGAGCCGTCGAATCCCGAGCAGCACGAAGGGGACAACGAAATTCAGCCCGACCATTCCCCAGAAAAGCGGCGCATAGGCGGATCGTGTTTTCGCGTTAAACACGGTCATCT
>Ga0075421_100008106_pt1 | contig 12893 bp, 11 predicted proteins | sample SoiMetdeltSBSDD5_FD_75292 | JGI IMG/M metagenome (GOLD analysis project Ga0075421, IMG submission 75292) | Bulk soil microbial communities from a Populus tree surrounding site in Tennessee, USA - Soil MetaG P. deltoides SBSDD5 | ecosystem: Environmental > Terrestrial > Soil > Tree plantation... | reverse complement strand
GCGCGCGAGCTCACCTTGCGGTCGGCCGTCACCGGGTCGCCGGCCCCCTACCACGAGGGGGCGATCCGATACTTCCGCGAGGTGGGCGCGTGGAGCGCCTAACGTTCGGCGGTCCGCCACCGCTGCCGGAGACTCTCGATGCGAGTACGCCGCCGCCGCCGGAAATCAACCCGTCGGCGGCGGCCCTCATCGACGAGTTCGAGAGCGAGGCCGCGACGCGCCCCCTCCACGGTCGCACGGCGCTCGTCGCGACCACACTCGCGGTGGGGATCGCCTGCTATGCCCTCTACTGGGTCGTCGCGGTCGTCGAGACGCAACTCTATCGCACGAGCTTCCTGCTCGTCGTACTCGCACTGACCTTCCTCGTGTACCCGGCGCGGCGCGCAACGCGCACGCGCGTCACTGTGGTCGACTGGGCGCTCGTGGCGCTCGCCGTCGTCGCGCTGGGATGGCCCATCGTCGACCTGGCGCAATTCCCCTACCGGGCCGCCACGCCGACGCCAGCGGACCTCGTGCTCGGCGTCGTCACCATCCTGATCGTCCTCGAGGCCACTCGTCGTACCGTAGGCTGGGTGCTTCCCGCCACGGCGCTCGCCTTCCTGCTCTACGCGTATCTCGGGCCGCTGTTCGATCTCGTTGGACTCGGCTGGATCGCACACCGCGGGTACGATCTCGATCGCCTGATCGGTGCGCTGTATATGACGCTCGAAGGCATCTTCGGCGTACCGCTCGATGTCGCGTCCACCTACATCGTGCTGTTCGGCATCTTCGGCGCGCTCCTCGAGGCGTCGGGCGCCGGTCAGTTCTTCATTGACTGGGCGATGGCGGCGATGGGCCGTACGGCCTCGGGCTCCGCTCCCGGACGCGCCGTCACCACCGCCGGGTTCCTGCTTGGCACCGTCTCTGGAAGTGGTGTGGCGACGACCGTGACCCTCGGCTCCGTGTCGTGGCCGCTGCTGCGCCGAGCCGGCTACCCGGCGGAAGTCGGCGGCGCGATTCTCGCCGCGGCGGGCATCGGTGCCATCCTCTCCCCGCCAACGTTAGGCGCGGCAGCCTTTCTCATCGCCGAGTTCCTGAACATCTCGTACGTGCAGGTGCTCGTGATGGCGACGCTGCCGACGGTGCTGTACTACCTGTCGGCGCTGCTCATGATCGAGGCCGATTCGCGTCGCCTTGGCACGCGCGCCGTGCGGACGCAGTCGCTGTCGCTCATGCGGCTGACGAGAACGTACGGATACCACTTCCTTCCACTCGTCGCGATCACGGTGATGCTGGCCGTCGGGATGAGCGCCTTCCGCGCGGTGCTCTGGGCGACGGTCCTCGCATTCCTTCTAAGCTTCCTCCGTCGCGAGACCGCTCTCCGGCCGCGTCGGTTGGTGCGAGCGCTGGAGTCGGGCGGCCGCAGCGTACTCTCGGTGGCCGCGACGACGGCCACGGCGGGGATCATCGTCGGCGTCGTCACGCTGACGGGGCTCGGGCTCAAGCTCGCGGGGCTCATCGTCGCCCTCGCCGCCGGCAGTCTTCTGCTAACAGTGATCTACTCGGCGCTCGCGGTGTGGATGCTCGGGCTCGCGGTCCCCGTTACAGCCTCGTACATCATCGCGGCTGTCATGATCGCGCCTGCGCTCGTTCAGGTGGGGGTCGCGCCGGTTGCAGCGCACATGTTCATCTTCTACTACGCGGTGCTGAGCGAGGTGAGCCCGCCGACTGCGATGTCACCATTTGCGGCAGCGGCGCTCACTGGCGGGAACGCGTTCCGCACGATGATGCTGACGTGGAAGTACACGCTGCCGGCATTCGTCGTCCCGTTCGTCTTCACGCTCGATCCATCGGGCATGGGCGTCCTCATGCAGGCGCCGCTCGCCACGGTGGTGTGGACGACGCTGACGGCGGCGGTCGGTGTTGCGGCCTTCGCGGCGGCATTCGGCGGATGGATCCGCCGTGCCGCGAGCGTTCGCGAGCGCGTTGGTGCTGGCATCGCCGGTGTGCTGCTCATCGCTCCGAGCGTCAGTGCCGACGTTGCCGGCGGGATCGTAGCGGCGATCGTGGTTCTGGCGCACCTCGCGCGAGTACGAAGGAGCTTGTCCGCTTAACCGCTTGTCAGGTCGATGGCTGGACGGGGAACGCCCCGTCCGAGGAGAACGTCTCGTGACGATCATGATCGCGGGTAGGGTGCACCTGTTGTTGGCATGCGTCCTTCTCCTGGCGGCGGCATGCGCGCGCAGTGAGCCCACGTACCAGCTCGTACTTCGCGGCGGTCACGTAATGGATCCCGCGAGTGGCCTGGACAGCATCCGCGACCTCGCGATTCAGGATGGAAAGATCGTCGCGATGTCCGCCGAGCCGCTGCAGGGCATTGAACTCGTCGACGTCACGGGCAAGGTCGTTGCGCCTGGTTTCGTCGACCTGCACGCGCACGGCCAGACGGTCGGTGACATGCAACTGCAGGCGCGCGACGGTGTCACGACCGCACTCGACATGGAAAGCGGAGTCTATCCGGTTGCGCAATGGTACGCGAGCCGGGAAGGCGCTGCGCCGCTCAACTACGGCGCCACCGTGAGTCACCGGGGCGCACGCTTCGCTGTCCTCAACGGCGTTGAAATCGGCCATTGGCCGACCAACCCCGGCAAGGTCGCGGCGCTCGGGCTCACTCCGGACGGCACCAACAAACCCGGCAAACCCGTCCGCGTAAACCAGGAGTGAAAGGTCAGTGCAGGCTACCTCACTGATACCTATCTCTCTGGCTGCTGCTCAGTCGCGGTTGGCGCTCGTGGTGTTACGCCTTTGACGCGCGTTTGACGGGCACATGGACGCCCCGGCGTCATTATGGCGCTGTCGCTGCTCACGGGCGGAGGCCGAGGGGGTGTCGCCGCCGTCCGGGTGTCTTCGCCCAACCCACGTCCCAAGTGCGACCCATGTCGACTAATCAGCTTCGCGACCAGCTCCAGTCCTCGCTCGGCAACGCCTTCACTCTGAGCCGCGAGCTCGAGCCGGGTGGAATGGCGCGCATCTTCATCGCCCACGAGCGACGGCTGGGTCGCGACGTGGCGGTGAAGGTCCTTAGCCCAGCGCTCGCTGGGGGGCTGAACGTCGAGCGCTTCGCGCGCGAGATCCGCGTCGCCGCGCAGCTCCAGGAGCCGCACATCGTGCCGCTCCTCGCCGCTGGCGAAACCGGCGACGGACTGCCGTACTACACGATGCCGTATGTCGCCGGCCGGTCCCTGAAGGACCGCCTCGCAGACGGAGCGGTCGCACGCGACGAGGCACTCACGATTCTCACCGACATCGCGCGGGCGCTCGCCCACGCGCACGAGCACGGCGTCGTCCACCGCGACATCAAGCCTGCGAACGTCCTCCTGTCGTCAGGCACTGCCGTCGTCACTGACTTCGGCATCGCGAAGGCGCTCACTGCGTCGCGTATTCGGATGGAGGAGAATGAGTCCGGAGAGATGGCCGCTGCCGATCAGTCCCTCACTTCGGCGCCAACGAATGACGTGACGAAGCTCCGTACCACGGGCCTCACGACGGCGGGCACCGGTGCGACCCTCGGCACCCCGGCGTACATGGCGCCGGAGCAGGCGATTGGCGATGTGGTCGGCGCGAGCGCCGACGTCTATGCGTGGGGCGTCATGGCTTACGAGCTGCTAGCGGGTGTGCACCCATTCGCGGAATGCAGGACCCCGCAGCAGATGCTCGCGGCGCACCTGTCTGCCGTACCGGTTTCGCTGTCGCAGAAGGTTCGTGACTTACCCCGCGAGCTGGCCACGCTCGTGGCCCGTTGCATGGAGAAGGCACCCGATCGGCGGCCGCAGTCGGGTGGCGAGCTGCTCGACGCGCTCGGCCGAGCCGTGACCGCACCACCGGTGACGCGCCGTCAGCGTGCCGTCGTACTCGCCACGGCGACGGTCGGCGGGCTGGGGCTGCTCCTCGGAGCCGAGTCGTTCGTTCGTGCGCGTCACGCCGAGGCGGTGGGACCGCCGCTCGTGGCTGTGCTGCCGGTCGAGACCGTCGGCGCGGCGGGTGACTCGATTTTCCTCGGTGCGCTGGAGGACGCAGTGACGGGGCGTCTCGCGCGCTTACCGAGCCTCCGGGTCATCGACCGCCAAAGCGTTGTAGCGGCCCGCAAAGCAACGCCAGAACCGCAGCACGTTGGGCGCGCGTTAGGCGCGGATTACGTGCTTCGCGCATCGATTCGTTCGCTCCCGGCGAGTGGGCAGAAAGGCGATGTGCTGGTGCGCGCGACGTTGATTCGCGTGAAGGACGGGACTACGAAGTGGAGCGGTGATGGGCAACGGGCACGCCTTGATGATCCCGTTGCCGCAGCAGTCAGCCTGGTCACCAATGTCGCAGACGCGCTCGACGTGAGCCTGGCGAAGACGGAGCGAGCGAGGATTGCGGAGCGAACAGTCATCGATTCCGCTGCGCGCGCCGCGTACACGCGCGGCCGTGCGCTCTCGCGCCAAGCGAACACAACCCGGTCGATTCCGTCGATGAGCGAGGCGTTGCGTCAGTTCGAGCTGGCGTACCGGCTCGACTCTACGTACGCCGATGCGTTCGCCGCGGCATCGGGAGTCCTCTCCCAACGTATCGGGCTTGGCGCCGAGCAGGTCGGAATCGATTCCGTGGATGCGCTCGCCGCGCGCGCTCTCGCTATAGATCCGTCGCAGACCGAGGCAATCTTTCGTCGCTCCCTCGTGAGGGCGGCGAAGAATGATGTGTCAGGTGCTCGAGATGTGCTGGAAACGGGACTTCGCGCATACCCATCCAATCCACAGCTTCTCGGACGGCTTGGCTGGAATCAGCTTGCGACGGGCGATGTCTCGGCCGCGTGGAGATCAGCAGAAGAGATCGCGCGCATCGCGCCACGTAACGCATCTGCTCTGTCCTCGGCGGCGGAAATCGCATGGGGGCTCCGTCGTTACGATCAGGCCGAGCGGTGGTACCGGACGGCAATCGAAGAGGAACCGCAGCGAGTCGAGTTCTGGATGCGACTGGCCGCAGTGGCGGGCGATCGCGGCGATACCGCGGGAGTCGACGCTGCCATTCGCGAATATCGCTCGCACGGCGGGCATGTCGGCGTCGTCGGGCTGCCGACATTCTGGCTCGGCGGGACGAAGCTTCGTGCCGAGATCGCCGCGATGACGGCGGACATGCTCGGCGCGTCGTCGGCACAGGATTCGATCGAGTATTACGTCACGCGAGCGCGGGTCTACGAGGCCGAAGTCGAGACGGTGAAAATGAAGGCGGCCGCAGACTCGGGGCTGGCAATCGTGCGACGTCTCCTGGCCACACGTGGGCAAGACCCCAACGTCGCGCTCAACATGGATTTCAAGCTCGCCGCATTACTCGCTTGGCAAGGCGATGAACAGGGAGCACTCGCGGCGCTGCGGCGATTCCGCAGCCCACCGGTATTGGCAAAGTATCCGGACGGTGTGGTGGGTGCACAGGCGGCGTGCCTCAGTTCGTTCGTGTATGCACGACTCGCGTTGGTCGATCGCTTGATTCCGGAACTACAAAGGTGCGTCTCGCTTCCCGGCGGGTACAGTCGAGCAGCCATCCGGACATCGTCGTCGATCACTCGTTACATGGAGGATCCGCGTGTTCGAGCAGTTCTTCGCTGACGTACTTATCTGACCGCACCGCAGGCGATTACTCTCCAGCAGCACGGACTGCGGCTTGGTCAGGCGCGTGAGGTCCGCCGAAGGGCAGCTGACACCTACCTTAACTAGGCTCGGAGCGAGATCCGGAGCTCGTCCCGCACGTGCGCCATTGTCGGACGGTCACCCGGCACGCGTTCGAGCATTCGCACCACGAGCGCATCGACGGGCGCTGGCACGCCGCTCCGGATCGCGCGCAGCGGCGCCGGCGGCTCGGTGAGGCGACGCACGAGCGTCGCCTGCGCCGTCCCCCCCGCGAACGGAGGCTCGCCGCCGAGCATATGATAGAGGATGCAGCCTAACGCGTATACGTCGCTGCGCACGTCGGGAGTGCCAGCGCCACCAGCCTGCTCGGGGCTCATGTACGCGGGCGTGCCGATCGTGATACCGCTGCGCGTGCTGATGTCGGTCGCCGCGCACGCGGCGGCTGACGCGAGTCCAAGGTCGCCCAGCAGCGCGCCTCGCTCCGCGAGCACCACGTGTCGTGGCTTGACGTCGAGGTGCGGCACGTCCGACGTGTGTGCCGCCGCGAGCGCATCCGCGAGGCGCTCCCCGATCGCCAGGGCCTCCGCGAGGCCGAGCTGGTGATCACGCGCGAGGCGGTCGCGCAGCGTCTCGCCGGCCACGGCTGGCGTGACCAGGTAGAAGAACCCCTCTCGGGCGCCGACGTCGAGCAGCGGCTCGAGCGCTGGATGCTGCACGGCCGCTGCTCGGCGAAGCTCCGCGACGAACCGGTCACCATGGAGCGCCGCCGCGACGCCGGGGCCGAGGACGCGAAGCAGGCACTCGGTCCCGTACCTGTCGCGCGCGAGGAAGTACGTGGCGAAGTTTGAGCGTTCGGTGACATGCACAATGCGATACGCATCGCCCAGCACTTCCTGCACGCTTTCGGCGAGCCGCTGCTGGAGCATGCCGGCGCCACCTCGCGAGCTGTGGGCCACGACAGGCGCGGGCGCTGATGCCGCTCCAGACGCGTCCGCGGCGCGGAGCTCGCGCGCGAGGGCGGCGACACGAGTATCGGGTGCCAGGTCCAGCTCGGCTCGCAGCAGTGACTCATGCGCGCGTGCCGCCTCGAGCGCCGCCGCGCGCTCACCGAGGCGGGCGAGCGCTGTCATGAGGCCGACAACCGCGTGTGAGCCGAGCGGGTCCATCGCGACGAGGCGCCGCCACCACTCGGCCGCGCGGCGCGCGTCGCCCGCTGCCGCAGCGGTCGCTGCAAGCGCTTCGAGGGCGCGGCTTGCCTCGCGTCCCAGCGCGTCCCGCTCGGCGTCCGCCCACCGTTCGAACTCCCCCGCGTCGCTCACGTGGAAGCCGTCGAGGAACGGACCGGCGTACAGCGCCGCGACACGCTCGAGCTCACCGCGGCCGAGCGCCTCGCGCAACTCGCCGACGTCACTCGTGATGACTTGCGGGTTGAGTCGGAGTTCGGCCGTGCCGAGGAGCAGAGTCTCCGCCTTGAGGTCGCGCCGCAGCAGTGAGAGCCACTGTCGCAGCGTATGGCGGGCACGCTCGTCGTCGCTATCCGGCCAGAGCAATGCGGCCAGCGACTCGCGACTCACGCCGCGCTGTCCCGCCGCAGCAATCCGCGCCAGAAGCGCGAGCCGTCGACGCTGGACCAGCGGTCCGCCGAGCGGCCCATGCTCGTCCGCCAATCCGACACCGCCTAACGTAATCAGTCTGAGCATCCGCGAAAGTTCGGGGCGGGGAGGCGGCGCGGCGTTGGACTAGGGCGCGCGTACAGCGCGGACGTCTCGATACTTGGTGTTGTCCGGGAGTCGCAATTCTCCAACGAGGCTGTCACGCCGCACGCTGAAGTGCCAGACCCCTTGCGGCATCGTACACGTGAGTTGTCCATTCGGCGACATGAGGCGACAGGTGAGGACGCCCATCTCCTGTTCCTCACCGCCTACGATCTTGCGGGCGTCTATCGCCAGGCTGTCTGGTGTCTTCATCTGCGTTATGCGATAGACGACCGTCTCGTCGTTGCAGGCCGACGGGCGCACGAGGCACACCGATGTGCCGCGCCAGACACCCACTGGCGTCACGGCCGTGGGCTGTTGGGATGGCGGATGCCGAAGCATCACATGTGACCAGTACGTGCCGCTGGCCATCACATACGGCGTCGTGCGCTGCTGATCCTCGGGAACGTCTCTCTCGTCGGGAAAGCCGAACTCGGCCGCCGTTCGGAACGGGAAGTGAAGCGACTCCCAGCACTCGATTGTCGCGTCGGTTGTGTTGCTCGCCGTGTTGTAGCCGGTAGCCGGGCCGAGGCAGCGGTAGCCAGCTGTCGCCTCTTTCGACAACGGGAGCGTGCCTGAGAGAACTTCGTCGCGAACCTTCGGCCCAGCCGGATCGTAGCCGAATTGGAACGCTCGATAGACCACCGGGATGAAGGTGTCACGATAGCATCGTACGTCGAACATGCTGTCGCCTGGAACGTCGTCGATGCACACAAGGCCGTTGGTTCCCTGGCGTATGAGCTGAGGCATCGACTCACGAGTAAGGCGAACGACGGTCGCGCCCGCACGCAACGCTGGAGGCAGCGGGAGCACCGCTGCGTACGACCGGGCCTGAGGGGAGGATACCTGCGCGTCAGCGAGAACAGCGACCAGCGCGATGATCGACGTGATCGATTTCATGAGCGCCCTGGTAATAGAGTTCTGCAACAGAGCGAACTTCGTTGTCGGCTACTGCTTGAGCGCCGAGTCCCAGTGTTCCGCGATCTTCCCGTCGCGAACGCGGAACATGTCGAACCAGGTGGTCGTGTATTTGCGCGTCGCGTCCTTTGGGTCGGCATACTCCCGGGTGAAACTGAGCACGACGAGGTCGCCTTCCGCCACGATCGAGATCAACGGGGCCTTGACCTTGGGCGCAATGGGTTGCGGCCCGCCCAGCCGGGTGAAGAAGTCGACGAAGCCCTGCCGCCCCGTGGCCACGTTAGGGTTGTGCTGGATGTAGTCCTCGCGCAAGTACTTCGCGGCGAGGTCCATGTGACGGGCCTCGAGAACTTCGCGCCAGAAGTCGTAGACCAGCCGCTTGTTCCGCGCGAGCGTACTGTCGGTGCTGCGCAGCAGTGCCTCATGGTCGGGGTGCGGCGTCGGTGCGACTTGCGCGCGGAGCGAGAGCGGCGCGATAGCGATCGCACCAACGATCATGAGCGACCTCAGGACAACGGTCTCCAGTTTCAGACATTCCTCCTGGCGCGCCACGCGTCCACGATCCAGACACTCAGACCCTTCGTCGAGGTAGTATAGCCATGCGGTCACCGTGCGCGTTGCTGTTGGCGTCCTGCCTTCTCACCTCGCCGGCGCAGGCACAGGCGAGTGGAGGGTACGTCCCAACCACCGGCCTCCGGGAGTGGCGTGTCAGTCCCAGCGGCGTCGCACGGATGGAGCTCGTCGGCGGTGATTCACCGACGGCAATGAAGGCGTTCCGCATCCGATTCCCGGCGGGGTTTCAGAGCGATACGGGGCGCACTACCATCTCGGGACCGAGCACATCGTCATCCTCAAGGGGACGCTTCACCTCGGGTTCGGCACCGACGTCGATCCGAGCAAGGCACGCGGGTACGGACCAGGCGAGTTCATCGAGATCCCGGCGGGCACGCCGCACTTCGAGTGGATGGTCGGTGAGGTCGAGGCGCACGTCACGCACATCGGCCCGTTGACCGCGGTCTGGCTCAATCACCGCGGATCGTTCGCCCGGCCGTCGTCCACGGTCTCGCCCGCGCGCCCTCGCTGACGTCGTCGGAGTCGTTGACGACCGCGATCGAGGCGCCGCATTGCCCAGACGCCTTGGGCGTGCGCCAGATCAGAAGCCGTAAAGCCGCGCAGGATTCTCGACCAAGATCGTATGGCGAATCGCCGGCTCCGGCGCCCAGACGGCCAGCTGGTTCAGCACGCGGCCGTCGTCCACTGGCAGTGGTGGTCTGAGGTCGGTGGGGCTACGCCCCGGCCGGCGCGCTGCATCGGGGTGCGGCCAGTCGCTCCCCCATAGAATGCGCTCGGGGTTGGCAGCGATCAGCGCCCGCGCGAGCGGCACAACGTCGGAATAGTCGGGCGGCAGCGTCGAAATGCGATAGGCCGCCGAAACCTTCACATACGCTCGGCCCGACGTCAGCAGGCGCACTAAGGCGGCGAAGCCGGGCTGGTCAACTCCAAGCGCTGCCTCCGCCTGCGCGAAGTGGTCGAAGACCACGGTTGCAGGCCCGCCCAGGACATGGTCTTCCAGGGCCTCGACAATCGATAGGCGGGTATTGACCTGAATGTGCCAGCCCCGCCCCGCGGCCTGCTTCGAAGCGAGGTGGAATCGCTCGACAGCAACCTTGGGGTCAGTGACCCCAAGGGTCTCGAAATTCAGTCTGATGCCACAGATGCCACCACGCCGTAACCGATCGAGCTCCGATTCTATAGTCTCTCGTGCAACGAGGGCGATGCCTCGCGCCCGGGGGCCGAGCTGACGAATCGCGTCGAGGGTGCAATCGTTGTTCGTGCCGTAAACCGCGGGAGACACGATCACCACGCGGCCCATGTGGAGCCTGCCAAGCAGGCGGCGCAACTCGTCCACCGGAGCGGGCGGCGGCGTGTACGGTCTGTCTGGGGAGAATGGGAACCGCCTTGCGTCGCCGAACACGTGGACATGGCAGTCGCAGGCCCGCGCGGGCACACGGAAGTTGACGGGTGTGGTGCCCGCTTGGAGGCCGGTGCTGAGCACCGCAGCAACCCGCCGGTGCAATGCGGTAGCGCCGGTGGCCGCCAGAGTGAGAAGCATGTCCCGTCGCGATACCATGGGGCCTCCCTCAGCCCTCGGCCTCCGAGCCTGGTCGCGTACCGATGGAGCTCGGCGCTGTCTAACGGATCGCGCTTCAGCTGCGAACCGCGGGCCACCCGCGCGGCTCAGTGGATACCTGGAATTAGGCCCTCGCGGTTCGTCAGCTGCAAGCGCTGGTTAGGCGGCGGGCGTCAGGGCTGAAACGTCGCCCGCGCCTGTTGGAAGGTGCCGGCGAAATAGGAAACATTGTGGAATGCTTCCCGTGCCAGAGCCTCGGCAACGTAATGCGCCGTACGAGCGTCCTCACCAAACACGACGATCCGTGTGTTGTGATCCTCCATCGGGAGGCGTCCGTCATCCTTGGCGCGCTTGACCTCACCCACATCCTTTCCTTCCAATACGCCGCTCCGAGGGAGGTGTCGGGCATTGGGGAGCGTTCCCGCAGCATAGGCCGCCGCGTCCCCGCGTGTCGATCAGCACAGCCGTCTTATCGTTCCCCGCGACGTGGCGTAGAAAGTCCGCGTCCCGGCTGTTGGCGAAGCTCAACGTGTCAATACAATCCAACGACGGAGCGACCGTCCTGACGGTACTGGACCGTTCGAAAGGCTCATCACCGCCTGCTGCAGCTTCTGCACCGGCTCTTCTCATGAACTCCTCATCTTCACCTCATTCAGACGCCTGTCGCTCATGACAGATTCGACGCGCCCTCAGGTTCGAAACCGTCGCAACCAATGAGGAGGAGAGAAATCATGCGTCCCGCAACACAGCGCGTTTTCATCGCATGTTCCTGCACCGCGGCGCTGGTCGCGGTCGGGTGCGCCGATGGGTCCGTGAATCCCGTCAGCCCCAGCGCCAGCCTAGTCATCTCGACGCTGGCGGCACCAGCGTCGTTCCCGCGAAGCGGAGACCTCCATGTGACGAAGGAGTGCTCCGCGTATACGGGCGCCGCGGGTGACGTCTGCACAATCACGTCTTCTAACGTCAAGGAAATCGCGGTCGGCTCCAAGGTCGTGTATGCTGAGGCCGCAAATTTCAGCACGCTGTCGCTCGACACCGACGTCGTTCTCGACCTTCCGGGACCGGGCACCAATGCCGCGTTCGGCCACTGTCGGCTCAGTCTTGCGACCGGGATGGGACTCTGCACATTCTCGGGTGGTACCGGGAAGTTCACGCATTTTCGTGCGAGCGCAAACGTCTCGTACCTGGGCGGGCCTCACTATGCGTGGGACGGAACGTACACCATCGATCCGCGCGACTGATGCGCGGGCCGGAGACAGTGCCGCGCCCACAAGGAATTGAGAGGGAACGAAGAACTACGCCGGCGTCCGAGGTGCACTATGCAGAAGCTGGGCGACATCGTTTCTGAACGCGCGCTGGCCGCCTTTGCCGGACGCGCACGGGAAGTCGAAGCCCTCCTCCAACTGTTCGAACAGCGTGGCCCACTCGCGTTATACGTCCACGGCGTGGCGGGCATCGGGAAGTCCAGCTTGCTCGAGGTGTTCGCCGCGCGCGTGCGGGCGACGGGTGGCCGCGTCGTTAGGATCGACTGCCGGACCGTCGAGCCGACCGCTCACGGATTCCTGACCGAGCTGTCGGATGCGCTCGGCGAATCGCTGGTCACCGTCGAGGAGGTTATCGGGCGGCTCTCGTCGTTCGACGAGCGAATCGTGATCACGCTGGACACGTACGAAGTGTTTCCCCTGATGGACACGTGGATCCGGCAGGTCTTCATTCCGTCCCTTCCCGTGAACGCGCGCGTGGTGATCGCCAGCCGCAACCCGCCGTCGCCAGCGTGGCGAACGATGCCTGGTTGGTCGGGACTCTTCCGGAGTCTGCTGCTCGAACCGCTGTCGGAGACAGAAGCACTCGGGTACTTGACCATGTCCGGCATCGCGCCAGATGTGGCACGGCGAATCAACTTGATTGCCCGCGGGCATCCGTTGGCGCTCACCATGGCCACATCGATCGTCCTGTCGGACGTTAGGCGGACGATCGAAGAGGCCGGCCTCCATGAGGTCATCGAGGCGCTGTCCCGCTCCTATATCGCGGCCGTCCCCGATCCCATCACGCGGCGCGCACTCGAGGCGAGTTCTGTCGTCCGGCGCGTCACGGAGCCGCTTCTCCACGCGCTCCTGCCGGAGACGCCGCCACGGGACACGATGGAACGGCTCGTCGCGCTGCCATTCGTCGAGCTTGGTCGTGAGGGCGTGTTCATACATGACGCTGTACGCACCGCGATAGCCAGCAGCCTTGCGACGCGGGATCCCGATTCCCATCGCAAGTATCGTCGCGCGGCGTGGGCGTTCCTTCAAAACAGGCTGCGGCTTGCGCATGGGAGGACCGAACCGTGGCGCTACACCGCCGACCTCCTTTTTCTGATCCAGAATCCCGTGCTTCGAGATGGGTTCTTTCCGCGCGGTCCACAACCGCTCGCCGTCGAACCCGCAACACCGGACGATGAACCGG
>Ga0075421_100008102_pt1 | contig 12896 bp, 10 predicted proteins | sample SoiMetdeltSBSDD5_FD_75292 | JGI IMG/M metagenome (GOLD analysis project Ga0075421, IMG submission 75292) | Bulk soil microbial communities from a Populus tree surrounding site in Tennessee, USA - Soil MetaG P. deltoides SBSDD5 | ecosystem: Environmental > Terrestrial > Soil > Tree plantation... | reverse complement strand
TTCAGGCTGGTCACTGCGATCCCACGCATTTTCTTCGTGCGGGCATGCGGAAGCAGCGTACCGATGCTCGCCGTGAAAAGCTGCGCGTGTCCACCGAGAAGATCGATGATCGCCGCCCCGTCGCCTTTGTAATGGACTGGAACCATGTCGATCCTGGTCATGCTCTTGATGAGCTCCATCGACATGTGGGGAGACGAGCCGATGCCGCCGGTCGCGAAGTTGATCTGTCCCGGCCGCGCTTTGGCGAGCGCCACGAGCTCCTTGAACGAGGTCACCGGCATCGACGGATGCGTCACCATGAGAAGCGGGTTGTGCGCGACGCGCACGATGGCGACGAAATCCCTGATCGGGTCGTAGTTCACTTTCGGAAGCAGCGCCGGCGCCACGGCATGCGTCGTCTGACTTGCGAGATAGAGCGCATGGCCATCGGGGGGCGCTTTGGCGACGAGCTCGGCGCCGATCGTACCGGTTGCGCCGGGACGATTCTCGACAATGAATGGCTGGCCGGTGCGCTCGGTGAGCTGCTGAGCGACGATGCGCGCGACGAGATCGGATGGCCCGCCCGCGACGAACCCTACGATGATGCGTGTCGGCTTGGACGTTGTCTGTGCGTGCGCCACCGCAACGCACGCGAGGAATAGCACCGTCAAACGTATAGCGAACCTCATCCGCTCCTCCGCTATGTTCTCAACAGCTGCGTTAACTGCGTAATCCTCTGCAGGCGTTCCGTGCTTTGAACTGTTTTCAAGATCGCCTGCGCGCATGCGTGCGATTTCACGCGCGTCGCAAGACGTGAGAACTTCTCCAGCACCTCGGCTTCGGTGCACGGATCGCCCGGCATGCCGTGAGGATCCAGCTTGCTGCTTGTCCTGCCGACACTGCCTTCGAGCTCGAGGTAAACGCGCGCCCCGTAATGCTTCGGATAGGCCGCTTCCATTTCGGGATCGACCACGATTTCGACGCGCTGTGCGAGCTCGCGGCGCAACGGATCGTCGATGGCTTCCGCGGCATACATCGCCGGATCGGCCGGATCGCCCGTGAGCGCCAGCGCGACGCAGTATGGAATGCTGAACTGCGCACCCATAGTGTCGCGCGGCAAGGGGTTGGCGTTCTGCGCACGTGCATAAGCGGAGACACCCACCTGCACCTTGCGGATCTGCCGCGGGTGCAGCGGTTCGACGCCACGCAGCGTAACGAGCTGTTGCGCAGCCGCCTGGATCCACGCGCAGCAGGGATAGAGCTTCACGTATACGTGCTCGATGGCCCAGCGTTTCCCGAGCTCACTCGACAGAAGCTGCGGCTGCGCACCCGTGCCCGCCATGACATCGAGCAACCCGAAGCGCCCATCCACGGCGCCCGGCGGCGCCGTAAAACCGCGGGCCGCGAGCTGCGCGGCGCGCACGCCGCAGTGGGCGGCATGTCCCGCCTGCATGCGCTTCTCCATGCCGCCGCCCTCGCCTGCCGCGAACGCTTTCGTGCCGGACGCGGTGGCGCATGCAAGTCCGACCGCGTTCATTATCTGCTCCGCGTCGAGCTTCATCGCGATCGATGCCGCGACGGCCGCGCCGACCGGGCCCGCAACCGCAGTCTTGTGCCAGCCGACCTGCGAAGGCTTTACACCCATCGCGAGCCCGAGCCGATTGAGCGTTTCGTAACCTGCGATCAGACCGAGCAGAAGGCGCGCTCCGGACGCATCCGTCGATTCAGCCGCAGCGAGCGCGGCGGAGACGACGATCGCCCCGGGATGCACGATCGCCTCGTCGAGATGGTCGTCGAGCTCGAAACCGTGCGCCGCAGTGCCGTTGCAGAGCGCCGCAGCCGGCGCGGCTGCGACCTCATCACGCCCGATGATCGTGCTGCGACCTTTGGATCCTTCGGCGATGATTTCCGCCGCCATGATCTGCGACCACGGCTCCGGTGTACCGAAGAGCGCGCAGCCGAGCGTGTCGAGGAGTGCCCGCTTCGCCGCTGAAACAGCACCCGCCGGCACGCGCTCGAGCGAGAGCGCGTGCAGAAAGTCGATGAGCTCCCGCGTTGGCGTGTTCCTTGTCAAGCGAGAACGATGTACCTAAGAGACGCGCACGAAAATGTCTATGCCTTTCATCATCGGTTTTCTCCGAGAATCAGGTCCGCACCTTTTTCGCCGATCGCGAGGGCCGCCGCATTCGTGTTCGACGACGGAATGGTCGGGCAGATGGACGAATCGACGACGCGCAGATGGTCGATGCCGCGTACTCTCAGTTGCGGATCGACGACCGCGGCCTCGTCTACACCCATCTTGCAGGTGCCGACCATGTGCCACGCGGTCTGCGCGCTCTCGCGCACGTAATCGAGCATGCCCGCGCCGTCTGCCACGTCCGGGCCGGGACGGGTCTCGCGCACGATCAGCGACTTGAACGGCTCGGTTCCGGCGATCGCGCGCGCCTTACGCATGCCGTCGAGGAAGAGCTGCACATCCGCTTCGTGCGAGAGATACCGCGGGTCCATCGCGGCCTGCTCCAGCGGATCGCACGAGCGGATGTGGATCGTTCCGACCGAGCGCGGCTGCGTCGGGGCAATGCCGATCGAAAAGCCCGACCACGGATCGAGACCGTACCGCTTGGTACGCGCATAGCGATCCTTGCCCGAGACAGGCATGAGCCGCAGCACGAGATCGGGCTGGGTCGCGTGCTCGTCGCTCCGGAGGTTCGTCTGCGCGGTCGAAGAGCAGATCGCGAGAAAACCCTTGCGCGTGAAAATGAACTTGAGACCGTGCTGCAGCTTGAGCAGCGGATTGCGCAGGACATCGTTGACCGTGAGCGGCTTCGCGCACTCGTAAGTCATGCGCACGTTCGCATGATCGCGCAGGTTCTCACCGACGCCTGGAAGATGGTGAATGACGGGTATGCCGTACTTCTGGAGGATATCGACACGGCCGATGCCCGAAACCTCGAGTATCTGCGGCGACTTGAGCGGTCCGGCCGAGAGAATCACCTCGCGCCGCGCCTTCGCGTACTGCACCTGACCGTTGACCAGGAGCTCGATGCCTGTCGCGCGCTTGCTCTCGGTGAGTACGCGCGTCGCAATCGCGTGCGTGATGACGGTCAGGTTGGGCCGCTTCACCGCGGGCTTGAGGTACGCGACGGCGGCGCTGGATCGAAACCCTTTGCGCGTCGAATACTGAAGATAGAACGTTCCTTCGTAGCTGCCGTCGTTGTAATCGTGCAGCCGCGGCGAGCCGTTCCGCTCGCACGCTGCGACGAACGCGTCGGCAAGCTCGTCGAATCTGTCGAGGCGCGTCACCCCGACCGGGCCGCCGCGTCCGCGCACTTTCGGGTCGCCCTCCGGAAAATCCTCCAGCCGCATGAAGATCGGCAACAGGTCCGAATAACCCCACCCGGTACACCCTGCATCGCGCCAGTTGTCGTATTCGCGGGGATCCCCGCGCACGAACAGGTTGCCATTGATCGAGCTCGAGCCGCCGATCACGCGTCCGCGCACCCAGAGCTGTTCCTTGCCGTTCAGGTGCTCCTGCGGCTCGGTCTTGAACGGCCACGTGAAGCGCGGGTCCATGAGCACCCGCGCTACGAGCATCGGCACGTGGATGTTGATGTGATTGTCACGGCCACCCGCCTCGACGAGCAGGACCTCGTGCTTGCCGTTCTCGCTCAGGCGATTGGCCAGGACGCAGCCCGAGGAACCGGCGCCTACGACGACGTAATCGAATTCCGCATTAGGCGGCAACAACGACACGTACACTGAAACTCCTCGTGGGGGCTACCGAACGTGAGCATCTCTCTTTTATTGCGGCCTGAGAAGCGCCGTCAACTCGCGCACCGACGCGAGGCGCTCAGCCTGACGCACCGTGCCTATGGCGTCGCTTACACCCGCGGACGATAGCACGTACGAGGCAAGGCGCACGAACTTGTCGATTCGCTCCTCCTCCGTGCACGGATCGGACGGCATGCCATGCGGGTCCCGCACGGCAGTCTCGTACGTCTCGCCACTTGCGAGCTCGAGACGGACGCGCGCGCCGTAATGTTTCGGATACGCCGCTTCCATTTCCGGATCGACGACGATCTCGAGCCTGCGCGCGAGATCGCGCCGTGCAGGATTGTCGAGCTCTTTCCCGAAATAGTTCGCCGGATCGCGCGGGTCGGCAGTGACCCCGAGCGCCGCGCAATACGGCAGGCTGTACTGCGCGCCCATCGTATCGGGTGGTGCGACGTTGCCGTTGTTCCGCGCGGCATAGCTGCAAACGCCGATGCGCAGGTTCTTCACCTGGTCCGCCGGGACGGGATTTGCGCCGCGCATCGCAACGAGCTGCTGAACCGTCGCCTGTATCCACGCGCAGCAGGGAAAGACTTTCACATAGACTTCATCGACGGCCCACTCTCTACCGAGCTCGCCCGAAAGCCGCTCTGGGCGCGCCGATGTGCCCGAAAACACTTCGAGCAATCCAAAGCGGCCGTCCAGGGCCGTGGGGGGCGCCGTAAACCCGCGGGAGGCAAGTTGCGCCATACGCACACCGGCTTCCGCCGCACGGCCTGCGTGCATGCGTTTCATCATGCCGCCACCGCTTCCCGCGGCGAAGCTTTTCGTACCGGAGGATGTCGAGCAGGCAAGGCCCACGGCCGCGGTGAGATGTTCGTTACTTAAATTCATTACGACGCCCGCAGCGATGACGGCGCCGAGCGGGCCCGCTAACGCCGTCTGGTGATGCCCGCGCCGCGCGGGTTCCACGCCGATCGCGAGTCCCACGCGGTTCGCTGCTTCATAACCCGCAATGATGCCGAGCAGCAGTCGCGCGCCCGAAGCGTTCGCCGCCTCCGCTGCAGCGAGCGCGGCCGGAACAATGATCGCGCCAGGGTGCACAATCGCTTCATCGAGCAGGTCGTCGAGCTCGAAGCCATGCGTTGCCGTGCCGTTACACAGCGCAGCCGCCGGCGCAGCCAGCATTTCTTTGCGTCCGAGAATGCTGCTCACAGGCCTGGAGCCTTCCGCGAGCATTTCCTCGGCCATGATCTTTCCCCACGGCTGAAGCGAGCCGAACAGCGCACAACCGACGGAATCGAGAAGCGCCCATTTCGCGTTTTCCACGACCGATGCCGGCGTGCGCTCGAGCGTGAGCGTTTGACAGAAATCGATGAGCTGCGCTGCGTGTTGTGCGGGTAACTTTTCTGCTTTCATCTTCGCCTCACTACGCTGTGACCTTGGCGTTGCCGAATCCCTGCCCGGCCTGCTTGTACTCGGCGCGCGGGGGACTGAAGATGTCGAGAACCACGGCGGCCTTCGCGCCGGTGCGCACGCCGTGCGACACGCCGCCGGGCGTGTGCCAGAACTCCCCCGCTTTCGCGAGCACCTCCTGCCCGTCCTGGATGCGAACGCACTCGCCTTCGAGCAGCACGCCCCATTGCTCTTCCGGGTGACTGTGCACGGTGCCCGTCGAATGCGCCGCGATGTGTACGACCGAGAGCATCACGTTCTCGCCGGGGAAAATATGCGCATCGATGCCTTCACCGAGCTTGCGTTCGATGCCGCGCCCGTCGCCGTGCAGCTGAAAAACCCACGGTGCTTTCATACGACCTCCTCTGAACGATAACTGTTTCATGCCTCGGCGAGCTTGATACCCAGCCGCTGAGCCGCATTCCGTGCTTCCGCAAGAGAGGGCTTTGCATCGACGAGCCGGATGCGCCCTCCCCCGCGGTTCATTGCGTCGACGAAGGCGCTTTGCCTTTCGGCTTCGATGTGAATGCGCTGGACTTCCGGTTCCTTCACATGCCGGATTTCAACGGCGATGCCGCGGCCCGAAATTTCCCTGAGCACATTGTGATACGCCTTGATGTCTTTCGTCGACGCGCCCAGCACCGCGCCCATGAGAATCCCCGGCACGTTTATGGCCCGGCGCGCAAAAAGGTCCGAGGTCAGGTCGATCGTAATTCGTTTTACGTCGCCTTGCGCGAGCTCGTGCGCGATGCGTCCCATGTTTGTCGGCGATCCCACGGCGATGCTGCTGCCGCCCACCACAGCCTCGCCGAACGGATTGATCAGCGGATTTGCAGTCATGGCGAATTTGCGCACCTCTTCGCGCGCACGCTCGAGCACCTGGCGGCCATTCTCGCGTTCCCCCGCGAGGACAGGGCTGCCGACGAAACCGTCGACCACGGGCTCGGTCTTGAAGTACGGCCGCATGTATTCCAGATTCACTTTCGTGATCGCAGGCGCAGCCGACGCGTGGATATTGGCAGCCATTGCCAGCATCACGTCGACGTCGATCGGGACCGAGATCGAGGTCTTCAGCGCGAGATTGGCCGCGAGATTACCGATCAGCACCGCGCCGCCGATGTGCGTCGCGCAAAGCCCCGAGACGATGACGCGCGGCGTGCACGGCACCGCGATCGTCGGCGACATCGCGAGCACGATCGCTTTCTCGACCTGGCGTGGCGAGCCCTTTCGCATCTCGGTGAGCACTGCGGCCGTGCACGCGGCGCCGGCGCCGAAGCCTTCCATGTTGCAGCCCGTGGTTTTCTTGCCTTCCTTGAAGAACGTGCCGATCTTCACCATGAGCGCGGCAAGTCTGCCCACTTCGGCATGCGATCGCTTCGATTCCAGGAGCGTTTTCAGGACACCCGTGTAGACGCAGGAATCCCCCGTTCCGGCGCACGGCTGCAAACCGACTTCGTGATTGCCGACTTCGGTTGCAATCGTATAGACCACCGCTTTGTCGATGAACCGGTCACCGATCGTGGCGCCGCCAGGCCGGCGGGCTTCGTTGAGCTCGCGTCCGATCGATCCCAGTAAAAAGCTCTTTCCGGTCGTCAACCCGAGCTCGAGCGCAAGAAGATTCCAACCGAACGCGTCGAGCACGGCGTCGGTGACCGCTCTGGACGTGAGATCGTGCGCTGCCATCGCTTCCGCGATGACGACATCACTCATGCGCACACCGAGCGTTTCCGCAAGGTCGACCATCTCCCCGAGCGTGAGCTTCTTGTCGGCGGACGCGAGCTTCACTTCGGCTGCGAGCGCTGTCAGTCCCTTTTGTTGTTTCACGATTTCTCACCTTTGCCGCGGTAGCCGTGCCTGCGCGCATCGTCAACGCAGTCGCCATACCGCTCGAAACCCACGTATGCCCGTGCCGCCGTCTTCCCCTGCAGCGAGTAGGTCCACCGCCACTTCCGCTCGTCGTCCCTGTAGAACTGCCAGCGGTCGGTCGCGGGTGCTTTCGTCGTCATGACTGTCGTCGCGTCAGCGCAGCGCGGCTGCGCGAACCAGCAGGTTGCCTTCGAAGAGCCGCCGCTGCGTGCGGTAGAAGCCGCCGCGCACCGCGTGCCACGCTCCGTCCAAACGGTTCACTTCGGCCGAGAGCTGCAACACCCCGGACGGCATCGAAACCAGGAGCTCGTCGCGGCCGCGAATCGCCGTCGCGGCTTCGTGAACCACGGTGCCTGCGATCTTCGATGCGACGCCGAGACACATCGACACGCTCAACGGCAGAGCGCGATGTGGCTGTCCGCTCGAAAGGGCGCGTGCGACCAGATCCACCTCGGCAGCCTCGATCGTTTCGCTCGAAAGTGTCTTCGCCCGCGCGGGTGGCGCCACGAAACCGACGAAAGGGACTGCCGTTCTCTTCGCTGCCTCTCTTTCGTTCTCGGCGATACCCATTCGCAAAGACGCCGCGAGCCGAATCGCCGAGAGGCGCTGCATGAGCGTCGCATTCGCCTCGATCTGTTCCGGCATTTCCGTACCGCTCAGTCCGAGGTCGCGCGCGCGTACGAAGACGCAGGCATTGCTCGCGTCGACCATTGAGACTTCGAACGATCCGTGTCCCGGCACCTCGAGCCGGTCTACGACGTTGCCGGTCGGCAGGAGCTTCCCCGTGGTCGCGCCGCCGGGTTCGAGAAAATCGAGGCGGACCGGCGCGCCGCCGCCCGCGATCCCCGGTATCGTGAGGTCGCCATCGACTGCGGCGCAGCCATCCTCGAGCGGAAATCGAGCTGCGATGATCTTCCCCGTGTTTGTGTTGTGGATGCGCACGGTTGCTGTGTCACCGCGCACGCGCACGAGTCCCTCATCGACGGCGTACGGACCAACGGCGGCGGACATGTTGCCGCAGAGCGGCGTCCAGTCGATGAGCGCTTCCCTGATGAGGACCTGACCGAACGTGTAATCGACGTCGGCATCGCTGCGCGTCGGCGGTCCGATTACGCACACTTTGGAAAGCGACGAGAGGCCCCCGCCCATCCCGTCGAGCTGACGTCCGTAGGGGTCCGGGCTCCCGAGAGCGGCGAGGAAAAGCGAATCCCACTTCGCGCGATCGGCCGGCAGATGCGCTTTCTGCACCATGACGCCCTTGCTCGTGCCGCCGCGCATGAACACCGCCGGGATCCTGTGCTGTCTAGTCAACTTTCGCTCCGGCCGTTTTCACCGCGCCGTTCCACTTGACGATCTCGTCCGATATGAACGCCCTGAACTCTTCAGGCGTGTTGCCGACGGCTTCACTGCCCTGTTCGGCGAGCTGCTGCTGCACTTCGCGCGACTGCAGCGCTTTCTTTACCTGCCGATGCACCGCGGTCACGATCGAGCGCGGCGTGCCCGCCGGCGCGAGCAGGCCGTACCAGGCATTCACGTCGTAGTCGGGCAGCCCGGATTCCGCCATCGTTGGCAGATCCGGAAGCATGGACGAGCGTTTCTTTCCGGTGATCGCAATCGCACGCACGCGGCCGGATTTGATGTGCGGCACGGTGGACGCAAGCGCGCCGATATAGAGTTGCTGACGACCTGCGACGACATCGGTCAACGCGGCCAACGCGCCCTTGAACGGCACGTGCACGAGGTCGATGCCCGCCATCGCTTTCAGCATCTCGGGCGCGAGATGATTCAGCGTGCCGTTGCCGGCTGAGGCATAGAGGATTTTCCCCGGGTTCGCTTTCGCGTAGGCGATCAGCTCTTTCACGCTGCCTGCCGGCACTGACGGATGCACCACGAGAACATCCGTGACGAGGTTGATGAGCGAGATCGGCGCGAAGCTCTTCTGCGCATCGTACGGGAGCGATGAGTACAGGCTCGGCGTGATCGCGAAGCTCACGTCCGTCATGAGCAGCGTATAACCGTCCGGCGGCGCTTTCGCCGCGACAGCCGCGCCGATCGTCGTTCCGGCGCCGGGTCGGTTGTCGACGACGACCGCCTGGCCCCAGGTTTCGGTGAAGCTCGGACCCATGACGCGCGCGAGAAGATCGATTCCGCCGCCGGGTGGGTAGACGACGATGAGGCGGACGGGTTTGGTGGGGTAGCCGGCTGCGTGGGACGGGGCGCCGCTGGAGAGCAGTGCTGGCGTCGCAAGGAGCAGCGCGCCGACAAGTGCCCCACCGCGCCGAGATTGCTTCGCTGCGCTCGCAACGACGTCTCGTGGCGCACGCTTTTGTTTCACGCCGCCTTTTTCTCCTGCGCGTATTTCCCCGCGCTCGCACCCGCGAGACGGCCGAACACCGCGCCACTCGTGAGCCCGCTCGCGCCGGGATAGTTGAAATAGAAGATGCCGCCGACCATCTCGCCTGCGGCATACAGACCCGGAATCACTTCGTGGTTCGTGTTGAGAACCTGGCCGTCGGTGTTGATGCGCACGCCGCCGAACGTGAACGTGATGCCGCAGGTGATCGCGTACGCCTCGAACGGCGGCGTGTCGATCGGATTCGCCCAGTTCGAGCGCGGCACATCCAGGCCAGGTGCGGACCGTCCATCTTTCACGTTCGGATCGAAGGGCACGTCGGTTCTCACCGCCGCGTTGAAGTCGCGCACGGTTTCGAGGAACTGCTCTTTGTTCACGTCGCCCATCTTGTCCGCGAGCTCTTCGAGCGTATTCGCCGTCACCTTCGTGACCTGGCGCGTGCGATATTCGTCGAGGAGGAGGTGCACGACCTTTGCGTCGTAAATCTGCCAGGCGTACTGCCCCGGCTGCTCGAGCACGATGTGGCCGTACTTCGCGTAAGTGAAGCTCCGGAAATCGGCGCCCTCGTCGAGAAAGCGTTTCCCGTCAGCGTTGACCATGATGCCGAACGTGTAGCTGTGGCGCTGGAAGTTCGGCGTCTGAATGAGGTCGCCGAATTCGGATGCATAGCGCTCCCAGCCCGTCGCGTGACATCCCGACCAGTGGCCGTACGATTGCGCGCCGATTCCGAGCGCCATCGCAAGTCCGTCGCCCGTGTTGTATTTCGTGCCACGCACTTTGGCGAGATCCCAGCCTTTGCCCAGATAGCGGCTGCGCCATTCCGTATTCGCCTCGAAACCGCCGCATGCGAGGATCACTGCGCCCGCGTGGATCGCGCGGGTCTCCCCCTCGACTTTTGCGATCACACCCGTGACGCCGCGGTCGGACGACACAAGCTCCTGCGCCCACGCGTCATACACGATTTCGATGCCTTTCTTCTCGCACGACCGGAAGAGTGCATCGACCAGGCCCTGTCCACCGCCCGAGACCACGATCGGCGCGCCGCCCCAGAATTTGAAACGGCCGTCGATGCGGTACGCCTGCCGCCCGTAGTTCGGGTGGAAGCGCACGCCGTTCGCTTTCATCCAGCGCAGCGTCGCGCGGCTCTGCCTGACGAGAATCTCGCAGAGATCCGGATCGGTGCGGTTCTGCGTGATGCGCGCCATGTCGTCGAAGAAATCGTCTTCGCTGTAGCTGCCGAAGTCGCTCCTCTCGATCTCGTCTTGCGAAAGATCGTCGCTCAACGCCAGGATGTCATCGAGCCCGTCGTAGACGACGCGCATCTTGCCGTCGGTATAGACACTGTTCCCGCCACGCTCGGCGTGCGGCGCACGCTCGAGGACGAGCACGCGTGCGCCGTTTTCGTGAGCCGACAGCGCTGCACACAGCGCGGCGTTGCCTGCACCCACGACGATCACGTCGTATCGAGACGATCGGAGCTGCATCGAACTCCCCTCCCCCATGTTCGAAGGCGATGCTAGCCCCGGCCAGCATAGCCCGCCAGAATATTGTGTTATCGTGCTATTCCGCTCTGGTATACCGCTACAAGCTCATGAATCTGAAGCAGTTGCGCTATATCGTCGACGTGCACCGCCACGGCGACCACATCTCGGCTGCGGCAGAAGCGCTGCACACCTCGCAGCCCGGCGTGAGCAAACAAATTCAGATGATCGAGGCGGAGCTCGGCTTCGAGATCTTTCTCCGGAAGCGCAATCGCATCGTCGGCCTTACGGAGCCCGGACGTGAAGCGATCGCGATCGCCCGGCGTGCGCTCACCGAGATCGACAATCTCAAGAGCCTCGGCAATGACTTCAACGCGATCGGCGGCGGCCAACTCACCATCGCCACGACACACACGATGGCGCGTTACGTGCTGCCGAAGGTAGTCGAGCGCTTCATGAAGAAGTACCCGGCAATCCGCCTGGGTCTTCGGCAGGGAAACCCGGAGCAGGTTTGTGAAATGCTCGACGCGGGCGATGCGGACATCGCGATCGTGAGCGATACGGCGCGCGAATTCCCGACGCTCGCGGCGATTCCGTGCTTCCCCCTGTCACGGAGCGTCGTCGCGAAAGTCGGCCATCCCATACTCAAGGCAAGGAAGCTCACGCTCGAGGAAATCGCGAAGTACCCGATCATCACCTACGACCCGGCCTACAGCGGGCGCTGGAAAGTGATGGACGCGTTCAGGGGCGCGAAGATCGAGCCCAACGTGATTTTCGGCGCGGTCGACGCGGACGTCAGCAAGACCTACGTCGAGCTCGGGCTCGGCATCGCGATTCTCACCACCATCACGTTCGACAAGTATCACGACCGCGGTTTGCGCGCGCGCGATGCGAGCCACCTCTTCGAGCCGAGCACGACGTTCGTGCGGCTCCGTTCTCATACCTACTTGCGTAAATTCCTGCTCGATTTCATTCGCATGGTTGCGCCCCATCTCAGCGAGGACGACATTCGCGCGGCTTTGAGCAGAGAAGCGAAAAAAGCATAGAACGACCCCCATCGCAAGCCGCGCGCTAACCGGGCGCTGTCGCATTCATTGCTGGGCCTTGATGTCATAGCGCCGGATGACCTCACCCCAGGTGTCGTATTCGCGCTTGACGATTTCGCGAACCTTCTCAGGGGCAGCCCCGGAAATATCTTCCTGACCCAGATCGCGGAGCTTCAACTTCATGTCGGGATCCTGCATCGCCTGCTGGATCGCGCCGTTCAGCTTCGCCACGATCTCCCTCGGTGTTCCGCGCGGCGCGAGCACGAATTGCCTCCCGCCCCACGATCCGTTCTTGAGGAATTCCGGAAAGCCGGCTTCGACAATCGTCGGCACCGCCGGCAGCACCGCAGAGCGCTTGTCGCGCAATACCGCAAGCGGCACGAGGCTCCCGGCGTCGATGAAGCTCTTCATCGTGGATACGGCGGCAATGCCGACGGCCACCTCGCCTTTGACGATTGCAGCCGTCGCCTGCGCAGTTCCGGGGTAGTTGATGAGCTCCATCTTCAGATCGAGCAGGTGGTTCATGACGATGAACGCAATGTGCTGCGTGGCGCCCAGACCTGCGGTCGCGGCATTGTATTTACCCGGCGCAGCCTTGGCAGCCGCCACGAAGCCCCGTAAATCCGTGACCGCGAGTTTCGGGTGCGTCGCCATGACGCTCGCGTAGTCCGACATGAACGCCACGAATTCGAAATCGTTGATCGGATGAAATGGCATGTCGGGCTTGAAATGCGGATTCACGCAAATCACGCCCGCGGTCGTGAAAAAGAGCGTATAGCCGTCCGGCGCCGCTTTGGCGACGAGATTCGCGCCCACGTGCCCGCCCGCACCCGGACGATTGTCGACGACGACCGAGCGGCCCAGCAAAGGCGACAATTTGCTCGCCAGGAGCCGTGCCGAAACGTCGTTGCTTCCACCGGGCGTAAAGCCGACGACGAGTCGAAT
>Ga0075421_100008101_pt1 | contig 12896 bp, 8 predicted proteins | sample SoiMetdeltSBSDD5_FD_75292 | JGI IMG/M metagenome (GOLD analysis project Ga0075421, IMG submission 75292) | Bulk soil microbial communities from a Populus tree surrounding site in Tennessee, USA - Soil MetaG P. deltoides SBSDD5 | ecosystem: Environmental > Terrestrial > Soil > Tree plantation... | reverse complement strand
CGACTGTTCGACGTCTCTTTCTATCTCGCGCAGAACCAGGATATCGCTGAGACTGGTGGCGAACCGCTCGCGCACTACCTGGCCGTGGGTGCGTCGAAAGGTTCGAACCCGCATCCGCTGTTCGATACGGTGTTCTATCTCAAAAAGAACCCGGATGTCGCGGCGGCAGGCATCAACCCGCTCGAGCACTATCTGACTTTCGGGGGCTCGGAAGGCCGGGATCCGCATCCCTTGTTTCATTCCGCGTTCTACCTCGATGCCGATCCGCGCCTCCGTGCGTCGGGCGAAAACCCCCTCGTCCATTTTCTTCGCGTCGGGGCCGCGGAAGGGCGTGCGACAGAACCTGCTCGGTTGTTCGACCAGCGGTGGTACCTGGAACAGACGGTGACTGTGGAAGCAAAGTCCAACCCGCTCCTGCATTATTTGAAAAGAGGAGTCCGGGAGAGGAAATCGCCCAATCGACTGTTCGACGTCTCTTTCTATCTCTCGCAGAACCAGGATATCGCTGACGCTGGTGGCGACCCGCTCGCGCACTACCTGGCCATGGGTGCGTCGAAAGGTTCGAACCCGCATCCGCTGTTCGATACGGCGTTCTATCTCGAAAGGAACCCGGATGTCGCGGCAGCAGGCATCAACCCGCTCGAGCACTACCTGACTTTCGGGGGCTCGGAAGGCCGGGACCCGCATCCATTGTTTCATTCCACCTTCTACCTCGATCGGAATCCCGACGTGCGAGCGGCGAAGGCCAACCCGCTCGTTCACTATCTGGAGAATGGCGCTCAGGAAGGGCGAGATCCGAATCCGTGGTTCGACACGTCGTTTTATCTCGATGCCGACCCGCGGCTGCGTGCGTCCGGTGAAAACCCGCTCGTCCATTTTCTTCGCGTCGGGGCTGCAGAAGGACGTGCCGCAGGACCTGCCTTTGACACGGCGCATTATGTGCAGGCGTATCCGGATGTGGCGGCGAGCTGCTTGAATCCGCTGACCCACTTCGTCCTTCTCGGGAAGGCCGAGGGGAGGCGGAGCGGCGCGCTGCCCTCAACCGGCACATCTGCGGCTGGAGACATTCAACACTCGCTCGCGGCATACGAGACTGTCGTCAGGCGCGCACGTGAAGTCGAGGCTTCGCGCCTCGCAGAACTCGTCGTATGGCCTCCAGCGATGATCCAACTGTCACCGCAAGATGATTTGTCGTCGTGTACGCGTGACGTCGTGCTGCCGGCTGAAGAATCTCCTGATGTTTCGATCGTAATCCCGGTTCTCAACAACGTCAGGCTCACGCTCGAATGCCTCCTTTCGATCGTGAAGACTGGTGCCGAAGTGCCGTTCGAGATCATCGTCGTGGATAACGGTTCAACCGACGCCACGAACGAGTTGCTCGGGACGATCCCCAATTTGAAACACCTGAGGAACGAGGAAAATACCGGTTTCGGGCGAGCCTGCAACCAGGGCGCCGAAGCCGCCCGCGGGCAGTATCTCGTGTTCCTGAACAACGATGCCCAGGTGAAAGGCGAGTGGCTGTCAGCGCTGTTGGGGACTTACGCTGCGTTCGAAAGCGTGGGCGCCGTTGGGCCCAAGGTTCTCTTTCCCAATGGTCGGCTCCAGGATGCCGGCTCCGCGATCAACGCGGACTGCACGACATCCCTGATTGGTGTCTTCGACGATCCTGATCTCCCTCGGTTCAACTACCCACGTGAAGTCGAGTACGTCTCTGGAGTCTGTCTCATGATCGAGGCAGAGCGCTTCAAGCAGGTTGGGGGGTTCGACGATCAATTCGCGCCGGCGTATTGCGAGGACGTGGATCTCTGCCTTCAGTTGCGACAGAGGGGTCTCCGGATAATCTACCAGCCGTCGGCAACGGTCGTTCATCATCTCAGTGTGACGTCTAATGCCCTCGACACCTCGTTCAAGATTGCTGCGGTAACACGCAATCAGCAGAAACTTTCCATCCGTCATCAGGCACAGATTGATGACATGGCCCGCACACGCGTCATAGCTTTCTATCTCCCTCAGTTTCATCCAATCCCGGAGAATGACGTCTGGTGGGGGAAGGGCTTCACGGAGTGGAGGAATGTGACTCGCGCACGACCGAACTTCGAGGGTCACTTCCAGCCCCGTCTTCCCGCGGACCTCGGTTTTTACGACCTGCGTGCTCGAGAGACCTACCTCGAGCAGGTTGCCCTGGCCGAGCGCTACGGGGTGTACGGGTTCTGCTTCTATTACTACTGGTTCGACGGTAAGCGCTTGCTCGAGCGCCCGCTCGAGCGGCTGGTTGAAGACGGAAGTCCTGGTTTTCCGTTCTGCGTCTGCTGGGCGAATGAGAACTGGACGCGCCGGTGGGACGGGAGGGAGGACGACGTGCTCATGGCGCAGTCGTATAGCGAAGAAGACGACGCATCGGTCATCGAGGACCTCGGCCGATACCTGCGCCATCCCTCCTATATCCGGATCGGTGATCGACCGCTTGTGCTCATCTATCATGCGAGCCGCTTCCCTGACATAAGGAGGACCATCGAGACGTGGCGTGCCGAGTGCCGCTCCCGCGGCATCGGCGAGATCTATCTCGCAATGGTTCAGTCGTTCGAGCTCAGTGAGACCAAGGTGACACCCGCCGACTGGGGATTCGACGCCGCCGTGGAGTTCCCGCCTCACCAGGGCGGGGTCTGCCCAGTAAAGCCGGGTCGCGTGCTGAACGCTAGATTCAATGGACGCGTGTACGACTATCCCGGAACCGCCTTGCACTACATGACACGGACGCCTCCAGGCTATCGATTCTTTCGGACCGTGATGCCGGGCTGGGACAATACCGCCCGCCGGCCGGACGATTCCGTGATCTTTTCAGACAGCACTCCGGGGGCTTATCAGGCCTGGCTCCAGTGGGCTTTGCGCCAGACGCGTGAGCAGAATTTCGGCGACGAACGAGTCGTGTTCATCAACGCCTGGAATGAATGGGCCGAGTCCGCCTACCTTGAGCCGGATCTCGCATGGGGCCATGCGTACCTCGAAGCGACGCGGAACGCGCTGGAGAACAAAGGTCTGACGTGACCGCAAGGATGATGGGGACTCACGAAGCGTTCCGGTTGACGGTCTCGCTCATCGGGCACCCGTTCGCGGCGATCGGACGAGGCGAGGATCTCCGGTGCTGCTATCGGGCGTTCAAGGCAGTCGGCGTCAGTCCGCATGTCGTGAACGTGTATGACGGCGTCGGGTCCGATCGCGATCTGGAGGCCGAGTTCTCCGCTGATACGCGGCACGACGCCGCCGACGGCATCGGCCTCTTCTGTATCAATGGCGACGAGATCGATTCGATCCTGTCGCACCTTGAGGCCCGTCTCGCGCGTGTCGGTCACCGCATCGTGCTTCCAGTCTGGGAGCTCGCCAAGTACCCCGAACAGTGGGCCCGCCAACTCGAGCGCTTCGACGAGGTTTGGGTGCCATCGGCCTTCGTGCGTGACGCAATCGCCCCTGAAATCGATCGCCCAGTGACGGTCATTCCCTGGTCGACGGGGGCTCGGTTCGGAGTTTCTCCGGGCCGTCGTCATTTCGGAATTCCGGAGAGCGCGTATGCGTTCCTCGTGGCCTTCGATCTACGCTCCTACAAGGAGCGGAAGAACCCGCTGGCCGCCCTGGACGCGTTCGCAGAGGTGATTCGCGTGCGGCCCTCACGCGACTTAGTGTTGGTCGTCAAGATGAGCGGCGGCGATGCTCGTCCTGCGGCGGCAGAGGAGATCCGCGGGCGGCTTGCCGAGCGGGCGGCCTTTCTCGGATTGGGACGGGTGTCGTTCATCGAACGCAACCTGACCGACAACGAAACCAAGGACCTCGTGCGTTGCTGTGACTGCTTCATCTCGCTGCACCGGTCCGAGGGGTTCGGCCGCTTCCTGGCTGAGGCGATGTTGCTCGGCCGGCCCGTCATCGGAACAGGGTACTCAGGCAACATGGAGTTCATGAACGCCGACGTCTCGTGTCTCGTGAACTTCCGACTGATACCTGTCGCACCTGGCGCCTACCCTTTCTGGGAGAATCAGGTGTGGGCGGAACCCGATCTCGAAGAGGCAATCGCCTGGATGATCCGCCTCGTCGACGACCCTGCCTGGGGACGTCGCCTTGGGCTGCGTGGAAGCGTTCACATCCGCTCGAACTTGAGCTATCGCGCTGTGGGATTGCAGTACCTGGAACAATTGCGCCGGATCTTCGGTTGAACATTGACAGTTCCCCTTAGTTGGATGGTGCGGGAGTACAGTCGTTACTTCGAACTGAAGACGGCGTACTCTCGTCCGAGCCCGCTTGTTCGGTTCGCCATCACGGTGTGGGCGAGTGTCGTCGCGCTCGGGCTGTCGCTGCTGCTGATGCCGGAACAGCCAAAGACGGCGCTGGTTCCGCGCGACGGTTGGACCGCGTCGGGCGCATTCGTTCAGAATTCGCGGCCTCTGCCTGGCGAAATCAGCGACAGCATCCTCGCCGACCCGCAGGTAACGTTCTGGAGGTCGTGGAGTCCTGAAAACGGCTCACAGCCCGGGACGCTGGTGAGCCAACCTTTCACGGCGCCGAGCGTCCTGGCGGTCCCCTTCGCTGGCTATACGTTCGAATCTGGGATCGAGCTGTACCTGGAATGTCTGACGACGTCCGCACGGCAACCCATCGCGCGTGGGAACGCCCACGAGAACTGGGTTGAGCGCACATTGTGGCTGCCGGGTTCGTGGTGTCCATCTCAAGTACGCCTCGTGGCGACCACCACATCACGCAGTTACTACATCGGCGTCGGCACGCCAGTACGATCATCGAGGCTGTCTTGGCTCAAGGAGTCGGTCTTCGTCGTGACCGCGGTGCATGCGCTCGCTTGGGCGGTGCTGCTGGTTCCCGGTCTTGCGGCAGTGCGGGTCTTGCGCGTGCGGTCCCGCGACACTGCGTTGCAAGCCGTTGTGCCCACGACGCTCGTATTCGGATACATCGCTTTCTTCGCCGTGTACTACGGCGGGCGGATGGGCTCGCTCGCCGTTATCGTGGCTATGCTCGTTACCGGGCTTGCGGTCGTAACACGATGGCGGGCTATCTGGACCGCTTATCGTGACGAATCGATCGCAAGGGCGATCGGACTGACCTTCGCGATCTCACTGGCCTACATCCTTCTTGTGTACTCGTCCGATCTGGGAATAGGCTCATGGTCTGCCACGTACCGATTCGCTCCGGCGATCTGGTCGGCGGATTCACAGTTGCCGCAGATCGTGGCCGAAGGCCTGTACCACGGGCTGCCGGTGAAGAACCTCATCGGCGGAGGGTGGCACGTATCCGATCGCCCGCCGCTGCTCGCAGGGCTGATGCTGCTAGGACGGCCGGTCTGGGAGCCGCTGATCGCGACAGGCGACAACCAACGACTGACGTTTCTTCTGTATCAGTCGCTCGGCATGGTGGCGTGCTCACTCTGGGTCATCCCTGTATGGATGCTGCTTGCCCGTCTGTTCAACTCTCGAGGCCACGCTGCCATCGGTGTCGGACTTATTGCGACGACTGGCTTCGTCGCGTTCAACTCCGTCTACATATGGCCCAAGATGCTCGGCGGAGCGCTGGGGCTTGGGGCCTATGTCGCTCTGGCTGACGCGATAACGACCAACGAGCCCCGCGCTGCGGGGCGCGCGTACATTCTGGCCGGAGGTCTCGCCGGGTTGGCGATGATGAGCCACGCTGGTGTCGCCTGGGGCTTTGTCCCTATCTTCGCCTATCCGCTTCTGAAACCGACGCGCGCGCGTTTGACCGGTCTGCTCCTCGCGGCCTCAGCCGCCTTGGCGCTTCTGGCCCCCTGGATGCTCTGGCAGCAACTAGAGGATCCGCCTGGGAACGCGCTCGTCAAGTTCGCTCTGGCCGGCACGTGGGGAATGGGAGAAGAAAGCAAGGGCGTGTGGGCCACCGTGCGAGATGTGCATGCCACCATGACGCTCGCTGACTGGCTGGGGATGCGACGTGACGCATTGCTCACTCTCGTCGGCGCGCATCTGCCGGCAGTCATCAGCTGGTACGCGACCCGACCGATGGATCTGGCGGGACGGCTGAGGACTTGGGAATTCCTTTATCTGCTGCCTGGACTCGGGTTCGCAAACTTGGGCTGGCTCGGTATCGGGTGGCTGGCCTCGAACCCGCAGTCTCAAAACGTGAGCATCCGGCGTGTCAGTCGTCTGTGGCTCGCATTCGGTCTGAGCGGTGTCTTAATCGCCACCCTGGTGAACTTCAATGTGAACATCAATCACCATCAAAGCTACCAGTCCGTCTTGCTGGTGCTGCTCGCGCTCTACGCTGCAGTTCTCAGCGGTCCAGTCTGGCTACGCCGAACCGCCATCCTTGCAAACATCTCATACTTTGCGATCGTGTGGGTGTGGTCACCCCTCGCCGCCTTCAGGGTGCGGCCCGACATAGTTGTGGGAGCTTTGCTGGCTGCCGTCGGCGTCGCTGTCTGGCTGATGCAAGAGCACCGGGGTCTGGAGCCAGATGCGGCGAATCACTTGAGGGACTCACCAACTGCCCGGTCTTTGTTGTAGATGTCCGCGTGCGGGAGCTCACTGGTCTGGGCTGCGCGGACATCTAACAACGCGTCTTCAGTGTGGTCGAGTCGACGTCAAACAGGAGTGGCACAGGCGAGCGCGCCTGGCTCGAACAATCAAGTAGCCATAGGTGCGGAAATGGCGTTCACGGGGTCTTTCACGGTGACAAAGACCTCCAGGAATTCACCGTCAACGCCAATCCGACGGTCCCGGATGACGTAGGTAGATGTGAGATAGCCGCTCCACTGGTGCAGCAGGCTCTCGAAGTCGGCTCCGTAGTCCCATGTTACGAGTGACCGCCCATCTCCGATCGGGTTGCCGTGATAGACCGGCTCGCTTAGATACCGAACGCCATCCCCGTCGGGCTGCACCCGCGCTCGGCTCTGGAGGAGGTCCTTGTGTTTTGGAGTCGTAAACACGTGCATCCCGCCGGGCTTCAGCACCCTGCTGATCTCTGCGAGCGCCCTATCCGGACAGACGACGTGCTCGAGCACGTCCTGGGTGATGAAGAGGTCGAAGTGTCCATCCGCGAACGTCAATGACTCAAGGCTCTCGCAGCGCAGCGTGCCTTTCAGGGCTCCGAGCGTTGTGTCCTCGAAGTAGAACGAGCACGAGTAACCTGCGCACTGCTCTGCGAAGTACCCCAGTGTCGGCGAACTCTCATGGACTGTCTTCGCTCTCCAATCAGGCAACAGCGATTCGAGCACGTGGACGAGAGCTCGTTGTCGTGGGATGCTGTGGCAGCGTGGGCACAAATAAGAGTCGCGCAACCATTCACCTGTCGCGATGAAAGTCGTCGTCGTTCGACAGATCGGGCAATACCCTCGGTTCGACAGTGGCATTCTGGTCAGACCCCTCGTGGCATCGACCTAGTTGCGTCCGCCCCAACTTCGGCGCCGTTCAGGTTACAAAGTCTGATCGTACCGCGCCAGATCCTCGTCGGGAAGAACATACTTTGGGTCTCGCCGGCGGACTGCGCGAGCCACGATTGCATATCTCGCGATTGTCTCTGTTGGCTTACCAGTTTGAGCATGCGACGCATCCGGCGCGAGCGAGCTTCGCCCTGCTCCCTCAGGGCGCAGGGTGACGGTCCGATCGTACTGATACGCCGGCCCACATTCGTCGATCAGCTCGAAGTAACTGCATTCGATCCATTCACGCAGACAGGGTAGAGTGGGCACCCACCAGTTGGACGCATCGTCTCCGAGCGCTTCGTGATAGTAGAACCGCGCGTACGGCTCAGCGGGCCCACAGACGACTGGGCCCTCGACGATGATCAGACCCCCGTCTTTGAGAACTTCCCTGAGTCGCGTCAACGCGATGAGTGGATGCTTGAGGTGATAGTAGACCCCGCAAAACACCACGACATCGAAGTCCGCGATGCCAAGGTCGTTGATGTGGTAGACGGACGTCGTGGGGTAGTACTTGATCGACGAATTGAGTATCGTGTGTGCGAGCCGAAACGTTGGCAACTCGAGGCGTCCGTCCTCGAGCACCTTTGCGCGCGGATCGCCGACAAGGTAGTCGGTCGCGAACACTTCGGACGCACCCCGCCTTTCGATCTCAAAGGACCAGTGGCCCTCCCAGCAGCCCACGTCGAGCACTTTCCTGCCTTGCAAATCGATGCTCTTCAGCGCTTTTCGGATGTGGGTGTGTGGAGGGCCGAAGAGACCCTTCGTCTGGATGCCTTCCCCTAAGTCAACCGAATAGAGCCACGTGTGACTATCGACCTGAGCGAGCAGCTCCTCCCTGGTCGGCTTGTTCATGATCGCCTCTTGTTGTTGTGACATGACTATGTTGGCGCTATCGTCGACGCATGACGACAAGGAACTGGTAGGGAGCGGACTGGTTGCTCATCATATCGAGGATTGCCACATGATCCGGCCAGTGCTTTAACACGTATCCGACCGAATTAACCGCTTCTCCATAGGGAACCTCACCATCTACGCTGGGAACGTTGTAAAAGAGATACACAAATCCATCATTCGTCCGCGGTCCGATCAGTCAACGCCGAATCCATACGCTTCCACGCCGCCGTCGGGTCTGGCCATGAGTCATCCCGACACGACGTGTCGGCGAGACCGACACGTTCGAGCCGCATTCCCGGTGACGAATCGATCTGCAACCGTTCAGTCGACTCTGACATGACTATTCGATGAGCACTCGTCGACCGACGTCACACAGTTTCAAAGGACCGTCCTGCCAAAACGCTACCAGAACCAAGTACTCGCCCCGTGGCAGCTTCAAGATGTCGAACGCCGTCTTAAATCCCGACATGAGTGAGCTGTTCATCACCTTTTCAACGTCCGGTCGCGGAACGCGGCTGGAGACGCTCGCACTCCACCGCAATCCGGAGGCGACATCTTGCAGAACGATGAACACCTGTTCCGGCGCCCTCTTCGGATTTGATTCATCGACGATCCAGCCTTCCAGCCGCACGCGGCTATTCAGTGAAAGCACCCAGGGTTTTGCTGTCGCCGCCTGATCGTTCAACAGCTCGATGTTGCAAGAGCCCACTGATTCGACTGATCCCGGAGCGCCCTCAGGCATACTCATTTCAAGACTGCTCTCGGCGGTTGCGACTGAATCAACCGTTTTCGCACCGGAGTTTGCTTCAGTTGAGTCGTTCGTTCTTGTACAGGCGACCGGCCACGTGAACAACAGACCCAAAATCCAGACGCCGATCGACCTCTTCAGAGACGCGATGCTCGCCACTTGAAAACGACCTCACTGTCAATGGTTGTCGTCTGCACGGCCAGGACGGCGCGCGTCGCGCCGCCCTCGCGCGAAGCGCTCGTCGAGTGTAGCACCCAGTTCTGATCCGACCTCTTATCGAGCCTGATCTGAGCTCCGAGCCTCACATGAGCCGTTCACAATGCCGTAGAGGCGGGTCTTCCCTGGCCTGAGCCCCGAAGGCAGACCGCCTTAATCGATCCGCCAGTTTGACGGCGAGTCTAAAGACTCGCCGCTAGACCGTTGTGAAAACGCAATAGTCGGTCGAGTGCAAGTCGGTCTCACGGATGCACCGCGAAGCTCATGGTCGACCGCGGCGCACCCCGCGCTGGTCTCCTGAACCGAGTCAGATGTTGGAGTAGCGGCTCGGGCGGACCATCGCGTACCCTTTGATCAGCTCGCGGATCCCATCGTCAAGAGAGAATCCGGTTTTGAATCCTGTGCGTTCGATCTTTTCATTGGACACGATGTAATCCCGCTGATCCGGATCCTTTCCCACCTGCGACTCCATGAAGACGAATTTCGGGAGTTGAGCCTGGATGCGCTGACACAGCTCGTACTTCGAGAGGTTGGCATCGGAAAGCCCCACGTTGTACGGCTCGCCCTTCATCGTCTCGAAGTTGTCGATTGCGTGCAGGAACGCCGCAGCGGCATCGCGCACGTGCAGGTAGTTCCGTTTGAAGTGAGCCTCGAACAGCACGATGAACCGGTCGTGGCAGGCGCGGTACGTGAAGTCGTTGACGAGGAGATCCAGGCGCATCCGCGGGGACATCCCAAACACGGTGGCGAGCCGGAGACTGATCGAGTTGGCGTGCTGCTCGAGCACGGCGCGCTCGGTCTCCACCTTGTTGCGCCCATAGAGCGACACCGGTCGCATCGGCGATGCTTCCGTGCAGAACTTCCCTGACTCCCCGACTCCATAGCCGCTGTTTGAAATCGGGATGACGATGCGTTGACCGCGTCCAATCTCTCCCGTCATCCAGATAATCGCGTCTTTGTTCGTGCTGGTAGCAGCGAGCGGGTCGCGATCGCACAGTGGAGCGCCGACCAGGGCCGCCAGCGGAATGACGATGTCGGCGCTCTTCAGCAGCGGCCGCATCGCATCGTGATCGCGCACGTCACCGCGGACGAGCTCGAAACAGGGGTGATAGCACACGGCCGAAAGGCTGTCCTGGCCGAACATGAAGTTGTCCACGACGGTGACGTGGAAACCTCGCTCGAGCAATCTCGGCGCGAGAATCGAACCGATATATCCGGCACCGCCAGTGACGAGCACTCGTTGCACGGTTGGTCCTTTCGTGAATCGAAAGACTGCTGGCTTTGGGCATCTCGCCACTACGTTGAGACGACGACTCGACGTGAGACGGTAGCCCGGTCGAGGACCTGCCGTAGCCGCTCGATCTGCGGACGCAGGTCGCGCGGGTGGTTACCGACGAAAAAGCCACGGTCGTGAGCGATGTTCGCGTTCACAATCTCGCCGACCGTGTCGTACTCGAAGTACTTGATCACGTCGTGGCGAAGAAAGCAGCCCCCTGTAATGATGCGATAGCCGATTCCCGCCTCCTTGAGTGCCGCCATGACACCATGCCGACCGATGTCCAGCCTCGGATTGAGGATGACAGTGAACGAAAACCACGAGCTGCGCGCACCTTCCAGCTCGCGCTGGATGATGAACCGATCATCCCCCTCGAACAGCGCCTGGAACAGCGCTGCGTTGTCGCGTCGAAGCGAAATCATTCTGTCGAGTTTCTTCAGTTGTTCAACGCCGACAGCACCAGCCAACTCCAGCGGCCGGGCATTGTAGCCGGGAAGGATGAAGCGATACACCTCATAGAAATCGTCGGCGCGCCGCTCGTAGATGGCCGTATCGTCAGGGAGATCCCGCGTCCAGCCGTGTGCCCGCATCGACAGCGCGAGGTGGTAGAGCTCGGTGTCGTCGGTGGCAAGAACGCCACCCTCCATCGTGGAAATGTGGTGCGAGAAGAACGTGCTGAAAGTGTTGACGTCACCGAACGTGCCACAAGATTTTCCGTTGAGAGTGGCACCCATGGACTCGCAGTTGTCTTCGAAAAGATACAAACCGTGATGGTCGCAGAAGGCGCGCAGCGCATCGAGCGCAGACGGATTGCCCAGGATGCTCACCGCGACCACCATTCGCGTGCGCGGCGTGAGCGCGTGTTCGAGCTGCGAGACGTCCATGTTCAGCGTCGTCAGGTCAACGTCGATGAACCGAAGCCGAAGGCCGTACTGCTGCAGCGGGTAGTACGTCGTCGCCCAGGAAATGGAGGGGACGATAACCTCATCTCCTCGCTGCAGCGGTCGCTCCTTCTTGTAGAACAGCGCGGCAACAGCCACGAGGTTGGCGGCCGACCCCGAACTCATCATCAGCGCGTGCTCGATCCCGAACTTCCGCGCAAAGTCGTTTTCGAACTGTTGAACGGACGGGCCGAGCGTGAGCTGGCCGCTGTCGAGGACTTGCTGAATGGCCTGATATTCTTCCGGCCCCCAGGAGCTGCTCGCCAGGTCGTAGAACAACGGTTCTCGCGACTGCGTCATGACACCGGGATGGTGGACCGGGTACGAACCAGGTCTCGAATGGTCGTCGAAATCCGTTCCACGTCCGGATAGTAGAACTGTTCGAGCGTAAAGCCTGCGGGGGTAGGAATGTCCGGCAAACCAATGCGTCTGACAGGCGCCTTCAGATGCTCGAGCCAATGCTCGGCGGCCAGGCAGCCGATCTCCGCGCAGACTCCCCCCATCGCCCATCCGGTGTCTACTACGAGAAGCCTTCCGGTGCGCTTGACGGACTCCGCGATGATCTCGATATCGAGGGGTTTAATTGTTCGGAGATCGATGACCTCCGCGTCGATGCCCTCCGCCGCGAGTTTGTTGGCAGCGGTCAGACCGAGCTCGATCGCGTGTGAGGCGCCGACGATGGTCAGGTCGCGACCGCGCCGTCGATAGATCCCCTTACCGATGGGCACCGTGTAAAGGCCCTCGGGCACCACGCCGTCTTTCTTCATCAACCAGCGATGCTCGAAGATCAGTACCGGGTTGTTGTCGGCGATCGCCGCCAACATCAGTCCTTTGGCGTCGAACGGGGTGCTGGGCATGACAATCTTGAGTCCGGGAACACCCAGCAGAACTCCCTGGATCGCTTGCGAGTGTTGGGCTCCAGATCCCCAGCCGCGGCCAATCGCCGCCCACACAACCATGGGGACGGTAGTCTGACCGTTGTCCATGAAGTGAAACTTGGCGGCGTGAGTCACGAGCTGATTCATCGCCAGCAGAATGAAATCAGGTCTGTTGTGCATGTAGACGGGGCGCATGCCGTTCATGGCGGCACCGGCAGAGGCGCCCATCATGCTCTCCTCCGACAGCGGCGTATCGAAGACACGATCGCGCCCGTACTTCTCGTAGAGCCCCTTGGTCGTGCCGAACATGCTGCCGGGATCGTCGACGCCTTGACCAAGGACGAACACAGCGGGATCCGCTCCGAGCGCCAGATCGAGTGCCTCACGCAGCGCGGCTACATAGCTGAGGACTCGCCCTTCGCTCGGGTCCGGTGCGTCGTAGACGAGCGAGTTGACCAGTCCCTCATCCCAGGGCATGCGTTGGAATCTCCGGCGG
>Ga0075421_100008099_pt1 | contig 12898 bp, 10 predicted proteins | sample SoiMetdeltSBSDD5_FD_75292 | JGI IMG/M metagenome (GOLD analysis project Ga0075421, IMG submission 75292) | Bulk soil microbial communities from a Populus tree surrounding site in Tennessee, USA - Soil MetaG P. deltoides SBSDD5 | ecosystem: Environmental > Terrestrial > Soil > Tree plantation... | reverse complement strand
TTTCAACTGATGGAGATCCGCGCCGCGCTGGGACCTCACTTCGTCGGCTTCAACACGGGCCGGTGGGACTACATCAACAGTGTCGCCGACGCAGCGTCGTGGGACCAGGACTTCGTCAATCCGAACATCGACGCCATCACCATGACGTACGGCTACATGCGCGTCTACGAAGATCGAGTGCGCCGTGCCGTGAACACGCCAGACCGCAACGGTCGCTTCTCGCTCTGGCAGGGCGGGATGGAGCCGAACATTCCGGTCGGCTCGGCGGCCGGGGTGCAGACGAGCATGCAAAGGGCCGTCGCCGGCGCCGAACGCGAGCAGCGCGAGGGAGCCAGCGGGAAGTGGGTCGCCCATTGGAAGATGGTCCACATCGTCCGGCCGGTCTGGGAAAAGGCGGGGGCCGACAATCAGCTGGGCCGCCCGTTTCCCAGGCTGACGTACGACCGGGTCGACGCAGACGGGCTGCTCCGCCTGGAGCCCGCGCCACGCACGATCCGAGGTGCACGTGACCTCGTCAGCGTCGCGCTTCAATATGGCAACGCGTTCGGCCGAGGCTTCCAGGCCGCCGCGCTCAAACCCGCCGACTTCTTTGGCAACGACGACGTGCTGTATCTGATGGAAGATATGGCCACCGGCGAGATCCGGTTGAGCATCCTGTGGGAGTGGGTACGCAAGAACGCCCGACTTACGGCCGGCGAGGAGGCGCTCGGAGTCCGGGAGGGCGATCAGTTCACGCTCGAGCTCTGCCATCGAGTGATCGCCGAGGAGTACGAGAAGCTGCGGCGGGCCGGCAATCGAGACGTCCATGACGACTCCAAGGACACCACGCTCCCGATCGCACGAGAGATAGTGGTCACCTATATCGGCGAACCGCTCAAGCTGCCGTGGTACATCGACCTGTTGAACATCAATCTGAATGTTCACGATCTCGAGGATGCGCGTCGGAGAATCGCACGCTACCGGCAGGCATTCGCGGCCGACGGCACGCGCGTGACCGAGAATCTCGACTTCACGTAGTGTCTGGCTTCAGCCTGGCCTGTCGGACACGTAGTGTCCGGCTTCAGCCGGACCCGTCAGATGGGTAGTGTCCGGCTAAAGCCGGACGCTACGGAGGAGAGGTGAATGACGCAGGTCGGATTTTACGGGCACGTTCGGCAATACAGGAATATCCAGCCGGAGATCGACGCCAATATCCAGCGCGTGCTCGAGAGCGGCGAGTACGTCCAAGGCCCCATGCTCAAACAGTTCGAACAAGAGCTGGCGGCGTACCATGGAATGGCACACGCCGTCGGCGTTGGTAACGGCACCGACGCAATCTGGCTGGCGCTGATGGCTATGGGGATAGGTCATGGCGACGAGGTCATCACCCATCCGAACACGTTCTTCGCCACGGCGGAAGCCATCTGGATCGCCGGAGCGACGGCGGTCTTCGTCGATTGCGATCCCAAGACGAAATGCATCGACCCGGCCAGGATCGAATCGGCGATCACGCCGAAGACGAAGGCCATCATCCCCGTGCATCTGTATGGTCAGTGCGCCGACATGCCGGCTGTGAGGAAGATTGCCGACGCGCACAGGCTGCGCGTCATCGAAGACAACGCGCAGGCCATCGACGCGGCCGGCGCTGATTTCAGAATCGGTCAGTTGAGCGACGCGACCTCCGTCAGTTTCATCATCCAAAAGAACCTCGGTACGTTCGGCGACGGCGGAGCGCTCCTCACAAACGACGCCGGCATCGACGCCACCGTCCGGAAACTTCGAAACCACGGCTCGGTCAAACGCAACGTCCACAGCTTCGGCTTCAACAGCCGCCTGGACGATCTCCATGCGGGCGTCCTCAGCGCCAAGCTGAAGCACATTCATGCATGGAACGATCAGCGCATGCAGTGGGCCGCGCGGTACACGGCGGGTCTCGAGCGCGCAACCCATCTTGAGCTGCCGCACGCGCGACCTGGTTACCGGCATGTGTTCCATTTGTACGTTGTCGAGACGAAACTGCCGGCCGAGCGCGATCGACTGCTGGACTTTCTGGTCACGCACGGGGTCGACGCCAAGACGCACTACTCGATTGCTATTCACCAGCAGGAGGGCTTTCCCTGGGGCAAGGGAGCGCGCATCGTCGGCTCGGTCGCCAACGCTGAGCGCAATGCCGCCACCTGCGTCAGCCTGCCCATGTACCCGGAGCTGACCGCGGAAGAAGTGGATTACGTCATTGCCAGGGTGATGGAATGGGACAAGGCAGCGAAATGACGCGGTCCAGGCGACTTCTCGTCTGCCTGCTAGTCCTGTTCGTCGTCGCAACCGCCGTCGAAACCGAGCGACGCGTCTCCGCTCGTGCCCAACGCATCGTTTACATCGGCACCTATACCGGCGAGATGAGCAAGGGCATCTACGCGTTCCGGTTCGACGACAGCTCTGGCGCGCTCACGCCGATCGGTCTGGTCGCGGAAACACCCAACCCGAGCTGGCTTATCTCCAGCCCGAACGGCCGGTTCGTGTTCGCGGCGAATGAGCTGCAGTCGTTTGCAGGCGCGGCGAGCGGGAGCGTCACCTCGTTCGCCGTCGATCCCTCGACTGCGAAGCTCACCGAGATCAGCGTGCAGCCGTCGCGAGGCGCCGGTCCGTGCCATCTGGTGCTGGATCGAACCGGTCGATATCTGGCGGTCGCGAATTACGGCGGCGGAAACTACGCGCTCCTTCCCGTCGGCAGCGATGGGCAGCTCCAGCCAGCGACGAGCGTGGTCGCCGGCGACGTGTCCGAGACTCCTCCGTCAAAACCGTTGGGACATGCGGTCGGCTTCGATGCCGGCAACCGGTTTCTCGTCACCGCTGACAAGGGGCTGAACCGGATGCTCGTGTATCGCTTCGATCCGTCAACGGGTGCGGTCACGCCCAATCAACCGCCGTCGGCCGCGCTGCCACCCGGTTCTGGTCCGCGTCACTTCGAGTTTCACCCGAACGGCCGCTGGCTCTTCACCATCAGCGAGCAGGCAGCAACGATCACGACGTTTTCGTGGAACGCGACAACGGGGAGCCTCACCGCGTCGGCCAGCGTGCCCACCCGACCCGAAGGCTTCACCACCGGTTCGACCGCCGAGATTGCCGTTCACCCCAGTGGCCGCTTCGTCTATGGATCCAACCGCGGACACGACAGCATCGCGGTCTTCCTCGTCGGTGACAGCGGCACGCTGGCTCTCGTCGAGTATGAAGCCACGCGTGGTCAAAGACCGCGGAACTTCGCACTCGATCCTACCGGCCGCTGGTTGATCGCGGCCAACGAGCGATCGCACAGCCTCGCGGTCTTCAGCATCGACCAGGCGACCGGCGCACTGACGCCGGTCGGGCCGCTGAGCAGCGTGGGTTCGCCCGTCAGCGTCCTCTTCACGGACTAGACTTATCCGAGGGGCTTCGCCCCTCGGACTCCTCCACACGCTCTCTCGCGCGCCGCTGCGCCGGCGCGCTCCGTTCGCGTGGCTCGCTCGCCATGCTCGCTCGCGCATGCTGATTCGAACGCCTCTGCTCACCGAATCGGCTCCAGATCGATTCTGCGGAAGTAGATCTCCGCGCCTTCCGACTGGATCATGATTCTTCCTTCGGTCCAGGATGACTCGGTGGCCGCGTTCACCAGCTTTCCGTTGACGTAGTACGTCAGGTTGCCCTTTTCGACGACCGCTTCAAGTCGGGTCCACTCCAGACCCGGACTTTCGACATCCTGAGGTCCGCGAAACCCGAGACGATCCGCCCAGTCCTCGCTGCGGCCCCACCAATTGATGCGGCCCGACGAGTACACTCGCGGTTCGCCGTCGGGGTCGAACACGTTTTCGCCATCGCGATCCTTGCGGCTCCTCACCGTCACCGACGGGCGAAGCTGCTCGCCTTGATCGTTGTACCCGGCCACCGGCAGGATGTCGCCAACGCCGCCTTCGATGATCTGGAATTCGATCGATCGCAGCCACGGCCCGTTGAAGTCCTTGCCAGTGTTGCCGAGCCGGCCCTGAGCATGCAGCAGCAGACCACTGTCGCGCGTGCGCGTCTTCCGTTCACCCCAGGTCACGCCTCCCCAGCGGTACTCGACGATCAGGCGATAGTCGCGATACGCCTGCTTCGTCAGAAGCCCGCCCCAGACCTGGCCGCTGATCCGGATTGCAGGCGCACCGTCGATCTGATCGACGACGACGAACACTCGCTCCGGATCCTTGTCGTGATGATCCACCAGCCACGTCTCGAAGTTCGCCAGCGACCTGCCGTCGAACAGTTTGATGACGCTCGGCGGCGTGATCACAGACGACGGTGTCTGAGCTGTCAGGCCAGCCACAGCGAACCCGGCCCACATGACTGCGAACATCCCGTGTCGAGAGTTAGTCATTTGCAACTATCCTAGCTCCAGACGAGGTTTGCACCGTGGAGACAGCTTGGTACACCGTCGCCAACGCCGCAGAAATCCCTTCACCGGCGTTGCTGATCTATCCGGATCGCGTCGAGGAAAACATCCGGCGCATGATCCGCGTGGCGGGTGACGTCGGGCGCCTCCGCCCGCACATGAAAACGAACAAGCTGCCCGAGGTCATCCAGATGCAGATGGACCAGGGCATCACGAAATTCAAGTGCGCTACGATCGCCGAAGCGGAGATGGTGGCCGCGTGTCTGGCCCCGGACGTGCTCCTCGCTTATCAACCGGTCGGCCCCAACGTGCAACGGTTCATCCGGCTCGTGCAGACCTTTCCCAAGACGACGTTCTCTGCACTCGTCGATGACGAAGACACCATCCGCTCGTTGTCGAACGGCGCCGTCCAGGCTGGTCTCACGGTGAATCTGTTCCTCGATCTCGATTGCGGCATGCACCGGAGCGGCGTGACGCCAGGACCTCGCGCGCTCGAGCTGTATCGATTGATCGCGTGTTCACCTGGTCTCAGACCCGCGGGCCTGCACATGTACGACGGCCACATCCACGACACCGATCTCGTCATCCGAGCACGGGTCTGCGAAGAAGCGTTCGCACAATTCCGTGCGATGCGCGACCAGCTGACGACGGCAGGGCTGCCGGTGCCGGCGTCGGTCGTCGGCGGCACGCCGACGTTCCCGCTTCATGCGCAGCGCACCGATGTGGAATGCAGTCCGGGCACGGCGGTGTTCTGGGACTGGGGCTACAGCACCCTGCTCCCAGACATGGATTTCTTTCCGGCCATCCTCGTGCTCACGCGCGTCGTCAGCAAACCTGGAGCGAACTTGCTGTGCCTGGATCTTGGTCACAAAGCCGTGGCGTCAGAGATACCCGCTCCTCGCGTGCAGCTGCTGGGACTGTCGGACGCCAAGGCGGTTGGCCACAGCGAGGAGCACCTGGTTCTCGAAACCGATCGCGCCGGAGAATTTCGCGTCGGCTCCTGCTTCTACGGCATCCCGTGGCACGTGTGCCCTACCGTCGCGCTCCACAACGACGCCGTCGTCGTGAGGAATGGCCGCGCCGACGAACGATGGCGGGTTGTGGGGCGGGCGAGGACCATAACCATTTGACGATTGCGGATTGCCGGTTGCGGATTGCGGCTTGACCATTGCGGATTGGCGATTGTGGATTGATTGCAGATTGATTGCAGATTGATTGCGGATTGTGAACGCCCCGGGCCGACTCGTGCCTTGAGCTGCCATCAATCGACACTCCCAAATCAACAATGGACAAGCCGCAATCCGCACTCCGCAATCGCCAATCCGCAATCCGTCCGAGTCACACCTTCAAGGTCTTGAGGAACGCGACGCTTTCCTTCGTCAGGTCCATGTTCTGCTCGACGAAGTAGTTCTTGACGCCGGCGGCCTTCGCCGCCTGAAACGTCTTGACCCAGTCGATGCTGCCCTTCCCAACCGACGTCCCGACACCTCTCCCTCGTCCGCGTCCCCCTCCGCCGCCGCGCGCCGGTTCGCCGGCAGGTGCAGGGGGCGGTGGCGGCGGTGTGGCGTTCAGATCAACGTCCTGCAGGTGCATCGAGATGAAGCGGCCCGGGTACTTCGTGAAGTACTCATGAGCCACGAACCCGCGGCTGATGGTGGACATCTGGAACTGGAACTTCACGAGCTTCGGATCGAGCAGCTCGAAAAGAATGTCATAGGTTCGCTTCCCGTCGACCTCCGACAGCTCGAAGCCTTCATTGTGCAGACCCTGCACGATGCCAGCTTTGGCCGCTACTGCCGCGATCTTGTTGTACTCGTCGGCCGCCTTCTTCACATCATCCAGCGTCGGCGTGTTGCCCGCGCCGAGCGTCGCCGTGATCATCTGCGTCATGCCGATGTCTTTGGCCCACTCGATGCTCTTCTCCTGCGTCTCACGGAGCTCCCGCATGCTGAAGTGCGCGCTCTCGCACTTGAGGCCGTGATCGGCGATGATCTTGGCGACCTGCTTCCCGTCGGCGAGGCTGGCAAAGTCCTTATAACCCAATGCGGAACACAGCTCGATCCGCTGGACGCCGAGGTCGGCCAGCGTCTTCAGCAAGCCGGCGAAGTTGCCCTCGCTGATCATCGACCGGTGAGGATATGTCTGGCTGCCGATGGGCAGCCCCAGCGGGTTGGCCTTGAGCGTCACGACACCGGTGGCCAGGAACCCGGCCACGGCGACATCGGCTCCTGCCTGCCTGAAGAACTCTCGCCTTGAAATCTCAGCCATACGCTCCCTCGCATCCTCTATTAAAGGTGTTGGAAACCCGGTCACTGATTCGCCGCTATCTTCTCATGCCTATAATCGAAAGTAGCCACAATAATCGAAAATCACTACAATGACCAGGCCGTGACGCATCGACTCGGGCTGATCGTGATTGCCGTCGCGCTATCGGCCGGTCCGACCCTGATCGGCGCCCGACAGCCCGCCTATGATCTCCTGATTCGTGGCGGCCGCATCGTCGACGGGACCGGCAATCCGTGGTTCGAGGGCGACGTTGGGATCCGGGGCGATCGCATCGCCGCGGTCGGCCGTCTGACCGGTGCGACCACGACACGCGAGATCGATGCGCGAGGCCTGGTCGTCGCACCCGGCTTCATCGATCTGCACACGCACTCAGACACACCGCTCCTGAACGATGGAAATGCCGAGAGCAAAGTGCGGCAGGGTGTGACGCTCGATGTGCTCGGCGAAAGCACCTCGGTCGCCCCGCGAGACGGGCTGCCCGCAGCGAAGGGCACCTGGACCAACTTCACCGGCTACTGGCAAGCCCTCGGACAGAAGGGCATCTCCATGAACGTCATCTCGGAGGTCTCCTTCCAGCAGACTCGACTGGTCGTAGTGGGCTATGCCCCAGGACCCGCGACAGCCGCGCAACTGGAGCGGGCGAAGCAACTGACTAGCCGGTCGATGCAGGAAGGTGCGTGGGGCCTCGTCACCAGATTCGAAAGTGGCGGACCAGAGTATCCGGACGAAGTGCTGGCGCTCGCGAAGGTGGCTGCCTCCCATGGCGGCATCTACGTCTCGCATATCGGCAGCGAAGGCATGCAGCAGGACAAGGAATTGGACTTCGCGCTTCGCGTAGCTGAGGAAGCGAAGATCCCTGTTCACATCTTCCATCTCAAGATTCGCGGCAAGAGCAACTGGGGCACGATCGGAAAATACCTGGCGAAGATCGAAGGGGCGCGAGCGCGCGGGCTCGACGTGACGGCCAATCAGTATCCGTACACGGCCATGCAGCACGGCTGGAGCGCGTTCTTCCCCGTTTGGGCGCGCGCGGGCGGGCCGGAAGCCTTTGCGTCGATGCTCAAGGATTCGGCGACGCGCCAGAAGATCAAACAGGACCATGATTTTCAGACGTGGGTCCACGAGCACGGCTCATGGGAAGGCATCGTGCTTGGCCGCGCGCGTCAGCCGCAGAACAAGAAGTACGAAGGGATGCGACTCAGTCAGATCGCGAAGCTTCGCGGCGATACGGATCCTGCCGAGACGTGTCTCACGCTCATGGCCGAGGAAGGCGGCACGATTGCCGGCATCTTCCACACGATGTCGGAGGCCGATGTGCGGATGGTTATGAAGCAGCCATGGGTTGCCATCGCCAGTGACGGCTCCGCACTCAATCTCGACGAGGAGGGAGTGCCGCATCCACGGAGCTTCGCGACCTATCCGCGTGTGCTCGGCCACTACGTGCGGGACGAGCGGGTTCTCACGCTCGAAGATGCCGTCCGGAAAATGACCACGCTGCCGGCACAGATTCTCGGCCTCCGCGATCGCGGTCAGGTTCGAGAAGGTTTTGCGGCCGACATCGTGATCTTCGATCCGGCCGCGGTCGGTGAAACGAACTCGTTTGAGAAGCCGAAGAGTTATCCGGCAGGAATCCCCTACACCATCGTCAACGGTGTGGTCGTCATAGACGGCGGCAGGCATACCGGCGCACGTCCGGGCCGGCCGCTGTTCGGGCGAGGGTACGTCCACCAGTAGAGGGCATCTCATAGGCTTGCCCGCCGGTTTTCACGATGCGAGCGAGCGCAGCGAAGCGAGCCACGCGATCGGAGCGCGCCGACGAAGCGGCGCGCGAGAGCGCGTGTAGGGGAGTCCGAGGGGCGAAGCCCCTCGGTTAAGAGGGGAGAGCATCATGAAGCGTCGAGAGTTTCTGATGAGTGCTGCCGCAGCCGCCGGCGTCGCGAGCTTTCGCACCGGATGGGCGCAAGGAGCGAGTCAGGCCAAGGTCAAGCAGTCCACGCTGGATCGCATCGCCATCATGACGCTGAACTTCCAGCGGATCCTGAAAGTGCCCGACGAGCAGGACAGCCCGGAGCGCACGCTCGAGCTCCTCGACATTGGACAGATGCTCGCGGACCGCTACGGCGTCCACAAGGTGGAGTTCCAGCACTACCATCTCGCGTCAACCGAACCGTCGTACCTGAAAGAGCTGCGCGCCCGGCTCGAAAAAAGCAAATCGCGAGCGACACAGATCAACCTGGAGTTCGGAACCCTGAACATATCGGCGCCGCGGCTTCGCGATCGCCTGATGGCCATTGACCTCACGAAGCAATGGGTCGATCACGCTGTCCTGATGGGCGCTCAGCGCGTCATGATCAACCAGGGCCAGCCGACCTACGAGAACAAGGCCCTCAGCATCCCGGCATTGAAAGCGATGGCCGACTACGGCAAGTCGAAGGGCATCATCGTCTCCGTGGAGACGCGGGGAGGCGGAGGCGGCCGAGGCAACCGCGGCGCGGGCACTGGAACAACGCCCGGCGCACCCGCGACGACTGCTCCCGGCGCACCGCCGACAGCCGCTCCCGGCACTACGGCGACTCCGGCCCCGGACGCGCCGGCTGCTGCCGCGCCGGCCGCTACGCCGCCATTAAGCGGTCCGGCGGCGTGGCCGTTGTTGGCCGAAATCATCAAAGGTGCCGGGGCGTACTCCAATGTCGATCTCGGGGGAGCTAACGCCGGCAATCAGGACGAGCTGCACATGTGCCTGAAGATGATGTTCCCGATGACCGCCAACAGTCTGCATACCCGCGTGAACACGCGGTGGGATCTGGCGACAGCCATCAAGTATCTCGAGACTGAGCTCAAGTACAAGGGCCTCTACACCATCGAAGCGGGCAACGGACACGAGGGCACACAGCCGATCTACGACGTCGTCGTCGCGACGTTGTGAGGAGTCGAGTGTGAGGCAGGCCTAAAGGCCTGCCCGTTGCGGTGTGGCGCTTGCACATCCGCGTGCATGCACCAGAAACGACCTCGCCTCAGCACGTTCGACTATGTCGGTCGATATCGCTATTTCTTGACGTTTTGTACGCATCATCGCCGAAGGCTGTTCGAAGATGGTGCCGTCGTCGACCTCGTGCTGCCGCACATTCTGCACTCTGCGACGCGCTGCGAGATTGCAATTCCCGTGTACTGCGCGATGCCTGACCATGTGCACCTGTTTGTCAAGGGTCAAGCCGAGGATTCGGACTTGAAGGCCTTCGTTAAACTTGCGAAGCAGACCTCCGGATACGCGTACTCGCAGAGCAGGCGCAATCAATTGTGGCAACCGAGCTTCCACGACCGCACGCTCCGTGATGATGAGAGCGAGCTGTTCTACATCGCGTACATACTGAGGAATCCGGTCGCCGCTGGGCTCGTGCGGAACTGGCGGGACTATCCGTTTCTTGGTTCAACCACGGGCCAGCTGGAAGACCTCGTCGAGATGCTGGACCAAGGGCTGGGTAAGGATTGGGAAACGGCGAATTTGCTGATTCCGGCGGACGAATCTGCGAGGCGCAACGGGCAGGCCTAAAGGCCTGCCCGTTCCAGCCTACTCCGGCAAACTGAACACAAACATCGCGCCTGCACCAGTGCCGACGACGTACTGTTTGCCGTTCACGGCGTAGCTGATGGGGCCGCTGGCGCTGGGGCCGCCGAGATTCACGTGCCAAAGCCGTTCGCCGGTTCTGGCGTCGAGCGCGAAGAAAAGCCCCTCTCGCCCGCCGGCGAAGAGCAGATCCGACGCCGTCGTCAGGACGCCGCTTTCGCTGAAGTCGACCATCTTGAAGTCCCACTTCTTCTCGCCGGTCCTGGGATCGAGCGCGCGGATGGTGCCGTACCCCTCGTCTTCTTTCTTGAACGTCGCCGGCGGCCGCGACCCGCGGCCACCGCCGGGCGCGACGGTCCCGGGAGGCGGTGCTGATCCGGTGTAACGCGCGCGCTCCTTCCACGGGCCGGGGTCGTACTTCCCCGAGCGGCTGCTGTAATTCTCCCAGGCCGACAGATAGAAGAGTCCAGTGCGTGGACTGTATGAGGGTGGGTAATAGTTGGTGCCGCCCTGCGTGCCCGGAAAGACCTCGATGCCTCCCATCGGCTTGGGCCAGAACTCTGGGTTCTTGATCGGGCGGCCCTTCTCGTCGAAGCCGAGATTCCACGTTTGCTTGACGTAGGCCTTGCCCAGGAGGAACTGCCCGGTCACGCGGTCGAGCACGTAGAAGAAGCCGTTGCGATTGGCCCACAGCATCAGCTTGCGCGGCCGCCCCTGCCAATCCATGTCCACGAGCACGGGAACCTGCGTGGCATCCCAGTCATATTCGTCGCCGGGAGTGAACTGGTAGTGCCACTTCAGTTTTCCCGTATCGGCGTCGAGGGCGATCACGCAGTTCGAATACAAGTTGTCGGCCGGCGTGCGACTGTCGCCGTTCCAGCCCGGGTTCGGGTTGCCGGTTCCCCAAAATGTCAGGTTCGTTTCCGGATCGTAGCCGCCGGCGTTCCAGATGGGACTGCCGCCGTGTTTCCAGGAGTCGCCCACCCAGGTCTTCGCTTCGGGCAGTTCCGCGGAGTTCGGCGCCGTGTCGAATCGCCAGAGCTCCTTGCCGGTCTTGACGTCGTACGCGGCCACCCAGCAGTTGGCGCCCATCTCGTTGGTGGCCGGTCCCAGGATGACCATGTCCCTGACGACGAGCGGCGGCACGTTGTACTGGTAACCCTTCTTGAAATCGGCCAGGACCTTGTCCCAAATCACACGCCCGCTCGTGGCGTCGATCGCGAGCAGATGGCAATCGACTGTGGCCCAGAAGAGCGTGTTTCCGGAAATCGCCAGGCCTTTGTTGACCTCGTACGCGTTGTAGTACTCCTTCGGATCGAGCGGGCGCGCGAGCTTCCAGTACTGGCGCCCGGTGACGGCGTCGAGCGCCACGGTTTCAAGAGCGGTGCCCGCATACAGGATGCCGTCCACCACCAACGGCGTGTTCTCCATCTTGTTCTGACTGTTCGTGTTCTTCGCGTAGAGCGGATGGTAGGACCACTTCAACTGAAGAGACCTGACGTTGGTCCGGTTGATCTGCGACAGCTGGCTGTAGCGGTGGCCCGCGTAGTTGCCCGAGTAGCTGAGCCAGTTCTGAGGCTCACGGTCGGCGCGGAGAAGACGATCGTAGGTCACGTGCGACGACGACGCGGCAGCCAACAGCGTGAGCAGGATCATGACGCGTGCGTTCATGGCGGCCACCCTTTTGGAAAGCTCTTATGCTTCGTGCAGAGGCTGGTCGAGACCGAGAATCTTGTCAAGCTTGACACGCGTGTCTGGTGGCGTATGCTGCGCCCCGGGGAGGACCTACGGACATGACGAGCCTGCAAAAAGCACTATCGGGCGCAGCCGTAACGTGCGTCCTCCTTGGAGGAGCGGCCCTGATGGCCCAGGGCGTGACCCCAACGGGCGACGGCGTCCGCGGCAAGGCGCTGGTGGAGTCGAGCGCTTGCTTCGATTGCCACCGCATCGGCGATCGTGGTTCGCGTCTCGGGCCTGATCTGTCCGACATCGGCAGACGGCGCACGCCCGATCGTCTGCGGCAGGCCTTGGTCGCTCCCGACGAGGAGGTCGTTCCCGAGAACCGATACGTCCGACTCGTCACCCGGAACGGCGATACCGTCACGGGGAGGCTGCTCAACCAGGATGCAATCAGCGTCCAAATGATCAATCCAAAGGAAGAGCTCAAGACCTACCTCCGCGCCACGCTCCGCGAATACACCATCGTCGACAAGGGGCTGATGCCTTCCGTCGAAGGCAAGCTGACAAGCCAGCAGGTGGCCGACATCGTCACTTATCTGAGCTCGTTGAAGGGAACCTGACCACCTGCCGGATCCACTCCACCACGCGCCGCTTGTACGTCGTCCACTCCGCGTGTCCTTCCCAGTTCTCGAGTCCGTGCGGCGCTCCCTCGAGCGCGATCACGTCGTGCCGGACCCCGAGGTCGGTGAGCCGCGATGCGAACGCTTGTGCCTGGGGCCACAACCGGTCTCCTGTGCCGTTGACGAGGAGTAGTGGTGGCATGCCCTTGTGGGCCTGATAGAGCGGCGAGTACTGCCGCAGCACTGCCCGCGAGTCCTCATCCAGAACGGTGCGGCGGAACAGCCGTACGAGCAGCGATCGGGGCGACGTGTCGGTCACCATCGAGAGAAGGTCGTACACGCCGTAGAACGAAATCACGCCGGCCA
>Ga0075421_100008096_pt1 | contig 12902 bp, 15 predicted proteins | sample SoiMetdeltSBSDD5_FD_75292 | JGI IMG/M metagenome (GOLD analysis project Ga0075421, IMG submission 75292) | Bulk soil microbial communities from a Populus tree surrounding site in Tennessee, USA - Soil MetaG P. deltoides SBSDD5 | ecosystem: Environmental > Terrestrial > Soil > Tree plantation... | reverse complement strand
GCGACCAGATCGAACAGGCGGGTCTCGCTCGAGAAGCCGGTCGACGACGGCGCCTCGAAGCCCTCGATCGCGACGTCGGCGAGGTCCGGTCGCACCGACGCGAGGTGGCGGGCGAGCGACGCGCGCGTCGCGGTGTCGTCATCGTCGGTGCCGGAGTCGAATCCCATGAGCGGCCTCCTTGTATGCCCCCGCTATTTGGTCAACATACGGAGGTCACCGTCAAACGCTGACGAGGTGCGCATGACCGCTCCCGAGCATCACGACCACGACGTCCGGATCCCGCGGCCGGAGACCGACGGCCGCCACGAGCCGGGCCCCGACGCGCTGCCGCTGTGGAACGAGAGCCTGTGGTTCGCCCTGTACGATCCGCTGCGCGAGCTCGGCGTCATCGTGCGCTGGGGCGTGCAGCCCTGTCTGGAGGGCGGCCACGGCAACTTCTATCTCGGCGTCCTGCGCGCCGGCGAGCCGGTCTACCTGGCGTCGCAGCAGCGCGCGCCGCTGCCGGCGATGGAGCCGGGGCGCATCGCCCTCCACAACGGCCTCACCCTCGAGTGGCTCGAGCCGCTGCGCTCGTTCCGGCTGTCGTTCCGCGACGGCGACCTCGGCTTCGATCTCACCTTCGTCGGGGCCAGCCCGCCGTACCTCTACGACAGCTGGAAGCAGGGCCCCGCCGACTGGGTGCCGCGCCACATCGAGCAGGGCGGGCGCGCCACCGGCACCGTCACCATCGCCGGCGTCGATCACCCGTTCGACGGCTCCGCCCACCGCGATCACACCTTCGGCGGCGAGCGCGACTGGGACCAGTTCTACCGCTGGAACTACCTGGCCGGCGAGATCGATCGCTTCTGGTTCAACGCGGTCCGGATCAAGTTCGCCGCCGACATGGACTGGCTGTACGTCGGCTGCATCTTCGACGGCGAGCGCCTGCTCGCGCTGACCGACCTGGCGATCGACGTGCGCACCGTGCAGGGCGGCGCGCGGCCGGTCGGCGCCCGGCTGACCCTCACCGACGAGGCCGGCAAGATCCACCGGATCCGGACCGAGTCGTTTCACGGCGTCTGCCCGGTCCTGATCGGGCGCACCTGGCTCAAGGACCACCTGGTCCGCTACCGGATGGGCGAGGCGATCGGGTACGGCATCCTCGAGCACGGCTACCGCGAGGACGACGCCCTGCCCGAGCTCGTGAGCGAGTAGGGACGCCGTGGCGGACAAGCCGACCTACTTCGCCGCGCCGGCGAAGTTTCGCGCCTGGCTCGAGAAGCACCACGCGACCGCGTCGGAGCTCCTGGTCGGGTTTTACAAGAAGGGCTCCGGCAAGCCGAGCATCACCTGGCCGGAGTCGGTCGACCAGGCGCTCTGCTACGGCTGGATCGACGGCGTCCGGCGCGGCCTCGACGACGAGCGCTACACGATCCGGTTCACGCCGCGCAAGCCGACCAGCACCTGGAGCGCCATCAACGTCGCGCGCGTCGCCGAGCTGTCGAAGCAGGGCCTGATGCACCCGGCCGGGCTGGCCGCGTTCGAGCGCCGCCGCGCCGAGCGGACCGCGAGCTACAGCTACGAGCAGCGCGACCGGGCCGAGCTCGACGAGGCGCAGCGGGCCGCGTTTCGCGCCGACGCCAGGGCGTGGGCCTGGTTCCAGGCCAGCCCGCCCGGCTACCGGCACATGGCGACCTACTGGGTCGCGACCGCGAAGAAGCCGGAGACCCGGCAGCGCCGCCTCGCCACGCTGATCGCCGATTCGGCGCGCGGCCAGAAGATCGGCCCGCTCACGCGGCCGGACGAGCGTCCGGACGGCGGACCTCGCTCAGGAAGTCGAGGATCGGCTGCGTCTGCGACGGCAGCAGATGGCCCGCCTCGGCGAGGAACCGGATCGTCGCGTGCGGCGCGCACCGCTCGAGCCGGCGCCGGGTCGCGGCGGAGTCGAGCAGGCGGTCGCGGCCGCCGACGGTGACGAACATCGGTGCGGTGAGGCGCGACAGCGCCGCGTCGTCGAAGATCGGCAGCCGCTCCCGCCGCGGCCGGAAGTGGGCGTGGATCACGAGCACCAGCTCCCCGCGGGCCATCGCGTCGGGCGTGGCGGCGAACGACGCCGGCCCGAGGACGAGCTTCAGCGCCGCCAGCTTGCCTCGGCGACCGAAGGGCAGGAGCGCGAGCGACGCCAGCGCCGCGGCCCACTTCTGGCGGCCGATGCCGCTCGGGCAGAGCAGGGCGAGCCGGTCGACGCGCCCGGGCCGGCGGGTCGCGTAGTCGATCGCGAGCCAGCCGCCGAGCGAGATGCCGACGATCGACGGCCGCTCGACGCCGAGGCCGGCCACGACGTCGTCGAGCCACCGCGCGTGGGCGTCGGAGGCGAGATCGAGGCGCGCCGGCGCGCTGAGCCCCGGCTCGCCGGGCAGATCGACCGCGTACAGGCGGAGCTGCTGCGACCAGACGGCGGCGTCCGCCATCCACATCGCGCTGTTCACCGCCGAGCCGTGGAGGAGCAGCACCGGCGGCGCGTCGCGCGGGCCGCAGGCGACGACGAACGTCTCGCCCGCGTGCGTCGGCACCCGGAGCTGCTCGCTCGGCACCGGCCACGCCCGCAGCAGCGCGCGATAGTGGTCCTCGACGGCGCGGGCGCCCGCGTCGGAGCGATAGATGGCCGTCATGGCGACTCCAGGAGCGTGTCGACGAGCCGGAGCAGCGCTGCGCAGGTTCCGGGGCTGCCGAGGACCACGATCTTCATCGTGTCCTTCTCCTCGTCGTAGATGGTGTCGAGGCGCAGCCGCTCGCCGTCGGGGGACCCGTCGCGGGTGGCGGCCAGCAGCGTGCCGGCGATGCGGCTCGCCGCGTCGCGCCCGATGGCGTCGATCTGGACGACCGTCGACACCTCGACCTGGCGCCGGCGCGGCACCGTCTCGCGCGCCGGCGCCGGGCCCGGCGCCGGATGGCCGGTGAACGCCTCGAGGTCCGCGCGCGCGATCCGGTACTGCTTGCCGATCCGGACCGCGCGCAGCCGTCCGTCGCGCACGTAGTGGCGGACGGTCTTCACGTGCAGGCCGAGGAGATCGGCGACCTGTTCGACCGAGTAGAGCTGCGCCGCGTGCACGAAAGAAACGACTCTATCACTCCCTATCGTGCGTAAGATAGAGGAAAAATAGGGAACGATAGGGTGTAAGGTGTCAGAGGCGAGGTTAGCGGTGCCAGAGGCCATGCGCAGCTTCCTCCCCGGCCGGCTTAGACTTCCGGCCTCGGGGGGACACGATGATCGGCATCTTCACGGCCGACAACCTGCCGACGGTGCTCGCGCCGCCGCCGGCGGTCCTCGACGGGCCGGAGGAGCTCGAGTCGGGCTGGCGCCTCGGCCCGCTGACGATCCACAAGCAGCGCGCCGCCTGGCACCTCGACGGCTTCCATCCCGACGGCGACGCCAGCGCGCGGCTCCAGCTCGAGTCGCGGCTGCGTGCGATCCGCCTCGACGGCACCGGCGGCGGCGTCGCGGTGGTGTTTCGCGTCTTCGACAGCGATCGGTTCCGCGGCCTGCCCGAGGAGTTCCTGATCGGCCGCGTCGGGCCGGAGCGCGCGGGCGACGTCGACGCCTGGCTCGATCTCCTCAACCGCGAGATCCGCCGCACGGTCAGCGCCGATCCGCTCACGCGCCACCGCTCGCGCGAGATGTACCGGACCCAGCGCCCCGCCCAGGTGACGCGTCCGGATCGCGGACACCGGTTGTGCCCCGACTGCGCCGGCACCGGCTGGTGCGCGACCTGCCATGGCGATCGCTTCCGCTACGAGGACGGCGTGCTCGATCCGTGCGGCGCGTGTCGCGGGCACGGCCGCTGTCCCGCCTGCGCCGGCGCCGGCCAGATCGCCCACGCGACGCCGCCGCCGGCGGGCGACGCCTGGCTCGACCGCGGCAAGGCGATCATCGAGGCGCTCGCCGGCTCGTCGGCGGCGCGCCAGGTGATGGCGCGCGCGCCGGCGCCGGGCGGCCGCAACCTGCCGGCGCCGGGGGCGCTGACGATCGACGGTCTGCCGCTGACGCCGGTCGGCTGCTTCGCCGAGCTGGGCTGCGCCGGCGGTCCGTCGCTGGTCGCGGCGCGCGGCAAGCGGCCGCCGGCGAACAAGGACAAGGTCCAGCGCTACCTGCGGTCGGGCGCGACCCTGCGCGCGGAGCCGGCCGCGTACGAGGACTACTTCGATCCGTCGTCGACGGCGGGGTCGCTCACGCTCTTCACCGATGGCACGTACGTCTGGCCCGACTGCCTGAGCTACTACGTCGATCGCCACGACGTCGAGCTGCCGGCGGAGTTCGAGCGGCAGATGGCGGCTCACCACTTCGAGGCGCCGACCGTCGATCTCAAGCGCTTCACGCGGCGCTGACGACGCGGTGCCGGTCAGCCGGCGACGAGCTTCCGGATCGCCGCGACGACCGCCTCCGGGTCCTCCTCGTGCGGCCAGTGTCCGGCGTCGGCGAGGGGGACCACGCGGGCGTGGGGCGCGGCGATCCGCCAGCGATCGAGCATCGTCGGTCGGAACGCGTCGTCGCGGAGGCCCCAGATCAGCGCGACCGACCAGCCGGCGAGCGCCGCGCGGCGCTGCCAGAGCTCGTCGTAGTGGGCCGCCGAGCCGTTGAGCGCGCGCGCCAGCGCCCACAGGACCTCGACGCGCGCCCACCGGTCGCGGAACGGGGCCAGGTACTGGCGATGGATCGCCGGCGTCAGCTTGCGCCGGTCGCCGTAGACGCTCGGCGTGAGCAGCCGCAGCGACGCGTTGGCCCAGCGGTAGAGCGCGCGGCCGACGAAGCTCGCCGCGATCTTGCCGCGCCGTTGCATGAGCGAATCGTCGGCGAACGACCACATCCACGAGTTCAGCACGACCAGGTTGCGGACCCGGTCGGGCGACGCCAGCGCCCACGGCAGGGCGATCGGCCCGCCGAAGTCGTGCACGACGAGGGTGACGTCGCGCAGGTCGAGCCGGTCGGCGAACGCGGCGAAGCGGCGGGCGTGCGCCTCCGGCGAGTAGTCGGCGCCGCGCGGCCGGTCGGACAGGCCGAAGCCGAGGTGGTCGGGCGCGATGCAGCGGTAGCGCGTCGCCAGCGCCCGGATCAGGTGGCGCCACTCGAACGACCAGGTCGGCGTGCCGTGGGCGAACAGCAGGGTCGGCCCGCGGCCCTCGTCGACGTAAGACAGGCGGCCGTCGGGGAGCGCCGCGGTGTGGAGCGCGAACGGGTAGGCCGCGCGGTCGAGCCACGCGGGCACCACCGGCGCGAGGGCGGTGGTGGCGGAAGCAGCGGGGGCGGGGGCGGGCAAGCTTGCTGACGCGGTCATCGGCGGCCTCCTGAATAGTCAACCATGGTTGACGAAATCAGGAGAGCACGCCGGCTGGCGATAGTCAACCAGAGTTGACTATACTGGGGCGATGGTGTCCTCCGACCGCCTGCGCCGCCTCGAGAAGGCGAAGCAAGCCAGCACGTTGCAGCTCCTGTTTCGCTGCGCCCGGCTCGCCAACGAGGAGGCGATGGGCCGGGTCAACACCGAGGCCGGGCGCCCGGTCTTCCGCGGTGCCATCGCCAACCTCCTGCCCCACATCTCGTTCGAGGGCACTCGCCTGGGCGCGCTCGCCGACAAGGTCGGCGTCACCAAGCAGGCGGTGTCGAAGGTGGTGGCCGAGATGGCGGAGCAGGGGATCGTCGAGGTGGTGCCGGATCCCGACGACGCGCGCGGCCGCCTGGTCCGCTTCACCGCGCGCGGCGCCGAGGCGATCCAGCACGGCCTCGGCGTGCTCGCCGGCCTCGAGCGCGATCTCGCCGCCGCCGTCGGCGTCCGTCGCATGCGCGAGCTACAGCAGACGCTGGTCGCGCTGTCGGCGGCGCTCGACGCGCTGCCGAAGCGAGGCTGATCAGCCGCCGTCGCTCGGCTTCGCCGCCGCCGCGCCGAGCAGATCGATCCCGGCCAGCATGGGCGTGCCGACGCCGCGGAGCAGGATCGTGAGCGCCTGGCGGACGTAGCGCTCGTCGAGGCCCTCGTCGTCCTGATCGAGGCCGAGCGCATTGCAGAGGAAGCCGCGGTTGTCGATCCAGTGCTGGACCAGCGCGGCGCCGACCGCCAGCAGGAGGCGGTCGTCGATCTCGAGCCGGACCAGCCCGGCCGCCTTGGCCTGGCGCACCCACTCGCCCGCCTGGTGCCAGATCTCGTCGGAGGCGCCCCACGGATTCTCGTCACCCTCGAGGCGGGCCCACGCGAGCAGCCGCGACAGGTTCGGGTTCTGGCGCAGGAACGAGAAGTAGCCGCGCACGATGTCGATGATGAACGTCGGGTTCGGCGCTGGACCCAGCGGCGGCGCGCCCATCACGGCGAAGCGCTCGGTGAAGCGCTGCTTCACCGCGTCGTACAGCCTCGCCTTGGTGCCGAAGTGGTGGTGCAGGAGCGCCTGGGACGTGCTCGCGCCGCGGGCGATCGCTCGCATCGAGGTCGCGGCGTAGCCGAGCTGGGCGAACAGCTGCTCGGCGGCGTCGAGGATGGCCCGGCGGGTGTCCTGCGCCCGGGCTTCCGCCAGCGCGCCCGCTGACGGTCGGTCGTCTCCATTCATGAAGGCGCGCAGAATAACTCCCCTTGATCCCGGGACGCCTGTTCTGGTACGAGCCTAATCGAACGATTAGTCTCTGTCCAAACGAACAGTAGTGTAGCGAAGATCACCGAATCAGGAGCCTCATCCCATGGCCACTCCAGTCTCTGCAGACGCCACCACCGCCGTCCCGGTTCGCATCTGGGGGGTGCGCAAGAGCTGGTTCCGGACCTGGGGCTTCCCGCTGGTCCTCATCACGATGTGCCCGCCGCTCACGGTGGTGCTCTGGATGATCACGGTCGGCTACGGCGGATCGATCCGCGAGTTCGCCACCACGATCACCTGGGCCGATTTTCTGGCCCGGTTCCCGCTGCCGTCGCTGCGCGCCGCCGCGATCCTCGGCACCTGGTTCGTCCTGCAGCTGGCGCTGCTCAAGCTCCTGCCCGGCAAGGCCCACTTCGGACCGGTCACGCCGATGGGCAACCGGCCGGCCTACAAGCTGAACGGCGTCGCCGCCTTCTTCGTCAGCCACGCCCTACTCTACGTCGCCGCCTATCCGCTCGGCCTGTTCTCGCCGACGATCATCTACGACAACTTCGGCTCGATCCTCATCACGCTCAGCACCTTCGCCCTGCTCTTCTGCGGCTTCCTGTACGCCAAGGGCGTCCTGGCGCCGTCGACGACCGACGCCAGCCGCTCCGGCAACCTGATCTTCGACTACTACTGGGGCGTCGAGCTGCACCCCCGCCTCTTCGGCGTGAGCCTGAAGCAGCTCCTCAACTGCCGCTTCGCGATGATGGGCTGGAGCGTGATCCTCCTGTCCTTCGCGGCCAAGCAGCACGCGCTCTACGGCGAGGTCTCGACCGCGATGCTGGTCTCGGTCGGCCTCCAGATCGTCTACATCGTCAAGTTCTTCGTCTGGGAGAGCGGCTACTTCAACTCCCTCGACATCATGCACGACCGCTTCGGCTTCTACATCTGCTGGGGCGTGATGGCCTGGCTACCGGTCGTCTACACCCTGGTCGGGCTCTTCCTGGTCGGCCACCCGATCGATCTGTCGCCGGCCGCCGCCGCCGGCATCGTCGTCCTCGGCCTGGCGTCGATCTGGATCAACTACGCCGCCGACGCTCAGCGCCAGCGGGTGCGCGCCAGCGGCGGCACCGCGCGGGTGTGGGGCAAGCGGCCCGAGCTCATCCGCGCCGAGTACACCACCGGCGATGGCCAGCGCCGCGAGAGCCTGCTGCTGGTCTCCGGCTGGTGGGGCGTCGCCCGCCACTTCCACTACGTCCCGGAGATCCTGCTGTCGCTGGCGTGGGCGCTGCCGGCCGGCTTCGGCTTCGCGCTGCCCTACTTCTACGTCGTCTACTTGACCATCCTGCTCGTCGACCGCTCCGGGCGCGACGACCTCCGCTGCCGCCAGAAGTACGGCGCCTACTGGGAGACCTACTGCCAGCGGGTGCCGTCGAAGATCATTCCTGGTCTGTACTGAGCGTCTCGTCCGCCGCCAGCGCTTCCTCGACCAGGGAGCGCTCGGCGTCGCCCAGGGCCAGGCCGAGCGCCGCGCCGCGGCCGCGCTCGGACATCTTGCCCCAGGTCTTGCGCACGATCTCGACGACCTTGGCGCGCTCGTGGCGGCCCTGGAAGTCGGCGAAGTAGTGCTCGAGGAAGACCAGGCACGCCACGTCCTCGAGCGTCTGTGCCTCGAGATCGCTGTGCAGGCGCCGCTTCTGCACGAGGTCGCGCACCCGCTCGCAGCTGACGTCGTCGTAGCCTGCCTCGGCGGCGATCTTGCCGGCGAGCTCGGCGTGGACGCGGGCGAGCTCCGACCGCCAGCGCTTGTAGCCGGCGCGACCCTCCGGGTACGCCGAGCGCGGGATCTTCCAGCGCTGGATGTGCTGCGCCCGCACGGCGATCCGCAGCGGCTCGGAGGCGTCGGGGACGAGGCGGTCGAGCCAGGCGCTCATGCGCCGGCCGTAGAGCAGCTCGGCCGGCACCGGCTCGCCGTCGACGACGACGGTGGTCGGGTCCTCGGCGTTGGCGGAATCGACGGCGGCGAACGCGCGGTCGAGGCGATCACTCATCCGCACGATCTTGGGGGCGTAGCCGGCTCGGTTCAAGAGCTTAGCCACCGCGCGCGAACACCGCCAGCGCCGCCGCCCGGCGCTCGGCCTCGAGTGCCTCGAAGCGGCCACCGTCGAGGCCGCGGCCGCCGCAGCGCGCGACCGCGTCGTGGAAGGCCGCGTGGCACGCCTTCGCCGTGCGCAGGCACCAGTAGTCCTCCTCGTAGCCGAACCGCCCGTCGCCGGCGTACTCGAGGATGGTGATGCCGGGGAAGTCGAGCGGCGCGCACGCCGGGTCCGGGTGGTAGTAGCGGTTCTGCATGTTCACCACCACCCTGCGGCCCTTGACCATGTACCAGTCGATCACCGCGTGGACATCGCGGTTCTTCTCCATCAGCTCGGTGATCCAGCGGAAGACGGCGTCGCGGCCGCGCATCTCGCCATAGATGTGCTCGACGTAGCGGACGTCCTCGGTGAAGAACGACGGCCACTGCCGCCAGTTCTCGTCGACGTTGCCGACCATCCAGAAGCGCTGGAACGCCGCCTCGACCTCGTCGCGATCCGGCTCGGCCATGGGCACCTCCGCGGCGACGATAGCAGGTCAGCTGCGGCTGAAGGCGACCGTGGTCGACGCGCGCAGCGAGCGCCGCGCGCGTGCATAGCGACCGGGCGTCACGCCGGCGAGCCGGACGAAGTGGCGGTGCAGCTGGCTCTGATCGCAGTAGCCGACGTCGACGGCGACCCGCGCCGCCGGCACGCCCTGGCGCAGGAGCTCGCGCGCCCGGTGGATGCGGGCGTGGGTGAGGAACTCATACGGCGGCACGCCGACCTCGGCGCGGAAGGCGCGGATCAGGTGGTACTTGTCGAGCCCGACGTGGTCGGCGAGGTCGTCGAGGCGGACGGTCTCGGCGAGGCGCTCGAGCAGGTAGGCGCGGGCGCGGCGCACCGCCGGGCGCTCGCGACCGGCCGGCCGCGCCGAGGTGCCGAGCTGGACCAGGGCGAGCGCGGCGTCGGCGACGGCGCTGTCGTCGGCGAGGGCGTCGCCGCCGGCGAGCAGCTGGGCGTGCAGCGCGACCAGGGCGCGGGCGCGCGGATCGTCGTCGGGGAGCTGCGGCTCATCGAAGACGACCTCGCGGCGCGGCGCGATGGCGTCGCGCGCGGCGTGGACCTCGTCGAGCTCGATCAGGACGACGTCGAAGGTGGTCGGCCCGTCGCGGCGCAGGTCGCGGTAGATCTCGCCGGGCTGCTTGAGCTGGACGATGCCGGGCCCCTGTCGGTAGGTCCCGCCGCGGTAGAGGAACTCCGACCAGCCGCGCTCGGTGACGAGGAAGGCGTAGCGATCCTTCATGCCGCGCCACAGCCGGTCCTCGCCCTCGAGGCGACCGAGCAGGGCGGTGCCGTCCGCGCTGGTCGCGCGCACCGAGCGCTGTCGCTTCGGTATCGGCGTCGGCATCGCAGCCAGCATAGCGCCCGGGGGCGGAGGCGCCTTGGGCGATGTTGGCGGCCGCGCGGAAACGCAAGGATGCCCAAGTCGCGGCGCCCGCGGCTGCGCAAGGTGGAGGCGAGGAGGTAGCCATGGATCTCGGACTCGAAGGACGTGTCGTGCTGGTCACCGGCGGCTCGCGAGGCATCGGGCGCGCCGCCGCGCTCGCGTTCGGCCGCGAGCGGGCGCGGGTCGCGTTGACGTTTCACAGTGATCGCGAGCGCGCCGACGCGGTGGTCGGCGACCTGCGCGCCGCCGGCGCCGATGCGCTGGCGGTGCCGATGGCGCTCGACGACGACGCCTCGATCCGGGCCGCCGTCGGCGCCGTGCTCGATCGCTGGGCGCAGGTCGACGTGCTGGTCAACAACGCCGTGCAGTGGGGCACGCACGGGCCGTGGGACGCGCCACCGTTCGAGGAGGTCGAGCCGTCGTCCTGGCGGCCGCTGCTCGAGGTCAACGTCGAGGGCCATTACCGGGCGATCCAGTGCGTGGTGCCGTCGATGCGCACGCGCCGGTGGGGACGGATCGTCAACGTGTCATCGGGGATCGCCGTCGACGGCCTCGCCGGCGCCGGCCCGTACGCCGCCGCCAAGGCGGCGCTGCACGGCCTCACCCGCACGCTGGCGAAGGAGCTCGGCCCCGACGGCATCCTGACCAACGTCGTCATGCCCGGGCTGACCTTGACCGAGCGCAACCGCGAGCGGATCCCGGCGGTGATGCGCGACGAGGTGGCGCGGAGCTCGCCGATCCGGCGCCTGCTGGCGCCCGAGGAGGTCGTGCCGACGATCGTCTTCCTGGCGTCGGCGGCCAACACCGCGGTGATCGGCGAGATCGTGCGCGCGAGCGGAGGCGTGTCGTGAGCGCGGCCGCCAACCGGGAGCTGATGCAGGCGGTGTTCGCCGAGCTCGCCGTCGGCAACGGCGCGCCGTTTCGCGCCTGCCTGTCCGACGACGTCTGCTGGCACGTGCTGGGCTCGACCTGCTGGTCGCGCACGTACCGCGGCAAGCCGGCGGTGGTCGACGAGCTCTTGAAGCCGCTGTTCGCGCGCTTCGCCGATCGCTACACCTGCACCGCGCGCCGGATCCTCGCCGACGGCGACCACGTCGTCATCGAGTGCGACGGCCGCGTCGCCACGCGGGAGGGCCGGCGGTACGACAACCGCTACTGCTGGGTGTGCCGGTTCGCGGACGGAAGGCTCGTCGAGCTGACCGAGTACATGGACACCGCGCTCCTGGAGGCGGTGCTATAGAGCCTCATGGCGATGCACTCGGCCACCGAGCTGGCCCGCCGGATCCGGCAGCGCGAGCGGTCGGCGCGCGAGGCGCTCGAGGAGCACCTCGACCGGATCGCCCGCCACGACGCCACGCTGCACGCCGTCGTCTCCGTCGACGCCGCCCGCGCCCGCGCCGAGGCCGACGCCGCCGACGCCGCCCTCGGCCGCGGCGAGGTGCGCGGCCCGCTCCACGGCGTGCCGATGACGCTGAAGGACGGCAACGACGTCGCCGGCCTGCGCACCACCGTCGGCACCCGCGAGCTCGACCGGATCGCGACCGAGGACGGCGCGGTCGCCGCCCGGCTGCGCGCCGCCGGCGCGGTCGTCTTCGGCCACACCAACGTCGCGCCGTGGCTGGCCGACTACCAGACCGCGAATCCGGTCTTCGGACGCACCGCCAACCCGTGGAACCCGGCGCGCACCGCCGGCGGCTCGAGCGGCGGCGCCGCGGCCGCCGTCGCCGCCGGCATGACGCCGCTCGAGATCGCGTCGGATCTCGCCGGCTCGGCGCGCCAGCCGGCGCACATGTGCGGCGTGTATGGCCTCAAGACGACGGAGCACCGGGTCCCGCTCACCGGCTTCTTCCGGATCCCAGAGGCGCCGCGCACGGTCCGGATCCTGTCGACGCTGGGCCCGCTGGCGCGCGACCTCGACGATCTGTCGCTCGCCCTCTCGGTCATCGCCGGCCCCGACGGCCGCGACGGCGACGTGCCGGCGGTGCCGCTCGCCGCACCGCCGCGCCGTGAGCTCGCCGGCGTGCGCCTGGCGATCGCACCGACCGTGCCGGGCGTGCGCGTGCAGCAGGCGCTGTCGCGCCAGGTCGAGCGGATCGGCGCCGAGGCGTCGCGCTTCGGCGCCCGCGTCGTCGAGCGGCTGCCGGCGATCGACTGGGACGACCTCCACGCCCTGTTCCGCGATCTCCTGGCGGCGGTGACCGGGCTCCTCGATCCGAAGGCCGATCTGCGCGACGAGCAGCGGACCCTGGCCTGGTACCTGACCGCGCTCGATCGCCGCGATCGCTTCATCGCCGCCTGGCACGACTACTTCCACGACGTCGACGCCCTCGTCCTGCCGCCGGCGACGACGACCGCCTTCCCGCACTGCGACAGCGGCGCCGCCATCGACGTCGACGGCGAGCGGCGCAGCTACGTCGAGACCGGCGGGCTCGTCGCCTTCTGCAACCTCGCCGGCCTGCCGGCGCTGGTCGCTCCGGCCGGGCGCGACGACGACGGCCTGCCGATCGGCGTCCAGCTGGTCGGCCCGGCCTGGTCGGAGCCGGCGCTCATCGAGCTGGCCCGCGCGCTCGAGCGGGCCGGCGTCCTGCCCGGCTTCCAGCCGCCGCCGGGCTACTGAGCTGGCCGGACCAAAAAAAGCGATCGACGATGTCGATCGAGCCGGGGCTCGTTTGACGTGACGGTAGAGCCGGCCGCGACGCGCCGGCGCAACCACGAGGAGAAACGATGCGTTTCATCTGTTTCGTCAAGGCGAACGCGAGGTCCGAGGCCGGCATCCCGGAGTCCCCCGAGACCATGGAGGC
>Ga0075421_100008095_pt1 | contig 12902 bp, 10 predicted proteins | sample SoiMetdeltSBSDD5_FD_75292 | JGI IMG/M metagenome (GOLD analysis project Ga0075421, IMG submission 75292) | Bulk soil microbial communities from a Populus tree surrounding site in Tennessee, USA - Soil MetaG P. deltoides SBSDD5 | ecosystem: Environmental > Terrestrial > Soil > Tree plantation... | reverse complement strand
TATTGCACCGATCCACCGTTTTGCTTGCGACGCGCGCGTTCGGTGCAATGCGGCTTCGCCTTATTGCGCCCTGCGCTGCCGGTGTCGCTCCACTGCCTTACTGCCTTACTGCCTTACTCGGGGAAATCGGCAAGCCAGGGCAGGGTAAGCCCCGATTCCCCGCCCGGCGCGGGTGCCGTTCACTGCCTGGCGATCGACCAAGGCCGGGACCCCGAAGGCTCAACCTCCGTCGTGATGCAGCCGGGACTCAACATCGCCGCGCGGGTGGACGCTGCAACAGCGGGCGCCGCGCCGACGCTCGAGGCGCTGGAGCCGACGCGCGATGCGGGCTGGGTGCTGCGCCACGAGGGCTCGAGCGTGCTCAGCGAGAGCGCGGTGGAATCCCGCTTCGCCTTCGCCAACGGGTTCCTGGGGATGCGTGCCGCGCGCGCTCTGGGCCGGGGGCCGACCTGGGTCTCATGGATGGGCTACAGCCGCTGGGCCTCCTGGCCGCGTTGCTACGTGGCGGGTCTGTTCGACGTGCCCGACACCGACCCGGCGATGCCCGCCCTGGTCCCGGTCGCCGACTGGTCGCGCCTGCGCATCGATCTCGACGGCGAGCCCCTGGTGAGCCGTACGGGCGAGGAGCTGCACGCCACCCGCCTGCTCGACATGCGCCGCGGCGTGCTGCTGTCCTCCTGGGCGCACCGCACGCCGGCGGGCATCCTGGTCGAGGGAAAGAGCCTGCGTCTGCTCTCGCTCGCGGACCGTGCCACGGGCCTGCAGCTCTACTGGCTCCGCCTCGATCGCGACGGCGTCGGGGTGATGCTCGACGCGAGCTTTGCCATGGCCGGCCTCGGCATGGAGCCCGTCCTCCTGGAGCAGGACATCGGCTCGTGGCGCACCGAAACCACGGACAAGGGCGTGGCCATGGCGGGGGCAACCCAGCTGCGTCTCGATGGCGCCTGCCTCGCTGCGGAGCGCCCCTTCCCCCTGCACTGGGTGTGGCGCTGGCGCTCCGTTGCCGGGCAGGCCGTGGAGCTGGTTCGCCTGATCGCGGCCGCCCGCGCCGACACCTTGCTGGACGATCCGGTTCCCGGCGCACGCGCCGCGCTGGCGCGCAGCCGTGCGCTGGGCTGGTGCCGGGCGCTTGCCGCGCACGAGGAGGCGTGGCAGGTGCGCTGGACGGCGGGCGACGTAACGGTCGAGGGCGACGAGGCGCTGCAGCACGCACTGCGCTTCGCCGTGTATCACCTGACGAGCGCGGCCAATCCCCAGGACGAGCACGTGTCGATCGGCGCGCGGGCGCTCACCGGCGACGCCTATCTCGGGCACGTCTTCTGGGACACCGAGATTTATCTCCTGCCGTTCTATACGGCAGTGTGGCCGCAGGCCGCGCGCGCGCTCCTGATGTACCGCTTCCATACCCTGCCGGCTGCGCGCGCGAAGGCGGCGGGCCTCGGTTTCAGGGGTGCGCTCTACGCCTGGGAATCGGCGGACACAGGCGCGGAGACGACGCCGGAGCGTGCGGTGACCGACGACGGCACGGTGGTGGAGATCCTGAGCGGCAGGATGGAGCACCACATCAGCGCCGACGTTGCCTACGCGGTGTGGCAATACTGGCGCGCGAGCGGCGACGATGCCTTCTTTCTCGACGCCGGCGCCGAGATCCTCATGGAAACCGCACGGTTCTGGGCCTCCCGGGCCGCGGCGGAGGCGGACGGGCGGCGCCACATCCGCCACGTCGTCGGGCCCGACGAGTACCACGAGGACGTTGATGACAACGCCTTCACCAACGTGATGGCGCGCTTCAACATCGCGCGCGCGCTCGAGGCCCTCGAGCTCATGCGCGAGCGCTGGCCCGACCGGGCCGCGGCGTTGCAGCGGCGGCTGGCGCTCGACGACAGCGAGCTCGACGACTGGCGCGATGCGGTGGCGCGCATCGAGACCGGACTCGATCCTGCGACCGGCCTCTACGAGCAGTTCGCCGGCTTCCACGCGCTGGAGCCCATCGACCTCGTCGCCTATGCCCGGCGCGCCGCGCCCATGGACGTGATGCTCGGCCGCGAGCGGACGCGACAGTCGCAGGTGATTAAACAGGCCGATGTCGTGGCCCTGCTGGGGCTGCTCCCGGAGGCGTTTGCCGGCCCGATGGCGGAGAGGAACTTTCGCTACTACGAGCCCCGATGCGCCCACGACAGCTCGCTGAGCGCGGGCATGCACGCCCTCGTGGCAGCGCGCCTGGGCGACCGGGAGACGGCACTCGGCTATCTGCGCGAGACCGCCTCCGCCGACCTCGATCTCGACCCCAACAGCGCCGGCGGCGTGCGCATCGCCGGGCTCGGCGCGCTGTGGCAGGCCGTGGTCCTGGGCTTCGCCGGCCTCGACCTCCAGGGCGAGGCCCTCGGACTGGATCCGCAGCTCCCCCCGCAGTGGAAGAGCCTCAGCTTCCGCGCGTGCTGGCGCGGCCGGTCCGTGGCGATCCGCATTGCCGGCGCAACCGTCGAGGTGCGGCTAGAGCAGGGCGCCGCCATGGAGATGCGGGTTGCAGCGAGGAGGCAGACGCTCACGCCCGGCGCCACGTTGCAAATGCAGCTGCAGGCCGGCTGACCGGGACCGGGGTCAGACCCCTCGCCGAGACGCTGGAGCGAAATCGCACCGTTGGAGGCGAGGGGTCTGACCCCGACGGAGACGACCCCACAGCCGACCCCAGCGGCGATCAGGAGCAGAGCGACCGATGGCCCGATCCGAGCCGAGGCCCGCGATCACCCGCGATGCCTACGACGCCGTCCTCCTCGATCTCGACGGCGTGATCACCGATACCGCGAAGTTGCACGAAGCCAGCTGGAAGCGCACGTTCGACGCGTACCTCGGCGGGCGTGCGACCCAGCGCGGTGAGCCCTTGCAGCCGTTCGGCCACGCCGACTATCGCCTCTACGTCGACGGCAAGCCGCGCAGCGACGGCGTGCGCGATTTTCTGGCCTCGCGCGGCATCTCGCTTCCCGAGGGGACACCGGACGACCCGCCGGAGGCCGAGACCGTCGGCGGGCTCGGCAACCGCAAGAACATGCTCCTCAATGCAGTCATCGCCGAGGAGGGCGTGCACGCCTACCCGGGCAGCGTCGAGCTCATTCGGTGGCTGCGCGAGAGGGGTTTCAAGCTCGCCGTGGTCACCTCGAGCCGCAACTGCGCGGCGGTGCTGAAGGCCGCCGGGCTCGATACGCACTTCGATGCACAAGTCGACGGCAACACGATTGCGTCCCGGCGTCTGGCCGGCAAGCCCGCCCCGGACACCTTCCTGATGGCCGCCGGGCTCCTGGGATGCGCGCCCGCCCGCGCCGTCGTGGTCGAGGATGCCATCGCCGGCGTCGAGGCCGGTCGCAACGGCGGCTTCGGCCTCGTCGTCGGCGTGGCTCGCAAGGGCGATGCAGCGGAGCTGATGCGCAGCGGCGCACATGCGGTGGTCGACGACCTCGGCGTGCTCGTCCCCCCGCCTCCCGGCGCTGCCGATGGCCCCGCGCAGTGACCAGGGCTCCGGGTTCAGCCGAAGCGTAGAGAGCTGGCCTGGTGAGCCGTGAACGTTGTATTGCGGTCATTCAGCCGCAAAGGACCGACATCGAGCACGATCGGCGTGTGCGCGACGGTGCCGCAGGTCGAAAAAAACCCGGCGCGCGGGAACGCAACGGAGGGTCGCTCCATCCAACGTGCCGGACGGACAGCGGCCAACGATCAGGGTTCGCACGCTGCCGCCACCTTGGAACGTCATTCGCCTCCGGAGGTCATCATGCCATCCCCGAAGCTCCTGCAGCCAGCAACTGTTCGTCGCCTGGCCCAGGCCACAGCAATCGCCGCGCTGGCGGGCCTGCCTTTCAATGCCACGGTCGCCCCTGCTCATGAGGGGTCGCACAAGCAGGTCGTCTGCAGTCCGGGCGCGAACGCGCTCCGTGACGCGATGCGCACGCTCTGGGCGCAGCATATGGAATGGACCTACGCGGCGGTGACGGCGTTTGCCACCGACCAGCCGTCCTTCAAGGCCACCGCCGCTCGGCTGATGCGGAACCAGGCCGACATCGGCAATGCCATCAAGCCCTTCTATGGCAGCAAGGCGGGCGATGCCCTGACCAAACTTCTCCAGGAGCACATCGGCGCCGCGGTCGAAGTCGTCAAGGCCGCCAAGGCGAATGACAAGGCCGCGCTCGAAAGGGCCATTCCTGCAGCCTATGCGAATGCCCAGGAGATTGCCGACTTCCTTTCGGGCGCCAATTCGAACTGGCCGCACAAGACTGTGCGCGAGATGATGAAGGGCCATATCGATACGACGCTCGTCTATGCCACGTCGATCCTGAGGGGCAAGTACGACGAAGGCATCGCCGAATATGGCAAGGCCGAGGAGCACATGATGATGCTGGCCGATGTGTTGAGCGCCGGCCTGATCGCTGCCTTCCCCGAAAAGTTCAAGAACTGACGGCAATTCGGAGGGTTCTGCCATGATCACCTATGCACTGCTGGCCTTTGCGATCGCAGCCATCGGCGGTCTGGTTCTGGCTTCGCAGGTGTTGCGCGCGAAGCTGGCATCCTGGCCCCTCTCCCTGCTGCATGCGGCTCTCGGCGCGACCGGCCTTCTCCTGCTGATCGTGGTCCTGCTGCAGGGCGGGGCACCGCCACGTATTCTCGTCGGCTTCGTTCTGCTGCTGGTTGCGGCGCTCGGCGGGTTTTTTCTCGCCTCGTTCCACCCGCGCATTCCTGAAGGTCCGGCGCTGCGCGACACCTATCTGCACATGGGGACCATGATTGTCGCCTTCATGTTTTTCACTCTGCGGCTGCTTCTGCGGCTGGACCATCTGCAACCGCTGGCGCCGGACGGTCTATCGCTGCTTCTCGATGCGGGCGGTTTCCTTGCCCTTGTGGCGGGGGGCTGGCTTGGCGCCCGACTGGTCTATGGCCATGGCATCGGTTCGAGGTCGAGCGCAGGCGGCTCCGTACATCCGAGGAAGGGCGACCGAAAAACCCCGGCTGGGACCTGACAAGCAAGGCTCGTACGACGCAACCCAGCTAGAGGAACGCTCGATGACTTCCAATATCTCGATTAGTATCTCGACGCTCGCCCTCCGCAAGGAGGGCAATTGCCAGGACGGCGGCGACGGAGCGCGTCCGTATCGGACGCGACCTACAAGCTCCGGAAACAGGCGCGGCGCGGATGCTGGTCGGCTCGAGCCGAGCCCAGGCGCTGGCGTAAAGCGGGAGGGATGCCTTTTGGCACGGGCCAGCCATGCTGCAAGGAACGAGCGCAAACCCACACGTGGGTGAAAGGACAGCCTTCGTCTTCGCTGGAGGCGGCAGCCTCGGTGCTATCCAGGTCGGCATGCTGCACGTTCTGCTCGAGGCTGGACTTCGGCCGGACTTCGTCGTCGGCTCGTCGGTCGGCGCCATGAATGCCGCGTACTTTGCCGGTGCGCCGGATGTTGCGGGCGTGTCGCGGCTGGCGGACATCTGGTTGGGTCTCCGGCGCGCGGACATCTTCCCGCTGACGCTGTCGAGCGCTTTGAGCCTCTTTCGCCACCCCGAGAGCATCGTCGATCCCAGCCGCCTGCGGCACATGATCGAGGGCAACCTTTCCTTTGCGCAGCTCGAAGATGCGACCATTCCGCTTCATGTAATGGCGACGGACCAGCAGGGGGTAGGCGTCCGGCTCTCGACCGGCCCAGCAGCAGACGCCATTCTGGCAAGCGCCGCCGTGCCTGGGATCTTTCCGCCCGTCGCGATCGGCGGCCGCCACTTGATGGACGGCGCAATTGCGGCGAACACACCGCTGCGCCTGGCTGTCGAGCTCGGCGCAACGCAGATCATCGTGCTCCCGACCGGCTACGCATGCGCACTCGAAGAGCCACCGAAGGGAGTGATCGCCAAGGCCCTGCATGCGGTGACACTGCTGATCGCATGGCAGCTGATGCACGAGATCGACGTGATCCCGCAGGGCATTCAGGTGCATATGGCGCCAGCGCTCTGCCCGCTCGAAATCTCGCCCTTCGACTTCTCCGCCTCGGGGCAGCTCATAGAGCGCGCAATGCGGTCGACGAAAAAGTGGATCGACGCCGGCGGTCTGGCGCGGCAGACCCGCTCCCGGGAGCTTGCGGCGCATCACCACCATTGATGCAACCGTCACCGCCCATCCGAGCAGGACACCCGGGTCGTTTGCGGTGGCCTGAACCGTGGGCGTCCAGCGACGGATGGCTTGACGACTTTGCCGGCGGAGGCCTGACGATATCTGCATTCCTCGAGCTGCTTCCTGCCGCGCCCTGTAGTACGGGTTTTGAGCGATCCGACGTTACGTCAGACATACCGGAAGCGGCGCAAGCCCGTTGCAGGTCGATCACCCGACTGCTCGATCGTCCGAGCTCGCCTTCGGCAGCCATCGGCCCCGGCTGCCGCGCTGGAGGACACGTCCTCCTGGCCCGGAATCGGGACATTGCAGGTGCCGGCGCGGGGCCGCATTTCATCGGCGCCGCGACGAAAGCCGGCCTTGCGCCTCAGCCTCGGCGCGATCCCGGACCCGAGGTCAGGTGCCGCAGAAGGTTTGGCGCACAACCTGCTCGGGGCGCGGCGGCTCCGCGTAGCGTCGATGCTGCGGCTGGTCGTGGTACGGGCGGGAGAGGATGTCGAGCAGGGTCTCGAAGGGCTTCAGGTCGCCGTCGTCGACTGCCGCCGACAGCGCCTCCTCGACGAGGTGGTTGCGCGGAATGAACGCAGGGTTCGCCTTGCGCATCGCCGCGGCCCGCTCATCGCCCGTCGCCGCGCCGTCGTCGGCGAGGCGCCGGCGCCATCGCTCGGCCCAGCCGTCGTAGGCAGCGGGATCGGCGAACAGGCTGCGCACGGCCGCGTCACCCTCGGTGCCGGCCGCTGCCTCGCACAGCCGGCGGAAGGTCAACGTAAAGTCCGCACCGTTGCCGGCCATGCGGTCCAGCAGGTCCTGTGCCAGGGCGCGGTCGCCCGGCAGGTCCTGGACGAGGCCGAGCTTGCGCCGCAGTCCCTCGGCGTAGGCCGCCTCGAACAGGCCGGCGAACTTGCCCAGCGCCTCGTTCGCCGCCTCGATGGCCGCCTCCCGGTCCTCGGCCAGGAGCGGCAGCAGCGTCTCCGCCAGGCGTGCCAGGTTCCACAGCGCGATGCGCGGCTGGTTGCCGTAGGCGTAGCGGCCGTGATGGTCGATGGAGCTCAGGACCTTCGCAGAGTCGTATTCGTCCATGAAGGCGCAGGGACCGTAGTCGATGGTCTCGCCGGCGATCGACGCATTGTCGGTGTTCATGACGCCGTGGATGAAGCCCACGAGCAGCCACTGCGCAATCAACCCGGCCTGCCGCGCGATAACGAGGTCGAGGAGCCTGCGGTAAGGGGCGGGGTCGGACCCCTCGCGTTGACGCCCGTTCAGAGTCTCCGAGCTCGGCTGCGAGGGGTCTGGCCCCGGACCGGCAGCCTCGGGGTAGTGGCGGGCGATGACGTAGTCGGCGAGCCGGCGCAGGGCCTCGCCGTCGCCGCGGACAGCGAAGAACTGGAACGTGCCGATGCGGATGTGACTGGCCGCCACGCGGGTGAGGACGGCGCCCGGCAGCGGCATCTCGCGCCGCACCGTCTCACCGGTCGCGACCGCGGCCAGCGAGCGGGTCGTGGGGATGCCGAAGGCGTGCATCGCCTCGCTGACGATGTATTCGCGCAGCACCGGGCCGAGCGCGGCGCGGCCGTCGCCGTTGCGGGAGAACGGGGTGGGGCCGGAGCCCTTGAGCTGGATGTCGCGGCGTACCCCGTCGCGATCGACGACCTCGCCGAGAAGGATGGCGCGGCCGTCGCCCAGCCGGGGCACGAAATGCCCGAACTGGTGCCCCGCATAAGCCATGGCCAGCGGCTCGCCGCGCTCGGGGACGGCGTTGCCGGCCAGGATGGCGACGCCCTCGGACGAAGCGAGCCAGATTGGATCGAGCCCGAGCTGGCGGGCGAGCGCCTCGTTCAGCCGGACGAGCCGCGGCGCGGCGACAGGGGTTGGCGGCAGCCGCACGAAGAACCGCGCCGGCAGGCGGGCGTAGCTGTTGTCGAAGGGAAACACCCCAGGGGCTTCGGCTGGTGCGTGCATTGCGTCTCCGGCGCTGGCGTCCGGGACAGACCGGATTCCGAGACCGACCATAGCCGATGCAAGCCGGGTGCCGAAACGGGCCGATGCGCGGGGCAGCCCCCTCCGGCGTGTGTAACGCCAGTGCCTCACGACCCTCAGGGAACGCGTTCCTCAGTGAAGATGAGGCAAGGGCGACCCGCACTCCCTCCCCTCCCCCTGGCGCCCCTTGTGGGGGTGGGGGTCCACACACTTGAACCTATAACCCCTCCCCGCAAGGGGAGGGGAATGCGGTCGCGCCTGCCTCTCGGCGGCTCGGCGCTACTGCAGCCGCTGCAGGTGAGCGGCCTGCTTGCCGCGGCCGCGCTTGTCGTCCGCGAGCTCGAAGCTGACACGGTCGCCTTCGTTGAGGGCGTTGATGCCGGCAGCCTCGACAGCGGTGGCGTGGACGAACACGTCCTTGCCGCCCTCGTCGGGCGCGATGAAGCCGAAGCCCTTCGCCGAGTTGAAGAACTTGACCGTTCCGTTGAGTCTCATGAGGTAGATAGCCTTCTCTTGCGTGGAGAAAGCCGATAGCCGCGGGCCACCACGCTCAGCCCTCTGGTCGCTCAGATTTTGGGGGGATGCTCTGGCCGGTCGTCGGCGAAGGTCTCAGCCCGAAACGTGAGTTGCGGCCCACCATGGGCCACATCGGCTAGCGCCCATATGGGCTGTGTCGGGGCGGGACGCAAGCGGAACCCGCCTGCGTTATCGGATAGCGGGGTTAATCCGGCCCGGACAGGGCCAGCCCGGTCGGCCGCTCAATCGGTTCGGGTGCGGGCCCCGCCCACGGGGCGGCGGCTCGGTGGCGAGGTCCCTCCGGGGAGACGATCGGGCGCAGGTCGAGAGCGTTCGGCAGGACGAAACAGCCCCGCGCACTGGCGCAGCCGGGTGGACGACTGCCGCGGCCCCGCAAGTCTTCACCCTCGTGGGAACTTGAGGCATCCTGCCCCGCGGGTCTTCCGGCACGGCGCCCGAGGGTCGCCCGACACAGCAGGAGCGCGCGGCGATGGCGAGGCTTGCAAACAAGGTGGCCTTCATCACCGGCGGCGGGGGCGGGATCGGCCGCGCCACGGCCGAGCGGTTCGCCGAGGAGGGGGCGAAGGTCGTGGTGGCCGACATCGACGCCGCTGCCGGCGAGGCCGCGGCCGGCTCTGCCCGGGCACGCGCGGCCAACTCGGGCGGGGATTGTCACTTCGTGCGCTGCGACGTGACCGAGCGCGCGAGCGTCGAGGCCGCCATCGCGGAGACCGTTGCGCGCTGGGGCAAGCTCGACATCCTGCACAACAACGCCGGCGGCTCCACGCCGCAGGACGGGCCGGTCACCGAGGCGCCGGAGGAGGAGTTCTGGCGGGTCATCAGGCTCGATCTCTACGGCACCTTCCTGTGCAGCAAGATCGCCATCCCCGAGATCGTCAAGGCCGGCGGCGGCTCGGTGATCAACATGAGCTCCAACGTCGCCCTGATGGCGCTGCCGGGCCGCGACTGCTACACGGCGGCCAAGGGCGGCGTCGCCTCCATCACCCGCTCCATGGCGGTCGAGTATGCCCCCCACAGGATCCGGGTGAATGCCATTGCTCCGTCGGTGACGCTCAGCGACCGGGTGAAGCGCCTCCTCGCCGGCAACAAGGACATCGCCAAGCTCGCATCCACCCATCTCCTGGGGCTCGGGCAGCCGATCCACGTGGCCAACATGGCGGTCTATCTCGCCTCCGACGAGTCGGAGATCACCACCGGCCAGATCCTCTCCGTCGACAGCGGGGTGACGATCTACTGACGCCGGTGCCCGGTCTCATCCGGCTGCCAGCTGCCGCTCCTCGACGACCATAGCGTGACGAAAACGGGAGAAACCCATGAAGAGACTGCTCGCACTGCCGGCCGTGATCGCCGCCGGCGGCATCGCGCCGGCGCTCGCACATACCGGTGCGGGCTCGGCGCACGACCTGGCGCACGGCTTCCTGCATCCCTTCGGCGGCCTCGACCACGTCCTGGCGATGGTCGCGGTCGGCCTCTACGCCGCGCAGCTGGGCGGCCGCTCGCTCTGGCTGCTGCCGGCGGCGTTCGTCGGCACGATGATCGTCGGCGGGCTCCTGGGCTGGGCGGGCGTACCGTTGCCGATGGTCGAGCGGGGCATCGGCATCTCGGTCGTGGCGATGGGTGTCGCCATCGCCCTCGGCCTGCGCCTGCCCGTCGCGGCCGCCACCGCACTCGCCGCCCTCTTCGCCCTCCTGCACGGCCATGCCCACGGCGGGGAGGGGACGCAGCTCGCCTCGTTCGCGTCCTACGCGGCGGGCTTCGTGGCCGCCACGGTCATCCTGCACGCCGCAGGCATTGTGGCGGGCCTGGGCCTCGATCGCCTGGGCGCGCTTCCGGCGACGATCGTCAAGCGCACGGCGGGCGCCACCGGAGCGCTGGCGGGCATCGTGATCCTCCTCGGCTGAGGAGCCGGCGGCCGCTCCCGCGAAGGAGGCCAGCCTCCCGCGGGAGATGGCCCACAACAAAAAAGGGAGCACAGAGGCCTGTGCTCCCGAGCTGGACGTCCGGCCCTAAGGCCGGCCGGATCACGACGACTTTCCGGGCATCTTGCTCGTCGGCTTCTTCTTGGTGTCCTTCTTCTTGGTGGTCTTCGCATAGGCACTGTCGGTGCCGTAGGCGGCAGGAAGAACGACGGCCGCGCTGAACGCGGCGATCATGGCGGCGAGAACCAGTTTCGTCACGGGAGTTCTCCGTTTCCACAAGCGGTCCCCGACGATCTTCCACCCCAATTGCCCGAGCAATCCGGACGACTGCCGAGGCGCACCGAGATTTGTCCTCATGGGGTCAAGGGATGTGAGGGGAGGTGGCGAGCCGGCAAAGGTTGAGCCGGCAACGCAAATGCGCCCCATCGTGCCCCATGGCCGCACCCGTGGGACCCCGAGGCCCACAGCCCGGACGGCGTCGCCGCAGCCGCTGCGGGCCGCCAGATCGGCGCGGGAGGCGCCCGGGCCCCGGTCCAGCCTGCGCGGCGATCGTGCCGTACGGCCCTCCTGGCCACGGGAAACGCCACTCAACGGTCCGGGCGCCGATCGGCAGGCGCCCCGGCCGGCATCTCGCCCTCGATGCCCGGGGTTGCATGTGGTCCCGGCCGGCCTCCGGCTTTCGTCTGTTGACAAGATCCCGGCTTTCCCTAGGCTCCACTGCTTGAGCCAACCTGGGTGTGGGGAGTTGGTGTGCGTTGAGCGTCCAAGGTCGGAAAGCGGCAGCGGACTTCGCTGCCGCGAGCATGAATGCTGGGGATGCCGGTGCCTTCGCCAGGGGCGGCGACGGCGTCCTCGCGTTGCACGAGCCGACCGTCAGGGTCGTCCAGCAGCTGCGGCAGGCACGCATCAGGCTCGAGCAGGCGAAATCGCCGGAGTTGCAGCTCAACTCCGCCATCCGGGCGCTGTGGCGCACCGAGCTGCGCCTAGACCGGCCGTTGCGCCTTGCGGTTCTGGGCGAGATCAACGCCGGCAAGTCCTCGCTCGCCAACCTGCTCGCGGGCATCGAGAGCCTGCCGACGGCCGTGATCTGCAACACGACCATTCCGACGCTGCTCTACCACGCGCGCGAGCCGGAGGTGTTCGTCGCCCATCACGGCGGGCGGCGCGAGCGACTGAAGGGCGACCAGGCCCCGTCGCAGCGGTCGATCTTCCGCATCGAGGTGGGCCTGCCTGCCGCGCGCCTGCGTGCCCTGCAGGTTCTCGATCTTCCCGCCCTCTCCGACGTGCGCGGCGGGCCGGAGGTCGATCTGGCCCTGCATCGGGTCGACGCGGCCATCTGGTGCACCATGAGCACCCAGGCCTGGAAGGAGAGCGAGCGGGTCGCCTGGAGCATGCTGCCCACCCGCCTGCACCGGCGCGGGATCCTGGTCTCGACCCACTGCGACCTCCTGCACGAGGCGGCCGACCGGCACAAGCTTCTGGCCCGGCTGCGCGAGGACGTGGGCACGTCCTTCAGGAGCATCGTGCTCCTCTCGACGGTCGAAGCGCTCGGCGTCATGGGCAGCGACCGCCAGGGCATGGCCGGCGCCGCCTGGCTCGCCAGCGGCGCCGAGACGTTCGGTGCCGAGCTTGCCTCCCTGCTCTCGGAGCTGCGCGACGAGCGTGCCGCCGCCGCGCTCAGGATGACGAGCCGGGTCGCCCAGCGTGCGCTCTCGCGCATCGACGGCCGCCTTCCCGGGGCCGCCACGCCGGCCCGATAGTCCGCAGACTGCGGGAGACCGGGGTCGGCAAGCGCGCCGCCGGCGTCCGGCGAATTCCGGCGCCGGGCGTGGCGAATTGGTGCGAACCCCCCATTTTTGCCGCAATCGACAGCGCATCGTGGCAGCAACCAACAAGCGATCGAAGCGCTCTCGATCTCCGGCGCGCCGATGGGGCACATCCCGGCATGCAGCGCCGGGGCCGGCATCGAGCTTCGGCGGACATGAATAGTTGTGTCAGGAACGGTTGTGTCATGAGCGGTTCAGGGTGAGCGGTATTGGCATGGGTTGAGGTCGGCCCGAGCAAGCCACGGCTCCGGGTCCGGTCGAGTCTCGAGGATGGAAACATGCTGCGGTCGAATGGGGGGGCTCGCAGGCTCAGGTGCCTGCCGGCGGTACTGGCAATCCTGGCTGGCGTCGGGGTGCTGCGGACGGACTTCGCGGCGGCCCAGTCCTGCGGGACGGACTATACGCTCAAGGAGGGAGAGACGCTGGCGCAGATTGCGGCGCGCGTCTACGGCAACCCGGCGCAGTGGACGGTGATCTTCTACGCCAACCAGGACCGGCTCGGCG
>Ga0075421_100008088_pt1 | contig 12907 bp, 10 predicted proteins | sample SoiMetdeltSBSDD5_FD_75292 | JGI IMG/M metagenome (GOLD analysis project Ga0075421, IMG submission 75292) | Bulk soil microbial communities from a Populus tree surrounding site in Tennessee, USA - Soil MetaG P. deltoides SBSDD5 | ecosystem: Environmental > Terrestrial > Soil > Tree plantation... | reverse complement strand
GACGCTGCGCTGCCTCCCTCATGCACCAGGTCTCGTGACCCCGCTCGAAGCTCGACCGGTCTCGCGGCGCACGTTCCTTCACTCCGCTGGAGCAGGCGCATTTGGCGCGTTCGCCGCTGCATGCGATGTTGGAGGAGTGAAGGCCGCGCTCGCGCTCACGGCCGGCGGTCGTCTCACCGCGCGCCCCGTGGCACCGACGACTTCGGTCACCCCGGGAGAGCAGGCGCTCTCGCTGGGAGCGGGTGGCCGCGAGGGGCTGCTCTACGTACCCGCCGGGTACGCGTCGACCAGCCCGGCGCCGCTCGTGCTCATGCTGCACGGCGCCACGGGTTCTGCGCGCGGGGCTCTGCGTCCGTTCCGTGAGCTCGCGGATGACGCCGGGCTCGTCCTCCTCGCGCCCGAGTCGCGAGGCACCACGTGGGACGCAATCCGTGGTGACTACGGACCCGACATTGCTTTCATCGACCGGGCGCTCGCCTGGGTGTTCGAGCGAGTGGCAGTGGACGCGGCGCGCCTAACGATCGAAGGGTTCTCCGACGGCGCCACCTACGCCATCGGGGTCGGTCTCACGAACGGCGACCTGTTCCAGCGAGTCATCGCGTTCTCGCCCGGGTTCATCCTTCCCATCGACGCGCACGCCCGCCCGCGTCTGTTCATCTCCCACGGGACTCGCGATCAGATCCTTCCGATCGACCAGTGCAGCCGCCGCATCGTGCCGCAGCTCGAGCGCGAGCGGTACGACGTGGAATACCGCGAATTCGACGGGCCGCACGCTGTCCCTCCCACTATCGCGAAGGATGCGATAGCGTGGATGGCAACCGTTCCAGCGCGCGGCTAAACCGCGCCTGGGAAACTGATGACCAATTACCAAGTACCCAGGACCCACAACAACTGACTCGCGAAGATCGGTCGCGATGTCTGCGCCGGTCGTCAGTCTTGTGTCCTGGGTCTTTGGTGGTTGGTCATTGGTTTTGAAAGCATCCAGCCGAGCGGTGGTACGGGTCGCCCGTACACTAGCCCGGCCTTTGCACCGAGGCCTTTCATGTCCCACACGCGAATTGGTCCCGCAGCCGTCGCGGTCCTCGGCCTCGCCTTCATCGCCGTCGGCGCCGCGGTAAAAACCGGGTTCATCGAGATTCGCCGAGGTGGCGCGAGGGGCGGCGACGCTGGCGCTGTCACGGTGCGGACTGGCGCCGGCGAAGTCGAGATGCCCGCCGCCCAACCGAACGGCAGGGCGCCGGCCACGCCGGCGAAGCCCCCGCCGACGCCACGGGAGCTCGCGTCCGATACGCTCGTCGCCGCGCCGACGCCGAACGACAGCAACGCCGTTCGGCCAACCCCCGCCGAGCTCGCACAGCTAGCGTCGGATCTCGTCGTGCCCGTCGCGGGTGTGCAGCCGAGCGACCTGCTGGACACGTTCGACGAGGCGCGCGGCAGCCGCCGTCATAACGCCCTCGACATCCCTGCGCCTCGCGGCACGCCCGTCGTGTCAGCCAGCGCGGGGAAGGTTTTGCGACTCTTCTCGAGCCAGGCCGGTGGGCTAATGGTCTACGCATCGGACCCCACCGACCGATTCGTGCTCATGTACGCGCACCTCGACCGGTACGCGAATGGGATCGCCGACGGCATGCCGCTCCAACGGGGTGACACGATCGGGTTCGTCGGGACGACGGGCAATGCGCCACCGAACGTGCCTCATCTACACTTCGGGATCGCGCGCACGTCGAACGTCGCGCGGTGGTGGACTGGCATGCCCGTCGACCCGCGTGCGCTCCTGCAGCGCTAATCCGGCGTCAGAGAAACCCCGTGTTCATCTCCGATTTCGCCATCAAGCGGCCGATCGTCACCGTCGTGACGATGCTCGCGCTGGTCGCGTTCGGGCTCGCAGCGCTGTTCAAGCTGCAGGTCGACGAATTCCCCGACATCCAGGCGCCCATCGTGTTCGTCGGCGTCGGCTACCCCGGTGCCGCTCCCGACGTCGTCGAGCGCGAGGTCGTGGACCGCATCGAGGATCGTCTGTCGAGCATCAGCGGAATCGACAAGATCAACTCGACGACCACGGACGGATTCGCGCAGATCATCGTCGTGTTCGTGTTCGAGAAGCCCGTCGACCAGGCGACACAGGACGTCCGCGACGCCATCTCGGCGGTCCGCGGGCAGCTGCCTCAGGAAATCCTCGAGCCGATCATCCAGCGGTTCGACCCTAACGATTTGCCGATCGTCTCGCTCGCGCTCACGTCCACGACACTGACGGTGCCGCAGCTGACGCAGCTCGCGGACAACCAGGTCGGCGGCGAGCTGCGCGCGGTCGCGGGCGTCGCGCAGGTGAACGTGGTCGGCGGGGACAGCGCGACGCTCAACGCCAATCTCAAACCCCAGGCGCTCGCGAGCTCGCGCGTCGGGGTCGATCAGGTGGTCGGGGCGCTTCGCGCGCAGAACCTGGCGGCGCCGGTCGGCCAGGTGACGACGGCGACAGCCGAGCAGACGATTCGGCTCGAGGGACGACTCGAGAACCCGGAGGATTTCCTGGGGCTCGTCGTGACGCAGCGCGGCGGTCGCGCAATCACACTCGGACAACTGGCCGATGTCGAGGCCGGGAACGCCGAACCTCGGTCGGCCGCGCTGTACAACGGTCGTGAGGCAATCGGGATCGACATCGTGAAGTCGAAAGGATACAGCACGGCGTTCGTGGCGAACGGTGTGAGGCGACAACTGGACGCGTTACGCCCCACGCTGCCGAGCGGGACGCGCGTCTCCACGGTGCGCGACGCGGGGGTCCGCGTGGAGAACTCCGTCCGGAACGTCGAGGAGACGCTGTTCGAGGGAGCTGTCCTCACCGTCCTCGTCGTGTTCCTGTTCCTCATCTCGTGGCGCTCGACGATCATTACGGGGCTCGCGCTGCCGGTCTCGGTGCTCGCCGCCTTCATCCCGCTCTGGCTGCTCGGCTTCACGCTGAACACGATGAGCTTGTTAGGCCTCTCGCTGGCGATCGGCATCCTGATCGACGACGCCATTGTGGTGCGCGAGAACATCGTCAGGCACATCGAGGCTGGAGAGGAGCACTACGAGGCGTCACGCAAGGGCACGGACGAAATCGGGCTCGCCGTGGCGGCGACGAGCTTCTCGATCGTCGCCGTATTCGTGCCGGTCGGGTTCATGTCGGGGTTCGCGGGGCAGTGGTTCAAGCCGTTCGCGCTCACGATCGCGGCCGCGGTGCTGGTGTCGCTGTTCGTGTCCTTCTCGCTCGACCCGATGCTCTCCGCGTACTGGGCCGACCCGCAGCTGGAGGCGAACGAGCGGCGCAATCCGATCGCGCGCGTGCTCGAGCGGTTCAACCGCTGGTTCGACGCGCAGGCCGAACGCTACAAGCACGGGATCGCATGGGGGCTGGAGCATCGCGCGATCATGATCGCGCTCGCCATTGCGTCGTTCGTCGGGGCGATCGCCCTGCAGGTGGCGGTTGGTCGGTTCGATTTCGTTCCGCTCAGCGACTACAGCGAGATCAACATCGCGATCGAGCTGCCCCCGGGCGCAAGCCTGCAGTACACAACGCAACAGGCCGAACGTGTGGCCTCGCTTGCGCGCGCGCACAAGGAAGTGCTGTACACCTACACCACCATCGGCAGCGCGTCGGGCGCCGGGGGAGTCGACAACGGAAGCATCTACGTCAAGCTGAAGCCGAAAGCGGAGCGCAACATTTCGCAGGAACAGCTCGCGCAGCAGCTTCGCAAGGAGTTCGCGTCGGTCGGCGGCGTGACGGCGTACACGTATGCCTCGGGGTTCGGCGGTAACCAGAAACAGGTCCAGCTGCAGATCACCGGGCCGGACAACACTGTGCTCAACCAGCTGGCCGAGCAGTTCGCGGATCGCGTTAGGCGCGTGCACGGTGCGGCCGACGTCGGGCTCTCCTCGCGCGGGCAGAAGCCCGAGCTCCGCGTGCAGATCGACCGTGGCGTCGCCGGGCAGCTCGGCGTGAGCATCGCGCAGATCGCCCAAGCCTTGCGGCCGGCGTTCGCCGGGGTAGACGCCGGAACGTGGGTGGATCCCGCCGGCGAATCCCGCTACGTGCGTGTGCGGCTCGCCCCCGAGTCACGCGAGAACATTGCCGACGTCGCACGCATCCCGCTGGTGCTGCCGACGGCTGGTGCCGATGGTCCCGCGGTCATCCCGTTAGGCCAGGTGGCGCGGTTTTCACGCGGGACAGGCCCGGCACAGATCACGCACCTGGACCGTCATCGCGTCATCACCGTCGGGGCAAACATCCAGGGTGCGTCCCTAGGCGAGGTCACGCAGGGCATCGCCCGGGCGACCACCGACCTTCGCCTTCCACCCGGTTATCGCATCATCCCGGGCGGTCAGGTGGAGAGCCAGCAGGAGGTGTTCGGGAACATCTTCATCGCGTTAGGCATCGCGGTGATGCTGATGTACCTGATCCTGGTGGTGCAGTTCGGGTCGTTCCTCGATCCGCTTGCCATTCTCGTGTCCCTTCCGCTGTCGCTCATCGGTGTGGTGCTCGCGCTCATCATCACGCGCGACTCGCTGAACATCATGAGCCTGATCGGGGTGATCCTGCTCATGGGCATCGTGGCGAAGAACGCGATCCTGCTGATCGATTTCGCGAAGTGGGGCACGGAGCGTGGCATGGGCCGGCACGAGGCGCTCGTGGAGGCGGGGCGGATCCGGTTGCGGCCGATTCTCATGACGACGCTGGCCCTCATCGCGGGGATGATCCCGGTGGCGTTAGGCCATGGCGAGGGTGGGGACTTCCGTGCGCCGCTCGGCCGGGCGGTGATCGGAGGGGTGATTACCTCGACCCTGCTGACGTTGTTCGTGATCCCGACGGTCTACGACATTCTGGCTGGCTGGCGGGCTGCGTTGGCGAGACGTCTCGGGAAAAAACCGGTGCCGCATCGCGGCGCGGAGCCGGTTCCGGCGCCTGGTGACTGAAGTTCGGGTTCGTGGTTGGGCGAGCCTTTTTCGAGAACAGCGATGAAACGGATCGGGCAGAACCAACCGGATCCGGCTTTGCAGTGACGCTGGTTCGCCCAGCCGTTTGTCATCCCGAGCGAAGCGAGGGATCGCGGTCGTCCCGAAAGAGAGCCCTCTCTCGGGCACCTGAAGATCCCTCGCCTGTCGGCTCGGGATGACAACAGCTCGTGGTGACAGGAAGTCCACCCGTCAAGCAGTATCCGGCCGTTTTTGCCTTGATCCGTGTAATCGCTGTTGACGGAAAAGGCTTGGCGCCGGGGTTGTGCCAGCTTTCCGCCATGATCCCGGTCGGAAACGATTTGCGAGCGAATTGCATCAAATCAGGTTGTTCACTTGTCGGGATCCGAAACCGGACCCAGAATGGAATCATGACTACTCGCCGCAACTTCGTCGCGCTGCTCCCTGCGACGCTCTTCGCCGGAATCCACCACGCGCGGTGCTGCGCGACGAGTACAGGGAGTACACGCGTCTCCCGGCTTTCCGATCATCCTACGCCCCGGCCCGGCATAACCGCGGCCCTCGTCCTCACGAAGGATCAGCTCGGCGAGCACAAGGACGCGGCGCCCGTGTTCGACCTGGTGCGCGAGATTCCGCAGGTGGTCGACGGCATCCGCTGCCAATGCGGCTGCTCGGCCCTCGAGGGGAAGTATTCCCTGCTCTCGTGCTACGAGGCAGATGGCATGGCCTCGCACTGCTCTATCTGCCAGGGCGAAGCTCGACTCGCGTATCGGCTGCACAAGCAGGGCAAAACGCTCGACCAGATTCGCTCGGCGATCGACGCAAAGTTCGGATGACCGGTCGCCCGTCGGGGTTTGCGCGGTTTCCCCGATTCCCGATTTCCCGTTCCCGACCTGTCCCGAGCGTAGCGAGGGATCTTTTCCCGACGTTGCTGGCGGCAGCGATGGCCGTTGCGGTCAGCTCGCGTGCTGGCGCCCAGCCAATGCCGTCCGAAAAGGGCGCCGTCTCCCAGACCATCGACGGTACGACAATCACGATCGAGTACTCACGACCGGTCGCACGCGGTCGCACGCCGTTTCCTGACGTCGTGCATTGGGGCCGAATGTGGACGCCGGGTGCCAACTGGGCGACGACCCTCGATACCGACCAGCCAATTCGTGTGAACGGCAACCCTCTGGCCAAGGGAAAGTATTCGGTGTGGATGATTCCCGGCTCCGACGAGTGGACCGTCATCCTGAACCGCGACGCGCGGCGGTTTCACACGCAGCCGCCAGCCTCGAGCGACGAGGCGCTGCGCCTCGCGGTCAAGCCGGCGACCGGGACGCACATGGAGACGCTCACGTTTTATTTCCCGGTCGTCACCCGGGATGGCGCGACACTCGACATGCATTGGGGGACGACGGTCGTCCCGTTGCGGATCACGGTGTCCCCATCACGGCCGCAGGAAATCCCTGCCGCCGAGCGGACCATGTACGTCGGGCGGTATCGCCTGACGCCTAACGTCCCGGACGGGAACCTGCCCGAGACGACCCTCGAGGTCACCGAGGCCGGCGGGCAGCTCCACGCCCGCGCCACACCCGCGCTGTGGGACTACGACGCGACGTTCGACCTGGTCCCGATCGGGCACGACGGTGAGTTCAAACTGAGCTTCTACCGCAGCGGAAAGCTGTTCGGCATGGAGGCGGAGGGTCAGCTCGCGTTCCACGGCGACTCGGCCGGCCACGCGACGACCATCAATCTGACTCAGTTCAATCGGCTGCTTGCTAGAGGCCCGCGCGAAAACTGATCTCGTCGGAGATCAGACATCCAGAACAAGGAGTGAAACGGATTCGACGGAAACTCCGGATCACACGGACCGGCTCCGACGGCGTCATGGATGCGTCGGCGATGCCCGAAAGGCTAGACGGTCGAGCCCGGAGGTTGCATGGTCATTGGACCCTCAACCCGGAACGCCGATACCGTATGAAGCCGAGTCGCCTGATCGTTCTAAGCTCTCTGCTCGTGTGCGCGGGTTCGGTCGCGAATGCACAGCAGCCTAAATCCGCGACAACGCGAACGCCCGACGAGCGCGCGGTCCTCGATCTCGAAGAGGCGTGGGCCAAGGCTGTCGTGAAACGTGACGCCGCGACGTTCAAGCGACTGCTCGCACCCGGCTTCGTGTACACCGAAGACGACCGCGTGCAGAACGGTGAGCAGCTCACGCGCGACATCGTCTCCGGCACGGACACCGTCACCGAAGCGCGCAACGAGCAGCTCGCGACGCATCCGTTCGACAACGCGATGATCGTGACCGGCTGGCTCATCATGCACGGCAGGAGTGGCGGAAAGCCGTTCGAGCGGCGCTATCGATTCACCGACACGTGGCTCAAACGCGGTGGCCAATGGCAGATCATCGCCGCGCAGGACTACCTCGTGCCGGCGGGTCGCAAATGACTCGCAGCCTAACGCTCGAGCGTCTCCTCATCGCCGCGGCCCTCGCCGCCTGCACCGGAAGCAACCAGAGCGCAACACACAGCGACAGCGCCGGAACCGCGAAAGCGACCGGCGCGGCGACGTCGGTCGCCGGCACGCGCATCGCCGCGCCGCGAACCACTCCCGCTGGCGAGTGGCAGATGCCCGCCGGCGACTACGCGAACTCGCGGTTCAGCGACCTGTCGCAGATCACCCCCGCGAACGCGGCAAACCTGCGCGCGTCGTGGACGTTCTCTACCGGGGTGCTGCGTGGCCACGAGGGGCAGCCGCTGGTCGTGAACAATACGATGTACGTCGTCACCCCATACCCGAACGTCTCGTACGCGATCGACCTCACGCAGGCCGGGCAGCCCCTCAAGTGGAAGCTCCGCCCTGAGAACGCGCAGGCCGCGGCGGGGCAGGCGTGCTGCGATGTGGTGAATCGCGGCGCCGCGTATGCGGATGGCAAGATCTTCTACAACCTGCTGGACGGTCACACCGTCGCGGTCGACGCCACCACGGGGAAGCAGCTCTGGCGAACGAAGATGGCCGACCTCGTGCGCGGCGAGACGATGACCATGGCGCCGATCGTCGTGAAGGGCAAAGTGCTCGTCGGCTCGAGCGGCGGTGAGATGGGTGTTCGCGGCTGGATCGCGGCGATCGACGCGAACACGGGCAAGGAGGTCTGGCGCGGCTACAACACGGGCAGCGATCGCGATGTGAAGGTCGGTCCACGCTTCAAGGCCTTCTACGCACAGGACAATGGCAAGGATATCGGCCTAACGAGCTGGCCGGGCGATACGTGGAAGCAGGGTGGCGGCGCTGTCTGGGGGTGGCTCTCGTACGATCCGGAGCTCAACCTCGTGTATTACGGCACGAGCAACCCGGGCCCGTGGAACGAGGGCGTCCGCAAAGGAGACAACAAGTGGTCGTGCGCCATCATGGCCCGCGACGCGGACACCGGCGAGCTGCGCTGGGCATTCCAGGTCACGCCGCACGACATGTGGGATTACGACACGGTCAACGAGAACATTCTCGTCGACCTCCCGTTAGGTGGGACGACACGGAAGGCGCTGGTTCACTTCGACCGCAACGGCTTCGGCTACACGATCGACCGCGTGACGGGAGAAGTGCTCGTTGCCCAGCCGTTTGTGCAGATGAACTGGTCGACCGGCGTGGACCTCAAGACTGGTCGGCCTAACGTCGTGCCCGAGAAGATGACCGCCGAGGGGAAGAACGTGAAGGACATCTGCCCGAGCCTCGAGGGCGGGAAGAATCAGCAGCCGGCCGCGTTCTCGCCGCGCACCGGCCTGTTCTACGTGCCGACGAACAACCTGTGCATGGACTTCGAGGTGCGACCGGTGAGCTACATCCCTGGCACGCCGTACATCGGGGCCAACGCACCCGAGAAGAAGGGACCGGGCGGCCACGGTGGGGAGTTCATCGCCTGGGATGCGACGACGGGGAAGAAAGTGTGGGGGATCGAGGAGCCGTTTCCGGTGTGGGGTGGCGCGCTCGCCACGGCAGGCGGTGTGGTGTTCTACGGCACGCTCGACGGCTGGTTCAAGGCGGTGGATGCGTCGTCCGGGAAGGAGCTATGGAAGTTCAAGGTTGGCTCGGGCGTGGTCGGGAACCCGATCAGCTACGTCGGTCCCGACGGGAAGCAGTACGTCGCCGTGTACTCGGGGATCGGTGGCGACATGGGCCTCCTCATCGCCGGCGACGTGGCCGCGAACCTGCCGTATGACGTGCGGGAGCGCGGGTCGACACTGCCCGATCTCGGGCGGTGGACGAGTTGGGGCGGGATGTTGTTCGTGTTTTCGTTATAAGGCCGGGGACGGCGGACGGGCGACGGGCGACGGAACTTCGAGGGCCACTCATGCGCGCAACACTCATCGTGCTTGTCACAACCTTCTTCGTCGCTTCGGCAACCGCCCCCAGGGCAGTTCGCCAAGCGCCTGCGCCTAACGCGGGCGCGGCGGATTCAATCAGGTTCGTCGCCCACCCGGACAACATTCCGCCCGGGTTTCCGTCGAACGACCGCCCGCTCGCGCTGAGGAATCCGTACGAGGGCAACGCAGGCGCGCTCAAGACCGGCGCGCAGCTGTATGTCGCGTATAACTGCATCGATTGCCACGGGGCGGACGGCTCCGGTGCGATGGGCCCGAGCCTCGCGGACAACCGCTGGCATTTCGGCGGTACGCCAGGCGAGGTGTTCGAGTCGATCTATCAGGGTCGCCCGGACGGCATGCCGACGTGGGGCGGCCGCATAACCAACGAACAGATCTGGATGCTCGTGACCTACGTTCGGTCGCTCTCAGCCGGGAAGGACGTTGCGACGGAGAACTTCACTGGCGCGACGGTGGAAAGGACGGGGCACTGAGGATCGGGAATTGAAGCTGCCAGCTGCACGCAGCTGCTGGCTGGTAGCCGACGGGGTGCGGCCGGGATGATGGGTAAGGCTTAGACCGGGATGATGGGTGAGACCGGAGGCACGTTTCGGGTCCCGCGCGGAGGGGTCCGATGCCCTGGTCAACTGCAACGCCCATGTCGCAACGCCTCGAGTTCATTCACGCCGTCATCCAGCAGCGCCTCACGATGCGCGCGGCCTGCCGCCAATTCGCCATTAGTGAGAAGACTGGGTACAAGTGGCTCGCCCGCTTCACCCACGGCGGGCCAGACGCGCTCGCGGATCGTTCGCACGCCCCGATGGTCCCGGCTCACCAAGTGGCCGCGGCGGTCCGCGACCAGATCTGCCAGCTCCGGGACGCCCATCCCACCTGGGGGGCGCGCAAGCTGCGGGCGGTGCTCGCGGCCACCCATCCGGCGACGACCTGGCCCGCGCCGAGTACGATCACGGCCGTCCTCAACCGCGCCGGCTACATCGCGCCGCGCCGCCGCTCGGCCCGCGAGCGCGGCGCGTGGGCCGCCACGCACCTCACGACGTCCCGGGCGCCGAACGACGTCTGGACGGCCGACTTCAAGGGGGAATTCCGGCTGCAGTGCGGACCCTACTGCTACCCGCTCACGGTCGCCGACCTCCAGTCCCGCTTCGTCGTCGGCCTCCGCGCCCTCGCCGGGACCGCCAGCGCGCCGACCCAGGCCCAGTTCATTCGGCTCTTCGAGCACTACGGGTTACCCGGCGTCGTGCGCACCGACAACGGCGTGCCGTTCGGCGCGCCGGCGGCGTTAGGCGGCCTCTCCACCTTCGCCGTCTGGCTGATCCGCCTCGGCATCCGCCCGGAGCGCATTCACCCGGGCTGCCCGCAGGAGAACGGGGCCCACGAGCGGATGCACCGCACGCTCAAGGCCGAGACGACCCGCCCCGCCGCCGCGACCTTCGCGGCCCAGCAGCGGCGCTTCGACCGCTGGCGGCAGACGTTCAACGTCGAGCGGCCGCACGAGGCGTTAGCCTCACGCCCCCCGCGGCCCACTACACGCCGTCCCCCCGCGCTTACCCCCGCCGCTTGCCCGCCCTCGAGTATCCGCCCCACGTTGAGCTGCGCCGCGTCGACGGCAGCGGCATGATTCGGTGGCACTCGGAGCGGCTCTTCCTCAGCCACGTGCTCATCGGCGAATATGTGGGGCTGGAGGAGACCGGCGACGCTGAGTGGACGATTGCGCTCGGGCCGCTGCGCTTGGGCCACTACCGCGCCCGCGAGGCGGCGTTCATCGAGGCCGTCGCCTGGTCGTCCCCGCCCCCCTAGACTAGACTCGACTCGACTCCGGATGAGTGTGACTCCCCGCCTCCGTCTTCAGCTGCCCAATCGCCCCGCGACGGTCTCACCCATCATCCCGGTCTAGCTCTCACCCATCATCCCGATCTGTACCCGGCTGCGTGCTACTGCCGCGGGCTGCTGGCTGCTGCTATTAGCGCAACGAGCCCGACCGGGACGGCTGGTCATCTGTCCTGAGTCGGCAGTGCCCAGCGGATCAACGGTCGACCCTTGATTCCGCCAGCCGCCAGCCGCCAGTCGCCAGTCCCGACGTTAGGTACCTAGCAGTACGTTCTCGATCGCCATCGCAAACCGCCGCCAGCTCTCCTGCTCCGCGGCGATCTGTTTTCGTCCGGCTGCCGTGAGCTTGTAGAACTTCGCGCGGCGTCCCTCGGGTGACGTCCGCCACTCCGATACCACCAACCCCCTGTCTTCGAGCCGATAGAGAGCCGGGTAGAGCGAGCCCTGGTTGACCTGCAGCACGTCTCGAGACAACTCGCGGATCCGCTTCGAGATCCCCCAGCCATGCAGGGGGGCGAGGATGAGACTCTTGAGGATCAGGAGATCCAGCGTCCCCTGCAGGAGGTCGGCTCGGTCGGTCATGTGAGCGGGCCAATGCGGCGAAGGCGTGCAAACTCACACTTCGACAGGAGAGTAGAGATCGTATTGTCGAAGGTCAAGGTATGCGTGCCGTCGGCCGACATTCGCTCGTCCAGCGAGTAGCCCCGACCCCGAGCCGTCACGTGTCCTACTCAGCTGCAAGGACCAGCGAAGTCCCGGAATTCGATGTCGTCGACGTGCTCACGCCGATGGGCACCGACCCATGCGTGGAGTGCGGAGCCGGCATCGTCGACACGTACTATGAGGCGGACGACGGCCTTGTCTGCTCCGTCTGCCACTCGCTGATCACGTCGGCGCACGGTCTTCGGGCGCCTCGCGTCCGCTTCGCGCGTGCGCTCGGTTTCGGCACGACCGCCGCCGCGCTCTCCACCGCAGCATACTTCGGGTTGCTCGCGGCGATCGGCCGCGAGGTCAACCTCGTGCTGGTGCTCGTGGGGTTCGTGGTCGGCCGCGCCGTGCGGATCGGTGCAGGTCGTCCCCGCGGGCTTCGCTACCAGTGGCTCGCGCTCAGCCTCACGTACCTCGCGATCGCAGCGACGTATGTCCCGTTCGTGCTGAAAGGCTCGAGCGCCGCCGATGTTGCCGGTCTGTTGCTGCTCGCCATCGCCGCGCCTGTCCTCGAGGGCATCGACCACGGGCTTTCGCTGCTCATGATCGCGATCGCGTTAGGCCAGGCGTGGCAGACGAACCGCCGAGTCGATCCGAAGCTGACGGGACCGTTCCGCGCCTCGGTAAACCCAGCCTGAAAGGCGACTGGCGGCTGGTGGCTGGCGACTGGGCAGGGAGCCTTCTACACGAATAGGAGGTCTCCCTCACACCTAATAGCATCCCGGCGGGAGTCGCCCGTGGCCCGTCGCCCGTCCCCCATCGCCCGTCGCCCGTCGCCGTCCCCCGCCGCCAGCCCGCCAGCCGCCAGCCGCCACCAGTCAGTCGCGCCGCAAAGCGACCATCGGGTCGACCGCGCTCGCCCGCCGCGCCGGCAAGTATGCCGCACCGGCCGCAACCACCGCGAGCACGACGACCACGCCGCCGATCGTCACGGGATCCAGCCGGCTCACGTCCACCAGCAACGACTTGAGCACACCCGTCACCGCCAGTGAGCCTCCCACGCCAATGACGAGGCCCAGCGCCACCATGCGGACGCCGCGGCCGAGCATCATGCCGGCCACCTG
>Ga0075421_100008087_pt1 | contig 12908 bp, 9 predicted proteins | sample SoiMetdeltSBSDD5_FD_75292 | JGI IMG/M metagenome (GOLD analysis project Ga0075421, IMG submission 75292) | Bulk soil microbial communities from a Populus tree surrounding site in Tennessee, USA - Soil MetaG P. deltoides SBSDD5 | ecosystem: Environmental > Terrestrial > Soil > Tree plantation... | reverse complement strand
TTGAGCCTCGCTCTCGCCGCCATCCTCGCCTGCGCCCTCCTGCTGACGGCTGACGCCGTTCCGGGCGGGCGTCGGGCAATGACGTTGCAGTTGAGATCGAGAACTTCGGGAAAGTCAACGATCACCTCTACCGTGGCGCGCAGCCCAAAAGCCGTCACTACGAGCAACTGACTGCGCTCGGCATCAAGACGATCCTTAATCTGCGGACGGATGCCAGGCCGTAGATGAGTGACGGTCACAACACGACTTTGGAAAATGCATCAAAAGAAGTAAGCAAATTAAGGAGAACAGCAAATGAGTAATGTGGCGCATTCGCCCGTCGAGGCCAGGCCGCGAGTCGAGGCAAAGGAGGGGGCTTACAAAGTTGCCGCGGCTACGCTCGTCTTAGTTACCAATAACCGTGTGCAGTTGAAAAACATCACCCAGGAGATCGCCGAGATCGTCGCACAATCTCCCATCCGTGATGGGTTGGCGCAAATCTCCTCGCTGCACACGACGGCCGGGTTGGTCTTGAATGAGGTGCAAAAGGGGTTGCTGGACGATGTGACGACGATGTTCGAGCAGGTCATCCCACGGGGTGTGTACTACAAACACAACGATCCGCGGCATTCCGATTGCAACCGCAAGAATGCCGATGCGCATCTGCGCGCCATCGTCGTCGGGCACAGCCTCTCCATCCCCGTTGAGAACGGCCGGCTCAAACTGGGCACGTGGCAACAGCTGCTCTTCTCCGAATTCGATGGGCCAAACAACCGGCGCCTCCACGTGCAGGTAATGGGGATTTAGTCTGCGGTCAGGTAGGAGGAATCATCAAATGACTCGTCTTAACCAACCAGGATTACGGCCAGGATTACGGCTGCTTGGGGTCTGCGCCGTCGCGCTGCTTTCAGCCGTGAGCAGTTTGCCGCAGAGCGTCGCCGGGGCTCGCGCCAAAACAACGGAGATCACATTCTTCGCGGGCATTTCGTCTTCCGTCAATCCGGAAAAAGGGCAGAGTCTGCCTCAGCTGCAAGTCAACGCAAGCTCCCCGTACGGCGGGCGCATCGCCTACAACTTTACTGAAGATCACGCAGTCGAATTCACGGTTGCGAATCCACCCTCTATCCACGCGAACTACGTCTACAACTTCGCGCCGATTCAGGTGAGGCCAAAGGCGAAGTTCGTGCTGTACCTGACCGCCGGTGTGGGCGGTAGCCGCTACGGCGTCGAACTGAGGGATTCTTCCGGCAATCTCATTGCGCGGGAAGAGGGGCCGGATCGTCACACGACCGCCTTCACGGCAAATTTCGGAGGGGGTCTCAAATACCACCTGACCGGCCGGCTGGCGCTGCGTTTTGATGCGCGCGATGTGGTGGGCCGCTATCAAGCGACATTTGCGAACGTGCTCGGCGTGACTGGCGGCATCGTCAGAGGGCGGCAGACTTACAATGATCTGCAACTAACGGGCGGCATCGTCTTCGTCTTCGGCGGGCGATGAACGGTCAATGGAGAAACAACCGATGTTTTACTGCAGCGCGCCTCATCCCGCGCTTTCAATCGTAGTTCCGCTGTACAACGAAGAGGCGAATCTTCCGTTTCTCGTTGAAGCCGCCTTTAACTCGCTTTCAGCGGACGGCGACTTCCTGGAGCTTGTGTTGGTAGATGACGGAAGTCAGGACGGCACGGCGGACTTGGTTATCGGACTGTCCATTTACGAGCCGCGCATCCGCTTGGTCAGACACGAACGCAATCGCGGATTGGGCGCGGCAATCAGGACGGGACTGAATGCGGCGAGAGGAGATCTGATTCTCTATACCGATGCAGACTTGCCATTTGATTTCAGGCTGATCCCGCAGCTTCTGGCCTTGGCCGGCGGAGACAACATCGTGATCGGTTATCGAGCCAATCGCGGAGAAGGCTTGCGCCGCTGGCTGCTCAGTCAGGGCTACAACCTGATTTTCCGCGCGGCCTTCGGACTGCACGTGCGCGATGTGAACTTCGCCTGCAAACTGATTCCACGAAGCGCGCTGCGCGGATTGAGGCTCAATTCCGAAGGCTCTTTCATTGACGCCGAGTTGTTGCTTGAGTGCCGCCGTCAGGGATTCGCCATCACGGAATTTCCGCTCACTTACCACCCTCGCACACGCGGGCAATCAACACTTTCGCGTCCGGGGGTGATCGTGGGGATTCTCAGCGAGATGTTGAAGTACGCCCGGCGTCCACTCAGAACGAACCATGAACTCATCGAAGAAATTGATCATTAACGCGGATGATTACGGCGCGTGCAGCAAGGTTGATCTGGCTGTCGAGCAATTGGCGCTGACGGGTCGCCTCGGTGGAGTCTCAGTGCTCGCCAATGGAGATGGTTGGGCGCAGGCGGTGAATTTCCTGCGCGATCATTCGGAGCTAAGCGCCGGAGTTCATCTCAACGCGGTCGAGGGTCAGCCTGTCTCCGTGGCGCCTGAAGTAAGGGTTCTTGCCGATAAAGAAGGATCGTTTGTTGGACCGAGGACGCTGCTCAGACGGTGGCTGCTCAATCCTGCCGGAGTTTCTCGTGCGGTCGAGATAGAATGGCGCGCGCAGATCGAACGGCTGATGCAGGCGCGGGTGAAGCTCACACACGCGGACAGCCACCGCCACCTGCACGCTTTTCCCCTGGCTTACCCGATTGCCGAGAAGCTCTGTCACGAATACGGCATCGCCGCGCTCAGGTGGCCGCATGAACGCGAGAACGCCGCATTCCGGCGAGCGAGCGCAATTGCGCTGACGGCTTCTCTCCGTCTGACAAAGACGCTGGTGTGGCGGACGGGACTGCGGCATAACAATCACTTCCTCGGATTCAGCCGAGCGGGCGCTTACGGCGTCGCGGAACTGATCGAAGACTTACGAATGATCCCTGATGGAGTGACCGAGATCGCGCTTCATCCAAGTATGGTGGATGGGGCGCCTTATCCGAAGCTGCGGGGCAAACGCGAGCGGCTGGCGTTGCTCAGCGATGATCTGTATTGCCAGATCGAACAACTCGGTATCGAACTCACCACTTGGGAGAAAGTCACACAATGAATAGCAGCGCCCAAACTGAGAGGCGGGCGATGTGGCTGCTGACGGCATTGACCGCCGCCATCTACGTTAGTAGCGCGGGCATCCCGGTATTGCTCGATGACGCCGATTCGTTTTACGCCCTGGTCGCGCGCGAAATGAATTTGCGGCGCGACTGGATCACTCCTTATGCCAACACGCTGCGCTATCTGGAAAAGCCGCCGCTGTTTTACTGGCTGATCCAGCTTTCATATAAAATCTTCGGCGCGGCGAATGCTTTCACCGCGCGACTGCCGACGGCGCTAGCAGTCATGGCGCTGGTCTTTGTGACGTTCAAGATCGGAAAGTTGCTGTTCGGATTTCGCGCCGGCCTTTTGGGCGGACTGGCGCTGGCGACTTCAGCGGGGATGTTTCTGTTCACGCGCATCATCCTGCCGGACGCACTCTTCACGCTGATGCTTTCATTGGTGATCTATTCGTTTGTGCGATGGGAGCAGGCTGAAAGAAAGACCGGGCCGTTGTTGTGGATGTACGTTTTCGCCGCCCTCGCCGTCCTCGCCAAAGGGCTCATCGGCGTTGCCTTTCCCGCATGCATTATTGTGGTGACGCTGGCGGCGACGGGCAGATTGAAAGATTTAGCAAGGCTGACCTCGTTCAAAGGCATGCTGATCTTTCTGGCCATCGCGGCCCCCTGGCACATCCTCGTCGGGATGCGCAATCCGGGCTTCTTCTGGTTTTACTTCATCAACGAGCACGTGCTGCGGTTTCTGGGCAAGCGGTATCCGATGGATTACAACACCGTTCCGCTCGTTCCATTTTGGTTGCTGCATGTGGTCTGGCTTTTCCCCTGGTCGGTTTGGCTGATGACCCTCTGCCGGCCGATGACCTTCCGGCGCGCGCTGACTGAACGCGGGCGAGGCCTTGTGCTGCTGCTTGCGTGGGCGCTGACGATCCTGGTCTTTTTCTCGTTTTCATCGCGGCTGGAGTATTACACCCTGCCTGCTTTTCCCGCACTGGCGTTGCTGGCGGGAGCGCAGTTTGAATCGTATCAGGAGCGGGGATTGCGCTGGCCAGGGGTCGTGCTGGCTTGCGGCGTCGGCCTGCTCACATGTATCACGCTGATCGTCTTTGCCCTATTTATCACTTCGCAGGGCGCGGGAAGTTTTATGAACCTTAAAGACAATCCCAACCTCTACACTTTCTATCTCGGACATCTGTTCGATCTGACGCCGGAAAGCCTGCTGGCATTGCGCGCGCCGTTGCTGGTCGCGGCGCTTGGGTTGGCGATCATCCTGCCGCTGCATCACTTGTTCAGGCGCCCGGAAGCAAAAGCGATGGTCCTGTCGCTGGGAATGGCGGTCTTCTTCGTTGCGGCCAACATGGCTTTTTTGATCTTCGCGCCCCGTCTGACTTCGCAGCCGCTCGCCGCCGAAATCAACCGCCGGTTCACCGATCATTCTGCCATAGTGATTGACGGCGAATACAGTGAGGGTTGCAGCGCCGCTTTCTATGCGGGCCGCACCGTGTTGCTGCACAACGGCCGCTCCACAACTCTCGAATACGGCTCGCGCTACCCGGACGCGCCGCCGTTGTTTCTCGATGACGACGCGCTGCAAAGGCTCTGGCAAGATTCGACGCGGCGCGTCTTTCTCATCACCTTTCAAGCGAAGCGCGACAAATTGGACGCTCTCCTTCCCCAATCAAAATTCACTCTTGCGGGCTACGGAGACAAGCTCCTGCTCTCAAATCGCTCCGATCAAGAGCGGGATTCAAACCATGCGGAGAAATAGATCATTCACCACTTCTTCACGCCGCCAGTTCACGGGCGCTGTGTTGTTACTGCTGCTTTCACTGACGGCTCTGGGACAGCAGCCGGCGCCGTCCGCGACGGTGCGCGTCGTGACCCGTGATCTGGCGAACGCGCCGGTTCCCGGAGTTCAGGCGCAACTCAAAAGAGCGGGCGCCGCCGTCAGCGGCGCGACGACGAATGAACAGGGCGAGGCCGCATTGATCAACCTTGCGCCCGGCGTTTATGAAATCGTAGTGGCAAAAGAAGGGTTCGAGACGCTGAAGCAGAGCGAGATCAACGCGACAGCCGGATCATCAACGGAAATCAGATTTACTCTGGTTCCGAAGATCGAGGTCAAAGACTCAGTCAACATCCGGGCGAATGCGGGAAATCCAGTCGAGGAAGTCGCGTCGCCCGCGACCGAGCTGCGGCGTACACAGGTCAAAAATCTGCCAAACAAGCCCGCGACAGTGTCCGACGCGCTGCCGCTGGCGCCGGGCGTGGTTCGTTCGCCGCAGGGCGAGTTGGTGATTGCGGGAAGCGGCGAGCATCGCAGCGCTTTACTGGTTAATTCAGCCGACGTGACCGATCCGGCGACGGGAAATTTCGGCCTGACCATCCCGATTGACGTTGTCGAGTCGGTCAACGTCTTGAAGACGCCCTACCTGGCGCAGTACGGGCGTTTCACGGCGGGCGTGGTTTCAGTCGAGACGCGGCGCGGCGGCGACAAGTGGCATTTCGAACTCAACGACCCACTGCCGGAGTTCCGCTTCCGCAGCCGGCGACTGCGCGGGCTGCGGGACGCTTCGCCTCGCCTGGTCTTCAACGGCCCGCTCATCGCCGACCGCCTCTTCCTGTCGGAAGGCGTGGAATACGTTTTGGCGAAGACGCCCGTGCGGACGTTGCCGTTTCCGCGCAACGAATCGAAACAGGAGTCGTTCAATTCCTTCACGCAACTTGATTACATCTTATCACCGGCGCAGACGCTGACGGGAACTTTTCACATCGCGCCGCAGCGCCGCAACTTCGTCAACCTTGATTTTTTCAATCCGCAACCGGCCACGCCGAGCTTCCGCGCGCGTGATTACACGGGTACGATCATTGACCGGCTGACGCTGGGCGGCAATCTGCTCGAAAGCACGGTGGGGATCAGACGCTCCGCCGCCCGTGTCGGCGCGCAGGGTTCAGCCGAGATGCTGCTCACGCCGACGGGCAATCGCGGCAATTACTTCGGCTCGCAGGATCGCCGAACTTCGCGGATCGAATGGCTCGAGACTTTCTCGGTTCGCCCGCTCGCCCGCCACGGAACGCACAACCTCAAGTTCGGAACCACCATCGCGCGGACGGCCTACTGGGGAAATTTTGATGCGCGCCCGGTGAATATTCTGGATGCGGCGGGGCGGCCGGTCCAGCGGATCGAGTTTGAGGGCGGCCAACCATTCAATCGCCACGACCTCGAAAGCGGGGTCTTTGGTCAGGATCACTGGGTGATCACTCCCAAACTCTCCCTCGACGCGGGCCTCAGGTTCGAGCGGCAGGCGATCGCCGGCGTTTCGCGGTATGCGCCGCGCGTCGGCGTCGCGTGGACTCCATTTGCCCACCAACAGACTGTCGTTCGCGGTGGTATGGGTGTTTTCTACGACCGCGTTCCGCTGAGTGTTTACACCTTTGACCGATACCCGGAGCAGGTGATCACAAATTACGCGCCCGATGCAACCATCATTGACGGGCCGCGCCGCTTCGCCAACCTCACCGAGCAGGCGGCGATCAGCAGGTTTCCATTCATCCGCAGCGGCGGAAAGGCGGGGAATTTCGCGCCCTATAGCACGACCTGGACCATCGAGCTTGAACATAACCTCTCAAAATTCCTACGTCTGCGCGCCGGTTACCTTTCGAACCGTTCTTCAGGCGTGCCGATCATCACGCCGGGCGTGGCGCAGGGGCGCGACGCCCTCATCCTGGGCGGCGATGGAAAGTCGAGCTACCGCCAGTTGGAGTTGACCGCGCGTTTATCGTGGAAGGATGGGCAGGAGATGTTTTTTTCGTATGTGCGCAGCCGCGCCCGCGGCGATCTCAACGAGTTCAGTCACTATCTAGGGAACTTCCCATCCTCCGTCGTGCGATCGAATCAATCTTCAAACCTGCCGGGCGATTTGCCGAATCGTTTTCTCGCCTGGGGCATGATGAAGCTTCCCTGGCAGATGCAGATCGCGCCCATCGTCGAGCATCGCGGCGGCTTCCCTTATGCGGTGACCGATGTTGCGCGCAACTACGTCGGGACCCCGAACCAGCTACGCTTTCCGAACTTCTTCTCGTTCGACACGCGCACCTCGAAGGACTTCAAGGTGAATGACAAGTATTCGCTGCGCTTTGCGGTAAGCGGTTTCAATCTGACCAATCACTTCAATGCGCTCGACGCGCGTGCGAATACAGCCGACCCGCAGTTCGGAACGTTCTTCGGCAACTACAAGCGGCGGTTCCGGGTGGATTTCGATGTGATCTATTAGACCATTGATTACGGCCGCTACGACTCTGGCCCGACAGCCGCATCCACAGAGTCCCGGTAGCCTTGCAGTTTTTGGCAATTTTAGGCAGTTTTGGGCAGTTTTGAGATGACAGACAAACCGCACAAATCGCGCCGGGCTCAGCAACTTGCGTGGGTCATTGCCATCATCGCTGTTTCGGCGCTGGCTGGAATGACGCTTGCATGGCGTGCGCCGGGTTTTGATCTTTACGCACGGGACCGGCTGATGCGCTCGCGAGGTCGGATCGCGCCCCCCGACGACATTGTCATTATTGCCATTGACGAAGCGAGCATTGCCCGCTTCGGTCGTTTTCCGTGGCCGCGCGCGTTGATGGCGAGTGCGCTCGACCGGGTGGCGGCGACTCAGCCGAAGGCCATCGCGCTCGACGTTCTTTACAGTGAACCAACTGCCCCAGCGAATAATGATGACGACCAGCGCCTCGCCGCAGCGATTGCGCGAGCGGGCAATGTCATCGCGGCCGCGCAACTGATTGAGGACAACGGCGGAGCGCAGCCTGCCGAGTGGCTGCGGCCGCTGCCTGAAATCGGGCGCGCGGCCGCGGGTGTGGGGCACGTCAATGTCCTGACGGAATCGGACGGCGCGGCGCGCGGTTTATTGTTGCGTGCGGCCGATGATGAAGGCCGATCGCTCTGGGCCATGGCAGTTGAGACGGTTCGTATCGGAGATCGCTTGAGCGAAACCGCCTTGCGCGATCTGCCGCAAGGCGTCACCGTCGGAGCGCGCATCATTCCGGTCCAACGCGAAGTCCGCCTCTTCATCGTCAATCCCCGCGACGCAGGCGCACAAACAAAGACCGTCAGCGCCGACCGGATGGCGATTGATTACATCGGTCCGACCGGATCGTTCGCGCCGCGCACGTACAGCTTCGCCGAGGTGATGGACGGGCGCGTTTCGGCTGAGGTGTTGCGCGGCAGCTATGTTTTGATCGGCGCAACCGCCGCGACACTGGGTGAACAGCTCGCCACGCCGTTCGTTCACGACGAAGGCGCGGACCGCAATCAACACGGCGCGCTGATGCCGGGCGTCGAGGTGCTGGCGAATTCGATCAACACTATTCTGCGTGCGCGCTTTTACCGCGAGACGCCCGATTGGCTGGCTGCCCTGTGCGCCGCGCTGGTTGCCGCCGCTACGCTGGCGCTGCTCGCCGTGGCGCAGGGGCGCTTCGAAATCGCCAGGCAACTCTGCGCGCTCGGCGGATTGATCGTTCTGATATTGACGCTGGCTTATGTGGCCTTTGCCTGGCGCCTGATTGTGCCGCCGCTGATTCCGATGCTGGTGGCGCTGGCGACCGCCGCGCCGCTGGGGCTGCTGCGCCGCTCGCTTGCTGTCAATGTCCAGTTGGATGCGCGGATCGCTGAATTGACCGGCGCGGGCAAGGCGATCGGCCATCCTTCAATCAATCAGCAAATGATCGCCGGGCAACTGCGATCGAGTCCGGCGGAGATGATCGCGGAGTTGACCGAGGCTGAGGCGGTGACGATCTTCGTGCGCGCGGGCGGGGAGACGGATGATTTCCGGCTGGCCGCCGCGCACGGCGCGCCCGTGAGCGTTCAGCGCGGTTGGGGGAGCCGCGCTTCGCTCGCGGCGCCGTTCTCGCCGCGCCGTTCGATTGCTGCGGCAATAGCAGACAGTGAAGACGCCGCGCGTTTCTTTTCCTTCGAGCGCGAACGGTATGGCGGCGCGCCGCTGCGGGCGATTGTTCTGTCGCTCGGCGAAGCCGATCATCCGGCGGGCGCGCTGGTCATCGCGCATCCGGTCGAACGCGAACCGGAACAGCAGACGCTGCGGCTGTGCGTGGAATTGGCGGCGAGCTATCTGGCGGCGATGGCTCTCGACTCGGGAGAGGAGGATGATCGCTCGCTGGCGGCGGCGAAGTTCTGGCGACGCTTGTCGCGCGGCGGCGAATGGAAAGCCCGGATGCTGGGCATGCTGAATCGGCGCGCGCTGGCGCACTCGTTGTTCGTTGATCGCGCGCTGCGTTCGGTCGAGGACGGATTGATCGTGGCCGGCGTGGACGGGCGCATCGTTTTCGTCAACCCGCGCGCGGCAGTCATTTTCAATGCGACTGAGCGGGCGCTGATGGTCGGCGATCTGTTCGACAAGTTACGCGAAATCGAGATCGGCGCCGACGCCGACAAAGCCGGACGCGCGCGCAAAGAGACGCTGGTGCGGCTGATCGTCGAGCGGTCGCCGATCGAGCGTGAGATCGCCATCGGCGGGCCGCCGGCGCGGCATTACACGCTGCGGCTCTCGCCGGTTTGCGCAGGCGATGCAGGCTCAGGGGCGGTGCTCGGCCTGGTCGCCTCGCTCTCCGACATCACCCGGCAGCGCGAATTGCAGCAAATCAAGAGCGATGTCATGGCGCTGGTCACGCACGAACTGCGCACACCGCTGACGGCGATTCAGGGGATGAGCGAGGTCCTCGCGCAATTCGAGGTGGACGCCGATCGAAGGCGCAAGCTGCATCTAGCCATTAACGATGAAGCCAAACGGCTGATGCGGATGATCAACGATTATCTGGACATCACGCGGCTGGAATCGGGAGCCATCGGCTTGCGGCGCGCTCCCGTTCATCTCGCGCCGCTCATCGAGCGCACGCTGCTGCTCGTCGATCCCGTGGCCGCCCAACGCGACATCCGAATCCTGCGGCGTTTCGCGCCGGGGTTGCCCCCGCTGCTCGCCGATGCCGATCTGCTGGCGCGGGCAGTGACGAACCTGGTTGCCAACGCGATCAAATACAGTCCGGCGCAGACTGAAGTCGTCGTCGAGTTGCGCGCCGACATCCATATTGAAGGCGGGGGCTTGCGCATCGAAGTGGCCGATCGCGGCCCCGGCATTCCGGCTGAGGCTCGTGATCGCGTCTTCGAGAAGTTTTACCGCGTGCCGCGTCTGGCCGATGCGGACGTGCCGGGCACGGGGTTGGGGCTGGCGCTAGTGCGCGAAATCGCGGAACTGCACGGCGGGCGTGTCACGGTTGAGAGTGAGCCGGGGGTCGGTTCGACCTTCATGCTGCGCTTGCCCTTTGTCGCCGCCGAAGAATGATGTGCGCGTTTATAGGCGCCGGTATAGTTCACACAAACATAGGAGGAATGTCATGCGCAAGATTCTTTTGATTTCGTCGCTGGTCGCCCTGACAATGATCACCTGCCTGACGGCCACGCGAGTCGACGGACAAAAGGCAAACGGTGGCTCGTGGACAAAGGAGTTCGTGGTCGAAAAGAGCGAGTTGTCATCCATTGGACGCAATCCCTATTTCATCCTGGAGCCTGGCTACCAAATGGCTTATGAGCGTGGTAAGGAGCGGTTGGTCATCACGGTGCTGGACGAGACCAAACTGGTGGATGGAGTTGAAACGCGCGTAGTCGAGGAGCGCGAGACCAAAGGTGGAAAATTGGTCGAGATCTCGCGGAACCACTTCGCCATCAGCAAGGGCGCCAACAATGTCTTTTACTTCGGGGAAGACGTGGACATATACAAGGGCGGAAAGGTCGTCAGTCACGAGAGCGCTTGGCTCGCAGGCGTCAAGGGCGCGAAGTTCGGCCTGATGATGCCGGGCAAGGTCACGTTGAAAGATCGGTACTATCAGGAAATCGCTCCCGGCGTAGCCATGGATCGGGTTGAGGTCGTGAGCCTGAGCGAGACGGTGAAGACGCCAGCCGGCGAATTCAAGAACTGCTTGAAGCTTGAGGAGACGACCCCGCTGGAACCGGGCGTCAAGGATTACAAATACTTCGCCCCCGAAATCGGCATGGTGCAGGATGGTTCGCTGAAACTCGTGAAGTATGGGAAAACTGAAAAAACTGCCAAATAATGCCTGAACCGTTTCACATCCTGGTCGCCGATGACGAACCCTCGATCCGGCTGTTGCTAGAGACCGGGCTGGCGCTCAATGATTTTCGTGTGACCTGTGTCCGCTCCGGGCACGAAGCCTTGGCGGCGGCGCGCGCCCAGACCTTCGACGCGGTGCTTAGCGACATCTACATGCCCGATGGCGACGGGCTGGAGTTTGCGCGCGAATTGCGGGCGATCAATCCTCGGACGCCGCTCATTCTGATGACCGCGCAGGGGTCGGTCGAACTCGCCGTCCAGGCCGTCGCTGAAGGGGCGCGGGATTTCATCGCCAAACCGTTTGAGATGGCGGCAATGGCCGGCCTGCTGCGGCGGGTTCTCGATTCGCGGCGCGAAGCCGAAGCCGCGCCGAACGTCGTGGAACAGCTCGATGAACTGGCGCAATCGCGGTTGATCGGGCGTTGTCCGGCGATGGTGCGGGTTTACAAATTGATCGCGCACGCGGCGCGCACCGATGCGACGGTGCTGATCTCAGGCGAATCGGGGACCGGCAAGGAACTGGTCGCGTGCGCGATTCACGATTTCAGCGCGCGGGCCGGGCGACCTTTCATCGCCGTCAATTGTTCGGGGCTGACCGACACGCTGCTCGAAGCCGAACTGTTCGGTCACACGAAAGGCGCATTCACGGGCGCAACTAACGACCGCGTGGGATTGTTTGAAGCGGCTGACGGCGGGACGATCTTTCTGGATGAATTGGCTTCGACTAGCGCGACGTTTCAGGCCAGTCTGCTGCGCACGCTGCAATCCGGCGAAGTGCGGCGCATCGGCTCGACCGTGACCATGCGCGTCAATACGCGCATCATTGGCGCGAGCAACGCGCAACTGCGCGAACTGGCGGCGGCGGGCAGTTTCCGCCCGGATCTCTTTTATCGGTTGAGCGTGTTGACGATTGATCTGCCGCCATTGCGCGAAAGAAATGGCGATGTCCCGCTGCTCGCGCGCCATTTCCTGCGCCGTCTCGGCGAAGAGAATCGTCCGTCGCCGCGTTTAACCGATGAGGCGGAGCGGGCGTTGTGCAAACACTCCTTCCCTGGCAACGTGCGCGAATTGGAGAACGCGCTGATTAGCGCCGCCGCGCTCTCGACCGGCGGCCTGATCACGCTCGACTGCCTGCCGTCGCACATCGTTGCGGCAAGTGTTGGCAGTCAGCTCGATGTAGAAATGACCGCAGCTTTGCAGGCGCTGATCGCTGACTGGCCGACGGCGGAGGAACTGCAACACCGTTACATTCAAATCGTTCTCGACAAAGTGAAAGGCAACCGCAGACAGGCGGCCAGTCTGTTAGGGATGAATCGCCGCACCATTCAGCGGCTCATCGCCAAACACCATTTCAATGTGTTGCAGGATGACGAGGTGGAAACCGCCGAACTCGACGATTCCCACGATGAAAAGTTGGGCGAAAAGTTGGATCAAAGGATTCAGGGTTAAGTTTGAGCTTTTGTATTACCCATTTCGACGCGCCTCAAAGGAAATTAGCTTTGCTGCGACTTAACGCCGTCGTGCGTGTATTGCTCGCGCTGGCTGCGATGCCGACGCTCTGCGCGAACACGCTCGCGCAAAGCGGAGCCGTCGGAGCGCATGTCGCCAGCGTCAACGGGCGTGTGCTGCGGCTCAGCCGCTCAAGTCCCGCTGACCTGCTGAAGCGCGGCGACGTGCTGACGCCCAACGACGAAATTGACACGCGCGGCGGCGGGCACATCGTCATC
>Ga0075421_100008086_pt1 | contig 12908 bp, 12 predicted proteins | sample SoiMetdeltSBSDD5_FD_75292 | JGI IMG/M metagenome (GOLD analysis project Ga0075421, IMG submission 75292) | Bulk soil microbial communities from a Populus tree surrounding site in Tennessee, USA - Soil MetaG P. deltoides SBSDD5 | ecosystem: Environmental > Terrestrial > Soil > Tree plantation... | reverse complement strand
CGCCTCGGCGATCGCCTGGGTGATCAACCGCGGACGTGACGCACCGAGCGCCAACCGCACCGCGAACTCGTTGCTTCGAGCACTCGCTCGCGCCGCGAAGAGATTCGCCAGGTTGACGCACGCGATCAGGAGAAGGAACGAGACCGCGCCGAGAAGGAGGATCAGCGTCGGACGCACGTCGCGGACCGCATCGTCGAGCATCGAGTCCACGATCATGCCTGGGCCCTCTTTGGCTCCCGATGTCGCCACGATGCGCTTGGCCAGCGCCGCGGCCTCCCGACGTGACTGCTCCAGTGTCGCGCCAGGCGCGAGACGCGCGACGACGCGATAGTTATCCGTCACCTCCCGCGTGAGCTCGCCAGGCTCCAGCACGAGCGGCACCCACGCCTGGTGGGCAGCGGATGGGTACTGAAAATCACGCGGCATCACACCAACGATCGTGTACTGCGATCCGTTGAGGCGAACCGGTCGGCCGACGATGGACGGGTCCGCGCCGAACCGGCCACGCCACAAAGCGTCGCTCACCAGCACGACTTGATCTCGCCCTTGCTGATCTTCGTCAGGCGCGAACGTCCGGCCCAGGGCCGCGCGTACTCCGAGGACCGAGAACAGGTTGGGTGAGACGGAAGCGCCCTGGAGTCGTTGGGGCTCGCACGCGCCCTGAGGGCACTCGCCGACGAGATTGAGGTTCGTGTTCTCGAACAGCGCCACGTCCTCGAAGACACCACGGAGTTGACGCAGATCGGCGGCATCCGCGGCTGCGGGGTAGTTGCGAGCGTTCTGTCGCAGGAGCCAGATGCTGACGAGCCGCTCCGGCTCGCGAAAGGGAAACGGCCGAAGCATCACGCCGTAGACGACGCTGAATACGGCGGTCGCCGAGCATATTCCCAGCGCCACGATGGCGATCCCGGTGATGCCGAAGCCAGGAGCCTTTCGGAAGAGGCGGACGCCGAAGCGGATGTCGCCGAATAGTTGGCGGACGAGACCGCCGGGCCGGTCGTCGCGCGATTGCTCGAGACTGGCGTCCACACTCCCGAAGGTGAGGTGCGCCGCGCGACGTGCGGCCTCGGGGGCCATGCCGCGCGCGATGTTCGCCTCGACCTCCCGCTCGAGGTGGAAGCGCATTTCCTCGGCGAGGTCGGCGTCGATGCCTGCACTCCGGAACAGCGCGCGCCAGAGCCCGACGACCTGCTGGATGATTCGCATGAGACGTCTTCTCCCTACCGGCCGAGTCGTTAGGCCGTTCGCATGACGAGCGAGATCGCGGCCGAGAGCCGGTTCCAGTCGGCGCGCTCCTGCTCGAGCCGTCGGCGGCCGGGCGCCGTGAGGCGATAGAATCGGGCGCGCCGGTGGTTCTCCGAGACCCCCCAATCGGCGGCGATCCACCCCTGGCGTTCCAGTCGCTGAAGCGCCGGATAGAGCGATCCCTGATTGACCTGCAGCACGTTCTTGGACAGCAGCTGGATCCGCTGCGCGATCGCCCACCCGTGCAGCTTTTCGGTGGCGATGGTGCGCATGATCAGGAGGTCGAGCGTGCCCTGGACGAGGTCGGTGGGTTTGGTCACGGTTGCCCTTGGTTATCTACAAGAGATATGCATGGCGTGTTGTAGATAAGCAAGGGGACGATCCGTTTCGTTGCCTTGTTAGGCGGGGGCTACCTGGCCGAAGCCCGCATGCCGAGGAGGGCCCCGAGGCCGCTGATGATCTGATGCACCACGAGCACGAAGAGCATCGACCAGAGGACTCGCGGCAGCGTGGGAGCGACCCACGGCCACACCACCAGCCAGGCCCCGAGCAGGAAATCGACCTGGTCCAACACGTAGAAGAAGAACGTTGCGGGACCACCGCCCGGAGCGCCCGGCGCGATGTCGAGCTGGCGTTTGAGAAAGCTGTTGGCGAGCTCGCTCAGCATCGCCGCGGCCCCGAGCGCGAAGCCGAACGAGGCAACGCTGAACGCCGAGAACGCGCGAAGGACTGTCGGCTGCAGGTCGGGGACGAGGCTCTGCATGGCGTACCCAGCCGCCGACCCGAGCGCGACGGCAATGACGCCGCGATACGTCTTGTTCGCCCCAAACAGCGGGCGGCCCCGAACCAGAGCCCCACGGTCGATGGGCACGGCGAGTGAGCGCAACCACCCGAACTTGATGCACAGACCGTGGAAGATCAGCCCCATGAAGAGCGGCCCGAACAGAGACGCAACGAGAACGAGGTCGCTCATGACTTCGGTGCGTGGGTGCCCCTTCGGCCGCTTCGAGATGCTATTTCGAGATCATCCCGATTGTTGCAAGCCACCTTTCCACCAACTGGGGCCATTCGGTGATCGGAGAGCTCGTACGCCGCAGCCCGAATGCATGACCGCCCTTCACATACACGTGCATCTCCGCGGGAACTCCAGCCTTCCTTAGCGCCGCATAGTAGACGAGCGAGTTCTCTACAGGATCTATCGGGTCATCCTCCGCCTGGAGCAAGAACGTCGGCGGCGTCCGGCTGGTGACCTGAATATCGGGGTTCAACGCGAAGTCTCGTTCGCGCACCGCCAGATGCCCCGGATAGAGAGCGATCGCGAAATCCGGGCGGCAGCTCGCGGTGTCGGCCGCGTCCACCGTCGAGTACAGACGCTTCTCGAAATGCGTGGCTATTGCGGCGACCATATGCCCTCCAGCCGAGAAGCCGAGGACTCCGATCTTGCGCGGGTCGATGTGCCACTGCGCGGCCTGGAAGCGCAGCAGTCCCACGGTTCTCTGCGCGTCTTGCAACGCCGTCCGACAATCCCGATACGGCCCGGACTTCACGCACGGCACGCGGTACTTCAACAACACGCACGTGATGCCCCTGGCTGTCAGCCAGTCACAGACTTCCGTGCCTTCGAGATCGATCGCCAGAACGTTGTACCCTCCGCCGGGGAACACGACGACCGCTACACCCGTGTTGCTTCCCACGGGCGAATAGACGGTCATTGTCGGTTGCGAGACTCTGGCGACATAGACCCACGGCTTACCGCCAACGAGCCGCTTGCTACCGGTGGCATCGTCCACAACCGTTCCCGACACCTCCGGTCCGTCGAGCGTCCGCGCGTCAGGAGCCGCCCCAGGCCAGATCGGGATCTGCTTGTTGCCCGGCGATGGCTGCCAGGCGGTCTGCGCCGCGGCAAGCCCGGGCTCCCCGGCTGGGAATGCAACGAACGCCAGCAGAGCCACGCCCACTCGGTACCGCACTTTCACTCGCGAGCTGACGTTTCTCACGTCGTGGGGTCCGCGATTTCGCTGGACTCATTCGCGGGCCGTCCGAGACCGGTGAAGTCATCGTGCGGCATCCAAACGAATAGCTCGTTGGCGTCCAAGTCCCGGAGCACCAGGGTCGGGCGTCCCCATTCAACCCGGTCGATCTGGATCCCTCTCTCTGCGATGTGCTTGCGCAAGGGCTCACGCTGATCGTCCTCGAGGCCGATGAAGACGCGCCCATGACCCACCCGCGCTCGGGTGTGGTCCTCGACTTCGTTGAGGATGAGCTCGAATCCGAAGAGACTCACCTGAAACACACCATCGTTCGAGTCCCAGTCCAGCGAGAAGCCAAGTTGCTCCGTGTAATGGCGCAGGGCGCGCTCCGCATCGGCGACGAAAAAGACGCTTCTCGCATAGAGATTGTTCACGATTCTCCGCTCCCGTACAGATTCAAAACGGACTATCAACAACGGCCGGCAGACACCGCACGCTCTATGCACGGCGTAACCGACCGAGCAAGGAGGCGCCAGGTCTGGTTGTCGTACACAAACACGCTCATCATGCGGGCCCGGCCAGTGCCTGCACTCTGGATGCTCTGACGAATCCCGCGCACGCGCGCGATTACAACGGCAGTCGTTCCATGGTCGACAACCATGACGTCGTCGACGTGCAGCGAGTCTGAAAGCGTATTACGTACCCCGGTCAGCAGCTGCCGTCGGTTTTCGACGATGCCACCCGGAGGCACGACGAGGAGATTCGGTAGTGCCGCCGCGGCAATGACGACGGTATCCCCGCGCAGGAACACTGACTCGAGTAGCTGTCGGTGCAGCGAGAGCAGAGCATCCTTGTCTGGTGTTTGCGCAGTCGCGGCTCTCGTCGCGCCAAACGCCATGAGAAGTGCAAGAACGCTGGACGTGCGGCGTGAAGACGCAGGAACCCTCATTTCGCTCCCCGTTGTTCGGATGACGATATCGTTCGTTGCTGTTTAACGCCGGAGTTGAGCCGCGATCGGATAGAATAGTGCCGCCGCGCAGCGGCGTCGCGTCGCAGCCCGCTCGTCGGCTCCAACTCTGCGTTAGGCTGCACACGGGTGCCCGGCGCTCGGGCTACAGCCCACACGGCCCCCGCACCCAGTCCAGGATCGCTCGCGCGAGCGCGATGCGTCGGTCCGAGAACGAGTGGTCCGTCGGCCACCAGTGGGCCGTAAGGTGGGGCGCGTGTGGCCCGCCGAGCGCCGTGACCAGGCTATCGTGCTCGGTCCGATTGGCCGAGCCGACGAGGAGGACGCGCCGCTCCCGGAGCGCCGGCGCGTGGGCGAGGACGTCCCAGCGCTCGGCGTTCGCCTTCACTTCCGCCACCAGGGCCGCGCCGCCGCCCTCGGCCCGGTACGGGCCGCCCGGCGCAGCGAGCGAGGAGTCGTAGACCGTCCTCGCCGAGTCGGCCGCGCGGTCGCTCAGGAGGCGTCGGCCGCGCGCCCCCGTGTTGACGAAGTCGAGCGCGCCCACGCAGCCGACGCGCGGGTCCCGGGCCGCGGCAAGGAGCGCGATCCAGCCGCAGCTTCGACGATCGTTAGGCAGCGTCGACGCATGCCGTAGCTCTGCGGTGACCGCGACCTCGAACGCCCGAACGTGTCGCTTCAGGGCCGCAGTGGCGCGAGGGCTACAATGGCAAGCGGGAGGCGTCGACGCCAGGATTCCGGCGTCACTGCAACGTTCGTTAGGCCACCGGCGCATCGGACGTCGCCGGCCAGTCGGGACGAAGCAACAGTTCCTCGATGCGATAGGCGTGCAAGAAATCGTGAAGCGCCAGGTGCCGGAACATGATGAAGACCGAATACGCCCGATACTCGCCATGTTCGGCGGTCTGCGCCCATTCCGTCGAGCTGAGCGTCTCGAGTCGAGCAACCAAACGCTCGCGGTCGAGGACGAAACGGTCAAGGCACGCGTCGAGATCCATCCGTAAAAGGAAATCATCGGCGTCCTGATCACCGGGCAGGTACGGCCGAATCACTGGCGCGGGGTCCGTCAGCATGTATTCGAGCCGATCGAAAAAGAGGGCATGCACGTGCGCGAGATGACAAGCGTGTTCGTGAGCCGACCAGCGGCGCGGCGCCGGCCGCCGCTTCAGGATACTTGGCGGGACCTCCCGCACGAGTGGCAACACGATGTCTGGCGCCCGACGCAACGCGTCAATAATGGCCGGGACAGTATTCATGACCTATGAAAGGTTGTGAGATGCGACCCGCTACTTCGGGGCATCGCGGTAGCGAAACACATCGACGCTGCCGTCCAAGTTGAGCCAAACCCGCCATTCCAACGATCCGTTTTCAAACGTCGCCAGATAGATATTCGGACCACCCGGGCCGACACCCTTGAAGGCCACCGACTGGAGCGCGCCCAGCTTCACGATTGCCGCCTTGTGCTGTGCGATCTGGCGCCGCGTTTCTCTGGCCATGTCCCCGCCCAAGAGTTCGTAGTTCGGCTTCCCGATCCGCAATTCTTCAACGAGTCTACGAACGGCCGCTTCGCTTCCCGGCGATGCCACTTGTCCTTTGAATCGCGTGTCGATGTCTGCCTGCATCTCGGCGACTCTCTTCGAGACGAGTGCGGACAGGATATCCACGGCGAGGCGATCGGCATCCGCCTTGCCGCCGCCCACGTTCCGAAAGACGACCACGCCAAGTCTCCTGGGCCGATCGAAGTACATGGCGGCGCGGTAGCCCGCGACGCTCCCGCCGTGTCCGACGTACGAATAGCCGTCGCGACTCATCGCCATGAAACCCAATCCGTATCCGCTCCCCAGAGTTCGACCCGTCGCCACGAGTCCGCCGAACGCTTCATCGAGCATCGATCTGGGGACAACGCCGTCCGGCCCTCGGCCAAGCTCGAGGGCCACAAACCGAGCAAGGTCGTCAACCGTCGTGAAGATCGCCCCGTTCGGCACCTTGTAGCCACGTCCGTCTCGTGCCTCTTGTGCCGCCGTGTGGTCGTCGAGTTGTCCATCTCCTCGCACCTCATACCCAACCGCCAGATCAGCTTCGATGGTCGGATCGAGCTCGAATCGCGTGCGTTCCATCCCAAGCGGCTTGAGCAGGTGCGAGCGCTGCCACTCGACGTACGGCTTGCCCGCCACGCGGGCAAGGGCGGCCCCCAGGGTCGCGTAGCCGATGTTCGAGTAGGAGTACTCCGTGCCGGGAGAGGACAGGTAGCGCGTGTGAGGCAGCGCAGCGAACAACTTCTTTTCCCAATCCGATACAGGTCCTGTCCAGAATGGCCCAACCTCTTCCGGCTCTCTCGCCAGGCCGGCCGTCATTGTCGCCAGTTGCAGAAACGTGAACGGCGCGGTGCCCGCCGGCTTGGAGGCGATCTGTTTGACCTCCGGAAGATACCGCTCAACCGGATCGGACAACTGGATCTTTCCCGCGGCGACCAATTGCATCAACATGACCGCGGTGAACGGCTTCGTGATGGAGCCGATTCGGTAGACCGTATTGCGATTCGCCAGACGGCGTGCCTTCATGTCGGCGAAACCAACGCTGCGCGTCCACACGAGCTGCGAGCCCGCGATAACGCCGACGGTGATACTTCCGATGCTGTCTTTGGCGAATTCCGCGGAGAGGAGTGAGTCTGCTGCTTCGATTCCTCTGACCGTTGGTGCAGGTAACGTCTGGCAAACCGCGCTTGCTGCCAGAAATGCGCAGCAAGCGGCAGACATCACCAGCGTCTTGGCGAGCGCATCACGCGCCACGCTCCCGTCCCGCAACCTGCTTGTCATTGATGTACGCATCCGTATCTGAGGTTACGAGAGGAGAGCGGGCTTTCGGGTGCTCAGTTGCGGTGCCGACGCGATGCTGACTCCAAGACACCGGATGCTGGCGAGATACCCGATGTCCGAGCGCTCGGCAGGTTCAACGGACGTTATGCCGCAGCCACCGCGAAGTGTGCTCATGGGCGGCAGAACTGCGACCCGAACCCACGGCTGCCGTCCGGGCGCTCCGGCCCCACGCAGTCGATGATGGCACCCGTTTCGTCGTACGTGAGCCGCAGACGGAGTGTGTCCACCCCACCAGCGCGGACCGCCAGCGGCTGGACGAGCGGTCGGTGCAGGAGCGCGCGCGCGCGGAGCCGGTAAGCGCCCGGCGGAACAGGGCCGAGCACGAACGCGCCCGCCGCGTCGGTTGTCGCCGAGTCGCGCGGAGCGCCGGTCGGCTCCAGGAGCCACACGCGCGTGGACTCGAGCGGGCGTCCGCGCCAACTCGAGCGCAGCTCGCCGACGACGAACGCGACATCGGCAGCGGCGCGGACCTCGGCCCAGCGGGCGGGCGAGGGGCGCGCGTGGTGACACCCGGCGGCGACAAGCACGACAGCCGCGGGGATGCCGAGCGAATGAGTGAACAGGCGACGGGTCACGCTAGCACGACGAATCACTCTGCCACCAGGGCTTCGAGCGGATCGATGCGCGTCGCGCGGCGAGCCGGCAGCCAGCACCCGAGCCACGCCGCTCCTATCAGCACGGCGAGCACAGATCCGAAGACGATCGGGTCATACGGCGCGACGTCGTAGAACGCGAAGCTGAGGAGTTTGGCGACGAGGCCGGCCAGGAGGCCGCCCGCGGCGAGACCGATGGATGTCTGCGTCATGGCCTGCCGGAGGACGAGTCTAACGATGTCGCCGCGTTGACCTCCAATGGCCATACGTATTCCGATCTCACGAGTCCGCTGGGAGACCCAGAACGCCATGACCCCGTAGAGACCAAGTGCGGCGAGAAACAAGGCGATGCCGCCGCTCACGAAAAAGAGGATGCTGAACCACTTGTACTGGGAGTTCGTGTCATCGATGTCCACTTCGAGTCGGAGCACGCGGAAGAGCGCCACGTCGGGGTCGAGGGCCGCCAACGACCCGCGCACCGGCGCAGGGAGCGTAACGAAGGTGGTTCGTGGACGGGCGACCATCGTGAGCGCGATTTGCGGGTGCTGGGCGAGCGGGAGGTAGACGGTTTCCGGAGTTTCTCGACGGAGTCCTCCCTCCATCAGATCCGACGTCACGCCGATGATGGTGAGCCACGTTCCTTTCCCTTCCGGCCTGGTCTGGCGGATCCGCCGATCGATCGCGCCTCCGGGAAAAAAGCGTTCCGCGAAGGACTCATTCACAATGGCGACGGGAGTCGCTCCCTCCCGGTCCCGAGCGTCGAAGTCTCGGCCGGTGAGGATCGAGGTTCGGAACAGCTCGAAGTAGCCGGGTGTCGCGACAATCGAGCGAGCGCTCGAACCGTCCAGCGTGCCCGCCGCGGCGCCATCCAGCTCGATGGGGACGACCGTTGACGATGCGATGCCGGGCACGTCGGTGCTCAGCGCGACGTGAGCCACCTGTGGGAGGGCGCCTAACGTCTCCCGGAGGCGCTCCACGAAGCGCACGCGAGCGGCCGCGTCTCGGTATCTGGCTTCCGGAAGACGGATCTGCGCGCTGTACACCTCCTCCGGCCCAAACGCGAAGCTCGTGGCGTAGTATTTCGCCGCGCTCCGAACGAAGAGTCCGGCCATCACGAGGAGGACGAACGAGAGCGCGATCTCGATGCCGACGAGCCGCCGCATCACCCGCCCGAGGCGGAAGCTCGAGCTGCCGCGTGCGTCGTCTTTGAGGATGTCGTGCGTGTTGGCGCGAGACGCCTGAAGTGCCGGCATGAGTCCAGCCATGAGCGTTGTCACGACGGCCGTGATGGCGACGAACCCCAGCACCGGCCAATCGACCCGGAGGACGATCCAGTAGGGCATGTCGTTAGGCATCGCCGCATTGACGTTTCGGATGCCGATCACCGCGAGACCCAAGCCACCGGCGGCACCTGCCACCGCCAGGAGGGACGTCTCCACCAACAGTTGCGCCGTGATCCGGAAGCGCGACGCGCCCATCGCCAACCGAATTGCGAGCTCCTGACGTCTCGCTTCGGCGCGAGCCAGAAGCACCGACGCGACGTTCGAGCAGGCCACGAGAAGCACGAGGAACGCAATGCCAAGCATCAGAGCAGCGAGAGCGGCCGAGCCACCCGGTGCGCTCAAGAGATCCGTGAACAACGTCACGCGCACGGTCGACGCGACGCCATCGGCGCCGCGCTTCTCCCTGTCGAGCTGCCTCGTCACTTCGGTGAGCTCGCGCGCAGCGGCCTTCATGGAGACGCCTTCCCGGAGGCGTCCCACCACCCCACGCGCCTCAGGAGCCGTCGTGAATCCACCGCCACGAGGGCGAAGGGGATCGACGCCTAACGGTGACCACACCTTCTGGTTCCACGGGAAGCGGAACCCCGGCGGCATCACACCCACGACCGCCGCGGGACGCCCATCCACGCGAACGATGCGGCCGACGACAGCCGGATCGGATCCAAGGCGGTCGCGCCAGACGTCGTGGCTTACGAGCACCACCGCGGGCGCGCCAGGACCCGCGTCGGCATCGGTGAACGGTCGGCCGATCACGGGCTGAGTGGAGAGGAGAGGCAGGATGGACGGAGTGATCGCCGCCCCCAGCACGGGCTCTGCTCCCGAGCTGTCGATTGCGAGCGTCACCGTGTTCATCGCGACGGCGCCCAGGTTCTCGAACGATCGCTGTCTGGCGGCCCATGTCGCGTAGTCGTCGAGCGTTTGGGCCGACTGGTCCTCCCGCCCGATCCGCACGATCCGATCGCCGCCGTCGACGGGAAGCGCGCTCAGCACGGCACCGTCGATCATACTGAACATGACCGCGGACAGCCCGATGCCGAGTGAAAGCGCGACTACGACCAAGACCGTAGCGCTCCGCGCCTTCACCAGCATGCGCGCGCCGAACCGAACGTCGTTCACGATTCGCTGCATCGTCGACTCACGGCGAGTGTTGCGGCCTAACGATCCGGTTCAGCAGCCGGCCGCGCCGCGGACCGGCCGCCGTAATCGGTTGTTAGGCAGCACCTCTGAAAGCGGGTTACATGCGCTTTCGAGACGGATCATTGACGCGCCGAAACCTGATCACGTGCTCCCACGCCTCACGTTCCGGATCGCTCCGCACAAGTGGCTCGAACCCCAACTGCAAATACAACGCGATCGCCGCCAACCGATCCGTCTCCGTATGAAGACGAGCTTCGCGACATCCCGCTTGCGCCGCGATCGCGAGCACACCGATCACCACCGCCCGCGCCAAGCCCTCCCGACGCCGATCCTGCTCCGTCGCAACCCAACGCAGCCACCCACACTCCGGCGCGTCAGGGTGTACCTGCAACGAAGCCGTCGCAATCACCCGCCCCGCTGCCGCGACGACCAACGTCGCCCTGACCGTCTCGTCACCGAATAGCTCATGCGCCGTACCCGCCGTATCCCAGGTCTCAGTAGGGTACGCGCGGCCCAAGAGTGCCGCCAAGGGTCCAGCCTCCTCCACGTGAGCGCGCCGGACGATCAGCGGCGCAGCCAGAATCGGCATTGCCGGAACGCCACCGAGCGTCGGCCGCCGCATCGCGACGGCGATCGGTACCGCAAGTGCATCGGACCTCTCATTCATCGGCTGCCTAACGCATCACGGGTAAGCTGCGTGGGCGAGCATGCGAGCCCACGTCAGCCTTCACCCGATGGCAGCCCGCGCGGAATACCGCCGAGACGCCCTTGGGTATGTATCAAACGAGAGAGGCGTGTAGGCCGGTCCAGTTCTCTGCGGCGCGATCCGCCGTCGCTACCGGCTGACTTTCGTGAACACGATGCCGCGTGCCCTCCCGTTGCCGGCGTCAAATCCGGTAACCTTGCCTTCCGCATCGCGGCGGAAGACGACCTGGCTCACAGGCAATGTTCCGGAGAAGGAGTCCCCATTGGTGTGGGTAAGGGTGACGGGTCCGAAGCGACGGTGCCGAATGACGAGTTTCCCGTCCTCGACACTCAAGTCATAGAATGTCTCGAGCTCCTCGCTGAAATAGCGACCTGCGAAACTGGTGAGGTCCACTGACGCTTTCTCTACGACGCGTCGCCCGGGGTGCTGCCCGCCCTGATTGAATGTGATCCCTTCTACCGTGCTATCCGCTGCCGTGTTGAACGTGATCTGCGCCGGCGCGCCGACCACTTCGAACGAGGTCATGGACGTCGGCCGCAGCGGGAGCGCCGGCTGGCCCGGAACCTGGAGTCGCAGCTGGCCGCGCTCCAATTCCACAGTCAGGAGCATGTTGCCGAGCGTCGTCATCTCGTATTTGCCGGCATAGCGTCGTAGCGTGGCAGCAGGCACGTCGACGCCCGAGGCAGCAGTAGCGGTCGGGCGCTGGGGCGCCGTCATGTGCTGCCCGAAGAAAGCGTCGGCCACGACGTTGGCGATTCCTCCGGGAACGCCCTGGTAGTTGCTGAACACGACGTACCCGGCGTCCAGGTCGGGGTAGTACACGAACGTGGAGCTGTGCGCGACGTCGTTGCCGCCGTGTTGCCACCGCCGCACACCGCGAGTCGAGTCGAGAAACACGCCATAGCCGTAGTTCGATGGCTTTCCATCGTTGAGCACGAACGACGTCGTCATCTCCTTGATCACAGCCGGCCCGCCCAGCTCCGCAGTCTTGAAATTGCGGAACCACTTTGCGACGTCGCCTGGCGTCGTATGGATGCCGCCCGCGCCCGCTGAACCGTAGAGATCCCGCACCTCGCGGAAACCGCCCTCTCCGGCGATGTACCCAACCGATCGGCCGGGTATGATCTGTCCCGGATTCGCGCGCACCCACGTCTTCGTCATGCCCAGGGGCAGGAACACCTCGTCGCGCATCCACTCCGCGAATGGGCGGCCTGTGACTCGCTCCAGCACAATGGTCGCCAGGCTGAATGCCGAGTTGTTGTAGTTGAACTCGGCGCCAGGCTCATTCTGCAGCGTCGGTTGCCGGTTGATCACCTTGATGACTTCGTCCGGAGCGATGTAATCGCCCTCCAGCACCTGACGCCCCTCGATGATCAGCGTGTTGATGAACTCGCGGTAGCCGGTCGTGTGCGAGAGAAGATGACGCACCGTGATCTTCTTGCCGAAGTCCTTGAGCTCGGGAATGTGCTTCCGCACGTCATCGTCCAGGGAGAGCTTGCCCCGCGATGCCAGCAGGGCGAGTGCGAACCCCGTAAACTGCTTCGTTGAGGAACCGATGTTCGTCGGCGTCTCTGCCGTGAACGGCATCCCGTACGTCAGATCCGCGGCGCCATATCCCTTCACGAACGCCAGCTTGCCGCCCTTGATCACTCCGACAACGGCTCCTGGAGTGTCCTTGTAGAGCTGTGCGGCGGCCTGGTCCACCTTGCCTCCCGGTGTGGTCGCCACTGGCTCTGAACGCGTGAGCTGCACACGCACGACGCCACCTTTGCCCGCCGTCGCCGGCGTAACCTCGATCAGGTACCGGCCCGCTGTATCCGTCGCGAACGCAAACGACTCCGGGCCGCCTCGCCCGACGCGCGCCGCCCGCTGAACACGCCTGCCTGCCGGTCCCGTGATCGTCACCGTTGCGTCCACGCCGTCCTGATCCACTCGGCCGGCGACGAAGTGGCGCTTCGGCAAATTCAGTTCGTATCTCAGCGTACCGTCCGCCGCCAGCGTCGCGCGTACAGGTGTTCCGACCTGCAGCCGCGACGCTTCTTGAGCGCGAACGCTGCCGACGCCTAGGAGAAGGAGCGCGAAACTGCCCGTAATGCAGGCTCTCATGACTGATCCTTGGAAGGTGGCGGCCTCC
>Ga0075421_100008084_pt1 | contig 12910 bp, 10 predicted proteins | sample SoiMetdeltSBSDD5_FD_75292 | JGI IMG/M metagenome (GOLD analysis project Ga0075421, IMG submission 75292) | Bulk soil microbial communities from a Populus tree surrounding site in Tennessee, USA - Soil MetaG P. deltoides SBSDD5 | ecosystem: Environmental > Terrestrial > Soil > Tree plantation... | reverse complement strand
GCTTGCGTGAAACAAGACGACAAGCAAAGTGAATAAACTCTCCTATCCTTGCCGTTTTGGTGGGGAAACGTGCGCTTCGGTTGCGGGCACCAGCAATGGAGCACAACCATGATTCGCATCCTCGCCATCGCCGTCGCAGCTGCCTTCCTCATTCTTCCAGCAGCTGCGCAGAGCAAAGGAAAATCGACGACGTCGCCTGGCCAGACTGAGACCACCCCAGGTCAACAGCAGACAGCACCGGGTGGCGCGAAGGACTTTGCGCCAGGCCAGATGCAGACCCAACCTGGTGGGGCGAAGGATTCTGCCCCCGGAGCTGGTCAGAGGAAAGCGAAGTAACCCTTTCTGAGGTCACCTGGCCAAGGGCGGTTGCGCCAAACCGTCGTTGGCTCCCAGCTCAGCCGAGACGCCGCAGGAACCCGCCCACTGAAATCTAAACCTCACGCCGGGAGCGGCCGAAGCCCAGACGCTCGAACAAGCCCTTCCGGCGCGGCGCCGGGTCGGACTCGCGCTGCGGGACGATCATCAGCTCCCGTGACGACTCGGACGGCTGCGATGGCGATGCCGCCAGCTCGCGCCAGTTGGCCGGAGGAGGCGGAGGCCCTTCCGCCGGCGCGGTCAGCTCCCGCCAGTTGACGGGTGGAGCGGGAGGCCCATCGGCCAGTCCTCGCCGGCCCCTGCGCCGCGGCTCGGGCGGCACGTCGACACCCTCGGGCAAGGTCGGCCGTCGCACCGCGCCGCCTTCGGCCGGGCGTCTGGCGCCGTTGGAGCTCTTGCGGGCCCGTGCCGGCGCCGCCTTGGCCAGCGTGCTCAGGCCCTCGCTGGCTGTCGGATCGCCGTCGCCCAGGGGCCTGTCGCTCGCGCCCACATCAGCTTCCGCCATCGCCCTGCGCGCCCTGGAGCGGCCCCGGGCAGGCGCGCGGCTGCCGAGGGCGGGATGATCGGGATCGCCCGGCGCGTGGCGGCCGAAGGCGGACTCCGGCGCCGGCTCGCGCTGCGAGCGCGGCGTCCACACCGGCTGATCGGCCTCGCGCATGGGCTCCGGCGCGGCCGTCCTCGGCATGCCCGAGGCGACAATGGAGACGCGGATGCGGTCGCCTAACCCGTCGTCGAAGGTTGCGCCGACAATGATGTTGGCGTCCGGGTCCGCCTCCTCGCAGACGCGGCTCGCCGCCTCCTCCACCTCCCACAGCGTCATGTCGCGGCCGCCCGTGATGCAGAGCAGCAGGCTGCGGGCGCCCTTCAGCGTCACCTCGTCGAGCAGCGGGTTGACGATGGCCTCCTCGGCGGCAGCGATGGCGCGCTGCTCGCCGGCGGCCTCGCCCATGCCCATCATGGCCCGGCCCATGCCGCCCAGCACCGTGCGCACATCGGCCAGATCGAGGTTGATGAGCCCCTCTCTCATGATGAGGTCGGTGATGGTGACGATGCCGGAGTACATGACCTGGTCGGCCATCACGAAAGCGTCGGCGAAGGTCGTCCTGTCGGTCGCGATGCGGAACAGGTTCTCGTTGGGGATGACGAGCAGGGTATCGGCGTACTTGCGCAGCTCGGCGATGCCGGCCTCCGCGTTGCGCAGGCGCTTGGCACCCTCGAACTGGAACGGCTTGGTCACCACGGCGATGCTGAGGATGCCGAGATCTCTCGCCTCCCGCGCGATCACGTAGGCAGCGCCGGTGCCGGTGCCGCCGCCCATGCCGGCGGCGATGAAGATCATGTGCGCGCCGGCAACGGCAGTCCGGATCTCCTCGGCCGCCTCCTCCGCCGCCGCCTCGCCGATCTCGGGGTCAGAGCCGGCGCCGAGCCCCTCCGTCAGATTGGTGCCCAGCTGGATGCGGTGATCCGTCCTCGCGGAGACCAGCGCCTGCATGTCGGTGTTGGCGACCACGAATTTGACGTTGCCGAGCCCGGCCGCGATCATGTTGTTGACGACGTTGCCGCCGGCGCCACCCACGCCGATCACGGTGATCTGCGGATTCTTGATTCTGCTGGTGCCGGACATCGGTTTCTCGGTGGGCGGCTGCTCGGTGGTTGTCTCTGCGGGCGTGTCTTTGGGCATTCCGATCACGATAGCCTCAGGCAGCCAGACGGCGCGCCATCAGCGCCCCGCACCGGCCGACGAACTCCTGCACGAGCCGCTCGACCATGGCGGCGGACTGGCCGTACCGCATGGCAAAGCTCAGGCGACCGGCGTCGTCGCGCCAGGTGGCCCCCTCCAGCTCTCGGCAATACGGCAGGTACGGTTTCAGAAGTTGGAACTGCGGCGCCACCCGGTCGAGCAGCCGCTCCATCGATTCCACGTGGGCGCGATGGCTCGCAGCCCCATTCTTCTGGCGCACCTTGGAGACGACCGTGCCGACCAGCAGCTCGTCGAATGACCGGTCAGGCCGTGCCCGCCCGATCTCGTTGCGCAGGTGGTCGATGGCGGCGAAGGAGATCTCGTTGGGAAGCGTCGGCACCACGATGCCGTCTGCGGCGCGGATGGCGGCCTCGGAGAACAGCGTCAGGCCCGGCGGGCAGTCGATGAGGATGAAATCGAACTCATCGAGCAGCGACCGGAACAGCTCACCCATTCTGATGGCGGCGTTCTCGTAGGCGCCGTGGATATCGGACCTCGGCAGAAACTGCGCCACGATCTGCCGCTCGCGCCGCGGCATGTCCGGGCTGCCGGGCACGATATGCATGAGCCCGGCGGCCTCGCTCACGCAGAAATGCGCGGCAACCGCGCTCGTCGCCAAGTGTGCGCCGCTCTTTCTGGCCAGCTTGCTCTGCAGGAGCGAGTCCATCGTCGCGTCCTTCTCGATCAGATTGTTCAAGGTCCGCCGGCCCAGCAGGGCGATGGAGGCGCTGCATTGAAAATCGCAATCGATGACGGCGACCCGCTTTCGCATCAAACGGCAAATCCCCTCGGCGATCGCGAGCGCCACGGTCGTCTTGCCGGTTCCGCCCTTGAAGTTGATGGCCGCCATGACGGACTTCGGCAAATCGGTCTTGAACATCGTCCCATTCCCGCCCTGCGCCCCCTCGCAGCGTGCGGCGCCGGATCGCAAGGACCGCGGCTTTGCACAGGTAGACGTGACGATGGCGGGCTGGAACGGACCGACTGCTGCCTGGACTGCTGCTACAGCGACCCCGGCCACTCGCTTCTGGCCGGTACGGCAGAGCCGCGAATACGGACGGGTCAGCGCTTCTCCGATTCCCCCTAACGCCAACCACCGGACGCAAAAAGCTGTGAGACTGCGCGTTTCTCCTCTTGCGACTTTCTCGGCACCAAATCGATTGCGAATCATCTAAAGCCTATAGATCTAAAGGTATTAAGGCAACGCATGCAGGTTTGCGATCTCGACATTATGCCCGCTCTGTTGCGCGGCTGATGCCGTTGTGCGCGCCGTTGACGGAGGATATCCCTCATTCCACTCCGGCATCGCCGGCGGCGGGACGTGAGCGGAGCGTCCCGCCGCCGGATGCATGACATCGGCCGTACGGCGAGGGTTGCGCAATATCCTGTGCCGTCTAATACTGCCGTGGGCGCTTTGACGGGGCTGACGCGGTTCCTGGGATGGGATGCTTGCTGTGCAGAGCAACACCAAGTTTCAAGTCAGGCCTCTCTACATGCAAGTGCGCGACGCGCTCCTGGAGCGGATCAAGGACGGCCGGTGGAAGCCGGGCGCCAGTCTGCCGAGCGAGATCGACCTCTACCGCCAGCTCGGCGTGAGCCTCGGCACCATGCGCAAGGCGCTGGGCGTGCTGGAGAGCGAGCAGCTGATCGTCCGGGAGCCGGGGCGGGGCACTTTCGTACGCGACCATCAGGCCGCCCATGCGCGCGGCCGCTTCAACCCCATCCGTGGGCCGGACGGGGCGCCGCTACGGGGCCAGGTAAGGTCCCGGAAGGTGAAGGTCGCCGCGCCAACGCCCACGGAGCGGGAGGCGTTGCGGCTGCAATCCGGCGAGCAGGTGGTTCGCATCCATCGCATCAGGGCGCTCAACGAGCGCCCTTTTGCCTTTGAGCAGGTCGCCCTTGCGGAGCGGCGCTTTCCGGGCCTTGCCGAGGGGGCAGAGTTCCCCGACGAGCTTGAGGAACTGGCACAGGAGCGAGGGGTGCTGCTGGCACGCGCCGAGGCCAAGGTGAGGCTGACGCCGGCCTCGTCCGCGGCGGCCCAGGCCCTCTCCCTGGCCGAGTGCGCCCCAGTCCTCTCGGTTGAGCGCCTCGCCTTCGACACCGACCACGAGCCGATCGAGGCCATGACGGCCTACTACGACCTGCGCGAGGAGTACTGCCGCCTCGATCTGCGCTGAGCCGCCGACGCAGCATGTAGATTGGGTCAGGCCCGGAGGGCCGCAACCCAACATGGCACAACATTGCAGGGGTCAGACCCCTCGCGGAGGCGTTTGCGCCGGTGCCCTCAGGCTGGAGGCGAGGGGTCTGCCCCCTTCCCCCCTGCTGTCGGGTTACGCGGCTTCGCGGCTAACCCAACCTACAGACCCACGCCTCAATCCCGCACCGCACGAGCGTTGGTGCGGGAGAGCGCCCTGGAGATCGTGATCAGGTGCTGCTGGCCCTCGAAGTCGAGCTGCCGGAAGGACTCGACCAGCGCGGCAATGCGGTGCTCGACAGTCGCAACCCGGTAGACCACCGGCGCCGCCTTCACTGGCGCGGTCTGCTGGTCTGCATCCTCCCCGTGGTCGTCGTGAGCCTCATCGTGGCCGACGCCCTGGAAGAACCACACCAAGGGCACCCCGAACAGATCCGCAACCTGGGCCAGCAAGGCGGCCGGAATGGGCGCGCCCTTCTCGTAGCTCTCGTAGGTCTCCACCGAGATCGCCGCCCACTGCGCAACGTGCTCGACGCTGCAGCCGAGCTCGACACGCCGGCGCTGCAGGCGGCGCCCGACGGTGCCCCAGACCGCCGAGCCCACATCGGACCCGACGGCGGCCCCACCCCCTTGCCGTTTGGGCTTCACCACGAACTGCTTGATCATTGCAAACTCCCTCTTCACTGCCACTCGCCAAACAAACCCCCAGCACAAACAACGCATTCGGGGGTGTTTGCGTTTCCCAGGGGTCTCTTTCGGTGAAAAGGTGGCCCTGGTGTTGACGCTCGCGGACGCAACCAGACATCGCATCGCAGATGTGTCCCGCAGACAACAACGACGGGCTCAAACGGCCTCAACCCGGTGCTTCGTCAGCGGAATTCCACATTCGGAGCCAACGCGCACCGGTGACCGGCCGTGAGACCCACGCAATCTCTCAGACTTGCCGTAGGCGCCTGACCAGTCTGGCCCCGCCGCGGCGCCTACGCCCCCAGCAGCCAGCCCGCGACCGCCACCCCTGACCCCACGGTCAGAGCGAAGGAGGCCGCCATGGTCGCGGCGGCAGCGGCAAGCCGGCGCCGGGCGCCCGCCCGCACCCACGCGCACTGCACATCGTAGGCAGCGCGCCTGGCCGGATCGACCAGCGTTGCATAGGCGCGGCTGATCTCCCTGAAGCGCTCCTCGTCGCCACCCTGCAGGTCAGGATGGCAGGTCTTCGCCAGGTTCCGGAAGGCCGTCTTGACCTGGGCATGGTCGGCATCACTGGCGATGCCGAGCACTCCGTAGTAGTGAGGCATGGCTCCCTCTCCTCCGTGAACGACTGCCGCCGCGCCCGGCACACATCTCCGCCGCTCGAAGCCCAATGAATGCTCCCCTCGGGCCCCGGTTCCGAGCTGCCGGCATCTGAGAAAAGATAGTCTGTGCAGGATGTGGTGTGCCCGTCACAATTTCTTTTGTGGATGGGCATCATTCAGCTGTTCAGGGTGACGCCGGCGCCTTGAGGCAGCCGTAATCGAGACCGCCGGAGACCTGGCCTCCGCGGGGGCCTGAGCGGGCACTGCGCGCGTTCAGCAACGCATCGAGAAACCGGCGAGCGCAGAAGCTCATACTGCCATCCAGCCGGTCTCCCGCAGGTGCATCATCGGGCCCAGCCTCCGAGTAGTACGTTCCTCATATCATGCTCTGAGGGAATGGAATTCTATGTTTATTTAAGGCGTGGAGGTGATGTAGAACATCATTGCGCTATATTCCCGCTGCCTGCAGGGGAATTGGCCGATGCCGCAACAGGTTCAGGGTCTGGCTGAGAGTAGCGAAGGCGCCGCCGCCGCGCTCGATCGGCGGCTTGCCGAGATCGCCGGCCTTAAGGAACGGCTCGCCGAGATCGGACGCATCGCGCCGGGTCCCATCGGGTTCTCCACCAGCCTCGGCCTGGAGGACCAGGCCATCCTGCATGGCATCGCCGCCGCCGGCGCCAAGATCGGCGTCTTCACACTGGATACGGGGCGCCTGTTTCCCGAGACCATCGAGACCATTGCCCGGAGCGCGCAGCGCTACGGCCTCAGCATCCGCGTGGTGGCGCCCGAGGCAGTCGACGTGGAGGCCCTCGTCGCCCGCGACGGAGTGATGGGCTTCCGCCTGTCCATCGAGGCGCGCCAGGCCTGCTGCGAGGTTCGCAAGGTGCGGCCCCTGAAACGCGCGCTGACCGGGGCCGGCAGCTGGATCACAGGGTTGCGGCGTGGCCAATCGGCAGGGCGCGGCAGCGTGCCGTTCGCCGCCTGGGACGCGGACTACCGCCTCGTCAAGATCAACCCGCTGGCGGATTGGACGCTCGACCGCCTCGAGGCCTACGTCGCCGCCAACGACGTACCTGTGAACCCGCTGCACGCCAAAGGCTTTCCCTCCATCGGCTGCCAGCCGTGCACGCGCGCCGTCCGCCCCGGTGAGGATGTACGCGCCGGGCGCTGGTGGTGGGAGAACGAGGACGGCAAGGAGTGCGGCCTGCATGCTAACCCACGGCGGCCGCCAGGTCAGCCTGTGCGGGAGGCCGCGGAATGACGGCGCCGCTCGGTCATCTCGACCTGCTCGAGGCGGAGAGCATTCACATCTTCCGGGAGGCGGCATCGCAGTTCCGCGCGCCGGTGATGCTCTATTCCATCGGCAAGGACTCGACGGTGCTGCTGCACCTGGCGCGCAAGGCGTTCTATCCGGCCGGGCCGCCGTTCCCGCTCCTGCACGTGGATACGACGTGGAAGTTCCGCGACATGATCGCCTTCCGCGATCGCACCGCCCGCGAGCTGGGTCTCGACCTCATCGTGCACTCCAACCAGGATGGCATCGCGCGCGGGATCAACCCGATCGACTACTCCCCCTCGATCTACACCGAGGTCATGAAAACCCAGGCGCTGCGCCAGGCGCTGGACAAGCACCGCTTCGACGCCGCCTTCGGCGGCGCACGTCGCGACGAGGAGGCCTCGCGCGCCAAGGAGCGCGTGTTCTCGTTCCGCACGGAGGGCCACCGGTGGGACCCGCGCAAGCAGCGCCCTGAGATGTGGCGGCTGCTGAACGGCCGCCTCGGCCCCGGCGAGACCGTGCGCATCTTCCCGCTCTCCAACTGGACCGAGAAGGACGTGTGGCGCTACATCGCCCGCGAGAGGCTGGACGTCGTGCCGCTCTACTTCGCCGCCGAGCGACCCACCATCGAGCGCAACGGCAGCCTCCTGGTGCTGGACGACGACCGCTTGCCACTGCGCGAAGGCGAGCAGGCGAAGGTTGAGCGGGTGCGCTTCCGCACCCTGGGCTGCTGGCCGCTGACAGCGGCTGTCAGGTCCGATGCCGACGACCTGGAGAGCGTCATCGCCGAGACGCTGTCGGCCAGCGTGTCGGAGCGCCAGGGCCGCCTGATCGACCACGACGATGCCGGCGGCATGGAGCGCAAGAAGCAGGAGGGCTATTTCTGATGGCGGCGCTTGCTGAAGCTCTTGCCGACGGCTCAGGAGAAAGGCTTGGCGCGCCACCCCCCTCCAAGCCTCTCCTGCACAGCGAGCAGATCGTCGCGATCGCGCCTCGTCCCGCCACGCTTCCGGCCGGCAGCCTGCATGTGCTCACCTGCGGCTCGGTGGACGACGGCAAGTCCACGCTGATCGGCCGCTTGCTGTGGGACGCGGACGCGCTCACCACCGACCAGCGTGCCGCCATCGAGCGCAGCGGCAGGACAGCCGCCGGCACACCCGACTTCAGCCGGCTGGTGGACGGCCTCGCCGCCGAGCGCGAGCAGGGCATCACCATCGACATCGCCTGGCGCTATTTCGATACGGAGAAGCGCCGCCTCGTCATCATCGACAGCCCCGGCCACGAGCAGTACACGCGCAACATGGCCACCGGCGCCAGCCACGCCGATGTCGCCGTCCTGCTGGTGGACGCCCGCAGCGGCGTGAAGGTGCAAACGCGCCGCCACGCCGCCATCCTCGACCTGATGGGCGTCAGCAGCGTGGTGCTCGCGGTCAACAAGATGGACCTGGTGGGTTGGTCAGAGGCCCGCTTCCGCGCCATCGAGGCGGAGTTCCTGGCGCTGGCGCGCCGCTTCGCCTTCCGCGACGCGGTGGCGATTCCCGTCTCGGCCGTGCTCGGCGACAACATCGCGCGCCGCTCCGGGACGATGCCGTGGTACGCCGGCCCACCGCTGCTCGACCACCTGCAGCAGGTGCCGGGCCGGCAAAGCACGACCGGCGGCAGCTTCCGCTTTCCCGTGCAGATGGTGGTACGCTCCGGCCAGGACTTCCGGGGCCTTGCAGGCACCGTGACATCGGGCGCGATCGCCCGCGGGGCCGAGGTGGTGGACTCAGTGAGCGGCCGTCGCGCCCGCGTCAGCCGCATCGTCACCATGGGGCGCGATTTGGGTCGTGCCGACACCGGCCAGGCCGTCGTGCTGCAGCTCGACACCGACATCGACGTGTCGCGCGGCGCGGTGCTGGCCACCGCCGAAAGCGCCCCGCAGGCCGTACGCAGTCTCGCGGCCCGGCTGGTTTGGCTCTCCGACGAGCCGTTTGACGCCGGTCGAGGCTATCTGCTGCGTGCGGCAACCGACCTGGTACCGGTCACGGCCCTCCACATCGGCCGCCATCTCGATCTCGCCACGCTCGAGGAGCGCCCGGCCACAGGCTGCGGCGCCAACGACATCGCCGTGGCCCGCATCGAGCTCGCCCGCGCCACTGTGCTGGAGCCGTTCGCCGGGCAACGCGACACCGGCTGCCTCGTGCTGGTGGACGCAGTCACGGGCACCACGGTGGCGGGCGGGGTGGTGGCTGAGATTCGCACCGCGGCCGCCCAACGCTCCGGCAAGGGCTTCCGCCTCACCCACGCGCAGCTCAAGCAGGGCGTGGGCGCCGACCTCGGCAACGATGCGGCCTCCGAGCGGGAACTGCGCCGGCGCGCTGACGAGATCGCAATCCTGCTCAGGGGAGCCGGCGTGGCGGTCGAGCTGGACGACCGCTGGGACCGCCCCTGGAGCCATCTCGGCCGCGACACCTCGGCCGTCTGGCTCCACGCGCTGGCGGCGTTGTCGCTGGGCTGCACCGCCGCCATCGCACTCGGGTTGTTCTAAGGCGCAGTCGCCGCGCCCCGGCTGCGCCAGGCTCAGGCGCGGATGTCGCGCGAGATGCGGTTGGCGGTTGCCGCGTGCTCGGTGAAGGTGCACAGCGCCAGCATCGCGAGCTGGCGGCCCTGCCGCTCCCGCGCGTCGGGGGTACGGGGGTCGGAGTTCTCCAGGTACGCCGCCGTGAGGTCGCGCAGGTAGGCGTGGTTCTCGCACTGCGCCGTGATGTAGGCCCGGTCGAATGCGTTGCCCCTGGAGGCGCCGGCGACGGTGTCGAGCACGCTCTTGGCGTCCGACCCCATCTGCGGCACGGGCACGCCCAGATCCCGCAGGCACGAGATGATGGCCTTGGCCTCCATCAGCTCATAGCCGGCAAGCTCGCGTACGTCGGGCCTGGTGGCCTTCTCCATGGCGGCCTCACAGACCGCGCGCGACAGCTCGGCCCGGCCCATGGCTTGGGCGGCATACTGCTGGACGGTGCGCACATTGGACAGATCCGCCCTGGCCATGGCGGCACGGCTGCGTGTGTCGGTAGGCATGGTCTCTCTCCGCTGCTGGAAGGCACGCATGCCGAGCGATCGTGCAGTCCGGCAACGCGCCCGAATCGCTTCCACGAGGAAGCGCTGGCTCGACGTTATGGAGACGCCGGATGTAGCAATTCTTCCTGGCGGTAGGCTTTGTGGGATCGTGCTTAACGGTGAGTGGTGAGATGGTGAGTGGTGAGATGGTGAGTAGCCGTCGGAGCGCGCGGTGGGGCGGCAGCCAGCAGTCGCGCGTCGGCAGCCGGGGAGGTGCCAAGGCTTCCGGCTTTTCAAGACGTTTTCTATCGCTGCTTGCGCCCCTGCGACCGCCGGAGCCCGACGCCCGACTGCCGCATTTTCCTCGTCCGCAGAGGCGCCCGTCACAGGCAGCGCCCCACATCTCACCACCTCACTACTCACCATCTCACCCCTGACCCGTTGCCGCGCGCCGTCTGCGACCCTACGTTGGGCGTGGGGGATAGGCGTGTATTCTCACGGAGGCCCCCATGTTCGACGCGCGGAGCATCCTCGACATCCTCCTCGGCGGCGGTCCGAGAGGCGCCGGCCGAGGGCAGCCGGCAGACCCCAACGTCTTCCGGGACATGCTCGACCAGCTCGGCAACCAGGGTTCCCCGTCGGGGCGCAGCGCCACGCCGCAGCAGGCGCCGGGCGGGCGCTGGGCGGAGCAGCGCTCCCCCCAGCCCTCCCAGCCCCCCTCGCAGCCGGCTCCCGGAGGCGGCATGAGCCTGGAGGACCTGCTGCGCACCATCCTGACCGGCGGCACGTCACCGCAAGCTCAGGCCCCGCAGCAGGCGCCTGCGGGCGGGCAGCCGCAGACGGCGCCCCAAGGTGGACAGCCGAGACCTGCCATCAACCCGGAGGTCACCCAGGAGCTGCAGGATCTGCTGCGCCAGATTCTGCAAGGCGGGCGCGGCGGTCCGACGGCGCAGCGCATCATGGAAGAGACCGGTGGTGCCGGAGACGGCTCGAGGGCCGCCGGCGGCCTCGGTGAGGCCTTGAGGCAGGTGCTGGGCCAGGCCACGTCCGGTGCGCGCGAGGGCGCGGCCAGGATCGACGAGACGACGGGCCTTTCCGACAAGGCGCGCGAGGCCATCGGGCAGGCGACCGGACAGACCCCCGAGGAGCTGGTTGCCAAGCTCAAACAGCTGATCGGCAACAACCAGCTCGCAGCCGGCGCAGCGCTCGGCGGTCTTGGCGCCCTGATTCTCGGCACCGGCGCCGGGCGGTCGCTGGCGGGGACGGCCGTCAAGCTCGGCGGCCTCGCGTTGATCGGCGGCCTCGCCTACAAGGCCTACCAGAATTACCAGAATGGCCGGCCGGTCCTCTCAGGCAGTCAGCCACCCAAGCCGCAGGCGCTGATGGCGGCCCCGGAGGGCTCCGGATTCGAGGCAGACGCCATGAGCGACGATGCCGCCCGGCGCTGCATCCGCGCCATGATCGCCGCCGCGGCCGCCGATGGGCGCATCGATGCGGACGAGCAGCAGAGGATCGTCGGCGGCTTGCGCCAGGCCGGCATCACCGAGACCGCACAGCAGTTCCTGGCCGCGGAGATCGGCAGTCCGGCCACCGTGACCGAGCTGGCGTCAGGCATCGACTCGCCTGAGGAGGCCATTGAGGTCTACACGGCCGCCCGCGTAGCCGTCGATCCTGACACCGGCGAGGAGCACGCCTTCCTGTCGGCACTCGCCAATGCCCTCGGCATCGACCGCGAGCTGGCCGCGCAGGTGGATGCCGCCGCGCGCGGCACCGCGGGGTAGGTTGGGTCGGACCCCGGCGAAGCCGGGGGAGACCCAACACTTGTAAGCCTCCGCCCTCGCAACGCGGGGCAACCACCTGCCCTGAAGGCGTTGGGTCTTCGCTTCGCTCGACCCAACCTACGTCACGGCTGCGCCGGTCGCGGCAACCCAAAACTCGCTTGCCACGGCGGCGGGCGGGGCTCCATCGTGCGTGCGGTCAATGCAAGAGCACGATGGAGGACACGAGGGATGGGCCCGCTCGCCGGATACCGAGTCATCGAGATGGCCGGCATCGGCCCGGCGCCGTTCGCGGCCATGCTGCTCGCCGACATGGGCGCCGCGGTGATCCGTGTCGATCGGCGCGAAGCGGCCGACCTGGGCCTGCCCGCCCGCGACGTGAAGTTCGACGTGCTGCACCGTGGCCGACGCTCGATTGCCGTGGATGTGAAGGTGGACGCCGGGCGCGAGGCGGTGAAGCGCCTGGCAGCCAAGGCCGATTCCATCATCGAGGGATTCCGCCCCGGCGTGATGGAGCGCCTGGGGCTCGGGCCGGACGTCCTGCTGGCGCTCAACCCCAAGCTGGTGTTCGGCCGCATGACCGGCTTCGGCCAGGACGGGCCGCTTGCGAGTGCCGCGGGTCATGACATCAACTACATCGCGCTCGCCGGCGTGCTGCACGCCATCGGCCGCAAGGGCGAGGCGCCGGTGCCGCCGCTCAACCTGGTGGGCGACTTCGGCGGCGGCGGCATGTTCCTGGCCTTCGGCGTGGTGTGCGCCCTGCTGGAGGCGGCGAGGTCGGGCAAGGGCCAGGTGGTGGACGCCGCCATGGTGGACGGCTCGGCCACGCTGATGGCGCTGATGCTCGGCCTGTACGCCGAGGGCACCTGGAAGGACGAGCGCGGCGTCAACGTGCTCGATACCGGCGCGCCCTGGTATGAGACCTATCGGACGAAAGATGACCGATGGCTGGCCGTGGGGGCCATCGAGAAGCGATTCTACGAGGCGTTCGTCGAGCGGCTGGGTCTCAGTCTCGCCGAGCTGCCCAAGCAGCACGACCGATCCCGTTGGCCAGAGCTGCGGCGCCGATTTGCCGAGGCGATCGCCGGCAAGACGCGCGACGAATGGGAGCGCATCTTCGCAGGCAGCGACGCCTGCGCGGCGCCGGTCCTGTCGCTGGCCGAGGTGGCCAGCCATCCCCACAACGCTGCGCGTGGCACCTTTGCGATCCGCGAC
>Ga0075421_100008082_pt1 | contig 12912 bp, 2 predicted proteins | sample SoiMetdeltSBSDD5_FD_75292 | JGI IMG/M metagenome (GOLD analysis project Ga0075421, IMG submission 75292) | Bulk soil microbial communities from a Populus tree surrounding site in Tennessee, USA - Soil MetaG P. deltoides SBSDD5 | ecosystem: Environmental > Terrestrial > Soil > Tree plantation... | reverse complement strand
CCACGGGCTCCGGAACGCCACGCGGTGCAGATCCTCCACCATCACATCGCGATGGACGGCCTCGCCTCGACGATCATGTTGCGCGATCTCGAGACGGCGTATCGCGTCCGGCGGACGGGCGGAATCCCGCAGCTGCCGGCGGCCATGCAGCTGAGTGAATACGCGGCAACACTGGCCGACTATACGGCCGCGCGCGCGGATCGGGAGGAGGCCTGGCTGCGGCGCTTCGAGGGAGCGCTGCCGCTCGTGCTCCCCGTGGATCGCCAGCGTCCGGTGCTGCCCACTGGTGCAGCGGCAGAGGCCCGCGAGACGCTCCCTTCCACCCTGGCAGCGAAGCTGCGCGATTTCGGCAAGCGAGAGGGATGCACGCTGTTCATGACGTTGTTCGGCGGCCTGCTGGCGACGCTGCACCGCATCACCAGCCAGGACGACATCGTCGTCGGAATCTCGTCGGCGGGCCGGCCGTTTCCGCGCGCGGAGACGGTCGTCGCGCATTGCGTCGACGTTCTGCCGATCCGCAGCCAGACGCAACCGACCGATCGCCTGCTCGAATTCATGAGAGCCGTGCGCGGGTGGTTGCTCGATGCCTACGAGGACGAGGCGTTCTCGCTGGCACGCCTCACGGAGAAGCTGAAGGGGCCGCGCGGCTCGAGCGCGCCACCACTGGTCTCCGTGACGTTCAATCTGGAGCCTGCATCCACGGTGGCCGAGCGCCGCACGTCCAGCTTTGCCGGTCTGACACGCGCCGCCGTACGTGACGCCGACCTCTACGCTCGATTCGATCTGCACATCGACGCCATCGAGCGCGACGACGATCTCGAATTGATTTGTCGCTACAACGTCGAGATTTTCGATGCAGAGACCGTAAGACGACTCCTGGTGCAGTTGGCGCGCGTGCTCGACCAACTGGCCTCGACTCCAGAGCTCACGTTGGCTGACGTCGACGTGCTCGATGACGTGGAGCGTCAGCATCTCACGCGGGACTGGAACCGCAGCGACGTGGCGTACGCTCTGGATCCGCGTGTGCATCATCTGTTCGAGGAGCAGGTGGAGCGCATGCCGAACGCGCTGGCGGTCGTCGGCGAGGATCGGCAGCTCACGTATCGCGCGCTGAATGCCCGCGCAAACCGGCTGGCCCACCACCTCCGGCGGCATGGCGTCGGGCCTGATGTGGTCGTCGGTCTTCACTGCGGACGGAACGTCGACGCCATTGTCGGCCTTCTCGGAATCCTGAAGGCAGGTGGTGCCTACTTGCCGCTCGACCCCGGCCTTCCGGAAGCGCGTATGCGGCACATGATCGAGGCGGCTGGCGCGTTGGCCGTTGTCGCCGGAAGCCACTCGACGCCCACGCTGCCGCGCGATCGCTGTGCTGTCATCGATCTTGACGACGCCGCGCTCGAGGACGAACGCGTCGACAATCCCGCCCCGACCGCCACGGCGCACAACCTCGCGTATGTGATCTTCACGTCCGGATCGACGGGGCAGCCGAAGGGCGTCGCCGTCGAACATCGGCAGCTCGGTAATTACGTCTTCGGTGTCAGAGACCGTCTTGGTCTGCCCGCCGGCGGCAGCTATGCCTCGGTGTCGACGCTCGCAGCAGACCTTGGCAACACGGTCGTGTTCTCGTCGCTGGCGTGGGGAGGGTGCCTGCACATCATCGCGGAAGCGCGGATCCTGAATGGCGAGGCGATGGCGAGTTACTTCGAGCAGCACGGGATCGACTGCTTGAAAATCACGCCATCACACCTCGCCGCGCTTCAGCAGGCTGCCGGTGCGCGAGTGCTGCCGCGCCGGTGCCTGATCCTGGGTGGCGAATCGTCAGCCGTCCGGTGGATTGACGAGCTCGCCGAGCTGGCACCAGGTTGCGCGATCGTCAATCACTACGGCCCGACGGAAACCACGGTTGGTGTGCTGACGTTCGCAGTCGACCAAGGACGAGTGGACTCCGCGGCAACGACCATTCCTCTCGGCCGCCCGCTGCCGAATACGCGTGTCTATGTCGTCGATCGACAGCTACGTCCGGTCCCGATTGGTGTGCCGGGCGAAGTGTATGTCGGCGGAGCGCAGGTCACGCGCGGATATCTGGGGCAGCCCGGGCTGACGGCCGAGCGCTTCGTGCCCGACCCGTTCGCCGCGGTTCCCGGCTCGCGGCTGTACAAGACGGGCGATCGTGCGCGGTGGCGGGCCGATGGCGTCGTGGAGTTCCTCGGCCGCGTCGATCGCCAGGTCAAGATCAATGGCATCCGCATCGAGCTCGAGGAGCTGGAACAGACGATGCGCCAGCACCCTGACGTGCGCGAATGCGCAGTCGTCGTGCGAGATGACGGATCTGCCGGGCCTCGATTGGTCGCCTATTTCGTCGGCGACGTGTCTCCCGAGACGTTGCGGGCCCACACCCGCTGCAGTGTGCCCGACGCCGTGACGCCATCCGCCTTCATCGCGCTGGAGGCCTTGCCCCTCACCGCCAACGGCAAGATCGATCATCGTGCGCTGCCGGCGCCGGGAAGTCAGGCCGACGGAGAGCGATTCGTCGCACCCCGCACACCGATCGAGCAGGCGCTGGTGGAGCTGTGGATCGAACTGCTGGGCGTGCCGCGAATCAGCGTCGATGACGACTTCTTCGCCTGCGGTGGTCATTCCCTGCTCGCCATGCGGGCCGTCACGCGCCTCCGTCAGCAGTTGCAGATCGAGCTGCCGGTGCGCACGTTCTTCGAGAACCCGACGGCTGCGAAGCTGGCGCAGGCGATCGAGCAGCTGCGGTCCGCCGGGACGTCCGCGTTGCCGCCGGTCGTGCCCGTCGACCGTTCGCTTCCGCGGCCGCTGTCGTTCGCGCAGGAGCGCTTGTGGTTCCTCGATCGGCTGAAGCCGGGCACGGCGGTCTACAACCTGCCAACCGTCCGGCGACTGACCGGCGCGCTCGACGTGCCGGCACTCGAGCGCGCGTTCGCGGAGATCGTGCGGCGTCACGCCGTGCTGCGCACGCGCTTGACGGAAGTCGACGGCACGCCGCTGCAGGTGATCGAACCGTTCGAGGCCTTCAGCCTGCTCGTCGAGGATCTCTCGACGCTGGACGAGGCGACACGCGCAGCGGCGGTCCGGCAGCGCGTCCAGGACGAGGTGAGGCGGCCGTTCGCGCTGGCCACGGGGCCGCTCTTCCGCGCGTCGCTGTTCCGGCTGTCGCCGGAGGACCACGTCCTCCTGCTCTGCATGCACCACATCGTCAGCGACGGCTGGAGCCTCGAAGTGCTGTTCCGGGAGCTGGCGGTTCTCTACGGCTGCTATCGCGAGGGGCGCGAATCGACACTTCCCGAGCTCCCCGTCCAGTATGTCGACTACGCGGTGTGGCAGCGCACTTGCCTCGAAGGCGACGTCCTGGCCAGGCAGCTCGCGCATTGGCGCGCGCGGCTCGCCGGCGCGCCAGCGGTGATCGATCTGCCAACCGACCATCCACGGCCGCCGACGCAGACCGATGAAGGCGCGCGAGAGGTCGTGCACGTGCCCCTGTCGTTGGAGGTTTGTCTCCAGGAGGTCGCGCGACGCGAAGGCGTCACGTTCTACGTGCTACTGCTCGCGGCGTTCCAGGCGCTCCTCGCGCGCTACAGCGGCAGCGACGACGTGGTGGTGGGCAGCCCGATCGCTGGACGAACTCGCAAGGAGATCGAGGATCTCGTCGGGTTCTTCGTCAACACGCTCGCGTTGCGCACCGACCTCTCCGGCGATCCCACCATGACCGATCTGCTCCGCCGCGTCGGCGAGACGACGGTCGACGCCTACGAGCATCAGGAGACTCCGTTCGAGCAGCTCGTCGCGAGCCTGCAGCCGCAGCGCAGCCTGACGCACTCGCCGGTCTTCCAGGTGATGTTCTCGCTGCATCCGGCGGAGGCCGCGGATCTCCAACTCGCCGGCCTCGGCGTGCAACGCTTCGGCGTCCTGCAGGTCGAGACGACGAAGTTCGACTTGATTCTCGAAGCGTTCGTCGATCTGAATCGGTCGGCGGCACAGAAGCCCACGCCGCAGGGCGGATTTCGGCTGGCGCTGACCTATCGCACGGAGCTCTTCGAGCCGGGCACCATTCAGCGGATGCTTCGGCACCTCACACGCGTGCTCGAGCAGATGGTCGACCATCCAGGCAGACGCCTGTCCGAGTTGGACCTTCTTGACGACGAGGAATGCGAACGGTCGCTCATCGATTGGAGTGCGACGAAGGCCGAGTACCCGGAAGGATCGTGTTTGCACGAGCTGATCGAGGCACAGGTCGCTCGCACACCGAAGGCCACGGCCGTCGTCAGCGAACGCGAGCGCGTCACCTACGTCGAGCTGAACGAGCGGGCGAACCGGCTCGCGCACTATCTGCGCGAGATTGGCGCGGCGCCCGACGTGCCGATCGCTATCTGCATGGAGCGCAGCGTCGACATGGTCGTCGCACTGCTCGCGATCCTGAAGGCGGGCGGCGTCTACGTGCCGCTCGATCCCACCTACCCGCAGGCGCGTCTGCGCGCGATCCTCGACGACAGCGCTCCGATGGCGGTGCTCACGCACGGGCCGGCGCGGCCACTCGTGGCCAACGCCGGTGTCCCGCTCATCGATCTGGACGTCGACGCGCCGCTCTGGATCGCACGGCCGTCAACCGATCCTGCGCGCGGCGCGCTGACGCCCGATCACCTGTGTTACGTGATCTACACGTCGGGCTCGACGGGCCGGCCGAAGGGCGTCATGAACCAGCACCGGTGCGTCGTGAACCGGTTGACCTGGGGGCAGCGCGCCTGGCAGCTTGGCGAGCACGAGGCGATCCTCGGCCACACGTCGATTGGCTTCGATGGGTCGCTGCGCGAGCTGTTCTGGCCGCTGGCCGTCGGCGCGCGTGTGGTGCTGGCGCGGCCCGATGGCCAGCGCGATCCCGACTACCTGCTGGACCTGATTCAACGCGAGCAGGTCGGCACCGTCAGCCTCGTGCCGTCGCTGTTGCAACTCCTGCTGGAGCATCCGCAGGCGGCGCGAGGCGCGGGGCTCCGCCAGGTCATGTGCGGCGGCGACGTGCTACCCGGCACGCTGCTGCATCGGTTCGCGGAGCAGTGGCCGGACACACGGTTCCATCAGATGTACGGGCCATCGGAGGCGGCGACGGCGATTACGGCCGTGGACTGCATGCCGCTGCGGCGAACGGTCGTCCCACTCGGGCGCCCGATTTCCAATGTCTGCGTGTTCATTCTGGATAGCAGGGGCCAGCAGGTGCCGGCAGGCGTCGTCGGCGAGATTGCGATCGGCGGCGTGGCCGTCGCTCGCGGCTATCTCAATCACCCGCGCCTCACGGCCGATCGGTTCGTGCCCGACCCGTTCAGCCGGATGCCGGGAGCCCGGATGTATCGCACCGGGGATCTGGCGCGATGGCTGCCAGATGGCAGCGTCGAATTCGTCGGACGCAACGACTTCCAGGTGAAGGTGCGGGGCTTCCGCATCGAGCTCGGCGAGATCGAAGCGGCGCTGCGCCAGCACGCTGGTGTCTCCGCGTGCGTGGTCGTCGCGCGCGAGGATGTCGCCGGCGACAAGCGCGTGATCGCGTACGTCGTCGGGGCCGAAGGCGTGGAGCCGGCAGCACTCCGCGCCGCGCTTTCGGCGCATCTCCCTGAGTACATGATTCCCTCAGCCTACGTGCGGCTCGGCGCGTTGCCCCTGACGCCCGCCGGCAAGCTGGATCGTGCGTCGTTGCCCGCGCCCGGCGGCGATGCTTTCGCCACGCAGGTGTACGAAGAGCCGCGCGACGCGATCGAAGTGGCAGTGGCCGAGATCTGGTCCGAGGTCCTCGGCGCCGAGCGAGTCGGGCGCTGGGATCACTTCTTCGAACTCGGCGGCCATTCGCTTCGCGCCGTGCAGGTGATCTCGCGCGTGCGGCAAGTGCTCGGCGTCGACGTCCCGCTCAAGGACCTGTTTCTCCAGCCGGTGCTGGCGGCGTTCGCCAAACAGTTGCAGCAGGGAACTCGCACGAAGCTGCCGGCGATCGAGAGCGTGGCTCGAACCGGGCGCCTGCCGCTCTCGTTCGCGCAGCAGCGGCTGTGGTTCGTCGAGCAGATGGGCGGCGCCGGCTCCGCGTACCACGTCTCGCGAAGGCTGCGTCTCACGGGCGAGCTCGATCGCGAGGCTCTGGCCCGCGCGCTGACGCGAATCGTCGAGCGGCATGAGGTGCTGCGCACCAGATACGTGCCGGTGGACGGAGACCCCGAGCAGCGGATTGCCGCGATCGAAGACAGCACGTTCGCGCTGTACGAACACGACCTTCGTCAGCACCCGGCCGCCGAAGCAGAGCTGACGCGGCTCGTGGGTGCCGAAGCGAGCGTCCCGTTCGATCTGGCCCGAGGCCCGCTCATTCGTGGACGTCTGGTCCGTCTTGCGGACGACGACCATCTCCTCATCCTCACCATGCACCACATCGTCTCGGACGGTTGGAGCATGAGCGTGCTGGTCGACGAGCTCGGGACGCTCTACGCTGCCTTCCGCGGCGGCGACCCCGACCCGCTGCCGGCGCTCGCGATCCAATACGCGGATTACGCGGCATGGCAGCGGCGATGGCTAGACGGAGAGGCGCTCGCGCCGCATCGCGAATACTGGCAGTCGGCGTTGGCCGGTGCGCCGGAGCTGCTGCCTCTGCCAACGGATCGCCTGCGCCCGGCGCATCAGGATTTCGCCGGCGCCGCAATCAGGGTGACCGTCGACGAAGAGCTGACGGCAGGCCTGAAGCGCTTGAGCCGCAAGCACGGTACGACGCTGTTCATGACGCTGTTGGCTGCATGGGCGGCTGTCCTCGGCCGCCTGTCAGGCCGGTCCGACGTCGTCATCGGCACGCCGATGGCGAACCGCGGACGCCGGGAGATCGAGGGGTTGATTGGCTTCCTCGTGAACACGCTGCCGCTGCGTGTCGATCTCTCGGGCTCGCCGACCATTCCGGAGCTGCTGCGACTCGTCAAGACCCAGGTCCTGGACGTCCAGCAGTACCAGGACATGCCGTTCGAGCAGATCGTCGAATTGATGCGGCCCGCACGCAGCCTGGCGTACAGCCCGCTGTTCCAGGTGGCGTTCTCGTGGCAGAACGTGCCGCAGCGCCGCCTTGAACTGACCGGGCTGACGTGGGCGACGATGGAGACGCCGCAGGCCACGGCGAAGTACGACTTGTCGCTGACACTGCACGAGCGGAGCGGCCGCATCGAAGGTGATCTCGCGTACGCGACAGCGCTCTTCAACGACGACACGATCGCGCGTCATCTCCGCTACCTGCACCGGATCCTCGAGGGAATGGTCGCCGACGATGGCCGGCGCGTCGAGGATCTCACGCTGCTCGACGCCGCGGAGCACAGGGAACTCGTGGAGGTGTGGAACCGGACGGCGCGACCGTATCCGCGCGGTCAATGCATCCACCAGCTGTTCGAGGCGCACGCCGCGCGGGCGCCGCAGGCGCCGGCACTCGCCTGGGGCGAGGAGTCATTGACTTACTCCGAGCTCGATGTGCGCGCGAACAAGCTGGCGCGGTACCTGCGCGGGCGCGGCGTCGGATCGGAATCGCGCGTCGGCCTGTGCCTGGAACGCGGTGTGGACCTGATCGTCGCCATGCTCGGCGTGCTCAAGGCGGGCGGCTGCTACGTGCCGCTGGATCCGGGATATCCCGCCGAGCGGCTCGCCTTCATGCTGATCGACACCGGCGTCACTGCGCTGGTGACAGAAGCGCGCGTGGGCGACGCGCTGCCAGTGCCCGACGGTGTGCAGGTGTTGGCCCTCGACCGGGACGCGGTCGCGATCGACGCCGAGCTCGCGAGCGCGCCACCCGACAGCGCCACCGCGGAGAACCTCGCCTACATCGTCTACACGAGCGGGAGCACGGGCCGGCCCAAGGGCGTGATGGTCGAGCACCGGCATGTCGTGCAGTTGGTGTGCGAGACCGACTACGTCCGCCTGCAGCCGGGCGACCGGATCGCGCAGGCGTCGAATGCGAGCTTCGACGCGCTCACGTTCGAGGCATGGGGCGCCCTGCTGAACGGCGCGACGCTGGTGGGCATTTCGGAGGACGCGCTCCTGTCACCCACGGCCCTGCGTCAGTGGCTGCGGGCCGAGCGCATTTCGACGCTCTATCAGACGACCGCGTTGCTCAACCAACTGTCGCGCGAGCCCGACATCTTCCGCGGTCTCCGCGACGTGCTGTTCGGCGGCCAGGCCGTCGACGCCGAGAGCGTGCGGCGTGTGCTCGGCGCCGGCAAGCCGCAGCGATTGCTCCACATGTATGGCCCGACCGAAACGACCGCGTGGTGCTCATGGGAGCAGGTCGAGGAGGTCGCGGCGGACGCGCGCACGGTGTCGGTCGGCCGGCCAACGGGGAATGCACGGATCTACCTGCTGGATTCCGCGCTCCACCCGGTGCCAATCGGAGTGCCGGGCGAAGCATTCGTAGGTGGTGACGGCGTCGTGCGTGGCTACTGGGGGCGCCCGGCGTTGACGGCCGAGCGCTTCATCCCCGATCCATTCGCCGATGAGCCGGGCCGGCGATTGTATCGAACGGGCGACATGCTGCGGCGGCTTCCCGACGGGCGACTCGAGTTCGTGCGGCGGCTCGACGCGCAGCTCAAGATGCGCGGATTCCGTATCGAGCCAGGCGAGATCGAGGCCGCGTTGGCGACTCACCCTGCCGTGCTCGAAGCGCGCGTCGTCCCGCGTGAAGACGCGGCCGGCGAGCCGCGGCTCGTGGCTTACGTCGTCGGCGAGATCGAGGGCGACACGCTTCGTGCGTATGTGCGTGAGCGCCTGCCCGAGTACATGGTGCCCGCGGCGTTCGTCGCGCTCGATCGGCTGCCGCTCACGCCGTCAGGCAAGCTGGACACCAACGCACTGCCGCCGCCGGACTATGCCGCGGTACCGGGCCAGTACGTCATGCCGCAGACCGTGGTCGAGGAGCGGCTGGCGGAGATCTGGGCCGACGCGCTTCACGTGGACCGCGTCGGCGTAACGGACAACTTCTTCGAGCTCGGCGGCCACTCGCTCATGATCATGCGGCTGACCGCCCAGCTCCGGGCAGCATTCGGAGTGGATCTCTCATTCCGTACCGTCTTCGCCGTGCCGACCGTGCGGCTCATGGCCGTCGAGATCGAGCGCCGGATCCACGAAGAAATCCTCGCCATGCCGGAAGCCGAAGCCGAGCGTCTCGCGCTCGACGCCCAGGTCGGCTGACCGTCCACCGGCGCGGGCACACGCGCCTTCACCACGATGGAGTAGCTCCAATGATCGACAGCATGCATGCGTCGGCAGGCCGCGGCGCCGCGGTCGCGACCGCGACGATGGTGGACGACCAGCCTACCGTAGACGGCGCGCCGTCTACGGTGACGAAACGTCTCACCTGCGGCTGCGGCGCCGTCTATCCGTTCCAGCAGATGCTCACGGCCTGTCCGGCGTGCAGCGGCAAGCTGCGCTACACGATGTCCGGGCAGTTCTCCCTGCCGATCCGCGATCCGGCGGCGCCGCGAAGCATATGGCGCTACTTCGACCTGCTGCCTCTCGAGCATCGCGACGACGTCGTGTCGCTGGACGAGGGCTTCAGCGAGATCGTCGAGCTTCCCGAGCTCAGCTCGGTGCTGCGCGGCGCACGACTGTTCCTCAAGATGGACCTTGCGCAGAACCCGACGGGAACCTTCAAGGATCGCGAGGCCTCGCTGATCATCAGTCGCTGCAAGGCGCTGGGTCTCGACCGTCTGGTCTTCTATTCGACCAGCAACACCGGCCGCGCCTACATGCATTACGCCGCGGCGAGCGGGTTGACGACCTACCTGTTCCTGCCGGCGGAATGCGACTACAAGCAGACGGCGACGATCGCCAAGGGACCGAACAACCATCTGATCGCCGTCGACGGCGAGTACCCGCGGATCGCGCCGTACGCGAAGGCGTTCGCCGCCGCGAACGGGCTGACGCTGGTTGCGCCGCTCCACGATCGCACCGAGGCGTACGCGACGCTGGCCTACGAGCAGGCCGAGCAGATGCCCCACTGCGACTTCTTCGCGCAGACGATCGCGAGCGGCATGGGGCCGATCGGGTTCGTTCGTGGCCACGAACACCTCGAGCGGCTCGGCGCGCGTCCGCCGTACGGCGCACCGCGCATCGTGTGCGTCCAGTCGAGCGAGACGAACGCAATGAGTCTCGCCTTTCAGGCCGGCAAGCCCGTGCTGACGGAGGCCGATATGCCCGCCGCCTTCCCGACACAGCTCTACGAGCCGACGTTGAACTCCACGAATCCCATCAACAACTATCCGGAGCTCGTCGAGAGTCTGCAGTCCTCGAATGGGCTCATGACCGACGTGCCGCCGGCCTTCGTGGACGTGGAAGGCGACCTGTTGATTCGCGCGCTGGAGCGCCGCGGCATCGCGCCGGCCTTCGACCTGGAGAAGTCGCTGCTCATCGGCTATTCCGGGCTGGTGCGCCTCGCTGACGAGGGGCGATTCCAACGCGGCGATCGCATTCTGCTGCTCGCGACGGGACGCGGTCCGCAAAAGACGCGCGAGCTGGTGACGCCGGATCTCGTGATTCGGCCCTCCGTCGACGATCCGAAGGATGTCTTCGCGCGACTGGCGGGACGCGCATGATGGCCGCGCCAGCCGGCGACCGCCTGCGGCACACCGTGGTCCGGGAGCAATACATGAACGCAAAACCGCTGATCGTCGCTTCGCACAAACTCTTTCTCGGGCTCCCCGAAGCCGTGGAGTTCGCCCGGCGTCTGCTCATGGTGATCGAAGATCACCCCGCGCTCGATGTCGTCATCAGTCCGTCGCTTCTCAACCTGGCGCATGTCGCCGAGATGGTGATGGACTCTCCCGTGGCGATCGCCGCGCAGAACGTGCATCAGGAAGGGAAGGGTGCCTTCACCGGTCAGGTGTCGGTGCAGGAGCTCCTCGCCTTGCACGTGAAGTACGTCGTCATCGGACACAGCGAGGTCATCGCGCATCAGCACGATGGGCCAGCGGCGCTGTCGAACAAGATTGTCTGGTGCGTGCGGCATGGCCTGCGCCCGATCGTCTGCGTCACCGGCGATTCGGACGAGGAGAAGGACGGTGCCGGAGAGACGATCGCCTCAGTTCTCCGGCAGTTGATGACCGGCCTGTTGCGCGAGCCGTCGCTCCGCGCTGAGCCGCTGATCGTCTACGAGCCGCCGTCATCCAGCGCGTGCGACAGCGCGGAAGGACGCCAACGCGTGCGGCGGACGCTGCGCGCGATCCGCGAGGAAGCCCGCACGCTGCTCGGGTCGAGGGCGACGATGACGCCACGCGTGCTGTACGGCGGCGGAGTCACGCCGGCGAACGCCAGGACCCTGGCGAGCGAGCTCGATGCCGACGGCTTTCTCGTCGGGCGCGCGAGCGTCGAGCTGTCGTCGTTCCTCGACATTCTCGATGCCATCGAAGACACGACGTGCCTGGCGCATGCGGTCACCGCTGCGGCTCCGGCGAGGTCGTTCGCGTGAGCTCGGCACCGACGTTGCCGACGGGCAGCCCGGCGCTCTCTCCGGCCAAGCAGGCGCTGCTCGCCGCCCGGCTCAAGGGACAGCACCGAGTCTCGGATCTGGTCCGTCGCGGATCGACCGGTGTGGCGCCGGCGTCGTTCGCGCAGGAACGACTCTGGTTCCTCGAGCGCGTGGGGCAGGGTGGCGTCGCCTATCACGCCGCCGAGCCGCTGCGCCTGTCGGGGGCGCTGAATGTCGACGCCCTCGAGCGGGCGCTCGGTGACATCGTGCAACGTCACGAAGCGTTGCGGACGACGTTCCGCGAGGTGGACGGCGCGCTGAAGCAGGTAATCGCGGCGTACGAGCGATTCACGTTGCCGGTGTCGGACGTGTCCGGAGTGGAGGCGGCGGAACGCGAGGCGGAGGCGCGGCGCCGCATCAGCGAGCAGATCGCGCGTCCGTTCGATTTGAGCGCCGGACCGCTCGTTCGCGCACTGCTGTTGCGCCTCGGTCCCCAGGACCACATCCTCTCGCTGTGCGTGCACCACATCGTCGTCGACGGCTGGAGCTGGCGAGTGCTGTTCCGCGACATGTGGACGCTCTACGGCGCATATCGTGACGGGCGGACGCACACGCTTCCGGACCTGCCGGTGCAGTATGTCGATTACGCCGAATGGCAGCGCAAGCAGGCGCACGGTGAAGAGCAGCGTGAAGAGCGCCAGCGGCTCCTGGACTACTGGAGAGAGCAGCTCGCCGGGGCGCCTACGCTGCTCGCGTTGCCGGTGGATCATCCGCGACCGGACGTGCAGCGCAATCGCGGGGCCGTCGAGCGGATTGCGATTCCATCGGCGCTGATGGAGCGACTGCAGGCCGTCGGGCGCGCCGAGGGCGCCACGCTCTACGTCGTGGCGCTTGCCGCCTTTCAAATTCTCCTCTCCCGCTATACCGGCGGCGAAGACGTAGTCGTGGGGACGACCGTGGCCGGGCGGACGCGCGCGGAAGTGCAGGACCTGATCGGCCTGTTCATGAACACCCTGGTGCTGCGCACGCGAGTGTCGGGCGATTCGAGCATTCGAGACGTGTTGCGGCGATCCCGCGAGGTGACGCTGAGCGCCTACGAGCACCAGGGTCTTCCCTTCGAACAGCTCGTCGCCGAGCTGCGGCCAAAGCGGACGTTGAGTCACGCGCCGCTGTTCCAGGTGCTGTTCGAGCTGGATGACCGCGATCGTGCGGTCGACGCCGTAGCGGGGTTGACGATCGCGCCGATGACCGTGACCAACGAGACGGCGAAGGTCGATCTCGCACTGCGTCTGAGGGTGAGTGCCAACGGGCTCTCCGGCGGGCTGCGCTACAACACCGATCTCTTCGAGCCCGCGACGATCCGCCGGATGGCGACGCACTTCGAGCGCGTGCTGGAGCAGGTGGCTTCCTGCCCGGACCGGACAGTCTCCGCG
>Ga0075421_100008081_pt1 | contig 12912 bp, 14 predicted proteins | sample SoiMetdeltSBSDD5_FD_75292 | JGI IMG/M metagenome (GOLD analysis project Ga0075421, IMG submission 75292) | Bulk soil microbial communities from a Populus tree surrounding site in Tennessee, USA - Soil MetaG P. deltoides SBSDD5 | ecosystem: Environmental > Terrestrial > Soil > Tree plantation... | reverse complement strand
GAATCAACTCAATCTGCTGGAACTGTTCGTCAAGGACGGCGCGCTCAAGCTCGACTGGAGCGACGAAGTCCTCGCCAAGACCGTGCTGACGCACGGCGGCGAGATCAAGAACGAAGCTGCCAAAAAGGCCGTCGAAGGTTAATCGTCCCAAGGTTATTTATGGACCTCGCTACCACTCTGACGGGCTTCGTGGCCCTGTATATCTTCATGCTCGCCGCCTTCACCGGCTACGAGATCATCGGCCGCGTGCCGGCGATCCTGCACACGCCGTTGATGTCCGGCTCGAACTTCGTGCACGGCATCGTCGTGGTCGGCGCGATGTACGCGCTGTTGAACGCGTCGTCGCTCACCGAGCAGATCATCGGCACTGCCGGCGTGTTCCTCGGGGCGATGAACGCCGCCGGCGGTTACGTCGTCACCGAGCGCATGCTCGAGATGTTCAAGCCCAGCGCCAAGAAGAAGGCCTGAAACGCCCATGAACCTGCATCCTCAGCTGATCATCGATACCAGCTATTTCGCCGCTGCATTCCTCTTCATCTACGGTCTGAAGCGGATGTCCTCGCCGGTCACGGCGCGCTCGGGCATCGTCGTCGCCGGCGTCGGCATGCTGGTCGCGACGCTCGCCAGCTTCCTGTACTTCTTCGGCGTCGATGACGCCGCGCGGCCGCACCTGACGACGAATCTCGCGCTCGCTGCGATCGCGCTCGGCGTCGGCACCGGCTTGTCCTGGTGGCAGGGCAAGCGCGTGCCGGTCACATCGATGCCGCAGATGGTCGCGCTCTACAACGGCATGGGCGGCGGCGCAGCCGCTGCAATCGCGGCGGTCGAACTGTTGCGCGCCGCGGACCACGGGCTGGTGCCGCTGCTCGTGACGGTCGTCGGCGCGCTGATCGGCTCGATCTCGCTCTCGGGTTCGTTGATCGCCTGGGCGAAGCTCGACGGCAAGATCGACAAGACCTGGCGCTTGCGCGGACAGCAGGCGCTGAACGGTGCCTTCTTCCTGGCGACGCTCGCTATCGGTTTTTACATCGTGTTCTTCGCGCAGGGCCACGCCGATCCGCGTGTCATCGCGGCGTTCTTCGTCGGTGCGCTGATTTTCGGCGTGTTGATGACGATGCCGATCGGCGGCGCCGACATGCCGGTCGTCATCTCGCTGTACAACGCGTTCACCGGTCTCGCGGTCGGCTTCGAAGGCTACGTGCTGCAGAACCCTGCGCTGATGATCGCGGGCATGGTCGTCGGCTCGGCCGGTACGTTGCTGACGCTGCTGATGGCGCGTGCGATGAATCGCAGCGTCGCCAATGTCATCTTCAGCAATTTCGGCGTGACCGGCGACGAGCAGCAGGGCGAGATCAAGGGCAGCATGAAGCCGGCCGACGCCGCCGACGCGGCGGTGAACATGCGCTACGCGTCGAAGGTGATCATCGCGCCGGGCTACGGCCTGGCAGTCGCCCAGGCGCAGCACAAGCTGTACGAGTTCGTGAAGCTGCTGGTGGAGGCCGGCGTCGACGTGAAGTTCGCGATCCATCCGGTCGCGGGCCGCATGCCCGGCCACATGAACGTGCTGTTGGCGGAAGCCGGCGTCCCCTACGACATGATTTACGACCTCGAGGACATCAACGACGAATTCAAGGAAGCCGACGTCGCGATCGTCATCGGCGCGAACGACACCGTGAACCCGGCCGCGCGCACCAACAAGTCGAGTCCGATCTACGGCATGCCCATCCTGAACGTCGACCAGGCCAAACAGGCGTACGTGATCAAGCGCGGCCAGGGCAAGGGCTACTCGGGCGTGGAGAACGAGCTGTTCTTCGCCGACAACTGCAACATGGTGTACGGCGATGCGCAGAAGGTGATGGTCGAGATGATCCAGGCCGTCAAGTCGCTGGAAGGCGGCCACTGAGCGCGCTGCGCTCGACATCCTTGCGGACGTGCGACGCGCCGAGTGCGAACGCGCACGCCGCTGCGATGCTCGTGAACGCCGCGATCCACAAAGCCGTGCGCAACGAGGCTGCGCCGAGATTGGGAGCCAGCCAGTCGCTGACCGCGCCGATGGTCAACGGCCCGAGGCCGGTTCCGATCAGGTTGTAGGTCAAGGTCACCAGCGACGCGGCAACAGCCCGCATGCGAAGTTTCGCGATGCTCTGGGTCGCGCTCATGACCGGCGCAAGCATTGCAGCCGTGCAGAAGACGATGCCGAAGAACATCGGCAGGGCTGCGGGCGATGCCCCGAGCAGCAGAAATCCGGCGACGAAGGGTCCGCCCAGCAGGCTCGTAATCGCGGGCAGGCGCATCAGCCACGCGACGTCGCGCAGCGCGAGCCGTTGTGCCAGCACGCCCGCGCCCAGTCCGCCGACGATGCCGCCGAGACCCGTTGCGAGGCCGAGCGAGAGCCCGACTCGCGATGACGAGAGTGCATGGACGCGTTCGAGATACGCGGGACTCCATACGACCATGGCCGTGACAGTAAAGATGGAGAGCGAAGCGCCGAGCGCCAGGTAGCGGAATGATGGGAGTACCAGCAGATAGCGTACGGTGGCGGCCAACCCATATTGCGCGTTGTCCGTCGGTCCGTCGTCACCACCTCCGCGCGGCGGTTCCCGGACGGAGACCCACCACAGCAGCGAAAGCAGCAGTCCTGGCACACCCATGAATGCCAGGGTCGCGCGCCAGCCGAACTGTTCGTTCAGTGCGCCGCCGACGATGAACGCGAGCATCACGCCGACCGGCGGCGCAATCGCCAGCAGCGACATTGCCGCCGTGCGTCGCGTCCTGCCGAAGAAGTCCGCGATCATCGATTGCCCGGCGGGGCCCGAGGCGGACTCCGCGACGCCCACACCGAGGCGCAGCGCGGCCAACTGGGCAAACGAAGTGCAGAACGCCGAGGCCGATGTCAGCGCGCTCCAGAATGCGAGTGCGACAGCGATGATGTGGCGTCGCGAGCCCGTGTCTGCGAGTCGCGCGATCGGCAGGCTGGTTATCGTGTAGAACGCGACGAATGCAAATCCGGTCAACAGCCCCATTGCTGTGTCGGTGAGCTGCAGGTCGCGTTTGATCGGCTCCAGCAGGATCGCGAGGATCTGCCGGTCCATGAGGTTGAATGCCATGACCAGGAAGAGCAGCGTCGCCACATACCAGCCGTAGGCGCTGGACGCCCTTGCCGCCGTGGTGAGGCTCGAACTGGAAGCGCTCGCGGTAGTCATCGCCATCCGTACGCTCGGCGGTCGCGCCGGTCTCTCCGGCCTGGCAGCTACTTTCGCGCGCGCCGAGCGCTTGCGACCACGTCCGTTCGCGCCGGACGGACGCTGACTTTGGGCAGGAGCTGCTTTCCGGCGCGCGCGGCCGCCGCGCTACTCTGTGACGGATTTCACACGCCGTGTCGCGGCGTCACAAGGCCGCAACTGTTGTCCCCGTTGTATGGGCACGACGGCCCGACATTGAATATTCGCTGGAGGGTCGCGTATCTTACGGATCGTCGTGCAAGCGCCGTACACCCTCAATCAAGAGATCCTGAGGACGGACGTCTCGGGAATGCCCCTGGAGTGGATCGACTACCGGGACGCGGTACGGCTTTATCACACGGAACAGGTTGCCTACACCTGCGGCATCCGCCTGTACCGGCTGTTCGGGGGCACGAATGCCCGCTCGGGTCTGCAGACCGTCGTCGAGGTGAATTCGATCATCGCGACCACCGGTCACACGCACAACCCCGGAAACCTGCGCAACGACTACACGCCGCCGCTGAACAACCAGACGCTGTTCAAGCGCGATGCGCATCTGTGCCTGTATTGCGGTCAGCGTTTCCCGAGCAGCCAGCTGTCGCGCGACCACATTCGCCCGCTCAGCCAGGGCGGTCGCGACACGTGGATGAACGTCGTCACGGCCTGCCGCCGCTGCAACAACCTGAAGGCGTCCAAGACGCCGGAGCAAGCCGGGCTGCAGCTGCTCGCAGTGCCATTCAAGCCGACTTACGCCGAGTACATCTATCTCAAGGGCCGGCGCGTGCTCGCCGACCAGATGGAATACCTGCTGGCGCATTTCCCGCGGACCAGTCCGCTGCATGCGAGGCTCAAAGCGCACGCGGTGCAATGACGCGGTAGACTCGCGTCCGTGCTCTACCTGATCGACGCCTCGGTTTTCGTCTGGCGCGCCTACCACTCGGTTCCGATCGCCCTCGTCGATCCCGACGGCAATCCTGTCAACGCGCTGCATGGCTTTGCCCGTTTCCTCGGCGACCTGATCGAACGCGTGCGCCCGGCGCACATCGCCGTGGCTTTCGATGCGAGGCTCGCGGACTCGTTTCGCAGCCGGCTGTTCCCCGCGTACAAGGCGAACCGCGAGCCGGCGCCCGCCGACCTCAAGCGGCAGTTCGCCCTGTGCCGCTACATCTGTGAAGCCCTCGGCGTCACCAGCTTCGCCAGCTGCGATTACGAGGCTGACGACGTGGTCGGCACCCTGGCGACGCGCATGCGCGCCGCTGGCCAGAACGTCACGCTCGTGACGCGCGACAAGGATCTCGCGCAGCTGATCCGCCCGGGCGACGAGTACTGGGACTACATCGGCGAACTACGCTTCCGCTACGACCAGATCGCGGAGCGCTTCGGCGTGCAGCCCGAGCGCATGGCGTGCTTCCTCGCACTGACTGGCGACGCCGTCGACAACATTCCCGGCGTGCCCGGCGTCGGCCGCAAGACGGCGTCGATGCTGTTCCGTCATTTCGAATCGCTCGCGCATCTGTACGACGACCTGGATCGCGTGCTGAAGCTGAAGCAATTGCGCAATCCCGGCTTTGTCTGCGGCCAGCTGCGCGATTACCGCGAGTCTGCGTTCCTCGCGCGGCAGCTGACCGAGATCGCGTGCGACGTGCCGATCGACGCGGATCTCGAGCGGCTGGCGCGCCGGCAGCCGGACCTCGACGCGCTCAACGATTTCTACGACACGGTCGGATTCGGACGCCTGCTGCGCAACCAGGCCGAGCGCATTTACGAGGCAAGTTCGGCAAATTGCCCGGCATGAGCTGATCGCGCCGGCCGCAGGCGCGTTAGGCTGCTGCGCATCTTCGAACCTCGCAGGGATGGGAGGTGCAATGGGACCGTGCTGCGCGCTCGCCTTGGTGCTCGTCTACCGTTGTACGGTGGGGGGCGTCACGACTTACTCGGACCGGCCGTGCGCGCCTGACGCCACTCCGTATCAACCCGACACAAGTCGGGTCAGTACCTACGATCCGCCGCCGGTCAGCAAGACGACGGTACCCGCACAGACCGCGCGACGTTCGCCAGCAACCCAACGTGGATCGCGCCAGCAAGACCAAGTCCGGCACGCAGCTGCATGCGAGCGCATCCACAACGGCCTGAGGGACGTCGCCGCACGCATGCGGGCCGGCTACAGCGCCAAACAAGGTGAACAGCTGCGGGAGCGGAAGGCGAAGCTGGAACAGCAGCGGCGCGCCCAGAAGTGCCGGTAGCGCGGGCTTGAGCGCATAATGCAGCAGCGCCGCATGGGCGGCGGATTCGAATATAGATATCGTCTCAGGGGGTTGCCATGTCTGCCTACCGAATGCGTGTGCTGGCGTGCGCCGTGCTCGCCGCAGTCTTCGCAGTCGCTGCCCACGCCCAGGACACGAAGAAGCAGGCGGAAGATCTGATGCGTCAGGGCCAGCAGCAGATGTCCAAGGGCCAGCCGCGCGATGCGATCCGCACGCTCGGCAAGGCCATCGAGCTCGACCCGACCAAGCCCGAGCTGTACATGCTGCGCTCGCGGGCACGCGACTCGTCCGGCATGTTCGATGGGGCGCTGGACGATGCCACCAAGTACATCGAGCTCGAGCCGAGCGACGAATACGGCTATCTGAATCGTGCGCGCGTCTACCTGTCGCTGGAGAAGCCGGAGAAGGCGCTGGAGGATGCCAACAAGGCGATCGAGCTCAAGCCCGACGAGCCGGACGGCTACTACCGTCGCGCCGACGTTTATTCGGCCATGAACAAGGAAGCCGAAGCGAAGGCCGACGAAGCCAAGGCCGATGAGCTGGACGCCAAAGCGCGTCGCTGATGCCGGCATTCAACTTCTGCCCCAATTGCGCCGCCCCGCTGGTCGACCGCGTCGTCGACGGTGAGCAACGCCGCGCTTGCGGGGCCGGCTGCGGCTTCGTTCACTACGACAACCCGACACCCGTCGTCGCCGCGATCGTCGAGCACGAAGGACACGTCGTGCTCGCGCGCAACCGTGCGTGGCCGCGCAGCTTCTACGGACTGATCACCGGCTTCCTGGAGCGCGAGGAGACGCCGGAGCGCTGCGTGGTGCGCGAGGTCAAGGAAGAGCTGAACCTGGACGCGAGCACGCCGACGCTGGTCGGCGTGTACGCCTTCGAGCGCATGAACCAGGTGATCATCGCCTATCACGTCGCGGCGACCGGCACGATCACGCTCAACGAAGAGCTCGACGACTTCAAGCACGTGCCGTTCGAGCGCTGCCGCGTGTGGCCGGGCGGCACGGGCCTGGCACTGCGCGACTGGCTGCGAACCAAGGGTTACGAGCCCGAGATGATCCCATTGCCGAAGTCGGGTTAAAGGGTCGCATCCACGCGCAATACCGGATACAGGTTCAAGCGCTCGTCCCACGACGCGTGGCGACGATAGAAGAACTCGAGACGCGCGGCGGGATCGCGCGCGAACTGCGGATCGTCGTCGAGCCGCTGCGCGAACTCCTTCTGCAGCGCCGGATCCTTCTTCAGCATCTCCTTCGCCACATCCTCCGCGACGTATGCCTCCATGTATTCCTTGCGCTCGAACGCCGTGTCGAACAGACCCCAGCTCACCAGCGCATCCGGACTCTTCGGTTCCAGCAGCGTCATGAGCAGCAGTGAATTCGCCTGCGCGATCGGCACGAACAGCGATCCGGTGGGTACCGCACGCCGCTCGCGTGTCCACTGACCTTCGAGCGTCAGCGTCGTGTGCCCTTCGAATGTCGCGGGTGAGGACGTGACCTTGGTGGCGCGAAACACTTCCGCATCGACCGCGGCGTTCGCACTCGTCAGCTTGCGAAACTCGACGTGATGCAAAGCCAGCTTCTCGCCGACGATCTGCGCGTACGCCGCGGGCACGATGTAGCCACCGCGCGGCGCGGTGACGCTCGCTGCCGGTCGCAATTCGTCGAACAGCGGAATGCGCCAGACTTGCGGCTTCTTCGGGTTGTAGCGCGTCAGCAGCGCGCCCGAGATCGCCGACGGCTCACGTGTGTACTCATAACCGCGGAATTCGATCGTGCGCGAGTGCGGGGTGTTCTCGTACGACAACGCGACACTGGTGCCGCCGACGCGAGCCGAGTGCTCGTCCGCCGTCTGCGCCGCCTGCAGCCACTTGCGGCCGTCGCGCGCCGCCATTTCCATCATCGCGATGATCGAATTGCGTGTGATGCGTACGCGCGTCGGGTAGTCCTTCCAGGAATGTGTCTCGACCAGCACGGCGATCCGGTTGCGGGCCGCCCAGTACTCGGTCCCGAAGCGCTTCGCGCCCGCGGCGATGGCAAATCCCGAAGCAGGATCGTCGTCGCGGATGAACGATGGATAGAAGTCGAGCGGCAACGAGCCAGCGTCGCGCATGCGCTGCATGAGCTCGTCGCGCATTGCGACCGTGCTCCGCCGCAAGTCGTCGTCACCGACGTACGTCGGCGCGACGTTGTACGCGACGTCGTGCTCGAACTGCGCGCCGTCGGTCACGTGCAAGTCGGCGAACAGGATCGGGTCCCACTCGTTCATCAGCCGCAGCACCGCCTGCATCTCTGGCGCGTCGGCTTTGACGTAGTCGCGGTTCAGGTTGAAGTTCTGTGCGGTCGTGCGCCAGCCCATCTCTTCGGGCCCGACCTGGTTCGGACGGTTCCAGCGCCCGAAGCGCTCGTGGCCGTCGACGTTCAGCACCGGCACGAACACGAACGTCACGGCAGAGAGCGCACCGGGCGCGACGGCGCCGTCGAGCATTTCGCGCAGCACGAACAAGCCAGCATCCTTGCCGTCCGACTCGCCTGCGTGAATACCGCCTTGCATGAACACAATCGGCCGTTGCGCACGATGCGCCGAAGCTGCATCGAGCACGCCGTCCGCAGCCGCGACCAACGCGAGCATCGGCCTGCCCTCGGGCGTGCGGCCGAATTCGAAGCAGCGCACCTGCTTCGGCCATGTCTGCTGATACGCGGGGCACAGCCGTTCGATTTCCTCGTAGCGACCGGTGCGTTGATTGCCCGATTGCTCCGCGACTGTGCGCAACGTCGGATGCGCGGGCGTGCGTGTTGCAGCCGTTGCCGGGTGTACAGCGAGGAGGGTGAGCGAGGCGAGAACTAGCTTCGTGGTCGTTCGCGAGAACATGCGTGCCGAGCTCCGTGATTTCGGAGCGCGACAGCGTACTGCATTCGCATGCCAGGATGTGTCAGTGATCGATCAGGCGCCGGGCGCGAGCTTCGTGATCTCGGCGCGCTGGTCTTGCAGGGCCATTTCGTCGCCGACACCCAGGCCAATCAGCGCTTGCGCGATCGGCGAGATCCAGCTGATGAGGCCTTGCGCCGGATCCGCTTCGTCCTCGCCGACGAGCGTGAAGTTGCGCTCCGCGCCGTCTTCGTACTGCAGGGTCACGCGCACGCCAAACCGAACCTTGAGCGGCTCGGCCTCGGGCTCGACCAGCTTTGCCGTGGCCTTGCGTTGCTGCCAGTAACGCAGATCGCGGTCGACGCGCGCGAGCGCATCCTTGTCTTCGCTGCGCTTCGGAGCTTCGCGCGCTGCTTCGAGCTCGTGGATCCGGCTCTCGATCTGTTGCAGGCCGCGCGCCGTCACGAAATTCGCGTGCGAGCTCACCGGGCGCTCCGGCACGTCCTGGGGGACTTCGGCGCCATCGGTCTCGCGTACGAACGCCCGGCTCATGGGCCGAGCATAGCGCTGCAGCGTCTGCACAGGCATCGGCAGCTTTCCGGCAGTAAACTGACCACCACGAAAGCCTATGTCGATCGCCAACCTGAACCTCACCGCGTCCAGCGTGGACGCCTCCCTGGCCTTGCGCGAGTGCGGCTGCGCGTTGCTGCCGCCGCAACAGTTACAGAGCACGTGTGCAGTACAGTTGTCCGCGCTCGACGCGTTGCGGGGCAGCTGGGAGCGTCTGCCGCGCGATGCGTATCTGCTCGACGGCGGTCGCTACCGCTTTCGTCGTCACAGTTGTTTCATTCACGAGCTGAACGGCGACTCGCTGCAGCTCGTCCCGCATCGCGCGCATTGGCAACCGCGTGACTACAACGCGTTGCACGGTGGATTGGAGCGCTGGTTCGAGCCGATCGAGACGACGGTGCTGGACGCGCCCGCCTGGGGAGGTCTGCTGCGCGCATTGGGCAAACTCTTTGCCACCGTTCGGGCGGTGCCCCGCTGGTACATCGAGGCGCATCAGTTCCGCATCGACACTGCGGAAGGCATCGGGCGCCCCACCCCCGAAGGCGCGCATCGCGACGGCGTGGATTTTGTGGCAGTCATTCTCATTCGACGCAGCGCCGTGAGCGGTGGCGAAACTCGCGTTTTCGATGCGCAGGGCTCGGCGGGCGTGCGCTTTACGATGGTCGAGCCCTGGACGGCGTTGCTGCTGAACGACGCGCAAGTCGTACACGAAACGACGCCGATCCAGAAGGCCGGGCCGCGCGGCATGCGCGATACGCTGGTATTGACGTTTCGCGCCGACAGGTTTCAAGCGCCGTAGCTCGCTTTACAATGGCGGCATGCCGACGTTTGCCGACCGCCTGCAGCAGAAGATCCACGAGCACAGCCCACTTTGCGTCGGCATCGATCCATCCGCTGCAGTACTGAAGGCCTGCGGCTTGCCGGACTCCGCGGAAGGCGCGCTCGAGTTCGGCCAGCGGGTGCTCGACGCCGCTGATTTCCGCGTCGCCCTGCTGAAACCGCAATCTGCGTTCTTCGAGCGCTTTGGCAGCGCCGGCTTCCGCGCGCTGGAGGCGCTCGTGCAGCTGGCACGCGCGCGCCAAGTGCTCGTGCTGCTCGATGGCAAGCGCGGTGATATCGATACGACTGCCGCTGCCTACGCTGAAGGGTACTTCTCCGCGACGACCACGCTGCGCGTCGATGCGATAACGACGCATTGCTATTTGGGCCTCGCTGCACTCGAGCCATTCTTCGCCGCGGCGATTGCCGCTGACGGCGGTGTCTTCGTCGTCGTGCGCTCGTCGAATCCAGAAGGGCAGGGATTGCAGACAGCCCGCATGTCGAACGGCGAGACGGTTGCGCAAAGCCTGTGTCGCGAGATCACTGCGCGCAATCTGCGCCAGCGCAGGGAGGGCCTCGGGCCGATCGGCGCCGTCGTCGGCGCGACCTGCGACGACGCGAACGAAACCGTCGCCGCGCTGCCTCATTCTTTCGTGCTCGCACCGGGCGTCGGCGCACAAGGCGCGACGATGCGCGATGTGCTGGCGCGCATGCCCGCAGGGCGTGGCCGCGTGCTGCCGAACGTTTCGCGGGCGATCCTCGCGAACGGGAGCCGGCGCGAGGACATCCGGACGACGATCGTGGTCCTGCAGGATCAGGCCCGCGAGTTGCTGTAAGTGCTGCCACGGACGGAGCGAAGTCGGAGCCTGCTTTGAAGGACAAAACCATCGCTGCCGCGCTGGCGCGGACGGTCGGTGCACCGATCGACGAGCGCTCGAAGCGCGCCGTATCCGGCGGTTCGATCAGCCAGTGCTGGCGTTACGAAACCGCGCGCGGACCGTTGTTCGTCAAGACCGGTGGCGCCGGCTCGGCGGACGCGATGGCCTGCGAGGCAGCCGGGTTGCAAGTGTTAGCGCGGACGAACGCCGTGCGCGTACCGAAGGTCGTGACCTGCGGCACGTGCGACGAGGGCGCCTACCTCGCGCTGGAGTGGATCACGCTCGGCTCGCCGACCAAGGCGAGCGAAGCACTGCTCGGCGAGCAGCTGGCCTGGCAGCATCGGCAAACGCACCCGCGGTTCGGATGGGATCGCGACAATACGATCGGCGCGACGCCGCAGCCGAATACCTGGTCGGAGCAGTGGGTCACCTTCCTGCGCGAGCGGCGTCTGCTGCATCAGCTGGAGCTTGCTGCCGGCAAGGGCGCCGATGGACGTATCGTGGATCGAGGCAGGAGACTCTGCGAGATGCTCGATGCGTTCTTCTCGAGCTATCGCCCGGTGCCGTCGCTCCTGCACGGCGATCTCTGGGCTGGCAACTGGGGCACCGATGACGACGGTCTGCCGGTCATCTTCGATCCGGCCGTGTACTACGGCGACCGCGAGGCGGACATCGCGATGACGCGGCTATTCGGCGGGTTCGGCCACGCCTTCTACACGACGTATCAATCGACGTGGCCGCTCGATCAGGCGGCCGGCACGCGCAGCACGCTGTACAACCTGTACCACGTGCTGAACCACTTCAATCTGTTCGGCGGCGACTACCAGACGAAGGCCGGCACCATGATCGATCGCCTGCTGGCCGAACTGGGTCATTGATCGGGTCACTGACCTCAATCGGGCAGCTTCACCTGGCCGGTCACGCGGTCGAAGTGGATGCCGCCGCTGCTATCGCTGCCGACCGTGAAATTGCCGCCGACGTCCTGCACGCGGATGCCGCCGGAGCTGTCGTCGTCGATGAGGACGTCGCGCTTGACGTCGTGGATCTCGATGGCGCCCGAGCTGTCGTTGCGCACGTGCACGCCGCCGGTCACGTGGCGAATGTCCAGGTCGCCGGAGCTGTCCACGTCGACGACTACGTCGCCCTGCACGTTGTCCACGTCGACGTCGCCCGAGCTGTCCTTGAGCCGCAGCTCGCCGCCGACTCTGGCGATCTTGATCTCGCCGGAGCTGTCGGAGACGTCGAGATTGCCGGCGACGTTCTCCAGGTGCTGGTCGCCCGAGCTGTCGGTGATGGTCGCGGCCTGAACGTCGGTCACCTCCATGTCGCCGCTGGAATCGTCGATCTTGAGCGTCGCGGTCTTGGGCACGCCGACGCTCAGGTCCATGTACGCATAGCGGTTGAAGCCGAACACCACATCCCGGAGTTCGGGCAGCACCGTGCGTATGTACACCGTGTTGCCCTCGCGGCGGACCTCCAGCTTGCTCTCCTCGAGCAACTCGGCCGAGGAAGCGCAGGCCCTACCCTGGGCCGTAACGTCCCGGCTTTGCTCGCCGTGCACGACCAGATCGCCGGCACCGGCCTCGACCACGACCCGCTCGATGTCCGGGCCGGCGGAATTGGCCGTGCGATGTGCGGTGTGCTTGCATCCCTCAGCGTGGGCCGGAATGGCAATGGCGCAGACGAGGAGGGCGGAGCCGAAAACGATCTTCATGACGAATCCTTCCACTGCAGGGATTGTGGGTTGGACGCGAAGGAATCCAGAAAGGTTGCGAAGCACCCCGCGCTGTCTATCGCGCTGTAGGTCGGTCTTCAGCCCGAATCTCTCCTCATCTCCTCATCCACCGCCAGCGCCACCAATCCACGCTGCAGACGCTCCCCCAACGACCGCGGCGCTGACAAGTCCATCCGCGCCAGATACGGCTGCAGCCTGGTCGCCGTCGCATCCGCAAACATCGCCCGCACCGCCGCGCTGACCTTCCCCGGCCATGAATGCGTCGACGCCTGCAACCCGCGCAGCGCCTTCGCGAGAACCACTTCTTCCGGCGTGATGTCGCTGCCGAAGGGCAGGTCCTGAAACAGTTCCCGTGCTCGCCACGGCGCGAAGCGCTCCCGCAGACGCTGCGGGTGATTGCTGCGCGCAGCATCCGGGATGCGATAGTCACGCGGCAGTTTGCCTGCACGCTGCGCGTCGGCGACGAAGCGCTTCTGGAAGCGCGAATCCATGATCGCCAGCAGTGCCTCGACGATCTCGCGATCGGTGCGGCCACGCAGGTCTGCGATGCCGTATTC
>Ga0075421_100008079_pt1 | contig 12915 bp, 11 predicted proteins | sample SoiMetdeltSBSDD5_FD_75292 | JGI IMG/M metagenome (GOLD analysis project Ga0075421, IMG submission 75292) | Bulk soil microbial communities from a Populus tree surrounding site in Tennessee, USA - Soil MetaG P. deltoides SBSDD5 | ecosystem: Environmental > Terrestrial > Soil > Tree plantation... | reverse complement strand
TCCCGGTCCGGCTGAAGCCGGACACTACGTTTCCCGGTCCGGCTGAAGCCGGACACTACGTTTGCCGGTCCGGCTAAAGCCGGACACTACGTTTCCCGGTCCGGCTGAAGCCGGACACTACGTTTGCCGGTCCGGCTAAAGCCGGACACTACGTTTCGCGGTCCGGCTGAAGCCGGACACTACGTTTCGCTCAGGTCATTCATCTCGCCGACCGTCATTCCGATCTCGGCAAGCACCTGCGCGGTGTGCTGCCCAAGCGTGGGTGGCGCCGTGCGCACGCTGCCCGGCGTCTCCGATAGTTTGATCGGAACGCCAAGCACCTTCAGCGTTCCTGCAGCCGCGTGCTCGACAGCCTCGATCATGTCCCGTGCCGCAAGCTGCGGATCTGACAACGCATCGGGCACGTCGCGGACGGCGCCGCAGGGAACGCCGGCGCGAGTCAGCAACTCACTCCAGTACGCGCGAGTCTGCTGCCGCAGCACCGGCGCGAGATGCTCGCGCAGTTCACGGTGATGGACGACGCGCGACGGATTGGTGGAAAAGCGCTCGTCGGCGAGGAGATCCCGCAAGCCGGTCGCGTCGCAGAAACGAACGAACTGATCGTCGTTGCCGACGGCGAGAAAGAGCTCGCCGTCAGCCGCACTGAACGTGTCGTATGGCGCGATGGTCGCGTGACGGTTGCCAACGCGATGCGATCTCGTTTCCGTGGTCAGGTACATCGACGCGTGATACGTGAGCAGCGAGGCGACTCCGTCGAGCATCCCGACGTCCACCTGCTGACCTCGTCCCGTCCGGTCGCGTGAGTACAACGCCAGGACGATTCCCTGGGCGGCGAGGAGCCCGGCGACGAGATCCGCGATCGCCACGCCGACGCGGAAGGCCGGGCCGTCGGCCGCGCCGGTCACGCTCATCAGCCCGCCTTCGGCCTGCATCACCGCGTCGTATCCGGCCTGATGCCGTCGCGGGCCCGTCTGGCCGAATCCGGAGATCGAGCAGTAGACCAGGCGTGGATGGGTCGAGGAGAGGGTGGCATAGCCGAGGCCGAGGCGGTCAAGCGTACCCGGACGGAAGTTCTCGACCAGCACGTCGGCGCGGTCCACGAGCCGGTCGAGTGCTTTGCGCCCGCCCGGCTGCTTGAAGTCGAGGGCGACGCTCTCCTTGTTGCGGTTGATGCTGAGGAAATACGCGCTTTCTCCGGCGACGAAGGGCGGTCCCCACGCCCGCGTTTCATCGCCCCGGCCGGGTTGCTCGATTTTGATGACGCGAGCCCCCATGTCGGCGAGCAGCATCGTGCAGTACGGACCCGAGAGGACCCGGGTCAAATCGAGCACGGTCAGGCCGGCAAGCGGTCCCTTCGACTCGCTGCGCTCGCTCAGAGCAGGCCGGCTGGAAGGCATCCGCCAATTCTAGTGGCCAACCCCTTCGAGGTTGGCTGCCAACGTCCTTCCGAGGTTGGCCAACCCCGCGGGCTGTTCAGTCGTCCCAAGTCTTATCAGCGGGGGCCTTTACTGGACGTCCCGTTACCACCTACCCTTTGACTTTCGTTCATGACGGCTGCTGATTATGCAAAGGCCCGACGGGTGCTGGCGCGGAGAGACCCGGTGATTCGAGACCTGATGCGCCGGTACGGCGAATGCGGGCTGGCCAAGGCGCAGCGCGCCGATCCGTTTCGTGCGCTGCTTCACGCCATCATCGCGCAGCAGCTCTCGACGAAAGCTGCCGCGACGATCGAGGCTCGCTTCGCGGCGCTGTTCGATGGACGTCCTACGGCCGCGGCGATTGCCGCAGTGCCGGACGAGCGGCTGCGCGCGGTGGGCCTCAGCGCGGCGAAGCTGGCCTACATTCGAGATCTCTGTGCGCGGACGCTCGACGGCTCGGTGGTGCTCGACGCGCTCGAAGCGATGCCGGATGACGAGGTCGTCGCGGCGCTGACCAGCGTCAAAGGGATCGGCCGCTGGACCGCCGAGATGTTCCTGATGTTCCGTCTGCATCGGCCCGACGTGCTGCCGGTCGGCGACCTCGGCATCGTCAAAGCCGTCCAACGCGCATACAAGCTGCGCCTCGCGCCCACGCCCGTTCGGCTGACCCGTCTCGGCGAGAACTGGCGCCCGTATCGATCCGTCGCCTGCTGGTATCTGTGGGCGAGTCTCGACAACAAAGAATCGTAAGAAGAGCTACTGTCATGTATACACGAGCGTTCATCTCCCTCCTGTTCGCCCTGCTCATCGCGATTGCCGGCCTGACCACGTCGTTCGCGCAGAACAGGGGTGCCGCCGCGTCGGCCGACATCCCGCGTCTTCAGTTCGAGAAGTACACGCTGCCCAACGGACTCGAGGTGATCCTCAGTCAGAAGCGCGGGCTGCCGATGGTCGCGGTCAACCTCTGGTATCACGTCGGTCCCGCGAACGAGGAGAAAGGGCGAACCGGTTTCGCCCACCTCTTCGAGCACATGATGTTTCAGAGCTCGAAGCACGTGCCGCCCGACTCGCACATTCGACTGCTCGAGGCCGCCGGCGCCAGCGACCTGAACGGCACCACCGACTACGACAGAACCAACTACTTCGAGACCGTGCCCTCGAACCAGGTCGAGCTCGCGCTCTGGCTCGAATCCGACCGCATGGGATACCTGCTCGACAAGGTCGATCAGGCGGCGCTCTCGAATCAGCAGGACGTCGTGCGCAACGAGCGGCGGCAAAGCGTCGAGAACGAGCCGTACGGGTTGGCGGAAGAGACACTCGTTCAGACCCTTTTCCCCGCGGGTCATCCGTATTACGGCAACGTCATCGGCTCGCACGAAGACATCCAGGCAGCGAAGCTCGACGACGTGAAGCGTTTCTTCCGGCAGTACTACGCACCCAACAACGCCAGCCTGGCCATCGTCGGCGACTTCGAGCCGGCGCAAATGAAGGGGCTGGTGCAGAAGTACTTCGGAACGTTGAAGCGAGGTCCGGCCGTCCCGCCGATCAAGGCCGAGACGCCGAAGATCACGTCCGAACGGCGCAAGGTCGTGAACGCGCGCGTGGAGCTGCCGCGGGTGTACCTGGCGTGGCTGACCTCACCGATTCTCAAGCCGGGAGATGCCGATGCCGACATCGCCGCGACGATTCTCGGTGGCGGACGTTCGAGTCGGCTGTACAAGAAGCTGGTTTACGAAAAGCAGATCGCCCAGGACGTCACTGCGCAGCAGTACTCGCTGATGCTTGGCTCGATGTTCCAGATTCAGGCGACGGTTCGGCCTGGACACACCGTGGACGAGGTCGAGAAGGCAATCGAGGAGGAGTTGGCCACCTTCCGCGCCAAGCCGACCGAGGCGCGAGAGATCGAACGCGCCCGCAACATGATCGAGACCAACATCATCGGCGGGCTCGAGCGGCTGGGCGGCTTCGGCGGCATCGCCGATCGCCTCAACAGCTACAACCACTATCTCAAGAACCCTGATTACCTGCAGCAGGACATCCAGCGTTATCGCGGCGTGACGGCGACGACGCTGCAGACGTTCGCGCGCGATCAGCTCGCCCAGTCGGCGCGCGTGGTGATGCACGTCGTGCCCGGGCAGCCCGCCGCCGCGCCGCAAGTCGCCACGCCTCCTGCCTCCCAGGCTGCGGCCGGTCAGGGCACGGAATCGATCAATGCCGACGAGCCATGGCGTAACGAGATGCCGAAGCCGGCCGCGGCGAAGCCGCTGCAGCTGGCGACGCCGGTGTCCGAGACGCTGGCCAATGGCCTGACGCTGATTCTGAACGAGCGTCGCGGTCTCCCGGTCGTGGCCGCCAACATGGTGCTCCGTACCGGCAGCGACGCCAATCCGCTCGACAAACCCGGGCTCGCCAACTTCACCGCCGCGATGCTCGACGAAGGCACGTCGACGCGGAACGCGTTGCAGATTGCCGACGAAGTGGCGCAGCTCGGCGCGGCGCTCGGCATCACCAGTTCGATGGACGCGACGACGCTCTCGGTGCGATCGCTGTCGAAGAATTTTGCATCGACACTCGACGTGCTCGCGGACGTGACGCTGCGTCCGTCGTTCCCGGCCGAGGAGATCGAGCGTCAGCGCGCCAGCCGGCTGGCGGCGCTCGTGCAGCAGCGCGACAACCCGAACCAGGTGGCGGCCCAGGTGACAGCGTCGGCGCTCTATGGGCCGAAGCATCCGTACGGCTACGTCGAGATCGGTACGGAGACCGCGCTCAAGAGCGTCTCGCGTACGGACATGGAGGGGTTCTGGAAACAGAACTTCGTGCCCAACAACGCGGCGCTCGTGGTGGCTGGCGACATCTCGATGAGCGAGCTCAAGGCGCTGGCGGAGAAGGCGTTCGGAGGATGGCAGCGCGGCTCCCCGGCGCAGCCGGCGCTCGGGGCGCCCGGCACGACGCAAGCCCGCGTGGTGATCGTCGACAAGCCAGGCAGTCCGCAGACACAGTTGCGCGTCGCCAGCATTGGCGCGGCGAGATCGTCACCTGACTTCCGGCCGATGCAGGTGATGAACCTCGCGCTCGGCGGCCTCTTCTCCAGCCGCATCAACATGAATCTGCGCGAAGAGCACGGCTACACCTACGGCGCGAATTCGCAGTTCTCGTTCCGCCGCGCCGCGGGACCGTTTCAGATTGCCTCCGGCGTCCGCACGGACGTGACTGCGGCCGCGGTGAACGAGATCTTCAAGGAGGTCCGCGGCATGATCGAGAAGCCGGTGTCGGCCGAGGAACTGCAGAAAGCGAAGGACTCGCTCGCCAATTCGTTGCCTGGTGCGTTCGAGAGCAGCGCCAATGCCGTGAACAACTTCTCCAACGTGTTCATCTACAACCTGGGCCTCGACTACTACTCGCGCTATGCCGAGCAGGTGAATGCGGTGACGACGGATCAGGCACTGGCCGTCTCGAAGAAGTATCTGGTGCCGGCCAACATGGTGGTCGTCGCGGTCGGCGATCGAGCCAAGATCGAGCCCGAGTTGCGAAAGCTGGAGCTCGGCGCGGTCGAGATTCGCGACGCCGAAGGCAAGCCGATCTCGTAAATGGGCCGCTGAAGGCGGCCCATCAGAGTCAGCGGTCGGAATCGCGGTCCGGTCCCGATCGGATGTCGCTATCAGCGCGCCGGAGTTGCGCCAGCGTCGTGCGCTGCTCCTGCGTCAGCCGTCTGTAAATAGCAAAGCGCATGAGCGTGCGGCGGACGTTGTGCTGGGCGCGCAGCGCTTCCACCTGCTCGCTCATTCGTTTGACCGTCGCATCTTCAGCGTTGCCGCGCTCGAGGATGCGCCGCAGCAGCCGATCCATCTCGGCAATTTTGCGGCGCAGGGCGACTCGTTCCGGTCGATCCTTCTCGAACACCGTATCCAGACGTTCCACCTGACTCTTCGTCAGGTTCAGCTGCTGCTGCACGTCCGGCTTCCGCCACCAACGCATCCAGGCCGTCACACCGGCGGTCACCATAGCCCGCCAATCGACTACCGCGTATCCCAGCGTGTCGGTATTTTGTGATCCGGTAAACACCCGAGACTATGGTTCTCGCGACAGATCAACCGTAATGGAGCCGGTCGCCAGTGAGATGTTCTTCGCGAACGCCCCGCGATATTGCTCGTAGAGCGTCTGACGCTCATCCGGGAAGGCGTCGTAGAGCGCCTGCATGATCGTGTAGTCGGCGTCCTTGACCACCGGATGCACGATGTGAACGTAGGCGATCGTGCCATCGGCGAGCGGCTGCGTCATGCGCATCACCTTCCAGCCGGCCGCCTGCTGGCGCCGCGCCGCGTCCGGCGACTTCAACAGCGCCGAACGCATCTTCGCCATGATCTGTTCGAAGTCCGCAGCCTTGTCCGGCTTGATGGCCATCGTCCAGAGCGCCGTATCACCGTCGAACGTCAGCTTCTGATGGGCGGGCTGACCGTTCTGCGCGTTCAACCGCGCCAGCAGCCCGACGCCGAAAACGACACACACGAAAGTAGCGATGAGAGCTCGCGCGATCCGCTGAGTCACGTGATTCCTCCTCCCGTCACCATACGCCCGCGTCGGCGACGCCGCGTATCCTGTCGTCTCGGTATTTTCGCGGTCGCGAAACCTGGATTCGTCTGCTGACGCCTCTCGGCGTGCGTGATTGGCGTTACGATGCAGAGATGAAAGGCCGTGTCCTCCGCCGGCTCACGATTCGGACGGTGCTTCTGGCCGGCTTCGGTTTGATGCTCGGCCTCTGGCTGTTCGCCGGCTATCAGGTCACCCAGCGTGTGCGCCAGGCGCAGCGCAACAGCGGCGGGATCGGCACACGCTATCAGCAGGCGCAGGAGCTGCTCGCCTCGGTGCGCGCGCAGGTACTCGAGGCGTCCGTGCTGCTCAGAGACGCGCTGCTCGATCCGGATGTCACGGCGCAGGCCGAGCATCGACAGAGCATCGAGCAGGCGTACAGCGCCATCGACACGCTGCTCGAGCAGTACGTGCCGTTTCTCGACTCGCCGGCCGAACGTGAACGAGTCGATCGGCTTCGAGGGGAAATTCGCGAGTTCCGAAACGCATCGAACGAAGTGCTGGCGACCGACAGCAGCCGCTGGCCGGCCGAGGCGCGAACGCTGCTGCGCCGCTTCATGCCGAAGCGCGAGTCGGCCATTCGCGTGTCAGACGAAGTGCAGGCGCTCAATCGCGCCGCCTTCATCGATCAGCAGCGCGAACTGACCGGAACACAGGCCGAGATGCAGCGTCAGGTGTGGACGGTGTTTGGCGTGGCGCTGGCGATCAGCCTGATGATTGGCTGGGTGGTGTCACGGCATGCCGCCTCGCTCGAACGGCGGCTCACCGAACAGCACGATCGGGAAGAGCGCATTGCCAGCGATCTTCAGCGTCTGTCGGCGCGCCTCGTGCACGCGCGCGAGGAAGAGCAGCGCCGCATCGCTCGCGAGCTGCACGACGAAGTTGGTCAGGCGCTGAGCGCCGTCAAGGTGCAGCTCGCCGTCGCCGAACGCCGCATCGAGCGGATGGGTGCGGCGCGTGCATTGCTCGCTGACGCGCAGACCAGTGCCGACGGCGCGCTGCACTCCGTGCGCGATCTCTCGCATCTGCTGCACCCGTCTGCGCTCGACGATCTCGGACTGGTTGCCGCGCTCGAGTCGCTCGTCGCCGACTTCCGCCGCCGCCATCAGGTGGCCATCGACTTCATCCATCAGGGGCAGGACCGCCGCCTGCACGCCGAGACCGAACGCGCCATCTACCGCATCGTGCAGGAAGGTCTCACCAACGTCGCCCGGCATTCTCAGGCCACTTCTGGTGCCGTGCGGCTGGCGATTGATCCCTCCTCGGTCACGGTCACGATCGAGGACAACGGCGTTGGATTCGACGTCGCCGACGTCGAGCGTCCCGGCAAGCGCCGTGGTCTGGGCCTGCTGAGCATTCGTGAGCGGGTGACCGGTTTGCGAGGAGCCGTTCGCATCGAAAGCACGCCACGCGGCTCACGCATCGACATCGAGCTGCCAGCGGTGGCGTCGAGTCGTATGGACGATCTCGATCCGGAGTTCGTGGCGTCGATGATCGATTCGGAGGTGAATCGTGGATGAACTTCGGGTGCTGCTCGGCGACGATCACACCGTATTGCGTCAGGGCCTGCGTAAGATTCTCGAAGATCAGCGTGACTGGCGGGTGGTGGCCGAAGCCGGCAACGGCCGCGACGCGGTTCGCGAGGCTATCGAGCTCACCCCAGACGTGGCGGTCCTCGACATCGGCATGCCGCTGCTCAACGGGATCGAGGCGACCCGGCAGATCGTCCGCCGTGCGCCGTCGGTGCGCGTCCTGATTCTCAGCATGCACAGCGATCAGGCCTACGTCACGCAGGCCGTGCAGGCCGGTGCACGCGGCTATCTGCTGAAGGAGTCCGCGGGATCGGAGTTGATTGCGGCGATTGCGGCGGTGGCCGCCGGCAAGTCGTTCTTCAGTCCGGCGGTCGCGCAGGTCGTGTTCGACGACTATGTGCGCAGCCTCACCGAACGGGGCATCACCGATCGATACGACGCGCTCTCGGAGCGCGAGCGCGAAGTGCTGCAGCTGGTTGCCGAAGGAAAGAGCAGCCGGGAGATCGCCGATGTACTGTCGATCAGCCCGGCCACGGTCGAGACCCACCGCACCCATCTGCTGCAGAAGCTCGGGCTGCGCAACACAGCCGAGGTAGTTCGTTACGCCGCCCGCCGCGGCATCGTGCACTGAGCGACACCGAGACTCCGTCCGAATAAATACAGGAAGGACCGGATAGCCATCCCGGCCCGATCCCTGAAGTATGCTCGGGATCCATTTGAGACTGTGGTGGCCACAGTCGAGGTCTATGCTGTCGAGGTTGCGTGAATTGGCTGGGTGACTACGATCCAAACATGGTGCCCGACGTGCTGGCGGCGATCGAAGCGAGGCCGCCGCGAGCTCATCTGGTAGTGCTCTCGGATTTCGATGGGACGCTTGCGTCGTTCGACGTCGATCCGTCAGCGCCCACGTTGAGCGATGACACCAGACGCGCACTCGAAGCGCTGGCGTCTCGCGACGACGTGACCGTCGGGCTCGTCAGCGGGCGGCGACTGGACGATCTGCACCGCCGCACGCGGCTGCCTCGTCGCGTCTACCTCGCGGGCCTTCACGGACTGGAGATTCGTCACGGCGACCATGCCTGGCATCATCCCGACCTCGTCGACTCGCGCGAGCTCACCGATCGAGTGGCCGACGCGATCACCGAAGCCATTGGCGCGGTACCCGGCGTGAGGCTCGAGCACAAAGGCGTCTCGCTCACCGTGCACGTGCGCGCGGTCGACCGCGCGCACCGGGACGAGGCGCTTGCGTCAGCGATCGAGGCGGCCCGCCCGTGGCTCGAGTCGGGCACGCTCAAAGCGCTCGACGCCAGCGAGGCGGTCGAGCTTCTCCCCAACATCCCGTGGACCAAGGGCGATGCGGTGCGCTGGATTCTGGATGACATCGAAACGCATGCGGGTCAGAAAGCCTGGTGCATCTTCTTCGGTGACGATGTGACCGACGAGGACGCGTTTCGGGCGATAGACGATGGCCTCACCGTCGTGGTCGGGCAACGATCCTCACTTGCACATCTGCGGTTAAACTCCCCAGCCGACGTCGCAGCAGTCCTGTCGGGCGTGACGAGCAGCAACGGGCACGGAAAGGAGAACCGGCGATGACGTCTGCGGACCTCGTGCGCACGATGGCCGACCGGCTTCGCGACACCAAGCTCGTCGTGGTGGCGAATCGTCAGCCCTACGTGCACGAGAAACACGTCACCGAGCGCACTGGCTTCAGGCGCTGGGTTCTGCGTCAGGGCGACAAGGTACGGATCAATTGGAAGCAGCCGGCCAGCGGACTGGTCACGGCGCTCGATCCCGTGATGCGTGCGTGTGGCGGCACATGGGTGGCGCACGGCAACGGCAGCGGCGATCTCGAGTCGTCCGATCCGTCCGGCCGGCTCGCGGTTCCGCCCGACAAGCCGAAGTACTCGCTGCGCCGCGTCTGGCTGAAGCCACAGGAGGAGAACGGCTACTACTACGGCGTGTCCAACAATGCGCTGTGGCCGCTGTGTCACATCGCCTATGCTCGACCTGTCTTCAACCAGGGAGACTGGCGTCACTACGTCGCCGTCAATCGCCGGTTCGCCGACGTGGTGCTCGAGGAAATTGCCGGGACGCGCGCCATCGTCTTCGTGCAGGACTACCACTACGCGCTGCTGCCGCGATTCGTGAAGGCGGCGCGGCCCGACGCCGTCGTCTGTCAGTTCTGGCACATTCCCTGGCCGAACCCGGAAGCGTTCCGGATCCTGCCGTGGCAGTCAGAGGTGCTGGACGGACTGCTCGGCAACGATCTGCTCGGCTTTCACTTGCAGTACCACTGCAACAATTTCCTCGAGACGGTCGATCGTTCGATGGAAGCGCGGATCGATCAGGAGACCTTTTCGGTCTACTGCCGCGGCCATCGCACGGCGATCAGACCGTATCCGATCAGCATCGATCCGTCGACGTGGAACGGCACCGCTCCGGGACCGGCGTGGACCCGGGAAGTCGCGGCGACGCGGCGCCGGCTCGACGTCGGCGAGCGGCGCATCGTCATGGGTGTGGATCGCCTGGATTACACGAAGGGCATTCCCGATCGACTGCTGGCGTTCGATCGATTCCTCGAACGCTACCCCGAGTGGCGCGGGCGAGTGGTGCTGGTGCAGGTCGGTTCACCAACCCGCGATCGCATCGATCGGTATCGCGAATTGAGCCGCGAGGTCGCCGAACAGGTGGAGAAGATCAACGCGCGGCATGGGATGCCCGGATGGATCCCGATCGTCTACCGGCGCGAGTATCACACGCCGAAGGACGTTGCCGCGCTGTATCGTGCGACCGACGTCTGCGTCGTCTCGTCGCTCCACGACGGTATGAACCTGGTGGCGAAAGAGTTCGTGGCTGCCCGCAGCGACAATCGCGGCGTCTTGCTGTTGTCGAAGTTTGCCGGTGCGGCCCGTGAGCTGTCGGACGCGCTGCAGGTGAACCCGTTCGCGCCCGACGAATTCGCCGAAACCCTGCACGCCGCGTTGTCGATGGGACCCGCCGAGGCGGAACGGCGCATGCGCGCACTCCGCTCACAGGTCTGCGGCCACACCGTGTTCGACTGGGCCGCCCGGGTCCTCTGCGACGCCTGCAAGGTGGCCGAAGGGCGTTCTGGTTAGTGGTTGACCACCCACCACTAACCACGAACCACCAACCAAGTTATAATTCCAGACTGAAACAGTCGGATATGCCCGTCGCCTCTCCAGGGTTCCTGCGTACCGCCCCGTCGATCGTCGATTTGATTGGCAATACACCCTTGATCCGCCTGTCGGCCTTCGAAGAGGGCCTGCGCAACGTCGAGCTTTACGCCAAGGCCGAGTGGAAGAACCCGGGCGGTTCCGTGAAGGATCGGGCGGCAGCCCGAATGATTGCCGAGGGGGAGCGGTCGGGGGCACTGACGCGCGACAAGATCATTCTCGACGCGACCTCGGGCAACACCGGAATCGCCTACGCCATGATTGGCGCCGCCAGGGGTTATCGCGTCCGGCTCTGCGTTCCCGAAAATGTGACCCCGGAGCGAAAACGGATCCTCAAGGCCTTCGGCGCCGAGGTCGTGTTCACCGATCCGATGCAGGGATCCGATGGCGCGATCATCCGCGTCAAACAGATGTATGAAGAGAGCCCGGGGCTCTACTTCTACCCGGATCAGTACAACAATCCGGGAAACTGGCGCGCGCACTACGATACGACGGCGCCGGAGTTGATCGAGCAGACCGGCGGCCGACTGACGCACTTCGTCGCCGGGCTTGGCACGAGCGGGACGTTCGTGGGCGTTGGCCGGCGACTACGCGAATACAGGCCTGCCATCCGTCTGATCTCCGTTCAGCCCGATTCACCGCTGCATGCGCTCGAAGGGTTGAAGCACATGGCCACGGCCATCGTACCGGGCATCTACGACGGCACGCTTGCCGACGAGGATCTGGGGATCAGTACTGAAGAGGCCTTCAGCCTGACCCGTCGTCTGGCGAGGCAGGGTCTGTTCGTCGGCATCTCGAGCGGTGCGAATCTGGCCGGCGCGCTGCGCGTGGCGCGGGAGGCAACCGACGCGGTGATCGTCGTCGTGTTCTGCGACGGCGGGGAGAAGTACTTGTCGGAACGCCTGTGGGACGAGAGCGACGAGGAGACGAGCTGATGGCCCTGTCACTGCAACCGGGGGTGGCCGGGGCCATTCGAGCGCACGGCGCCGAAACGTATCCGAACGAGTGCTGTGGCGCGCTCATCGGCCGCGATGGTGTGGTGACACACACCCTGGCCCTGCCGAACGTCACCGAAGAAGGGCCGCGCCGGCGTTTCCGCGTCAGCGATCGCGATTACCTGCAGTGCGAAAGGCGCGCGCGCGAACTGGGTGGAGAGCTGCTCGGGTTCTATCACTCGCATCCCGATCATCCGGCCAGGCCGTCTCAGTACGATCTCGACCACGCGTTGCCGTTCTTTTCGTACATCATCGTTGCCGTCCGCGCCGGCACGCCCGAGGACATGACGTCCTGGCGATTGCGCGAGGATCGCTCCGCCTTCGACGAGGAAAGCCTCACTCATGCCGAACACAATCAACATCCCGACGCCGCTTCGTCCGTTCACGGATAAGAAGGAGGCCGTCGAAGTCAGCGGTGCGACGGTCGGCGAGCTACTCACCGATCTGACGACGCGATACGAAGGACTGCGCAAGCATCTGTATGCCGACAACGGCAAGCTGCGGAACTTCGTGAACGTCTATCTGAACGACGAGGACATCCGCTACCTGCAGAAGGAAGCGACGCCGGTGAAGTCCGGCGACACGCTGAGCATCGTCCCGTCGGTGGCAGGTGGCGCTCCCGTCTCCGCTGAAGCTACGGCGACCGATCTCTCGCCAGAAGAGATCAAGCGCTACAGCCGGCATCTGATCATGCCGGAAGTGGGCATGGACGGTCAGCGCAGAATCAAAGCGGCGAGCGTGTTGTGCATCGGCGCTGGCGGGCTCGGCTCTCCCGCGGCAATGTATCTTGCGGCTGCCGGCATCGGCCGTCTCGGCATCGTCGACTTCGACGTCGTCGACTACAGCAACCTGCAGCGTCAGCTCCTGCACACGACGAACGACGTTGGCCGGACGAAACTCGAATCGGCAAAGAGCAAAGTGGTTGCGCTCAACCCGCACGTGCAGGTGGACACGTACGAAGAGGCGCTGTCGTCCGAGAACGCGATGCGTCTGTTCAAGGGCTACGACGTGATTCTCGACGGCACCGACAACTTCCCGACCCGGTATCTCGTGAACGATGCCTGCGTGCTCTCGGGAATTCCGAACGCGTACGGCAGCATCTTCCGCTTCGAGGGGCAGGCCTCGGTCTTCGCGACGAAGGACGGTCCGTGCTACCGCTGCCTCTATCCCGAGCCGCCGCCGCCGG
>Ga0075421_100008077_pt1 | contig 12916 bp, 10 predicted proteins | sample SoiMetdeltSBSDD5_FD_75292 | JGI IMG/M metagenome (GOLD analysis project Ga0075421, IMG submission 75292) | Bulk soil microbial communities from a Populus tree surrounding site in Tennessee, USA - Soil MetaG P. deltoides SBSDD5 | ecosystem: Environmental > Terrestrial > Soil > Tree plantation... | reverse complement strand
GGGCGATTCGTGCATGGCGGCGGGTGTGTGTGGATCGAGACCAGACCGTGAGTCACCGCGCCGAACAGGTCCTCGGTCAGCGCTGTCTTCGTCTCGCTCACGGGTGCAGCGCCCATGAACGGCGCGGCGCGGTCGAGTGCGCCCTCGATGAGCTCGTCAACGCCGATCGCGCACGGCCAATGCTCTCTCAGAATCGCCAATGCCGCTTTGCTCGCCGGCGAGGCGACCTGAGCTCGACGCGCGCCGCTCGTGAATGTGACGAGGACGCCGGGTGTCAGATCGAGCGAGGAGTCTGTCGTGCCGGCGGACGACGACATCAGCAGGCCGCGAAGAACCTCCGCGCTCAAGGCTCGTCTCGGGCGCAAGGAGGCGTGGCAGAGCAGCGTTTGACGGAACTGCCGGTTGCGAACGAAGTCCATGTACTGCTCGAGGTGCAGCAGATCGGAGCTGATGCGCTCGAGTGTCGTTGCGACAGCCGGAGGGAAGTGCGACGTGAGCATCTCGCTGACGACCGACTCCGCCAGATACAGCAGGCCGGCGCGTTCCGCGCGCTCGACGAATTCGTGGAAATAGAGCGGAAGATTCGTGCGCTCGAGATGTTCGTGAAAGACGTACGAGTCAGGCGATCGGCCCAGCCGCTCGACTTCGCCGTTCAAGAGCTCATGATAGGGCCCCGTGCCAGCCGACGCGGAGGCAAGGAACGTCAGGATCGCGCGCGACTGTTCGACCTGTTCTCGCGGATCGCTGAACTGAGCCGCGTGATAGCGCATCATCTGACGCACCATCTCCCGCATGTGCCATCCGGGATAGGTGTTGTAGCTCACATACGCGACGCCATTCGCGGTCAGGTTCCGCGAGGCGATCGAGAGGATGTGATCCTGCACCTCGCGCTCGACCCACGAGAACACGCCGTGACAGACGATGTAGTCGAACTGGCCCCATCCCTCATCGACGTCCGCGATCGAGGCGTGTTCGATCCGGATGTTGCGCAGTCCGAAGTCGGCAATCGTGCGGCGTCCCTCCTCGACCTGCGTCCGCGAGAGATCGATGCCGACGAACTCGCTGCCGCGCAGGTTGAACGCCATCGGAATGAGATTCCCGCCGCTGGCGCAGCCGAGCTCGAGCACGCGGCAGGCAGTGACGTCTGGCGGCGACAGAGCAAAGAGCCGCGCGATGCCGGCGAGATGATCCGGATGGGTCTGGGGAAACGCGAGGCTCGTATACGGGATCTGGTCGTACGACGAGGCTTCCCTGTCGTAGGGGCCGCCTTCAGGCGGCCCGTCATTAGCAGGCACTGCGGAACTGCAGCCTGAGAACACGCCCCGCCGCGTCGCTGCGGGCCCGCGCCTGACAGTTGCACAGGGTGCCGCGATAGATGCTCTCGGTCGCGTCGGGTTCCTCTGCCAGCTTACGCGTCTCGACGGTGCGCCAATCGATCCCGCATCCTTTGGCGTCGAACGCCGCTTGCTCGGCGCGAGTCAGCGCGGCCACCGGCGGTTCGCCGAGCGGCGAGGCGAGCCGCACCTCTTGATCGGTGTACTCCGTCGCCTCATTCCGGGTGACGTGCAGCGAGGCGCCGTCGCGGAACGTGTATTCGAGTTTCACCGCCTCGTCCTCACGTGTCGCATGGCACCCGGCGAGTCCACTTCGAGCGGCGAGCGCGTAGAACGGACCTCGCTCGACCGACTGAGCGAGCTTGGCGATTGCCTGTGCATCCTGCGGCGAGGCGGCCGTGCTCGCGCAATCAGTGGATGAGCGGCCAGACGCGGGTGTGGCCGAGGGCGGCGGCGAACACGCCGCCGCAAACGTTGAAACAGTGAGTGCGAGAACGCTCGTGAGCGTGGCCGCTGCGCTGTTAGAACTGCGCATGCCAGCGGACCAGGCCGCCTTCTTTCTCGAGAAACCTGTCCAGTCCCCGGAGACGACGGATCGTCCTCTTGATCGCGTCGGCATTGGTTTCGACCGGCTGGACGTCGAAGGCGTCGCCCGACAGATGTTTGCTGAGGAGCGCCAGCTGCGCATCGGTGGCCGAGCTGAGCACCGAGAACAAACCCGTCTGGATCTCTTCCTTCGTCGTCTTGTCGGGGTTCTTGTCCACCCACCGCTGACAGGCCCGGCTCACCACGCTGCCCGCGTAGGTTTCCTCGATCCATCTGCGGTTGAGGACGACATTGCTGGCCATGGCCCGCGCCTGATCGTTTTTATCGCGGCGGCCGCTGGTGAACTTGACCGCCGGATGCGCCTTCTTCAACGCGTATGCGCCCTTGCGTGCGGCGCCTTTGAGATTCAGCGCTTCGATCTCCGGAATGGTGCTGCTGGCGGCTGTCGCAGCGCCCGCGGCCGCACCGGCGACGGTGACTGCTCCGACGATTCCCGGAAGAGGCGAGGCGGTGAGCGCGAGAGTGCCGTGATCGATCGCAGTGGTGCTGGTATTCGTTCCGAGCGTTCCTGGCGGCGTGTGTCCAGGCATTCGTTCAGGCGAGCTCTGGTACGTGCCGGCTCGCGATCTCCATCAGACGTGCCTTGAACGGATCCGGCAGGCGGGCGACGTCGTCGATGTCGACGACTTCCTCGAACGTATCCATGCCGGTCAGCTCCGCGCTTTCGACGACCACCGCATCCGACGGACGATGCGTGGAGATGCCAATGCCAATCCGTGTCACCGGCAGCTCGCCAAACTCCGGGATCGTGGTCGTCGTGATCGGGAAGTGAAGACCTTCGAGAATCTTCGTCACGCCCGGGCGATACTTCGTCGCCACGTGGATGATCAAATAGCTGAGAATGAACCGCTGAAGCTCATCGCCGCGGACATTCTGATCGAGGACCTCCTGCAGACGCTTTGGTGAAAACCCCGAGTAGGTCAGCGTCCAGCTCAGTGGCGATCGGACGGTGATCTTCCTCGGCCCCGAGTCGGTCTCCGCGACGTGAACGTAGTCGAGCGGCGTCATCTCGAGCGTGAGATTGCTGAAGCTGAAGGGCGGGCTCAGCTCGCGACGCAGGTTGAGCGGTTTCGCCGGTGCGGCGGCCTCGTAGAGAGCCTTGAGGTCCTTGAATGCCTGTTCGGCCTTCAGGACCGGCTCCTTCTGCGTGCCTTGCACGTAATCGCCGAGCACGCCCTGCGGCTGCAGCAGCGGTGTCAGGGTAGTCAGGTACTCGGTGAGCTGCGAGCGGGCGGCTTCGGCGATTGCGCGCGTCAGCTTGCGGAGCACGAGCAGTGACTTCACGCTATCGCGACTGTCCATGCGAGACGGCAGCTTATCGGCGGCTTCCGAGCTTGTCAACGAACCGGCTACAATCCACACACTCGAAATGAAGATCGCCGGACGGTACGAGATCACCGCCAAGGTGGGGCAGGGCGGCATGGGCGTCGTCTATCGCGCCTACGATCCGGCGCCGATGGACCGCGAGGTCGCGGTCAAGACGCTGCACGAGTTCGCCGATCCGCTCGCCCTCGACCTCTTCTACCGGGAGTGCCGGGCTCTCAAGTCGATCAGCCACCCGAACATCGTCGAGATCTTCGACATGGGCGAGTTCGAGGAGGGTGGACACAAGCGGCCGTACTTCGTCATGCCGCTCCTGCCCGGCCAGACGCTCGACCAGTTGATTCGCACCGCCGGCCATCGGCTGACCGTCGATCGTGTCGTCGAGATCATGTCCCAGACCTGCCGGGGTCTGCAGGCGGCGCACGATCGCGGTCTCGTGCATCGCGATCTCAAACCGAGCAACATCTTCGTGATGTCAGACGACTCGGTGAAGCTGATCGACTTCGGCGTCGCGCACGTGGTGACGGCTCGCTCGCGCACGACCGGATTCGACAAGGGGACGCTGCTCTACATGGCGCCCGAACAGATTCAGCACAAGCCGGTGTCGGCACAATCGGACATCTACGCGCTTGGCCTGACGATGTATGAGGCATTGACGCGCAAGCAGCCGTTCCGGCTCGGGTCCGAAGCGGAAGTCATCGAAGCGATTGTCAACCAGATGCCGCCGCCCGCCTCGAGTCTGAACCCCGCGGTCAGTCCTCTGATGAGCCGGGCCGTGCACAAGGCGATCGCCAAGCAGCCCTGGAATCGCTACGAAACCGCTCGGGAGTTTGCCGATACGCTGCAGAAGGCGCTGCGCAACGAGCCGATCCCGATGTTCGATCCGGGCCGGGTGCAGCCGAGGATCCAGACCGCCTTGAAGGCGCTCGAGGACGGCGACGAGCAGTTCGCCGGCGAGATCGTCGGCGAGCTCGAGGCCGAAGGCAGCGCCGATTCTCAGATCGCGCTGCTGCGGGCGCGAATCGACCAGACCGTCCGTGAGAAGACGCTGTCGAAGCTGATCGAGAGTGCACGTTCGCGGTACGAGCAGGGCGAGGAGCCACTTGCGCTGCAGAAGATCAACGAGGTGCTCCATCTCGATCCCGGCAATGCCGCGGCGCTGGATCTCAAGGTCAAGATCGACGAGCGCCGCCGCGACCGTGAATTCGAGACGTGGATCGCCCTCGCGCGTCAGCACGCCGAGAATCACGCCTACGCGAACGCGCACGATGCGTTGCAGAAGGCCATGGCTCTGCGTCCCGACGACTCGCGGGTGACGCAGGCGGCGAAAGACATCGAGTACCCGCAGACCGTGGTCAAGGCGCCATCGCACACGATGGTTCGGCCGGTGGCGACGACCCCATCTCCGCCAGTGCCGATTCCTCCCGCGCCAGTCACCGCGGCGCCGATTCCGCAGGAGAAGAGACGGGAACCCACGTCGCCGCTGCGAATCGCCGGAATCGTGGGAACGATCGCTGTCGTCGCCACGGTCGCGGTAATCGCATTCGTGTGGTTACCGCGCCCGGCGCCCGCTCCGGCAACGCCGTCATCGGCGCCGACTGCTGCGCCCGCGCCGGCTTCGGCGCCGTCTGCTCCGGCTTCAGCGCCGGCGACGACGACGGCACCCGCGATCGAGCCACAACCTGCGACGGTCTTACCGCCGGCTCCGGCGCCTGAGCCGACGGTAGGTTCGGCTCTCCCGCGCAGTCCATCAGCCACGCCGCCTCCACGGCGATCCGAACCAGCAGTACCGAGAGAAACCGTCAACGCTCCAACGGCTGTTGCGTCGCCGACGCCGACACCCTCGGCTCAGACACCCGCGGTGCAGACACCCTCGACTCAGACGCCGGCTCCTGCCTCGCCGGCGCCGTCTTCACCGGCGGCGGTCGTCGAGCCAACGCTTCCACCCGTGCTTCGAGCGGCGCGTGCCGCGCAACTGATGGACCAGGGAGCCCAGAGTGAGAAGGCTGAAGACTGGCCGGCCGCACTGAGCTACTACGAGCGGGCGCGGGCGACGGACCCGAGCTTGAGCGCACTCGCGTCAGCGGGAGTGGCGCGAGTGCAGGAAAAGATGCTGGCTGACGGCGCCGACGCCTTCAAGCGCGCGCAGCAGTTCGACGCGACGAATCGCGTGAACGATGCAATTACCTGGTACGAGCGCGCGGTCAGGAACCTGCCGGAGGGCAGTCCCGAAAAGCGCATCGCGACTGAACGGCTTCGAGCGCTGAAGACGATCCGTTAGCGCGCGCGCTCAGTGCTTGCGGCCGCGGCCGTTGCCGCGCCCGTTGCCACCACGGTCGTCGCGGTCGTCATCGCGATCCCGCTGGCTCTTGCCGGTTGCCTTGTTGCCTCGCAGGTCCGCGTGCACCGCCACGAAGTCCCGGTCGTGCCCGCGCAGCTCGATGACGCGCTCCGGCGCCACTCGATAGTGCTCGCTCAGGAACCGCAACTCGACGAGGTTCACGATGTCGGCGTCGTTCAGGACGATCGCCCGCCACTCCTTGCGATGCTTCTTCTTGTAGTGGCCGAGCGCACGTCCGTAGGGCGGGCCAGGCGTCACCGCGACCGGGACGTAGTAGATTTCGGGGCTCAGTCCGAGCCGTACCGAGATGTTCCACCACGAGTCGCCGCGCAGCCGCATCTCCACCACGCGCGACCATGGCACGCCGGCATGCCGCGCGATGAACAGCGCGACCGGGATCTCGTCGTCGGGGATCCGCCGTTCGCGGATGACGATGACCTCGCGCTCGGGCACGTGGTAGTAGTTGGCGACCGCGACGTGGAAGTCGCCGATGTGAGCCGAGACGCTGAACGCGGTCTGCGCGCTGGCGCGATCGCCGCCGATCGCAGGCGCCAGGGTCACACAGGACAGAGCGAGCACGGTTGTGCAGATGTGGTTGCGCATGGTTCTTCTCTGTGCCGGAGATGAGCAAGGCAACCGCCAGCGTTCGATCGGCGCTCTTGGCCGATGTTTACGGGCGCCGATGTCGTACCGTGTGCCCGGTGCGTACACCAGATTGGTCAGTGACCAGCCGAGACCGTAATCGGCCGATACTGGGGATGTTGTAGCTCCTGATGTCCGCAAACCCCCATTCCGGCGAGCAGACCCTTCGCGCCCTCCTCGACACCGGTGAGCGACGCCTGGCGATGCTGCTCGAGCAGCTGCAACGGCTGATGGCCGAGCGCGATCCGTCGGCGCTGCTGCCTCGCGTCGCGTCCGCGGCGCGCGAGATTACCGAGGCTCGTATTGCCGGCGTCGGCATCATCAGCGACGATGGCGGGTTCGAGGACCTGGTATCGGTGGGTCTCGATGAAGCGGTGGCGGCGGAGATCAAAAGGCAGCTCACTGTGGACGGTGATCATCCGGCTCGCCGCGTCATCGAACATCGGGAAGCGATCACGGGAACGAATCCTGGAGGCGATCCGCGGTCGCTCGGCCTGCCTGCATCGCACCCTCCGATCCATTCGTTTCTCTTCGTGCCGATCGCATCACCGTCGCGGGTGTACGGCTGGCTCGCGCTGATCGAGAAGATCGGCGCGGCCGCGTTCTCCGACGTCGATACGCTGCTCGCCACGACGTTTGCTGCGCAGGCCGGCATCGTCTACGAGAACGCGCGACTGCTGTCGCGGCTCGAGGCCCAGGCCCAGGCGTTGAAAGAGCAGGAAGAGCAGACCGATTTCGCGATGACGGCCGCGCGGATCGGCGTGTCGTATCGCGATATCGACTCGACGTGGGTGGTCATCTCGAAATCGCTGGCCCATCTCCTCGGGCTTCCTGACGATGCGCGCGGTGTGACCCAGGACGAGCTGTATGCGCGCACGCATCCCGATGACCGTGCCCGCCTGCGTGGAACGGTCGAGAAAGCCATTCGCGAGTGCTCTGATTTCACGTTGTCGTTCAGGATGCTCCTTCCCGCCGGTGTGATGCGCTGGTTTCAATTCGACGGCCGGGTCGCGCTCGACGATCGGCAGCAGCCGGCGCGGGTCGTCGGCGTGCTCGCCGATATCACCGACCGCCGCTCGCTCGAGATGCAGTTCCGTCAGGCCCAGAAGATGGAGGCGGTCGGCCAGTTGGCCGGCGGTGTCGCGCACGACTTCAACAACCTGCTGACCGCGATCATCGGCTACGCGCGGTTCGCGCTGGAGCGAGTGGCCGAGGGCGAGCAGCGCCGCGACCTCGAAGAGATCGTCAAAGCCGCCGGCCGGGCGGCCGCGCTCACCAAGCAGCTGCTGTCGTTCAGCCGGCACCATGTGATGGAGACCGTGTCGATCGATCTCAATCTGCTGATCGTCGACATGGTGACCATGCTGCGGCGGATGATCGGCGAGGACATCGAGCTCACCACCTCGCTCGGTCCCGATCTCTCCGTCGTCCGCGCCGACCGCAGTCAGCTGGGACAGGTGCTGATGAACCTGGTGGTGAATGCCCGGGATGCGACGGCGGGCGGCGGTGCGATCCTGATTGAAACGAGCGCCGTGACCGTCGATACGCCGCCATCGCACCTGGAGATCAAGCCCGGCTCATATGTGGCGCTCACGGTGAGCGACAACGGCTGCGGCATGTCGGACGAGACGAAAGCCAGATTGTTCGAGCCGTTTTTCACGACCAAGCCACGCGGTCAGGGGACAGGCCTCGGCCTGGCGACCGTCTACGGAATCGTCATGCAGGCCGGAGGTGCGATTCATGTCGAGAGCGAGCCCGGGCGCGGCTCGTCCTTCACCGTGTATCTGCCGGCCGAGAAGGGGCCGGCACACTCCCCCGACCGTCCGGTCGAGCCGCAGCGTGCCACCGGGACCGCGACGGTCCTGCTCGTCGAGGACGAGCAGGCGGTTCGCGATCTGGTGCGGATCATCCTCGAGCGTGCCGGCTATTCGGTGGTCGAGGCCGCGAATGCCGACGAGGCGGAGACGCTCTTCGAGGCGATGGGACCGCTCGATCTGCTCGTGACCGACGTGGTGATGCCCGGGCGATCGGGGTTCGAGCTGTTCAAGCGTCTTCACGCCAGACTGCCGTCGCTGCGCGTGCTTTTCATCTCGGGCTACACGGATTACGCCATGTTCGACGCGACCATCGTCGAGCGCGATCTCGCGCTTCTCGAGAAGCCGTTCTCGGCCGAAGGCCTGGTGGCGAAGGTGCGCGAAGTGTTGAGTCACTGACCGGACCAAGGACCAAGGACCAAGCACCAAGGACCAGTTTGAGCCCCGACCGCTTCGCTCCAGCCGCACGAGAAGCGAAGCGGTCAGGGTGTGGGAGGAGGGGCGCCCCTTTCAGGGAGGGGCTACCGTGACGCGGCCATGGCGAGCCGCGTCAATGGACTCCTGAATCGCAACCCATGTACCTGCACCGAACTGCCCGCCGGATCGCACTTCGTCGTTGCTGGGGCCGACAAGGTCACTCTGCCGGGTGACTTTGTTTCGAGATCCCTCGGGTTCCTTGACTGCGATCGGATTCGGTCCCTATCATCCGCGGTCATGACGCATCGCCTGATTCGTTCGCTCGTTCCCGTTTTCGCCGCCTGCGCCGTTCTGACCATGCGGCTCGAAGCCGGCACCATTGTCGCCGGCAAGCCCGAGGATCTCGGCTTCTCGGCCGATCGGCTCGCGCGCATACACGATGCCGTGCAGCGCCACATCGACGCGAAATCGATTGCCGGCGCCGTCACGATGGTCGTCCGCAACGGCCGCATCGCGCACCTGGAAGGACATGGGGTCATCGATCTCGAGACCAACCGCCCGATGCCGAAGGACGCGATCTTCCGGCTGGCCTCGATGTCGAAACCGATCACCGCCGTGGCGGTGATGATGATGCTCGAGGAAGGAAAGCTGCGGCTCACGGATCCGGTGTCGCGTTTCATTCCCGAGTTCAAGGGGCTGAAGGTGGCGGTACCGAAGCCGGGGTTTGAGGCCGCGGCGGCAGCTCAAGGCGGGCGAGGAGGCCGTGGCGGTGGTGCGCCGGTCGAGGTCGACCTCGTTCCGGCCAGCCGCGAGATCACCGTTCGCGATCTGTTGACGCACGGCTCAGGTCTGATGAGCGGCGGGCTCGGACAGCGCGCATCCTCCGTGGCGCAGCGCGGACCTGACGACACGCTGGCCACGTACATTCCGAAGCTCGGGGCCACGGTGCTCGACTTTCAGCCCGGCACGCTGTGGCGCTACAGCGGGCTCGCCGGCTTCGACGTCCTGAGCCGCATCGTCGAGATCACCTCCGGCCAGACATTCGATCGTTTTCTGAAAGCGCGTCTCTTCGATCCGCTGGGCATGAAGGACACCGGCTTCGCGCTGCTTCCCGATCGCGCGACGCGGATCGTGCCGTTGTACCGGCGCACACAAGGTGGACTCGAGAAGGTTCCCGATCAGAGCGGTTTGAGCAGCGCGACGTACTTCTCTGGAGCCGGCGGCATGGTGAGCACCGCCGAGGATTACGCACAGTTCGCCACCATGCTCGTGAGTGGCGGCGAGTTGAACGGCAGGCGCTATCTCAGTCCGCGGACGATCGAGCTCATGGCGTCGAATCACACCGGTGAGATGGCCGGCGGTCAGATGGGAATGTCACCGCGCGGTATCGGCTTTGGTCTCGGGGTGCAGGTGGTCGATGATCCCGTGGCTGCGGATCGCCGTGTGTCGAAAGGCGCGTGGGGATGGGCTGGTGCGTACGGCACCAACGTCCACATCGAGCCGCAGGAAAAGATGGTGACGATCATCCTGATGCAGACGTCCACGCCCGCGTTGCAGCGTGATTTCGAGAACGCGGTGTTTCAGGCCCTCGTGAAGTAGGGGCGTGAAGTAGGGGCGTGAAGTAGCGGCGATGCATGCCTCGCCCGCACACATGTCCGCACTCGGGACGCAGTGTCCGAAAGCGAACGAAGCAGTTGTAGTCAGAAGACTTACCTGAACTGGGCACGAACCGTTTCCTGGTTGGTCCCGTCAAAGAAGCACAAGGCAGGGCGGGGCACCGGCGCGCGGCAACGCGCCGGCACCCCTGATCGCAACCCGCAGGAATGAGCTACGGGCCGGACTCATCTCAGTATAGGAGAGGCCAGCCCGCGTACTGGAGGGCTGGCCATGTGGACCGCCGCATCGGTCCTGGCGTGCGCGTTGGCTGTGCTCGGACGCAGCGAAGCGAAGATGCCACGCATCGAGCTTCTTGACGTCGCGCCTCCCGCAGTGTCGGCTGGTGCGGAAGCGTTCGTCGACCGCGACACCAATACGATTTACCTCATTACGTCGTCAGCGGTGTTTCAATGGGCGCTCGAGGCGCGGCACTGCAGCGAGACCGTGCCGATTCGGAAGCTCGCCAGCATTCTCGCCCACGAAGAGTGGCACGTGCGCCACGGCCCTGATGAGAAGAGCGCATACCAGCACCAACTCATCACGCTGATTCGGCTGGGCCTCTTACCAGGGTCGGGCGTCTATCGCGAAGTGCAGCTGTCGATGCGGCGTGTGCTCGACGCGCGCAAGCGAGACAGGCCCGAACGGATCCTGGCATCATCGCGTTAGTCGTAGGGGCCGGCTTCAGCCGGCCCTGAGCTGATCGATCACTGCAAATCCGTGCGTTGACGCGGCGGACTCGATCGTCGAGGTCGCCTACGGCAACTTCGTCAAGGAACGGCTGCGGACGTTTGCACGCGACGAAGTGCAGCGGAGAAATGGTCTGGAAGTCAAAGATGCGCTGATTCCCATCGGCGAGGCCGTGCTCGCGCGCATTCGCGCCTACGCGGGCCGGCAGTCCGTTCATCGTCGGCAGCGTCGTCGTCGGCAACGTGCAGGCGCAGGGTATCGCCAATGCGATGCAGATCATCCGTGGGCAGCTGAGCCCGATGTACATCCAGCACGAGGCGATCGAGGCGCAGAAGCAGATGGTGAACTCACCGAACCACACCGTCGTCTACATCCCGGTTGGCCCGATGGGCGTACCCATTACCGCGACGATGCCGGCGACGCTGCAGCAGCAACAGCCTTGACCAGTTCGGCGTGAGGCCCGACACCGCCGTGTCCACCGACGTGGGTGGCAACGGGCAGCTTCAAGCTCTGGATCGCTTGCAGCAGATGCACGGCTTCGGGGCCCGCAGGGGCTCCGAGGCCGGGGAACCACAGGTCGCTTTGGAACAGGGCTCTCACGCCCGGCACGTACGCCAACACCTTCGGATCGACGTGCGGGTTGCCGGTGATTGAATAAAGCTCGAGGGTCTGCTTGCCCTCGCTCAACACTTTCTTTCCCTCGAAGATCTCCAGTCCGCCAGCCTTGCCCGCCTTCCTCGCCGTCTCGAGCGGGTCGGGCGGGTTGGTGTGCGGCGTCTCGACAATCATCCGCATCGCGGGTTCGTGGCCCCGTTCGGCGAGGATGGTTGCGCCGGCCGCGGCCAGACCGCGCACGCCGCCAGTGTGGTCGTAGTGATGATGCGTGACCACGGCGTAGCGAATCGGCTTGGCGGCGAATTGCTCGTGGAGCGCACGGACCAGCGTCGCGCTCTGGCCGTCGGTGTACGGCGCTTCCACGACCGCCAGGTACGAGGGGAACTCCACCACCATGCTGTTGTGCGAGTAGGCGCGCGCGAAGAACACGCCGTCGGCGACCTTGGTCAGCGTGAGCGGCGAGTATTCACCGGCGGCAATCGCCTTGGCCACTTCGCCCCTGGCCGCCGCCGGGATGGCGAATACTGCCTCGGCTCCTGCGGTGTCGTTGATCGACGCCGACGAGTACTGCACCTCGGAGTAGGGCTGTCCGAGCTTTTGAATGGTGATCTTGTGCGGCAGCTTCACACCGCCGACGTCGCGATAGTCGGCAAAGACGTACTGTGCGGGCGCATCGCCGAGCATGGATTCCGTGTCGAGCACCTCGAAGCCCGCGATCAGCTTGGACTCGGGTTCGAAAAAGATGGTGACCGGCTCGCCGGAGGGGAGCGTCGCGACACCGGCCTGAAGCGTGCGGTCGCCGACCGTCCTCGCCAGCGGCGGATCGTCGGACGCCGATTCGGCTGCCGCCAGCGCCACCGCAATCGCGTTGCGTCTGAGCAGGAAATCAGGATGGTTCTGCGTGCCCCAGCTGAAGAGACCCGATGGTGACATCACGGCCAGCGGACGTCCGCCGACATCCTCGAGGCCGACCGGTTTGCCATCGAACGTGGTCAGGATTTCGCGGCGATGCTGACCGAAGGGGCCAATCTGCACTTCGTAGTCGAGCGCGGCGCGCTGGTTGGTTCGATCCAGCGTCTCGGTGACGTTCTTCAGTGTCGCGACCGGTTCTGCGTCGCCGACCCTGACGCTCTGCCCATGGCGGTATCTCGTGCCGACGCCGCCCTTCATGGTCAGGATTTTCACGCTCTGCACGCGCTCGGCGCCGCCCATTGCGGCGATGGCATCCTGACCGAGTTGCCGTGCCGTTGGCGCGGTGGAGCAGCCCGCCAGGCCCACGGCGATTCCCGCGATCCCCAGTGCCCGCGCGATTGACATCGAGGCCTCCAGAGCGCGTAATGTAGCAGACTCCGTGGGAGGTGTCTGATGAGAGTCGGTGCTCGTGTGCTGGCGGCGATCGCTTTGCTTGCCTCGTCATCGGGCACGCTCATCGCCCACCATTCGTTCGCCGCGCAGTACGATGCCAGCAAGCCCGTGACGTT
>Ga0075421_100008076_pt1 | contig 12917 bp, 14 predicted proteins | sample SoiMetdeltSBSDD5_FD_75292 | JGI IMG/M metagenome (GOLD analysis project Ga0075421, IMG submission 75292) | Bulk soil microbial communities from a Populus tree surrounding site in Tennessee, USA - Soil MetaG P. deltoides SBSDD5 | ecosystem: Environmental > Terrestrial > Soil > Tree plantation... | reverse complement strand
GCGGCCCCAACATCAACCGCACCAGCTACCAAGCCACCCTCAGCATCGACATACTCGCCCCACCAGACAGCCCTTGACACCAGACCTAACGCCCTATCTACACGGCCTTGGGGCTAGATCACCCTAGATCGGCACGCTCCAGGTCAGGCTGGTGCCGCTGGGCGAGACATCGACCACGTGGCACTCGCCGTTGAGGCGTTCGGCACGGCCGCGCAGGTTGCGCAGGCCGCCGCTTTCCACCGCCCCGCCCCGCCCGTTGTCGACGACGTTGAGCACGGCCCGGCCGGACTTGGTGCTCAGCCGCACCTCGACGCGGCTCGCGCCGGCGTGGCGTACCACATTGGACAGTGCCTCCCGCACCACCGCCAGCAGGTCGGCGCGGACCTCGTCGGGTACCGCGCTGTCGATCGGGCCGTCGAGCACCAGTACCGGGTGGAAGCCCAGCGGCTCGGCCGCCGCCTCGACCAGGTCACGCACCTCCGATCGCAGCGTCTGGTCGGCCGCCTTGCGCAGGCGGAAGATGGCGCCGCGGATGTCGCGGATGGTGCTGTCGAGCTCGTCGACGGCGGCGTTGACCCGCTCGGCCACCTCGGGCCGGGAAGCCATGCCCACCACGGTCTGCAGCTGCAAGCCGGTGGCGAACAGGCGCTGTATCACCACGTCGTGCAGGTCCCGGGCGATCCGCTCGCGGTCGGAGAGCACCAGCAGCTGCTCGCGATCCTCCCGTGCCCGCGCCCGCTCCAGCGCCAGGCCCGCCTGGGCGGCGAAAGCGTTGAGCAGCAACAGTTCATCGTCGGCCCGCACCTCGCCCTCGTGCGCGACCACGAGCACGCCCCGTGCCCCGGCGAACGGGGCCACCACCGCGCGCAGCTCCGGCATGCGTACCGGCCAGGCCGCCGCCTTGCCCAGACGCTCCAGCGAGATCGGCTTTTGCGAGGCGAGCACCGCCTCGAACGCCGTGCCCTCCACCGCCAGCACGTGGCCCAGCAAGCCGTTGATCGGCTCGGCCGACTCCAGCGTCTCCACGGTCAGCGTCGCCTCGGACTCGTCGTGCAGCAGCACCGCCACCAGGGGAGCCCCGGCCACCTCGCGGGCCCGCGCCGCGACCAGGGTCAGCGCCTCGTCCCGCGACACCTCACCTGAGAGCACGCTGGTGATCTCGGCGGTCGCCGCGAGCCAGCGCTGCCGCCGCTGCGCCACGTCGTAGAGGCGGGCGTTCTCGATCGCCGCACCGGCCGCCGACGCGAGCGCCACCACGATCTCCTCATCGTCGTCGGTGAATTCGTCGGCGCCCTGTTTCTGTGCCAGATAAAGGTTTCCGAAGATCTGGTCGCGGATGCGCACCGGCACGCCGAGGAAGCTGTGCATCTGCGGGTGGTGGGGCGGGAACCCTGCCGACTGCGGATGCTTGGTGATGTCGGGCAGGCGCACCGGGCGCGGGTCGGCGATGAGCAGCCCCAGCACGCCCCGGCCGGTCGGCAGGTCACCGATGGAGGCGTGGGTGCGCGGATCCATGCCATGGGTGATGAACTCCACCAGCTTGCGGTCCGTGCCGATCACCCCGAGCGCGCCGTACTTCGCCCCGGCCAGGTGGCATGCCGAGACGACGATGCGCTCAAGCGTCGAGCGCAGGTCCAGGTCGGTGCCGATCCCCACCACCGCGTCGAGCAGGCTGCGCAGGCGCTCCCGGCTGGCCATGATCTCCGCGACCCGGTCGAGAAGCTCCTGCAGCAACTCGTCGAGCCGGACCCTCGATAGCGGGCTTAGCCCCAAAGAGGCCCACTGCTGCTCCGTCACAAGGCGATGCTAATGCCCGGCCTCTATCGTTTGCGCGGCCGGAAGGCGGGGAGTGTGGGGCGGGAAACTGCGATCCGGATCAGCGTTTCCCATTCTCAGGACGATTTGTGGGTACCCGATGAAAGCAAGAATGCGCCGCATGGTTTCCCGGGTCGCGGACACCTCGATGACCGAGCTGAACGGCAGCACCGAAAGGCCCAGCTCGGTGGCGGTCAGCCACGCGGCCGAAAGCGCTTCGCCGGCGCGCAGCCAGCCGGCGGGCTCGTCCCCGTCACAGAAGAGCATCAGGTAGACGGCGGCCCTGTCAATGGCCTCGGCGCGGCCCTCGCCGGTGTGCAGGTGCCCCTCGCGCACGAAGTCGCGGCCGGGCACGATGCTGGGCGTTACCGCCTCGGGGATGACCTCCATCGGCACACCGGTGCCGTCGGGCCGGTCGCCGCCCACCCAGTAGGCGATCTCGGCCCGCTGCTCCGGATCCATGATCTCGATCTGGTCGGCGCGGGCCGCCGCCGAGCCCAGCTCGCCCACCTGATCCGGGGTCAATCGATGCACATTTACGCCGCCGGTGCTACCGGCGCGGCGCACGGCCTCGATGGCCTGCTCGTCGGGGGGAATGTCGGTCACGGGCCGCCGGTCGGTGTGGCGCAGGCCCAGCATCTGGAAGCGGCGCATCGCCTCGGCGGTCACGCCGCCGCGCGAGGTCAGCGTGATGCGGGCCAGCAGGTCGGGGTCGTCCGGGTCGGGCATGCGGGAAACCGCCGTCTGCCAACCCTCGGCCTCCAGCGCCACCAGCGCGTGATGCAGGGCCGCGCCGCAGCTCACGGTCAGCAGCTGGCCCTCCGGGTCGGAGGCCTGGAGCTGGCGCTCGCGTGCGGCGCGCAGGTCGAGCACGTCATCGTGCACCCGCCACAGCCAGGGCTGGGTGTTGTGCACCGACGGTGCGAACCCGGCGGCCGCCGCTGCCTCGGCGAGGACCGCTGCCGATGATCTCGTCTGGTCACTCATCATCGCCGAGCATATCGCCCGGCGGCCGGGTGACGGCGTGTCTTGCCGATATAGTACCTATGCTATCGTCCGCAGCATGAGTGTGACGCCCCTCAGCGACACCGTACTGGACGTGCGCGACCTGCGCATGCGCTACGGCAACAACGACATCCTCAAAGGGGTGAGTTTCACCGCGCGCAGCGGCGAGGTGGTCGCCCTGCTCGGCCCCAACGGCGCGGGCAAGACCACCACCATCGAGATCCTCGAGGGCTTCCGCCACCGGTCCGCGGGCGACGTCGGGGTGCTCGGCGTCGACCCTGAGCACGGCGATGAGGCGTGGCGGGCCAGGCTCGGCGTGGTGCTGCAATCCTGGCGTGACCACAGCAAGTGGCGGGTGCGGGAGTTGCTGGCGCACTTGGGTTCCTACTATGCGACCTACTCCACTGAGCGGATCCACCGCCCATGGGACGCCGGCGAGCTGATCGAGGCGGTGGGCCTGACCGAGCATGCGCGCAAAAGGGTGGGGCAGCTCTCGGGTGGGCAAAGGCGCCGGCTCGATGTCGCGATCGGCATCGTCGGCCGGCCCGAGGTTCTCTTCCTCGACGAGCCGACCGCCGGTTTCGACCCGCACGCGCGGCGCGAGTTTCACGACCTGGTGCACCGGCTCAGCGACATCGACGACACGACGATCCTGCTGACCACCCATGACCTGGACGAGGCGGAGAAGCTGGCCGACCGCATCCTCATCCTCGCCGCCGGTTCGATCATCGCCGACGGCTCCGCCGACGAACTGTCGCGGCGTATCTCCGCCGACGCCGAGGTGCGCTGGAGCCACGACGGCCAGCGGCACGTGCACTCCACCGCCGATGCCACGAGCTTCGTGCGCGATCTGCTGGTGCAGCACGGCGACGAGATCACACACCTGGAGGTGCGCCGGGCGAGCCTCGAGGACACCTACATGACCCTGGTTCACGAGCACGAGACGGGCGCCGGCGCGGGCAACGCGGCCAACGCCTTCGAGAGGGTGGCGGCATGAGCCCTGCAATGAGCCCCGTAATGAACGCCGTGCGCGCCGGTTTCGCCCGCGGGCGCATCGAGCTGCGGCACACCTTCACCAACGCGCAGGATCTGTGGACCTACTTCTTCCCGGTGGTCGTCCTGCTGACCGTCATGTTCTTCATGCGCGGGGCGACGGTGCCCGGCACCGGGTTCTCGCTCGGGGCACGGACCCTGCCCAGCGCGCTGGGCATGCTCATCGCCTTCGGCGGCATGGCCACCGTGGCCGGCATACTGACCATCGAACGCGAGGACGGCACGCTGCTGCGCGCCAAGGCGATCCCGCACGGCATGCTCGGCTACCTCATCGGCAAGATCGTGCTGGTCTCCAGCATGACCGTGATAAGCCTTGTGCTGCAGCTGGTCCCGGGCCTGTTGACGCTGGACGGCCTGCGGGTGACCGTGCCCGGCATTCTCACCCTCGCCTGGGTGGTGGTGCTCGGTCTGATCGCGACGATGCCGCTGGGCGCCGTCTTCGGCTCGCTTTTCAACAACCCGCAGAACATGGGCCTGATCATGCTGCCGATCATGGCGCTCATCGCCACCTCCGGCATCTTCTATCCGATCACGAACTTCCCCATGTGGCTGCAGTGGATCGCCCAGGTCTTCCCGATCTACTGGCTGGGCCTGGGCATGCGCTCCGCGCTGCTGCCCGGCGACCTGGCCGCCGTCGAGATCGGACAGTCGTGGCGGCACCTTGAGACCGTCGGAGTGCTCGGGGTGTGGGCCGTTCTCGGGCTGGTGCTGGCGCCGATAGTCTTGCGCCGCATGGCAAGGCGGGAGTCGGGCTCGGCCGTCGACGCCCGGCGCCAGGCGGCCATGCAGCGAGTGCGGTGAAAGGCGCATCGATGTCGTCAGCCGAGTTGGTCCACAATCGCATCGCCATGCTGCGCGCCGAGAGAGGCATCTCCCGGCGCGAGCTGGCCGATGCCCTGGGCATCCATTACCAGACCGTGGGCTATCTGGAGCGCGGGGAGTTCCGCCCCAGCCTTTATCTGGCTTTGAGATTGGCGAGCTATTTCGAGGTACCCGTCGAAGTGATTTTTTCTATAGAACCTTTTCCAAGACTTGGCGCATCTGAACGGCCGTGAGGCAGCGGCGCAACCAGAACATCACACCGGCGTGACAGGCAAGTGGTTACTTGCCTATAGTGGGGGATGTGGGTGATCTGTACAAGGCTCTTGCCGACTCGACCCGCCGCAAGATCCTCGACGAGCTGGCCGAGCGCGACGGCCAGACGCTCTTCGAGCTCTGCTCGCGGTTGGCGATGAAGCATCAGATCGCTTCGTCGCGGCAAGCCATCTCGCAGCACCTCGAGGTGCTCGAGGAGGCGGGCTTGGTGAGCACCCGGCGCGACGGCCGTTACAAGTACCACCACTTCCATCCCGAAACACTGGAGCGCATCGCCGAGCGATGGCCTGCGCGTACACCGAAGGAATCCTCATGAGAATCAACCTGTGCAGCGTGCTCGTCGACGACCAGGACAAGGCGCTGGCCTTCTACACCGACGTGCTTGGCTTCGTGAAGAAGACCGAGATCCCGCTGGGCGGGGCCAAGTGGCTGACCGTCGTCTCTCCCGAGGCGCCCGACGGCGTCGAGCTGGTGCTTGAGCCCGACGCACACCCGGCCGCCAAGCCCTTCAAGGAGGCCCTTGTCGCCGATGGGATCCCGTTCACCTCGTTCGCTGTCGAGGACATCTATGCCGAGTGCGAGCGGCTGGAGAAGCTCGGCGTGCGGTTCACCCAGCCCCCGACGGAGATGGGCCCGGTGACCACCGCCGTCTTCGACGACACCTGCGGCAATCTGATCCAGATCGCCGAGCAGAAGTAGCCGGTCGTGGGCGCCCGGCCCTCTGCTCGGGCGCCCACGCTCGCTTTGCTCTGCACCCAAAGACGCAACCGCGCCGAACGGGACAGGCTTTCTAGCCGCCGGAGTCGTCGTGCTCGGCGTCCTCGGGGACGGCTTCGCTGTCGCGATCGTCGAGCCACCCGTAGGGCAGGACGACTTTGGCGGGGGAGTTGGTGCGGCCGCGTGGCTGCCCCAGCACATCGGTGGGGAAGGGCGCGGCGGGATCCAGCTTGCCCAGCATATCGTCCAGTTCGGACAGTGACGAGGACATGGCCATCGCCTGGCGCAGCTGGGATCCGACCGGGAAACCCTTTAGATACCAGGCGACGTGCTTGCGGAAGTCGGTGACGCCCTCACGCTCGGTGCCATACCAGTCGACCAGCAGCGCGGCGTGACGGCGCATGATGGCCGCTACCTCACCCAGCGACGGCATGACGCGTTCGGGCCGCCCGGCGAAGGCAGCCTGTAGGTCGGCGAAAAGCCATGGACGGCCAAGGCATCCGCGGCCGACCACGACACCGTCGCAGCCAGTCTGGGCGACCATGCGCAGCGCGTCGTCGGCCTCCCAGATGTCGCCGTTGCCCAGCACGGGTACGTCAAGCGCCTGCTTGAGCGCGGCGATCGCCTCCCAGTCGGCCTCGCCGGAGTAGCGCTGCCCGGCGGTGCGCGCGTGCAGGGCCACCCACTGCACCCCGGCCTCCTGAGCGATGAGACCAGCTTCGACATACGTTAGGTGATTGTCGTCGATGCCCTTGCGCATCTTGACGGTGACCGGGATCCCGGCCGGGGCGGCGTTGTCGACCGCGGCGCGCACGATGGAGCCGAACAGGCGGCGCTTCCACGGGATCGCCGAGCCGCCGCCCTTGCTGGTGATTTTCTTTACACTGCAACCGAAATTGAGGTCGATGTGGTCGGCCAGGCCCTCCTGCACCACCCGCCGCACCGCCCGCGCCATGATCACCGGGTCGACGCCGTAAAGCTGCATGCTGCGCGGGGTCTCCTCCGCGCCAAACTCGATCAGCCGGTCGGTCTTGGGATTGCGATGGGCAAGGGCCACCGTGGTGATCATCTCGCAAACAAAGACCCCCGCGCCCTGCTCGCGGCAGAGCTGCCGGAACGCACGGTTGGTGATACCCGCCATGGGCGCGAGCACCACGGGCGGATCGACCGCGTACGTTCCGAGCTTCAAAGTCACGCATTTGAGGATGACACATCCACGGCGTCAACCTAGGTTGACAAGAGCCGAGCTGTCAACTAAGGTTGACGAACATGGGAAAGCTCCTCTGGTGCGGCGTGATCGCGGGCCCGCTCTTCGTGACCGTCCTGCTGATCGCGGGCGCGACCCGCCCCGGCTTCGATCCGTGGCGCCATCCGGGCAGCTCCCTGGCGCTCGGCCCGCATGGCTGGATCCAGTCGGCCAATTTCGCCGTGGCAGGCGTGCTCACGATCGCTTTTTCGATCTCGTTCTTTGCTTTGATGGGTACCCACAAAAGCTGGATGATCGCAATCTGGGGCTTGGGCCTCATCGGGGCGGGGATCTTCACCAGCGATCCGATAAGTGGCTATCCGCCGGGCACGCCTGCGGTTCCCGTGCCGACGTTCACCGGCCGGATGCACGATCTCCTCTCCCTGGCGGGTTTTCTCGCTCTAGCCGTGGCGTTCTTGGCGTTGGCTTCCGGACGCGGGTGGGTATGGATGATCTATTCGGTGCTGTCGGGTGTGGTCTTCGTCGGCGCGCTGTTCCTGGCGACGCGGGGGTTCGCGCAGGTCGAGCCGTGGGTCGGCATCGCCGGACTGCTCCAGCGGGTGGCCGTGATCGCTGGCTGGACATGGCTTAGCGCGCTCGCGTACTGTGCCATTCGACACAGTGGTTGACGATTCAACAAGATGCGCTAGAGTTCTGGTTGAAGGTTCAACTACTTTAGGAGCGTTCAGGAATGACCACCGCCACGACGCCTCAGCTGACCGAGCTGACCGGCCAGTACAAGCTTGACCCCGCGCACTCCCGCCTCGGCTTCGTCGCCCGCCACGCGATGGTGACCAAGGTGCGAGGCGCGTTCAACGAGTTCGAGGGCGAGGGCTTCCTCGACGGCAGTGAGCCGTCCAAGTCCAAGGTCGCCGTCACCATCAAGACCGAAAGCATCGACACGCGCAACGCTCAGCGCGACGGGCACCTGCGCAGCAACGACTTCCTTGACATCCCGAACCACCCGGAGATCACGTTTGTGTCGACCGCCGCACGCCAGGTGGGCGACACGACCTTCGAGCTGACCGGCGACCTGACGATCAAGGGCGTGACCAGGTCGGTCACCATCCCGTTCGAGTACGAGGGCGCGGCGACCGACCCGTTCGGCCACCAGCGCATCGGCTTTGAGGGCTCGATCCCGATCAGCCGTGCCGACTACGGCATCACGTGGAACGCGGCGCTCGAGACCGGCGGCGTGCTCGTGAGCGACAAGATCGTGCTCGAGTTCGAGGTCTCCGCGGTCAAGCAGGCCTGATCAGGTCTCATTCTCAAGGCGCCCCTCCATGACGAGGGGCGCCATTTTTGTGCCCTTGACATTTGACCCTCGCCATTTAGCGTATGTGCACCTGACTATATAGAGGAGGGTCACTCAATGCGAATGGCGAGGTTACTGCTGGCGATGACCGTCGCAGCGGTCATCTACCCGATCAGCCCGGGCGTGGCGGCCGATCCCGCCCCGGCCGACCAGGGTCCACGCAAAATCGGCGTGGAGAAACGGGTCGACGTCACCCTCTCCACCCCCGGCGCGGCATCCACCGCGGGTCACGTCGTCCACGAACCGGGCGCCACCTACATCAAGGTGCACTTCAGCCACTTCTCGTTGGCGCCCAACGACTTCGTCACCGTCTCCAACCCGGCCGGGACCGAGGTCCACACCTATCACGGCGAGCGGGTCTACTCCGACTCCGACTTCACCGTGCATGGGCGGTCCGGCTTTGCCGCCCTGTCCGTCGACGGTGACACGGCGGTCGTGACGATCCACGGGCGCGGCGGCCTGGTACGCATCGATGGGTACTGGCGAGGGCTGACGCAGGACGAGATCGGCATCCAGAGCGTGTGCAACACCGACGCGCGCCGCGACGTGGTCTGCTACCAATCCAGCCACCCCAACGAGTTCGCCAAGTCGGCGGCGGTGGCCAAGCTGCTCATCGGCGGCGGCGGCTCCTGCACCACGTGGCGGGTCGGCAACACCAACCGCATGCTCACCAACAAGCACTGCTTCTCCACCCAGGCCGCGGTGCAATCCAGCGAGATGCAATTCAACTTCCAGTGCGCGACGTGCGGCGGCAACAACCCGGGCGCGGGCACGAAGGTCAGCGGCTCCACACTGATCAAGGTGAGCACGGGAGGGTCTGGCGAGCTTGACTACACCCTGTACTCCGTCAACAACTTCACCGCGATCCAGGGCTTCGGCAGCCTCTTCCTAGAGACCCGGGCGCCGGTCAACGGCGAGCGCATCTACATCCCCGGGCACGGTGACGGCGCACCCAAGCGGCTGTCCATCTACGAGGACACGCAGGGCGGAGCGAACTGCACCGTGCGCAATGCCGCCATCAACTCGTGGAACATGTCGTACTCGTGCGACACCTCCGGCGGCAACTCCGGCTCGCCGGTGCTGTCGGCCAACCACAAAGTCCTTGCGCTGCATCACCTTGGCGGCTGCCCCAACAACCAGGGCGCGCGGATGCACCTGATCTACAACGAGATCAGCACCCTCATCGACAATGGCTCGGGCCCGCCGCCCGGGCCGCGGTTCGTGAACGCCAACAACTTCACCATCAACGACAACAGCACCGTGGATTCGCCGATCACGGTCTCCGGTGTGTCCGGCAACGCGCCGGCCACGCTGCGCGTCGATGTGGACATCAAGCACACCTACCGCGGTGACCTGATCCTGCGCCTGGTCGCCCCGGACGGCACCGCCTACCTGCTTGAGGATTTCCCCAACAGCGACAGCGGCGACAACGTGTTGAAGTCGTACACGGTCAACGCCTCGAGCGAGGTGGCCAACGGGACCTGGCGGCTGCGCGTGCAGGACATCGCCAGCCTTGACACCGGTTTCATCGACCTGTGGGCCTTGAACTTCTGAAGGGCCTGATTTCGTCGCGCACGGCGCCGGCGGCCCCAAACCGTCGACGCCGTGCGCGATGATCGTTAGCGGCTTGCGAGACGTTACGGCGTCGGAATCGCCACGGCCTCGAACGTCGTCGCCGGCGGGACGGCGCCGAACTTGGCGTTGGGCAGGTAGAGCCGGTTGCCAAAACGGGCGACCGTGGTCGGCACGTTGAAGCGCGGGTCGGTGACCCGCTGCACGACGCGGGCCCAGCTGCCGTCGGGCGCGAAATCCATCACCGCGACCGTGTTCAGCCGGTTCTGCACCGCATAAAGGGTGGTCCCCTCCTGCAGCAGGCCGTCGCCGTTGGTGAGCACGTCGCCGCCGAGGTCGACCATGGTGGTGACGCCGGTCGCCGGGTCGACGCGGAACAGCATGCCGGTGTTGGACTGTACGATCACGAGCGCCTGGCGGTCGGGCGTGCCGACGATGCCGTTGGCGTTGTTGACCGCGGGGTTGATGACGATGTCGCCGCTGAGTGGCAGCGTCTCGGCGCTGGCGGCAAGCTCGCCGTTATCGCCGATCCGCACCACGTAGAGCGCGGCCTGCCGCGAGTCGGTGAAGTACGCGGCCTCCGTGGTGAGCACGACGTCGTTGACGAAGCTCGTCGCTGTCGTGAACTGGTAGCTGGCAAGGATTTCACCGGTCAATGCGCTGACCACGCGGCCATTGCCGGCGTTGCCGCCGGCGACGAAAAGCCGCCCGCGGTTGTCGATTTTCAAACCTACGGAGGGGGTACCGGGTCCGGGCACCGGCAGCCGGCGACCTTCACCGGTGACGAGGTCAGCGCGGAAGATCGAGCCGTCCGCGCGGGAACCGAAGTAGGCGAATGGTAGGGCGCCGATCGCGATACCCTCGGGCAACCAGTTGTCGGGCAGGGGGATCAGCGTCGGGAACAGGTCGGTTTCGTTGGCGCTTGCGCGCTGGGAGCTGACCAGGACACCGGCGGCCGCCGCGGCCGCGAGTCCGGTCAGGGCTTGGCGTCTATTCATGAACACTTCCCTCTCTCCCGGCCCGCGGCCGGAGGATGGTTGACGGGAGCTGGTGCCCGAGTTCGAGGGCACGGCGAAGCCACGAAGCCGGTCGATGCCCGGCGTCGGATCATCGATCATCCCTCCGAAGACTGGGGACGGCAGCCTTGTACGCCTTCTGGTACCACGTACCCGCGGCTCGCCGGGTTCAAAGCGAGCCCAATAATTCCGCGGTCTCAACCCGACAGGTGGCCGGAGAAACTGGATAAAAAGCGGCTGGCTCTCTTGCGGCAGAGCCAGCCGCGGTTGGATTAGTCGGCGGCGGTCGGTGCGTGTTCGAGGTGCTCCGGCTCGGCGTAGTCCTCGGGCGAATAGTGAGGTTCCGGTTCGGACGGCGGTTCCGCCTGGTACTGCGGGGTGCGTTGCAGGGAAAGCGTGCGCATGTAGCGCTCGCGCAGGGACTCGCTGGCCACCTCCGTCGGCTTGGGGCGCGGGCCGTCGAGCTGGACCAGCGGGAACTCGGCGGTGACGGTGCTGGAGGCCGCGGCGATGGCCGCCTTGGCCTCGGCCGCCTTGGCCGCCTCGTCGAGCTTGTTCGTGATGGCGGTGGTGAGGCGGCGGCTGACCGTCGAGGCTTTTGGCGGGTCGCCCTCCTCCGGGTTTAGCTGCGCCTCGCGCTCCTCGGTCATCGAGCGGCCCCAGACGCTGGCGGCCGCGGCGATCACCACGATCTCGGGCAGGCCAAGCTTGCGGGCGAGCTTGGCTTCCGCATCTCCGGCTCCGGCTTCGGCACGGGCAAGAGCGCGGATGTCGACGTCGCCCAGGTTGGCGCGAACGATCTCGCGCATCTTGGCGGCGGCGGCCTGCGCGGCGCCCACCTCGGGGGGCGCCTCCTGCTCGTCGAAGTCCAGGAAGGAGCGGCGGAACGGGCTTGCGATCACCAGCTCGCGAAGGTAGTGCAGGCTGATGGTGGTGCCGTCGACCGGCTGGCCGAGGTGCATCGAGCCCTCGCCCAGCAGCAGGTCGGACAGGCTGACTCGGTAGGCGAAGGCTGAGGTGAGAACGGGCGGCAGCGCCAGAAGTTGTTCGGCGGAAAGGGGTTTTTGGCCCTTTTCGACCGCCGAATACCACGACGCTGTCCACTCCAAACCGAATTGTCCGGCGGCGCGGACGACGTCGGCCGGCTCCGCGTTGGTGGCGTTGCGCAGCCGGCGCAGGTTTCCCGCGACAAGCTCGCGCAGGGTGACGGGCGAAACTGGCAGGTTCACGTGATCCGACGTTACCGATGTGCCGCAACCCCAGCAATGTCGCTTTATTTACCTTTACCGGGCGAACGGACATCCTTACCGGTGATCATGTCGCAGGACCGATGTGCGCTTGGTGGAGACGCTTTCGACGTCCTCGTTCACGGGCACGTCGTACTCGGCGACGGTCGAGAAGCCCGCCGCCGGGGCGTAGGCGCGGCCCGGGTCGCCGACGAGGATCAGGCGCGCGTCGCAGCGGTCCAAAAAGGACATGACGCGGGCGGACATCTCGCGGTTGTAGAAAACGTCCCCCGCGAGGACCACATCGAATCCGGTCTGTGTAGAGTCCAGGACGTCTCCGAGCTTGAATTGGACCTCGACCTCGTTGGCTTTTGCGTTGAGTTCGATCGCGGCTTGTGGGTACCCATCTAGATCATTGGAAAGGACAAGGGCGGCTCCGCATCGGGCTGCGGCGATGGCGGCGACCCCGCAGCCGGAGGCGATGTCGAGCACTCGGGCGCCGCGCACCAGGGCGGGGTTGTCGAGCAGGTAGCGCGCCAGGGCCTGGCCTCCCGCCCAGGCGAAGGCCCAGAATGGTGGTTCATCGCATTCGGACTGTTGCCAGAGGGGAATCAGTTCGTCGGCCAGGTGGAGCCGCAGTTCAGGTAGGAAGGGGAGCCGCGTCAATCTAGTATGGGCAAGCACGAAACTGTGCATGGAACCGCTCCCAAAAAGCAGTACGAAACAGCTCAGGTGAGCAATTATGTGCCAATAGTCACGACCTCTCCCGCAAACCCTGAGCCAACGTTTAGCGTCCCGCTCAAGACTGTATTCGGAGGTGCTCTATGGCGAAGTACGTGTATGACTTCTCAGAGGGC
>Ga0075421_100008075_pt1 | contig 12917 bp, 10 predicted proteins | sample SoiMetdeltSBSDD5_FD_75292 | JGI IMG/M metagenome (GOLD analysis project Ga0075421, IMG submission 75292) | Bulk soil microbial communities from a Populus tree surrounding site in Tennessee, USA - Soil MetaG P. deltoides SBSDD5 | ecosystem: Environmental > Terrestrial > Soil > Tree plantation... | reverse complement strand
TTCATCACCGGGGAAACCGGCGTAGGCAAGGACGTCGTTGCGCATTTGATCCACCGCCGGAGCGGCCGCCGGGCAGGGCGCCTGGTAACGATCAACTGTGCCGGCGTGCCCGACACCTTGCTTGAATCGGAGTTGTTCGGGCATGTTCGCGGCGCTTTCACCGGTGCGTACCGCGACAAGCCCGGAATTTTCGAACAAGCGCACAACGGCACGGTGCTCCTCGATGAAGTCGGTGAGATGTCGTTGCGCATGCAGGCCGTACTGCTCAGATTTCTCGAAACCGGCGAGCTGCAACGGGTCGGCGCCGTCGACTCGCGGACCTCCTGGGTCAACGTGCGAGTCATCGCCGCGACCAATCGAGTGCCCAGAGCGCATATCGAGGCGGGCCTGTTTCGCGAGGATCTCTACTACCGCCTCAACGTGATCTCGATCGAGGTGCCGCCGCTCCGCGAGCGTCGCAGCGACATCGAGCCGATTCTCGAGCATTGGCTCCGGCTCTACACGAACGAATACGGGTTGAAGGCGCCGAGTCTTTCGGCGGAGGCGCTGGTCGCATTGAAGGCTTACCACTGGCCGGGAAATGTCAGACAACTGCGGAACGTCGTCGAGCAACTGCTGCTCAAGGGCACCGAACGCCCGATGGGGCTCCACGATCTCCCGCCCGAAATCTGGCGAACGGTGATGCCCGTTTCCTCGTCCAACGCATGCTCGCCGAAGCCCGAGTCGGAACGGTCTGATGCGGCAACCTTAATGAGCCGGATGGTCGGCAACGGAGAGTGTTTCTGGTCGGTTGTGTATCCGCCGTTCATGGATCGCGATCTGCCGCGCGCGATCGTGCGCGAGATCGTCGCCGGCGGTCTGGCGCGCACGATGGGCAATTACCGGGCGCTACTGAATCTGTTCAACATGCCCGCCACCGACTACAAACGCTTCCTCGGCTTTCTGCGAAAGCATGGATGCTTTGTGCCGTTTCGCCCGTACCGCGTGCCAGCGCGACCGGCCGCGGAACCGTTACGAGTGGTGCGTCCAACCTCGTAAAGAAAAGTCGAGTTCAAACATCCATCTCGGCCGACGTCTCACGGAAGACCGGAGCGACCTGCAGGAAGGCCTCGACCACGGCCGGATCGAAATGCGTGCCGAGCCCTTCGGCGATGAGATCGAGTGCTTCGCCAGGGAGCATCGGCGCGCGGTAGACGCGTCTCGTGACGAGCGCATCGTACACGTCCACGACCGCGACCAGCCTGCCGGGGATCGGAATCTGCTCGCCTCTCAACCCTTGCGGGTACCCCGTGCCGTCCCAGCGCTCATGGTGCGTATAGACGATGTCCATCGCCATCGTCAGCGTGGCGTCGTCGCGCGCGCCGGCCCGGTGCTCCGCCTGCAGGATCACGTCGCGGCCGTAGACAGGATGTTTCCTCATTTCCGCGAGCTCGTCGGGCGTGAGCTTGCCTGGCTTGTTCAGCAGGCGATCCGGAACGCCCACCTTGCCAATGTCATGGAGCGGCGCGAGGGTCGCGAGCAGATCGATCCGCTCAGGGGTGAGGTAGTAGCGGAACCGCGGGTGAGCCGACAGCTGCTCGGCGAGCACGCGCGCATATCGCTGCGTTCGGCGCGAATGTGAGCCGGTTTCAGCGTCTCTCACTGCCGTGAGCGACAGCAGCGTCTCGATCATCAAACGCCGCGACAGGGCATCCTGTTCTCGAGCGCGCCGGACGCGGCCGCGCTCGACGGAAACCTTCGCGACGGTCGTCGAAGCCAACGCCAGAATCACTCCGGCCGTCGGAAACACCGGGGACAGGAACAGGCCGTAGGCCGACAGCAGCTGCGCCGCGCCCTGCCACAAGACGGCCGCACACACGAGGGCCCCGAGACCACCCCAGAGCAGGCCCGTCCTCGCGACCAGGAGTACAACCACAACTCCTGCGCCGAGCGTGGCAAGTGTTTCCAGGCTGACCGCATGTTCGGATCGGCGAATGAAATCCTGCTGGAGAAGGTTGTCGGCGACCGTCGCCTGTACCTCGACGCCCGAAAACAGCGTGTCGAGCGGCGTCGACACGACGTCTCGCGTTCCGAGAGCCGTGGCACCCACGAACACCAGCTTGTCCCGGAACGCATCGGCCGGCAGCTCGCTGCCGAGGACATTTGCCGCTGATGTGAACGGGAAGGTCTTCTTCTCGCCTCGATACCGCACCAGCAGGTTGCCTTTTCCATCGAGCGGCACGACACGACGATCGAGCGTCAACGAGAGCGTGTTGACGTTGACCAGGTCGAGCACCGCGTCGCGGGTATTCGTGGCCGCGGCGACGGCGGCAAGCGCAAGTGCCGGATACACGCGACCATCCAGCTCGATGAGGAGCGGAACCCGTCGCAGGATGCCGTCGCGGTCCGGTGCGGCGTTCATGAATCCCGAGGCTCCGGCCGCCTGCGCGAGCACGGGCTGGATGCAAATCGCTCCTGACGCACGAAACAGCGGCAGTTCGGCATCCTCTCGCGATCGAAGGGCCACGCCGAGCGGATGCAGCACGCACGCGCCGCGTCCCGCGATCGAGGGTTCAAATGTAAACGGGTACCCCAGAACGACTCGTCCGCGACTGAGCGTCTCGGCGAGCCTGACGTCCTGAGGTGAGAGTCCGCTGGCACTCGAGCCGCCGGTGCCGAGCCCGACTGCCCCGGCGTCGACGAGGGGATCGTGACGGTCGGCTTCGGCGAAGACGACGTCGAGCGCGACAATCGTCGCCCCGAGGTCGTGAAGACGATCAATCAGCGTGCCGATGACCTCGCGGCGCCAGGGCCATTGCCCGATCTCGGACAGGCTGCGCTCGTCGACATCCACGATTGCCACCTGTTGTCCAGGCGGGTTTGGCCGCCCTCGAGCGACGATGGCGTCGTAGGCGGCGTAATCCAGACTGGCCAGAAATCCCGGCCGGACGAGCGCAAGACTCGCCGTGATGATTGTGGAAGCCAGCCCGCATATCAACACGAACCGGCGGCCGGACATGTGAGGGCGTGGAGATCTCGTCAAACCAGTCGATCACCTTACCACGAGGTCGCAGCGACAATTCCGCAACTTGGAACCCGATGTCCCGGTAACCGACATACCATAACCCATCGTCTGAACAGCGTGTGTCGGTCGGGGTCCCACGGTGGGCTCAGCTTTCAATTTTTTTTCCAGGACCGCCCGCGCGTGATGAAAAATGGTTCGATGACGACACAACACGCATTCATCAAGAGCATTCACGGTGTTCGATACCAGGTGAAAGATGTCGCTCGCTCGGTGGCGTTTTACACGCAACGCCTCGGGTTCACGCTGGAACGCCAGGTACTCCCCGCGTTTGCGAACGTCTCACTTGGCGACGCGCAGATTCTCCTCAGCGGTCCCGGCGCATCAGGCTCGCGGCCGATGCCGAACGGACAGCAGCAGGAGCCGGGCGGGTGGAATCGCGTGGTGCTGAAGGTCGCGGATCTTCCAGGCTTCATCGCTGAATTGAAGAAGGCGGGACTTCATTTCCGCAACGAGATGGAAACCGGTCCCGGTGGCCGCCAAATCCAAATCGAGGATCCGGACGGGAACCCCCTCGAGCTATTCGAACCGGCCGCTCACTGATCCCGTGACGCGAGGCTGCCAGGGCTAGGGCCGTTTGTCTTCCAGTTTCAGCGTTGGGTAGTAGGGTGTCTCGAGCTTCTGCACCTTCTCCTGGAATTTCCTGCCCGCAGCCGGCCCCTCGAAGCTCCACTGCTGGCGATGGTAGTTCCAATCGTCGGGATTCAGTCGCTGCGCGCGTTCAAAGTACACGTCAGCGCGATCGGTGTTTCCAGCCTGCTGGAACCAGACGGCCAGCTTGAAGCTCGCTTCCGCTTCCATGGCATCGGCGGAGCGGGGCTTGACGCGCGCGGCGAACACTTCGTCGGACATGGCGTACTGGCTTCGCTCCCCTTTTTCCACCCAGTCTCGGAGCGCAGCCACGTACTGCTCGCCTTCGGTCACGATTGGCTGGCCTTTGCTGTTGAGGGCGTTGTACGTCTGATTCGTCGTCCACGCCGGCTCTCCCGGACGGACGACGCGCCCTTGCTCGTCAATCCACACACCCGTCGGTACGTTCACGAACTGGAACGCAGAGCTGACGCCATGCTTCGAGTCGATCAGCTGAGTGAAGGTCGCCCTCGCAGCGTCGTACCATTTTCCGGCTGCGGCCTCGCCGCCGATGTCCTGCGCCGCCGCGATGATTTCGAAGTTCTTGCCCTTCAGCTCGTCGTAGACCTTCTGCCAACCTGGCAGATCGAGGCGGCACCCTCACCAGGAGGCCCAGGTGGTCACCAGCACTTTCTTCTTTCGAAAGTCCGAGAGATGGACAATGCGGCCAGTGCGATCCGGGACTGCGAAGTCTGGCGCGATCCGCGACGAGGAGTAGACGCCGGTGAGCAGGGGAATTTCGCCGAAGCTCCACACGTGTGAATCGGCGTCCGCGACGACCGACTGGCCCACCCTCTGGGAGAAAGCCGTCAGGTCGAAATAGTCCCCGCGGGTCATGTCCTTCGAGATCGGTATGCAGAGCTCGGCGCGGCACGCGCCCTGAGGCTTCATCTCGAATCCGTTGATCCGGGGAAGATCGGCCTTGCGCACCCAGAGCGCCCCAGCACGGTTACGCGGATCCTTGCCGACGGATCGAAGCGTGACCGCTTGATCGTCGAAGAGCACGGTCGTCGGATTCGCTTCAGCGCCGTCAACCACGTGCGGAACGAGGGCGACGCCCGCGGTGATTTGCAGAAAGTCTCGGCGATTCATCCAGCTCTCCTTGGTGTCCCGAGCCACGAGTTTTGCCAAGTATGCCACGGCAGGCGAGACCGTTGTCGGTACCCCATGGCGCGCCGAGCGCGTCGTAGTTCTGAACAGTGCGGTAAGTAACTATTACCCGGCGTCCGCAGCTCATTGGCGAAGTTTTTCAAGAAGTCCGATGTGCGGCAGACAAAGCATCGAACCGTCAGACTTCCGAAGGGTTTCGTCGTCGAAATGTCTTTTCGTGTCAGTCTGTAGGCTTCTGAAAAATGTGCGAAAAATGGTGACAAGAAGGTGTAACGCGGCACGATCTTCGCTCACGGTTCAGCTGGAAGGTTGCCGTGGCAAATACTCCAACGATCCTGGTCATCGAGCCGAAACGCGAGAATCGCGCGTTCGTTCACGCGGCCGTCAGCCAGTACGGACGGGTCGAAAGCTTCGACAGCTTCGCGTCGGCGCGTGCGCGAGTCGTCGCGGGCTCGTTCGACTATCTCGTGACCAATCTGCGGCTCGAGGCGTTCAACGGCCTCCATCTGGTCTACCTCTCACGCTCGCTCGGCATCGCCGCCCGGACGATCGTGTACAGCGAGGTCCACGATGCGTCGCTCGTCGGAGAAGCGGACGCCGCGGGAGCGGCATACTGCGACTTGAAGCACGTACACCGATCGCTCGCCGACTATCTGCACCCTGAAAGCGCACCGCATCGGTCGTCCCGAACGCCCCGCTCCCATCGCGCGACCCGCCCGATCCATCACAGCTACTTGCACTGAACTCACGTGGGGCTCCGCCCCACACCCCGGCTCGGTCGCTTGCGGGGCCCCTCACCCCGCGCCGCTCCCTCGCAGGCGCGCCGAAGGCGCGCCTTACTGACGTGGAAGGCCCGGGCGCGACGACGCCCTGAACACGCCCGACCTAAAGGTCGGGCCTACGTACCGTCACCTGCTCCACTCACTCGCAGGCGCGCCGAAGGCGCGCCTTACCGACGTGGAAGGCGCCGCCGGGCGCGACCACGCCCTGAACACGCCCGACCTAAAGGTCGGGCCTACGTACTGTCATCTCCTCCCCTCAAAATCTCATCTGCAGGCCGCCGCGAATCTGACGACCACGCTGAAGCGCGTTCGGGCGCGCCCACGCGGCCGGATTGCCCGTTGAATAGGCCTCCGCGACCGAGACGACGTTCGTCATGTTGAGGATGTTGTAGAACTCGGCCATCACCGTCGTCCTGAGACGTCCGAGCGTCATCGTCCTCATCACCCGAGCGTCGAGGATCTTGTAGTAGTCGTTGAACAAGTCACCCGGTTTCACCAGGTTCATGTTGATGGACCCGCCGCCGGTGAGCGGATACCCCGCAATCCCGCTCGTCACTGCATAGTTGGCGCTGATGTACGGCGGCACGGCCGAGAGCCCGGACCCCGGTGTGTCGTAAATCTGGAACACCGCGCTCACACTGAACCCGAAAGGCAGCGGCACGCCCCCCGCCGTCTTGAACAGATGGCGGAACGGCAGATCGATCTCGCAGAAGCGCAGGCTGTTCGGGTTCTCCGCCTCGCAGCTGTTCTGGCGAACTTTCCCAGGCGTCCACGACGCCATCACGAACCCTTTGTTCGGGAGCGGACCGTTGACGCCCAGCTCGAGATAGTCGTAGCGGCGGAAGTTCCTGTCCGAGTTCCTGAACTGATTGTCGACGACACCAAGCAGCGCCGGACGCAACGTATAGATCGTGAGCTGCTCGCCGCCGCCACCCGGGAAGCGGGCGTCTTTGGGCCCCGTGAATGTCACGGGGATGTAGTCGACCGACGGCTGCAGACCATTGTTCGACGCCGTCGCGAGGTTGTCGGTGAAGATCAGGTCGTAGTAGCGCCTGTGAAAGAAAGACGCGCTGACTGAGACGCGCGGCCGTAATTCGTGCTGCACCGAGACCTCGTAGCTCATGTTCTTGTCCCGCTGCAGCCCCGGCTCTTCGGACGTCGTGCCCGCGAGCGTCCCGAACCCGATCGTGCGCGTCGGTCCGATTTCGGCGAACTGCGGGGTTCCATCAGCGTTGATCGTGGTGCCGTCGCCGTTCAGATCGGTCCACGAGCGCGTGTCCGACTTGCTGTAGATCGGATTCGCCGGGCCCGTCAGATCGAGCGCGTGGTTGCCCACATACCGGCCGACGCTGGCTTTGACGGCGGTTCGCCCGTTGCCGAACACGTCGTAGGCGCCGCCCAGACGCAGACTGATGTTGTTCCAGTTGGGAACGTCAGCGATGTCTCCGATCGAGACCGCCGGCGTCCAGAACGACGCGGGCGCCGAGGTCGGTGGAATGCCGGCATTGAAGTGATCCCAACGCCCGCCTCCGTTCAGCGTCACGCGGCCGATCTTCCACTGATCCTGCAGGTACGCGCCGCCGTCGAAGCGGATCTCCTGCTTGTTTGCGGCCGGCCCGTTCACCACGCTGACTGAATTCGGGACATTATTTATAACGAACCGGATCGACATGTCGCCGTGGTAGGGGTTGGTCTGGATGGCATTGCCGGTTCTGTTCTCGAACCCCATCTTCACGCTGTGAGAGCCGGTCACGTAGTTGACAGTGGCTCTCGTGCTCACGAGGCGCTGCTCGTAGGTGTAGCTGAGATAGTGGTTCTCGTAGATCCAGCTCGTGCCGAGATCCCACTTCGCGATCGCCGTCGCCGAGTTGGCGGGCTGAAACCCGACGAAGAAGTCGCCGCGCTCGTACGAGACGCCGGCTTCGATCAGCAGGCGGTTCGTCAGCGGCGCGGAGTACTTCACCTGGGCGAGATAGGTCGGGTCGAGCGGCAAGTACCACGACGCTTCGGGCGAGACCTTGGTACCACCGGTGGTGAAGTTGCCGCGCACGGTCACGAACTTCGTGTTGTCGAAGCTGTAACGCAGCTTGTGCTTCGGCGCCAATTGATGCGTGATTCGCACCGTCTCAGAAGGGTTGAAATAGGAACCCGAGGTGGCTGGGCACCACTGGGACGGATCGGCGACCGGTCGATCGCGGCAGTCCGCCGGCGTCGACGGTTCGTTCGGCTTGAAGTAGATGTCGAGGACCTGGGAGTCTGTCTTGTTGGCCGAAAAGGATCCGAAGTACCAAAGCCGGTCTTTCTTGATTGGACCGCCGACAGTCGGGTTGAAATCGAACGCGAACAGTTGATACGCGTAGCGGAGGCCGGTCGCCGCAAGCTCCGGCGTGATGTTGCTCCACTCCGTCTTCCGGTGGCTGCCGTAGGCGATACCTTCCGCGACGAAGCGGTTGCTTCCCTCTTTCGGGATCAAGTTCATGCGGACGCCGCTCGACGAAAACTCCGCACCTTGTCCGCCAGTGTCGTAGACCAGTTCTTCGGTCGCCGCCTCCTGCGTCTGCGTCGCGCTGCCGACGCCGAGCGTGCCGGTGCCGCGGCCGACCAGGTGCATCCCCGACTTGTAACCGTCGGTCATGTAGTTGCTGTCGTTCGCGTCCGATCCGTGCGCGACGATGCCGGTATTTGCGTTGGGCACGATCACACCGGGGATCAGCGCCGAGCGGCCCCGGAGCGTGCGGCCTCCGGGCAGCTCTTCGAGCTGCGCCTTCGTCAGCACCGTCTGCGATAGCGTGCTCTGCACGTCGACCACCGGCGAGGCGCCCGAGACGGTAATCGTCTCCTCGAGGGCGCCGACGCGCAGATCGGCGTTCACGAGCGCGCTGAACGCGCCCGACAGCTCGATGCCCTCGCGCCTGGTCGTGCTGAATCCGGTGAGCGTGAACGTCACCGTATAGATGCCGGGACGAAGATCGACGATGGCGTACACGCCGGCGCCGTCGGTGACGGACGTGCGCGTTTTTTCGATCAGCGCGGGACTCGACGCTTCAACAGTGACACCGGGCAGCACCGCGCCCGAGGCGTCCTTCACGACGCCCGAAATACTTGCCTGCCCCTGCGCCTGCGCGATTGCGGGCACGAGCACGGCGCAGACGAACAGCAACGCGACGGCCTGTCGACGCATGTCCGACCTCCTTGGTTGTCACCTCGCCCTGTCACCGGAATGAGAGCGCCATCGCAGATAAAAAACGGCGACCGAAAACCTGCTCCGTGCCTGTTTACGGCAGGGAGCAGCCGTTGCGCCGGGCACTACGTATCGCGGACGAAGTACAACGCCTCAGAGGCGTGAATACGGCGGCCATCCTACCACCGTACGCAAGCAATGTTTTCGGTGTCTTTGGTTCCGGCGCGGCCGACTTTGCGAGGCTTGCTCTTGTCATGCGCTGAAACCAGAGCAGCTCCAGAAACGCCTGGGTTGTGGACGAAGAAGAACGCCGATGGCTAATGAACGACTGTCTCGTCCGACTCTTCGATCTCCAGGTGCGGGAGCTCGAGCCGCGCCACAGTTTTCAGCGCCAGCGCAAGCGCCTCGTCGATCTTCTTTCCGCATCGCCGGGCGCGCAGATCCTTGCGGACCTGCCGCAGCGCGCGCAGCACCTGCGCCCGATCGAATCGCTGTCCCGCACAATGTTCACAAAAGCTTGACACGCTCAGCACCTCTGGTTCGTAGGAACCCGCCGCCGAATGAATGATTCACTCCGGGACTATTGCGCACCCCGGTTCCGGAGGAGTATAGCGTCGCCGCGCATCAAGATACCGCGTCCTTTGCATCCTCCCACAGAAGCGTGTGATACCGCGGCGTGCATCGCCTCGGCGCGAGCTACACGAGTCGCGACATCAGGAAGCCGACGAGCCCGAGCAGCACGCCTGCCAGAGCATCGGCCGCGTAATGATACCGGCCGATGACGCTGCCAACCGCAATGCCGAATGCGAGCAGTCCAAGCGCGAGACCCACAGTCGGAAGACGTGCGCTCACTGCCAGCGCGGTCGCTGCCGATGCGGCGGCGTGCCCGCTCGGAAACGTGTTCAGCTGGATGCTGGCGCGACCGAGCAGCTGCAGATTGAGGCGTCTGATGGCACCAGGCGTTGCCGGCTCGCCTTCGATCGCGCGCGGCGGTCGCGTCGGCAGCCAGGGAAGCACCCCGTAACAGCCGAACACCGCCAGGAGCACCGCGGTCCAGAACCTGTCGGTTTCCTCGCGAAGGCCGGCAACATACAAGGAGGCGAAGCCAATCGGCACCATCGGATAGCAGAAGAGATAGGCGAGCTCGAGCGCTCCGATCAGCGCGCGCGGTGCACGCCCGCGAAGAGTCATCGCGCCCTGAGTACCGAGCCAGCGGTGGTCAAGTCGCAGCAGCGTGCGTTCAAACGCCGGGTTCGTATCGGTTACGAGCAGCGCCGGCAGCCAGTAGCCAACGACGACGTACACCAGCGGCATCCAATCGCGCAGGACTGCCAGCACGCCCAGCCACGAAATCGCCAGAACAGCACTCACGACCGCGACGGCGACCGCAACGACTCGACGCCGATGTCCGCCCCTTCCGCGCACCGCGGCGGCCGCCGTCGCAAGGTAGACGAAATACGCGATCGTGATCCACTCCGACCAGCGCAGTCTCATCGAGCTTCCACACGCACGCCAGGTCAGCGCTCAGACCTGCTTCGGTGCCGCCGCCTCGTCCCGAAACACGATGGACGCAGCAATCGTCGCGACCAGCAGGGCGCCAATCACCAGAACGGACGTCCCGGCGCTGATATGGAACCGCTCGTTCGTCAGCATCTTCATGCCGGTAAACGCGAGGATGGCCGCCAACCCGTGCCGTAGATAGCGCATTCGTTCCACCGCGTCGGACAGCACAAAGTACATCGCACGCAGTCCGAGCATCGCCATGACGTTCGAGCTGTAGACGATGAATGGACTGCGACTCACCGCCAGCACCGCCGGAACAGAATCGAGCGCGAACACGAGGTCTGTCGTCTCGATCACGACGAGCGCCACCAGCAGCGGCGTCGCGACGAGCCGGCCGTTCTCGCGTCGCCAGAAATGCTCGCCGTGCAGGACCGGGCTCACGCGGACGATGCGCGCGACCCAGGTCTCGCAGACGTTGCACGCTGTCTGCACGGCACGGCGTTCACGTTCCACGCCAAACAGCAGCCGCCACGCCGCAAACAGGATCAGCAGCGCGAACGGATAGGTGATCCAGCTGAAACGTTCGATCAACGTAATGCCTGCGCCAATCATCAAGGCTCTGAACACCACCGCGCCGAGGATCCCCAGCCGAAGCACACGCCGCTGATGTTCGTCAGGAATGTGAAGCTCGGAGAAGATGATGATGAACACGAAAATGTTGTCGACCGACAGCGACAGTTCGAGAAAGTAGGCCGCGTAGTATTCGGCCGCAGGACCCGCCCCCTGCGTCGCCAGGACCCACACGCCGAGCGCAACGCCGAGCGAGACCCACACGGCCACCCACAGCACGTTCCGTCGCCTGGCGGTATCGTCCGGATTCAGTCGAGTTCCTCTTCTATTGGCAGGCCTAAAGGCCTGCACTACAGATGTAGTGCGGACCTTCAGGTCCGCCTAGCCCCGCTTGGGCACGAAGGCGAGGAACCGGCGCGGGTTGTCGACTTGGATCGTGTGCAGCATCGCATCGCTCACACCCGCCGCCTGAAGTTGCTTCACGAATCGCGGAACCCTCGCAAAGTCCCGGCGCGTGTCGCTGGCCAGCAGCAGGTGATCCACGAAGCCCGCCTCGAGAAACGCCAGGATCATGGCGACGCGGTTCTCATCGCTTTTGAGGTCGCCCCGCACGCGATCGATGCCGACGAACGCGCCGCGCTTGGCGAGCGCAATCATGATGTCGGCGTCCTTGCCGGGAAGCGAATCGAGGTGACCGGATGCGACTCGCCGCGGGTTGACGCCGACCGACTCGTAGACGTCGAGTTGTCGCAGCGCGATCTCCCGCGGCACGTCCGGTCCGGTGCCGTAGTTGTTGTGGGTGAAGATCGGCAGGTTGTTCCTGACGTGCGCCTTGCCGACGGCGCGATAGACTTTGCGCTCCTCGGGCGTGAAATCGGCCTCGCCGGGCAGGTCTCCGATCTCCCCATAGGCGCCGTATCGTCCCGCAGCCGCCTCCTTGACCAGGCTCTCGGCGATCTCGTCCTCGCTCATCGTCGAGATTTCTGACGGATAGGTGTTCTGCCAGTAGTAGCCGCCGCTGGCGACGACGTGAAGACCAGTGGCAGTCGAGATCTGCCGCAAGTGGTCGTAGTTCACCCCCATGTCGGGATGTCCGCCATCGACAATGCAGATGACGCCGCTCTTCATCGCTTCCTTGACATCGGTGACTGTGGGCGTGATGTCGGCTGATGAAGGCGGCGGCAGCTTGAGTTGGCGGGAGTCGCGTGAATAGACGCCGTCGAGATGCTCGTGGAAGAGCGTGGCGCCGCCGGCGAGCGCCTCCGGCGAGAGATCCCGGAGAATCGTCCGGATAATCGCGCCCGACGGAAACACGACCTTGGAGCCGGACCGCCCCGCCTGCCACGCTGCCGAAAGCGAAGACGTCACCGCCGAGGAGAGACCGACGCCGGCCCCTACTCCGAGAACCTTGATCGCCTGCCGGCGAGTGATGCGCCCGAAACCAATAACTTTTGCAGCCATTTTTCTCCTCAATTGCTATTGGCGCCGCGGATCTCTCGAATCCTGATATTCCGGAACGCCAGGGCGCCGGCGTGGTCGCCCTGCATCGCGATGTGGCCGCGCTTCGAGCGGCCGTAGTTCGGCCAGTCCTTGAATTTGCTCGCTTTGACGTTCGCTTCCCAGTCAGGGCTCCACAGCTCGTACTCCACCAGCTTGAATCCATTCAGCCAGTGCTCGACGTGCGCGCCGCGCGCGATGATGCGCGCCCGATTCCAGTCGCCAACCGCCTTGAGGTAACCCGTGGGTGACGGATACACCGCGAACACAGAGCCCGCGCACGTCAACCGCGTCTTGTTGTCGGATGCCTCGAGGTCGTCGAGCAGTTGGTATTCCGGCGCGGACCAATATATATGGTCGTACTCCTCAGTGCCGCGGTAGAAAATGCCGCTGTTGCCGGCACGACCGATCTTCCACTCCATCTCCAGCTCGAAGTCGCCGAACTCGTCTTTCGTCACGATGTCCGCGACCGGTTTCTCCTTCACCAGGGCGCCGCTCTCGATCTTCCAGCCCTCCGGGATCGGAGCACCCTTGTAGCCTCTCCAGGATTCGAGCGACGTGCCGTCGAAGAGTGTTTTCCAGG
>Ga0075421_100008074_pt1 | contig 12919 bp, 13 predicted proteins | sample SoiMetdeltSBSDD5_FD_75292 | JGI IMG/M metagenome (GOLD analysis project Ga0075421, IMG submission 75292) | Bulk soil microbial communities from a Populus tree surrounding site in Tennessee, USA - Soil MetaG P. deltoides SBSDD5 | ecosystem: Environmental > Terrestrial > Soil > Tree plantation... | reverse complement strand
TGCGGCGTACCATCAGGCTCGATCCAGGTGAGGCCGAGGCCATCGTGCCCGCAGGCGAGATCGGCGCTCGTCTCATCCTGGACGAGTATCAGGGCCGTTAGATTGCCCAGGCACGGGGCATCCCCATCGTTGGCACAATCGGCCTTGTTGTCGAAGCCGCCCGAGCCGGCCTTATCTCAGTCGATGACGTTGAGCCGCTGCTCCGTCAGATGGTGCGTGCCCACTTTCGGGTGAGCGAACGGCTGTTACGTTACGCTGTAGCCCAGGCCAGAGCACGCCACTGAATTCCGGCCCACCAAGACTGCGCTGAGTCCGAGGGACAACGTCGCCGCGAAGGAGTCCAGGAACATGTCGGTCAACTGGCACGCCGAGATCGTGGAGCAGCTCGACTTCTACTGGAAGGTGTCGCTCAGGCCGCGCCTCGAAGGACTGACCGACGAGGAGTATTTCTGGGAGCCGGTGCCAGACTGCTGGACGGTGCGACCGGCGGGCGACGGCACGTTTTCGATCGATTGGGCGTGGCCGGCCCCCGATCCGCCGCCGTTCACGACGATCGCCTGGCGGCTGGCGCACATCGCCGGGCCGGTGCTGGGCATCCGGGCCAGCAACCACTTCGGCGATGGCTCGGTGAAGCTGGCGACAATCCGGTGGCCTGGGACGGCCGCCGGGGCCGTCGCCTTCGTCGAGCGGAGCTACGCCGCCTGGAAGGCTGGCGTGGACGCCCTCGACGAAGTCTGGCTGGCCCGGGCGATTGGCCCGGCTGAAGGTCCGTACGCCGAGTACCCGATGGCGACGCTGATCCTGCACATCAACCGCGAGGTGATGCACCACGGCGCGGAGGTTGCGCTCTTGCGGGATCTGTACCGGGCGAAGCATCGGGGCCGCTAGCGTGATGCTGGCGACCCCGATGGGTTTCTGCGACTAGCTTCGGAGCGGGAGCGGTCAGGATGACCGCGCTCCCACTCACGTCTGTGACGTGTGCTGCCGAGAGCTGTCGGGACGGGGAGGACGGACGAAGCGGCCGGGACGGCCGCGCTCCCAGCAGACTAGGAGACGCGCTCGCTGGGTGGGTCGACGGTCAGCGGGCGGCTCGGATCGTACGGCCCGACGACGAACCCGAACCGGGCGCCGCCCCGCAGCTCATACTGTGACTCGACGGGCTCACGTCCGGAGGGTCCGATCTGCCATGACTCGGGGATGCCGTCGACCCAGAGGCCTTCCGGCGTGCGGACGTGCAGGCGGCCGGCCCCGTCGACTATGAGCTCCGTCGCGCCGACGTACTCCAGCTCGATCACGGACGGGTCCACACCGGGCTGGACGATGAAGTTGGCGGACCAGCCGCCGGGCAGTGCCCTGATCTCGGCGTCGACGCCCGGCCAGGCGGCGGGGTACCGAATCTCCTGGATGTGCTTGCCGTCAACCGTCAGCTTCGCCACTTCGGGCTCGGCGACCGGGTTCCCGAGGGTCAGTCGCAGCGGAGGCTGGGCCCGGCCCTCGCGCCAATCCATGAGCAGCGCGCCGGGCACGGCTGCCGTCTTGTTCCAGCCGTCATTCAGGACGAAGCGGACCTGCTCGGCGGAGGCACCCTGGTAGGCGACGAACTGGGGCGGCGCCAGCCCCAGCGTGAGGAGCGGGTTCCGGCCCAGGAGCAGCCCCAGGACGGCCAGGAACGCGCCCACCAGGCCAAGCGTCGGCATGAACCGGCGGACGGCGCCCGGGAACAGCGCGGGGCGGGCCGGCGGTCGGACCAGACGCCGGATCGGCGCGGTGACCGCGGGGCGGATCAGGGTGCTCGCGCCGGCGGGCGCTGCTTGCCCGGCCGGGTCGGGCCGGTCAACCGGCGGTTGGCCCGGCACGATGACCACCCACTCGGATGGCCTGGCGCGCGTACGCGATCGGTCCAGCGTGCTCGACGGCATGGCTGCTCCTCTTCTCTGCGCGAACGCGGGGTTGAGACGCGGCCGCCGTTGCCGCCGGCCGTGGCTACGAATACTGTGATCCGGCAGACCGCGTCGACGCAAGTCCTTGTTCGAAGACGCGCCCGGACACCGCTCGGTTCCCGGCGCCCGCCACGGGTCTCGGGAGCGGGCGCCGGGGTGCGGGTCATGTCTCAGTACGGGACTCGGGTGAAGGCGGCAGGGTCCGGCTCGCTCACGCTCGCGCTACGGACCTGCCGCGCTGACGTCGAATCCGTATCAGACCTGGTGGGCCTTCAGGTAGTCCAGGTTTAGCGTGACGCCGAGGCCAGGGACGTTCGGGACGACCAGGGCGTCGCCGTCGACCTTCAGCGGCTCCTCCAGGAAGGCGTTGTAGAAGTCAAGCTTCACGCGCCGCGCTTCGAGCTTGTAGAAGTTGGGCGTGGAGATCGAAACCTGGGCGCCGGCCATCAGGTTGACCGGGCCGCTGGCGTCGTGGGGGGAGATCGGGATATAGAAGGTCTCGGCCAGGGTCGCGATCTTCTTCAGCTCGGAGATGCCGCCGGTCCAGGTGACGTCCGGCATCACGTAATCCGTCAGGTGGCGGTTCAGGACCGGCAGGAACTCGAAGCGGGTGTAGAGCCGCTCGCCGACGCAGATCCGGGTCGGCACCTGGTTGCGGACCGACTCCAGGGCGTCGTAGCTCTCGGGCGGGCACGGCTCCTCGAACCAGAAGATGTCGTAGGGGGCGAGGCGGGTCGCCAGCCGCACGGCGGTGGGGACGTTGTAGAGGGCGTGGGCGTCGATCAGGAGCTGGACGTCCGGGCCGATCGCCTTGCGGATGCCCTCGATCATCTTGACGCCGAGGTTCTCGACCTGGCGGTCGATCTCGCCGTCGACGTAGGTGCCGTTCGGCACGCCGCCGGCCGCCGAGAACGGGTCGGTCTTGATCGCCGTCGAGCCGTTCTCGACCTCCTGCACGGCGCTCGCCACCATCTCTTCAATCGTCGGATGGTAGTGAAAGTGCGTGTACATCGGGACGTTCTCGCGGACCTTGCCGCCGAGCAATTCGTAGATCGGGACGCTGAGCGCCTGGGCCTTGATGTCCCAACAGGCGATGTCCACGCCGGAGATCATCGCCGTGACGGCGCCCCTGGTGCCGAGGTAGGTGTAGGCCCGGAAGATCTTGTGCCAGAGCGCCTCGACCTGGGTCGGGTCGTCACCGCGGAGCAGACCGTCCAGCTCGCGCAGCGCCGCCGCGATCGTCTGGTTGGCGATCGGGCCGGGGTAGGTGGTGATCTCGCCCCAGCCGGTCAGGCCTTCGTCGGTCTCGACCTGGACGAAGACGTAGGTCAGCCGGCCGCCGAGCGCGACGCGGCCACCGGCCTCCTCGGGCGGGCCGTAGACGATCCAGGGCGTGACTTTTGTGATTTTCATCGCTTTCCCCTTCCTATCCGTCGATCTCGTTCGCCTTCAGGTACTCGACGTCGATCTTGACGCCCAGGCCGGGCTTGTTCGGGACAATCAGGACATCGCCCCGGACGGTCAGCGGCTCCTCCAGGAACGCGCTGTAGAAGTCGAGGGTGATCCGTCGCGCCTCCAGGCGGTAGAAGTTCGGGACCGTCAGCGCCACCTGGGCGCCGGCCATCAGGTTGACCGGGCCGCTCGCGTCGTGGGGGGAGATCGGGGTGTAGAACGCCTCGGCCAGGGTGGCGATCTTCTTCAACTCGGAGATGCCGCCGGTCCAGGTCACGTCTGGCATGATGTAGTCGGTCAGGTGACGGTTGAGGATCGGCAGGAACTCGAAGCGGGTGTAGAGGCGCTCGCCGACGCAGATCCGGACGGGCACCTGGTTGCGGACGTTCGCCAGCGCCTCGTAGCTCTCCGGCGGGACCGGCTCCTCGAACCAGAAGATGTCGTAGGGGGCGAGGCGGGTCGCCAGGCGGACGGCGGTCGGGACGTTGTACATGGCGTGGGCGTCGATCAAGACCCGGACGTCGGGGCCGACCGCCTTGCGGATGCCCTCGATCATGGCGACGCCCCGGTTCTCCAGCTCGCGCTCGATCTCGCCGTTGGTGTAGGCAGTGTGGCGGGTCAGCATGAGCTGGCCGCCGGCCGCGATGAACGGGTCGGTCTTGATCGCGACGGACCCGCGCCCGACCTCGGCGACGGCGTTCTCGACCATCCGCTCGACCGTCTGGTCGGACTGGAAGTGGGTGTAGAGGGGGACGTTCTCGCGGACCTTGCCGCCGAGCAGTTCGTGGATCGGCACGCCGAGGGATTGGGCCTTGATGTCCCAGCAGGCGATATCGACGCCGGAGATCATCGCGGTGACGGCGCCCCTGGTGCCGAGGTAAGTGTAGGCCCGGAAAATCTTGTGCCAGAGCGCCTCGACCTGGGTCGGGTCGTCGCCGCGGAGCAGGCCGTCCAGCTCGCGCAGCGCAGCGGCGATCGTCTGGTTGGCGATGGTGCCGGGGTAGGAAGTGATCTCGCCCCAGCCGGTCAGCCCCTCGTCCGTCTCGACCTGGACGAAGACGTACTTTGCCATGTGCTCGGAGCGATCGGCGACCTGGCCGTCGACATGCTCCAGTGGTCCCCTGACGATCCACGGTCGAACGCGGGTGATCTTCATGCGGACCTCAAATCCGTTGCGTATCGCTGGGATCGTAGCGCATCGTGCACACTGCCCGGGTTGCCCCCACCCCCAGCCCCTCCCATCATGCCTACCATGGGGCCCCTATATCCCCACGGCGTGCGCGGGGGAGGGGAGCACGGAGAGCGCATGACGGAGATGCCAAGCCATCAGCCCGAGGGGTACGAGTGCCCGTTCTGCCGGATCGCAGCCGGCCATGACGACGGCCAGCTCACGCGGCAGGCGGATGTGGTGTACCGAGACGAGACGGTCACGGCGTTCATCGCCTCTTCCTGGTGGCCGCAGAACGCCGGCCACGTGCTGGTCGTGCCGAACGGCCACTACGAGAACGTCTACGACATCCCGGACGACGTCCTGGGGGCGGTCCAGGTGGTCGGCAAGCGGATGGCCGTGGCGCTCAGGGCCTCATACGGCTGCGACGGCACCTCGTTTCGCCAGCACAACGAGCCGCACGGCGATCAGGAGGTCTGGCACTACCACCTGCACGTCTTCCCGCGCTACGAAAATGATGGGCTGTACGGCAGCCGGAAGCGGAACACGTCGCCGAAGGAGCGGCTGCCGTACGCGGAGAAGCTGCGGGCCGAGCTGAGTGGGCAGTCAGCAGTGGGCAGTCGGCAGTGATGAGCTACTGCCGACTGCCCACTGCTGACTGCCCACTCGTTCGTGCTATCGTCCCCGCGATCAGGCAACGACGGGGGTAGCGCAGCATGGAGCAGTCGGCAGCGACGCCCGCACCGGGCGCCGCCGAGCAGGAGGACCGAGCGTTCGCGGCGATCATCGCGACCGTCGAGCGGCTGGACGAGCTGGGGCTGGCGGCCGAGGACGGCCGGGCGCTGGTCGAGCCGGCCTCGGCGTTCCACTGGTCGTAGCGGAGTGCCATCAGACGTGGGAGGAGTCGGCGCGTGCCGGACGAGCCGCTGCACTATCTGACGATCCGCGAGGTCGGCGAGAAGCTGCGACGCCGCGAGCTTTCGCCGGTCGAGCTGACCGGCGCGATCCTCGACCGCGCGGAACGCCTGGACGGCCCGCTCAACGCGTTCATCACGCTCACGAGGGAGCAGGCGCTGGCGCGAGCCCGGGCCGCCGAGCGGTCGCTGCTGGAGGGCAAGGACCTCGGACCGCTCCACGGCATCCCGATCAGCCTGAAAGACCTGTACCAGACCGTCGGAGTCAAGACGACGGGCGGCTCGAAGATCCTGGCGGACTGGGTGCCGGAGAGCGACGCCACGGTCACGCGGAAACTGGAGCTGGCCGGGGCGATCGTGGTCGGGAAGAACAACCTGCACGAGTTTGCGTTCGGGGCGACCAACGAGAACCCGCACTACGGGCCGGCGCGCAACCCCTGGAACCGTGAGCGGATCACCGGCGGATCGAGCGGCGGTTCGGCGGCGGCGGTGGCGGCCGGGCTGGGGTACGCCTCGATGGGCTCGGACACGGGCGGCTCGATCCGGCTGCCGGCGGCGCTCTGCGGGCTGGTCGGGGTGAAGCCGACGTACGGGCTGGTGAGCCGGGCCGGCGTGCTGCCGCTCTCGTGGTCGCTGGACCACTGCGGGCCGCTGACCCGGACCGTCGAGGACGCCGCGATCGTCCTGAACGCGATCGTCGGGCACGACCACGCGGACCCGGCCTCGGCGAGCCGGGTGCTGCCGGACCTGACGACGGCGCTCGACGGGCGGGTCCAGGGGATCCGGGTCGGGCTGCTGCGGGAGTACCTGGGCACCCACGTCAACTCGGAGGTGGCAAGCGCCGTCCGCACCGCCGCCGACGACCTGGAACGGCTCGGCATGCGCGTCGAGGAGGTCGCGGTGCCGGAGGTCGCGTACGGCGATGGCGCCTCGATCGGGATCCTGTACGGCGAAGCCGCGGCGATCCACGAGCGGTGGCTAAAGACCCATCGCGATCAGTACGGCGCGGACGTGCTGGAGCGGCTGAGCCAGGGCGAACGGATGACGGCGACGCAGTACCTGAAGGCGCAGCGCGCCCGGCGGGTGCTGGTGGACCGCTTCCGGGCGCTGTTCGAGCAGATCGACGTGCTGGTCTCGCCGACGGTGCCGATCCTGGCCCCGACGATCCCGGAGTCGCGGGGGAACGCCGCGCGGGCGCAGTTGCTGGGGTTCACGCGGCTGTTCAACGTGCTGGGGCTGCCGACGCTCTCGGTGCCGTGCGGCTTCTCGACCGGCGGGCTGTCGATCGGGCTCCAGGTGGCGGGCCGGCCGTTCGAGGATCTGACGATCCTGCGAGTCGCGCACGCCTACGAGCGGCAGGCGGGCTGGCATAGCCACCGGCCGGCGGTGTGAGGAACGAAGAGAAGCCCCACCCCCGGCGGGCGCAAGCCTTGCGCCCCTACCGGCGTGGAGAAGGGGAGGGGGTCAGGGTGGTCAGGACGACCCAACGCATGAGTAGCAGTCACCGGGGAGAGATCTGACGTGAGTATTGACGGGAAGGTGGCGATCGTGACGGGCGCGAGCCTGGGCATCGGCGCGGGCATCGCGAAGCGGCTGGCGAAGGACGGCGCGAAGGTGGTCATCACGGCCCGGCGGGCCGGGCCGCTCCAGGAGACGGCCGACGCCATCAAGCAGGCGGGAGGCCAGGTGCTGGCGGTCCCGGGCGACGTGGGCGTCCGCGACGACGTCGAGGCGATGTTCACGCAGGTGCTGGACACCTGGGGGACCGTGGACATCGTGGTCAACAACGGCGCCTGGGCCAGCCCGATCGCGCACATCCTGGAGATGGACCAGGAGCACTGGGACACGGTGATCCGGACGAACCTGACGAGCATCTACCTGCACTGCCACCGAGCCGCGAACATCATGGTGGACCAGGGAGTGAAAGGGGCGATCGTCAACATCAGCTCGTTCGCGGCGACGCGCTCGCACCGCTACATGGCGGCGTACGACGCGACGAAGGGCGGCATGGAGTCGATGACCCGGACGATGGCGATCGACCTGGCGGCGTTCGGGATCCGGGTCAACGTGGTGCAGCCGGGGGCGATCCACACCGAAGACCACGACGCGAGCGCGGAGGCGCTGGCGCGGCGCGGCGCGACGGTGCCGCTGGGGCGGGTCGGCTATCCGGAGGACATCGCGGGGGCGGTCCGCTGGCTGGTGGACAACGACGAGGCGGCGTACGTGACGGGGATCACGGTGCCGGTGGATGGCGGGATGCTGGCGCAACTGCGGTCGCCGCAGGTCGACTCGCCGCTGCCGCCGTCGGTGGCCGCGAGGTTGAAGAAGTAACCCCGCAATCATCCCTACCATGGGGCCCCTTCATCCCCACGGCCCCCGCTTCCCTCTCCCGTGCGCGGGTGAGGGGGAGCCTGATCGTCCGTTCTTCCCTCTCCGAGTCGCAGAGGGGTCGGGGGTGGGGTTGGAGAAGAAGATGGGCCAGTACCAGGTCACCCTCGTCGACGTCTTCACGGAGACCCGTTTCGGCGGCAACCAGCTCGCGGTCTTCCACGACGGCCAGGGGCTCGCCGACGATCAGATGCAGGCGATCGCGCGGGAGATGAACTTCTCCGAGACGACGTTCATCCTGCCGCCGAGCGATCCCACGGCGGATGCGCGGGTCCGGATCTTCACGCCCGGCCGTGAGCTGCCGTTCGCCGGGCACCCCGTGGTGGGGACGTCGTTCGTGCTGGCGCGCCAGCGGGGCAAGACGGACCTGAGGCTGGAGCTGGGGATCGGCACGCTCGGCGTCGAGGCGGATGCCGGGGACGGCACGATCGGCAGCGCCACGATGGAGCAGCCGGTCCCGACGTTCGAGCCGGCCCCGAACGGCGATCCGGCGGTGCTGGCCGGCCTGCTCGGCCTGGAGGCAGCTGACGTGGCGGCGGAGACGCCGGCCGAGATCGGCTCGGCCGGCAACCCGTTCCTGTACGTCCGGCTACGCTCGCTGGAGGCCGTGCGGCGGGCGCGCGGAATCGCCGAGGCGATGGACCGCTACTTCGCCGGGCATCACCACGCCGCGATCTACCTGTTCTCGACCGAGACGGAGTCGCCGCGCGCTGCGGCGCACGCCCGGATGTTCAGCCTGGCGCTCGGCGCCTCGGTGCGCGAGGACCCGGCGACGGGCAGCGCGGCCGGACCGGCCGGCGGCTACTTGCTGCGCCACGGCCTGGTCGAGCCGGGGCTGCTAGTGCTGGAGCAGGGGTACGAGATGCTGCGACCGAGCCAGATCCAGGTCGGGCTGACGGTCACAGACGGCGCGCTCAGCCGGGTGACGGTCGGCGGGGGCGTGGTCTACGTGGGCGAGGGCACGATTCTCGTCTGACCCCGCCGAAATCCTGGCGCGCACCTGGCTCCCACTGCCTCGAACATTCCCTTCGACGTTCTGGACTCCTGCCGATCGTCGAAGTGGTCAGACCGCACGAGGTGCGCCGGGGCTGGCCAGGCGCCGCCGGCGGACGCAGCGTCGCGACCCGATGGCGGCCCTGGTTTCTTATCCGGGCCTTATCTCGGGCTCATGCCGGCCTTAGGCTCCTGAGCGACACTGGCGACACGAAAACACGCGCGCCTGCTGTGGGGCGCCAAGAGAGGGACTACCATGCAGGAGCAGTTGCCGTTGAGCGGTTGGGAGGTTCGGGGTGACCTGGCCTGCCTGCTGTGCTCGCGAACCGTTGCCAGCGCGCAGGGCCCGCGGGCGCGCAAGTTTCAGCCGACCTCGATCCGGGTGATCCGCCCGGAGCACGCCTCGGCGGTCCAGCAGATGCGCTGCCCGTACTGCTCGGGCCGGCTCTGGCTCCAGGACACCGAGGAGATCTTCGTGGACCGCCGCCCGCTGAGCGCCGAGGAGCTGCGCCCGCGCCGTGGCCGCCCGCCGAAGGTGCGCCCGGCCGCTCCGCAGCCCGCCGCGCGCGCCTCGTAAGGGCAGCCCGGCACCCCCTGATCGTCGCGCCCGACGCGACCGAAGCCCCCCGAGACCACGACACTCGGGGGGCTTCAATTTGCGCTGTGCCGCCGGTCAGCGCCGCTGCGCCGAGGGTCCGAACGATCGCCTGACCGTGGGCCAGGCGATCGCTACACCGACCGCCTGTGATGCTCGATCAGCGGCTCGACATGCACCAGATCGGCGAGATCATCACGTACTTGCTCGATCGCGGCGTCTGTGGCCACCACTTGCACGGGACCCGGTGAGCCCGAGCCGGTTACCGTGATGCCGTCGATCCGGCTAAGGAGATCGTCGAGAGGCTCCGACATCTGATCTCGCCGGTCTCGCCGTACTGCGATCACGTACCGTTGCTGGTCGCTGCCTGCCATCGCGCCCCCCCGTCCAGGTCGGACCTCAGGTCTGGCAGGCGCCTCATCAGAGGGTCGGAAGGCCGTTCCCCTGAAAGCTCGCGTGCAAGCCGATGACCCGACAGGCCTGTTTCAGCAGAGTCCGTGCCATCTCGGCACGGGTGATGTCGCGCGGCAGCGCCGCGTACGTTGACGACCGAGAGAGTAGCACGGCGGTGGCCCCGACGACGGCAGGGGAGGCCATGGATGTGCCATCCATCCCGCCGTACGGGGCGATGAGCCCGAACCGCTCCGGCACGGTCGCGATCACGGCCACGCCGGGGCCGCTACAATCGATCTCCGGGCCAAAGCAACTGAAGTTTGCCAGGAACAGATTGTCCACGCCGTGCCGGTCGGCTCCTCCTGGAACGCGCGACGCGGACAGTGTCCCGGCGGGCGCCGTGCCAAGCTGGCCGAGCGCGGATACGCCGACAACCTGCTCAAAGGCGCCGGGGAACTCGACGGCGCCGCGGGAGTTGCCTGCTGCGCAGATCGTGAGTGTCCCCCGCTCCAGGGCGTCCTGGATGGCGTCGCGCTCGATGGCCGACCCCACCTCTGCGCCGAGGCTCAGGTTGATGAGATCGACCCGGTGCGTGCGCGAGAGTGCATCGATAGCGCGGGCGATGTCACCTTGATTGGCGCCGTCATCCGCGTTCGGGAAGACCCGGGCGCTGAAGAGGTTCGCGCCGGGGGCAATCCCGCCGAACTGTCCGGCCCCGGTCGGTCGCGCGCCGATGGTGCCGCACACATGGGAGCCGTGCGAATCGACATCCCGACCGGCCGGCGGCGCTGATGTCTGGCCGCCGATGAACGCACCAACGTCGGCGACATGCGCCAGGGCAGGGTGCGGGCCGACGCCGGTATCCGCGACGCCGACGCGGATACCGGCCCCACGATTCGCATTGAACGTGGCCTGCCCGAGCGCCCGGTGCCACCAACCGAGGCGGCCCGTGGGCAGCCGAAGGCAGTTCACGTTCACCGTCGACGATGGACCTCGAACAACCATCGTCCAGAAGTTCCCTGCGGGAACGATGGTGAGGGCGGATGCGGTGAGGCTGGCCGGGAACGTGAACGAGACCCGCCCGTTCGCGCCAGTCGTCTGCTTCATCTCCCGCGCATCGCCAAACAGCGGGCGCAGGAACAGGAAGACCATGGCGCCGCGCAGTGGCTGACCACCACCGCGGACGTTCACGGTTATCGTTCTGACGCCTGCGGGGACCGGCGCCGCAAGGCCGGCGCGGCTTGCCTCGGCGAAGTCGGTCGGCTTGACGACCTCCCGGTAGTGCAGGATCTCCGGCTCGACGAGGACGTCCGGGTGCCCGAGCATCGCCGCCACGTCCACGGGCTCGGCCTCGACGACCATGACGCGACGAGCCAGTTCATCAGACGGCGCGTCGTCGGCCAGGACGTTCACGCTCGAGGCGATCGACGCTACCGAGCGCTCCATCATGGCGCGAGCGGCGCGCTTCTCCGTCTCGTGGAACTTGCCGGCACGGCGGTTGGCGATCACGAACCTGGCCACGGCTTCCTCCCCCTGGCGGCACTGATTCTTCGTCATGCCCCTGACGATGGAGTGGACGGCCTCTGACGTCCTTGCCACCAGGACTGTCGGAATTCAGGCTAGCACCTTTGCAACTCGCGGACTGTGACTCACCTCACAATCGCGGCCGATGTGTCAACGCGTCGCGCCTTTTCGCCACCGATCATCCGCCCGGGCAGCCCCAGAGTGTCATCGACGCTCGGAGGGGGTCACGGCAGTCTGGGCGGCCTTCTCGGCTTTCAGGCGCGCGGCCTCGGCGTCGCGGATGCGCTGGTTCTCGATCGATCGGCGCTGCATCGCGCCGAGCGCCGAGTCCATCGTGCCGCCGCCGCCGCCGCGCACGCAGGCGATAGCCGCACCGAGCAACAGGACCAGGGTCAGCGGCCCGCCGGCCATCCCGAGCACGTGGAGCTGGAATGAGGAGAGCACGACGCCGAAGCCGCCCAGGATGCGCGTCAATAGGCCGCCGAACAGGAAGACGCCCAGGCCGAACTCGAAGAAGGCGAGCCAGAGGGTCAGCTCCAGCGGGCGCATCCCGCCGATGAGGGGCCAGCTCTGCCAGCCGGCGTGAGCGGCGAAGAGGTCGGCCTGGGCGCGCATCTCCAGGATGTGGGAGACGCCCTGGTACATGAATCCGGCGCCGGACAGGAGGCGCAGCCAGAGCAGCAGGCGGCGTTGGGACATGAGCGGACGAGCCTCACGAGGGGACATGGCGAGAGCACCCTTGCGGAGAGCCGGCCGGGCGACGGGAATGCCACGAGGCCGGGCACGGCAATTGTGCCCGGTCCGGTCGGCGCCCGGCGAGGTGGGTGAGGCACGTGCTCCTCATTGCGGGTTCAGGCGACGCTCTCGAAAATGGACGAAGCAGTCACGCTCGCTGGGAGCGCGGCCGTCCCGGCCGCCTCCGGTCTCATCGCCGAACAGGGGCGGTCAGGATGACCGCGCTCCCACGCTCATCGGTCTCGTGTGCTACCGATGGCGTTGGGACGGGATGACGGAAGCGGCGGGGACGGCCGCGCTCCCAGCGGTCCACGTTCTTCGGACAGCACCAGGCGCTGCCATCAGGACGAGGTGAGCGGCGAGAGTGTCTCTGAGAATGAAGCGCGGGCTAGCGCGCTCCCGCCGTGGCCAGGTTCTGGACGGGCGCGAGGCCCTGGCGGCCGCTGCGCGCGGCGGCCTCGCCGCGCACGTAGCCGAGCGCCGCTTCGAGCTGGGTGTCCTTGCCGACGCGGAAGAGGGCCGGATCGAGCTCCACCAACTGGTCCGGCTCCAGCCCGACCTCGTTGATGACCTTGCCGCTCGGCGACGTGATGATCTGGACGGTCACCAGCAGCCCGGAGCCGTCCGCGAGCGGGATCGGGACGCCGGCCGCGACGGCGCCGGCCGTCTTGGTCCCGATGACGCGGGCCACGCCGTTCTCCTGGAGCGCCGCCGCCAAGATCTCGCTCATCGAGCCGCTGCCGCCGTTCGCCAGCACGGCGATCGGGATGTCGCGGCCCCAGTAGTCGCCCCAGGTGGAGACGGTGCGCTCGCCGCT
>Ga0075421_100008073_pt1 | contig 12919 bp, 8 predicted proteins | sample SoiMetdeltSBSDD5_FD_75292 | JGI IMG/M metagenome (GOLD analysis project Ga0075421, IMG submission 75292) | Bulk soil microbial communities from a Populus tree surrounding site in Tennessee, USA - Soil MetaG P. deltoides SBSDD5 | ecosystem: Environmental > Terrestrial > Soil > Tree plantation... | reverse complement strand
AGCCGGTCAAGGCGACGATCATCAGCTCCTTGCCGCCCGGCTGCGCCCGCAGACGCTGCGCGACCTCGTACCCGCTCATCTCGGGCAGGCCGATGTCGAGGAGGACAACGTCGGGCCGGAACTCCTGAGCGATCGCCAGCGCCGTCGGACCATCGTGGGCATCGCGCGTCTCGTGCCCGATCATCTCCAGCACCTCGGTCAGCGTGTCCGTCACGTCCACGTTGTCATCAACCACGAGCACGCGCCGTGGCCGCTCGGCCTTCGCCGTGCCGGGGGCCATCGACACCGGCCCGTGGGTAGAGGACCATGGACCCCCACCCCAGACAACTGCGCGGCGGCGACCGCGAGTCGCGCGTCAGCTCTGGCCGCGCTGCCGGACCAGCTCGAGGACGAAGCGCTGGAGCCGGCGCTCGTGCGCCTCGCTCGGCTGCTCGGCGACGGTGACCAGCACCGCGCCGCGCTCGACGCCGCAGACGATGCCGCGGGCGCGCAGGCCGTGCTCGTCCTCGTCGTGCAGGCGGATCTGCATCTCGACGTGCGTGTCGAGGACCCAGCGCCCGGTCGTCTCGATGTAGAGGCCGCCGGCGCGGATCTCGCGCAGGCGGGCCGGCACCTGCTGCTCCTTGGAGCGGAGCTGGATCGGCTTGTCGATCGGCAGGGCGTAGGTGGTCGACCCTGGCGGGGAGGTGACCAGCGCGAGGATGCGACCTTCGATGGCGGCCTTCTCGACCGCGTCTTCGGGAGTCCACCCGACGGGCGTGCGCCGCCCGTCGAGGTCGTGCAGGCGATCGGCGAGCTCATCGAGGGAAAGCGATTGGAGATGAGGGTGCATGCGGTACCTCCGGGGCCCGCTCATCATGCCAGGGTGATTGTCCGATCCCACACGAGAATTTCACCGTCAGGTAGTCACGTAGCCTACCTGTAGCCCCGCAGTCGTTGCCGTGAAGACACCGACTGATGGTTGATCGCGACACGCGACCACCCGTAACTGACGGCCACGCGCATGGCCGTACGTCTCATCGTCGCTGCTCTCGGGCTGGGGCTCGTCGCCTGCGGCGGAAGCGGGCCCCCACGGCAGCACCCGGCGGTCGACTCCTCCGTCGACGCGCCCGGCGATGGTCCCGACCACCCGGATCCGCCGCCGCCCGCCGACGACCGCTTCGCCCTCGCGGTGATCCCGGACACGCAGTACCTGTTCGACCGCGACCGCGGCAACGCCGAGGTCCTCGCCGCCAGCCTGCACTGGATCGCCGACCACGCCGCCGAGCGCCGCATCGCCTTCTCGGCCTCGCTCGGCGACATCGTCGAGAACGCCGGCGCCGACGAGCTCGCCCAGGCCAGTGACGTCTACGGCATCCTCGACCGCGCCCGCCTGCCGTACAGCGTGGTCGCCGGCAACCACGACCTGCGCGACCAGGGGCCCGACGACCGCCGCGCCGCCGGCGAGCCGTACCTGACGTACTTCTCGGCGGCGCGCACCCGCGGCCACCCGTCCTTCGCCGGCGCCACCGACAACGGCTTCAACACCGCCTATGTCTTCCGGGGCGCCGACCAGGACTGGCTGCTGCTCGCCCTCGACTGGCGCGCCTCCGACGCGTCGATCGCGTGGGCGCAGAGCGTCCTCGACGCCCACCCGCAGCTGCCGGCGATCGTCACCACCCACGACCTCGCCTACGACGGCGGCGGCGACGGCGCGGCGGTCACCGGCGACGCCGTCCTCTCCGACTACGGGCGCGTCCTCTGGGACCGCCTGATCCGGAAGAACGATCAGATCTTCCTCACCATCAACGGCCACTTCTGGCCGGCGGCGCGCGCCGTGATGAAGAACGACGCGGGCCACGACGTGCACGTCCACATCGCCAACTACCAGGATCGCTACTACGGCGGCAGCGGCATGATCCGGCTCTACGACTTCGACCTGACGCGCGGCCGGCTGGCGGTGTCGACCTTCTCGCCGTGGATCCTCGGCCTGCCCGCCGAGCAGCGCAGCCCGGCGCTCGACGCCGAGCTCGAGCTGGTCGACGCCGACGACCAGTTCACGATCCCGATCGACTTCGCGGCGCGCTTCGCGGCGATCCGCGGCGTGACGCCGCCGCCGCCGGTGCCGGCGGCGCAGGTGGTGATCGACGGCACCGTCGCGTACTGGCGCTTCGACGCCGGCAGCGCCGGCGAGCCGCTGCCGGGGACCGGCGTCGCCGTCCGCGACCTGTCCGGGCACGGCAACGATCTCCAGCGCGTCACCCTCTCCGGCGGCGGCAGCGACAGCCTGGTCTGGTCGAGCGAGCACGACTCGCGCCAGCCCGCCGCCGGCAGCCTCTTCTTCAACGGCTCACGCACCGAGCCGAGGTTCGGCGGCGCCTACCTGCGCACCGCCGACGGCGCCCCGCTCAACGCCGAGACCTTCTCGCACGGCTACACGATCGAGGCGTTCGTCCGGGTTCCGGCCGACTGCTGCGACGACCGCCACGCCTGGATGGGCATCCTGAGCCGCATGGGCACCGGCGGCCAGGCGGGGCGCACCGGCGACGATCCGTTGGAGCCGCTGGCGACCCTGGCCGTCCCGCCGGGGCGCGGGCTGCAGTGGGCGGTTTTCACGACGACCTCGGCCGGGATCCTGACCAGCTGGAGCCACGAGACCGCCGCCGCGACCTGGTACCACGTCGCCCTCGTCAACGACGGGCGCCACACCGTCATGTACGTCGACGGCGCACCTGTGCTCCGTAACCCGCGCGCCGACAGCGTCGGGATCGCGACCCTCGGCGATTTCTGGATGGTCGGCGCGTACCACTACGACCGAATCGTCGAACAGTCGTTCTACGGCTGGCTCGGGGATGTCCGCATCGTCGACCGTCCGCTGCGCCCGGACGAGCTGATGATCGCCGGGCGGTCACCGTAGCGCTAGCGCACACCCGTCGGCATCACGCGGCGCGGCAGCCGAAGGCCGCCTTACTCTCGCGGGTCGGGGAAGCTACTATCCGATCCGGATGCCACTGGCCCGCGAGGACCTGCTCGGCCTGGATCGCTTCGCGATCAAGGAGCAGATCGGCGCCGGCGCGATGGGCGAGGTCTACAAGGCCTACGATCGCGAGCGCTGCATCGACGTCGCGCTGAAGATGTTGCGCGATCCCGAGCCGCAGAGGATCTACCGCTTCAAGCGCGAGTTTCGCGCCCTCGCAGATGTTGCGCACCCGCACCTCGTGCGCCTGTACGAGCTGGTGTCGTGGGGGGAGCGATGGTTCTTCACGATGGAGCTCGTCGACGGCGTCGACTTCCTGACCTGGGTCCGGCGCGGCCCCGAGGCGTGGACGCCGCGCGCGACGCCGGCGCCGGTCGACGCGAAGCCGACGCCGTGGGCCACCGAGGCGCAGGAGGTGGAGACCGTGACCGCGATGGAGCCGGCGCAGGTGCCGGCGACCGAGCCGTGCGCGCCGGCGCTCCCACCGCTGGCGAGCCGCGCGGCGCATCCGCTCGGCGCCGACGACCAGTGGCAGCGGCTGCGCAGCGGCCTGCGCCAGCTCGCCGTCGGCGTCCAGGCGCTGCACGACCATGGCACCCTCCACCGCGACATCAAGCCGTCGAACGTGATGGTGACCCGCGACAACCGGGTCGTCCTGCTCGACTTCGGCATCATCAGCGAGCTGCGCCGGCCGGCGGCGGAGGAGTCGTCGGGGCTGATCTTCGGCACCCCGGCGTACATGGCGCCGGAGGTCGGGACCCGCCGCCTCGTCGGCGAGTCCTCCGACTGGTACGCGGTCGGCATCATGATGTACGAGGCGGTGACCGGCCGCCGCCCGTTCCACGGCTCGTCGGCCGAGGTCATGGAGACCAAGCGGCTGCGCGACGCGACGCCGGTGCGCGAGCTCGGCACCGGCACCGAGGTGCCGGGCGATCTCGAGCGGCTGTGCACCGAGCTGGTCGCCCGCGACCCGGAGCAGCGCCCGACCGGCAGCGAGGTCCTCGGCCGGCTCGGCGCGCGGCGCACCGGCCCGATCGGCGCACCGTCGCAGGTGGCCGCCGACAGCCTCCTGATCGGGCGCGAGCGCCACCTCGGCGTCCTGCGCGCCGCCTACGCCGCCACCCTCGCCGGCGAGCCGCGCGTGGTCCTGGTGTCGGGGCCGTCCGGCGTCGGCAAGAGCACCCTGGTCTCGCACTTCCTCGGCGGCGTCGGCGGCGACGCCGCCGCGCTGGTCATCACCGGCCGCTGCTACGAGCGCGAGTCGGTGCCGTTCAAGGCGGTCGACGACCTGGTCGACGATCTGTGCCAGCGGCTGGCGGTCCTGCCCGAGCACGAGGTGCTCGGCCTCCTGCCGCGCGCGGTCGGCGCGCTGGCCCGGCTGTTCCCGGTGCTCGAGCAGATCGACGCGGTCAAGCACGCGCCGCGGCGGCTGCTCGAGCCGACCGATCCACACGAGCAGCGGCGGGTCGGCTTCGCGGCGCTGCGCGAGCTCCTGCTGCGGCTGTCGGCGCGGCGCCCGCTGGTCCTGCACATCGACGACGCCCAGTGGGGCGACGTCGACAGCGCGGCGCTGCTCGCCGAGGTGTTCCGGCCGCCGTTCGCGCCGCCGGCGCTCCTGGTCGTCAGCTACCGCGAGGACACCGACGCCGGGGCCGGCCCGTTCGTCGCCCACTTCCGCGGCGCCGAGCGCGAGCACGTCGAGCTGTCGGTCGACGAGCTCGGCCACGACGACGCCCGCGCGGTCGCCGCCCAGCTGCTCGCGGTCGCCGGCGCCCCGCCTCACTTCGCCGAGACCATCGCGCGCGAGAGCGGCGGCAACCCGTTCTTCGTCAGCGAGCTGGTTCGTCACGTCGCCCGCGGCGCCGACGCCGACCGCGCGGTCAGCCTCGAGGACATCGTGCGGGTCCGGGTCGCCGAGCTGGCGCTGCCGGCGCGCCGGCTGCTCGCGCTGCTCGCGGTCGCCGCCTGGCCGGTGCCGCGCGGTCTCGCCCTCGCCGCCGCCGGCGTCGAGCTCGACGGCGCCGCCGCGGAGGCGTCGCTCCTGCACGCCACCCTGATCAACGTGCTGCCGGGGCGCGGCGGCGACACCCTCGAGACCTTCCACGACCGGGTCCGCGCGATGGTGGTGGCCGGGCTCGCCGCCGACGAGGTCCTCGACCTCCACCGCCGGCTCGCCGGCGCCATCGAGGCCGGCGCGCCCGGCCTGGTCGATCACCTGGCCGAGCACCTCGAGCTCGCCGGCGAGACCGATCGCGCCGGCGCCTGCTACCAGCGCGCCGCCGACGACGCCGGCGCCAAGCTCGCCTTCGAGCGCGCCGGCCGCCTGTACGCGCGCGCCCTCGAGCTCCTGGCGCCGGGCGGCAGCGAGCGCGCCGAGCTCAACGCGCGCATGGCCTACGCCTTCCAGAACGCCGGCAAGGGGGCCGAGTCGGCGGCCGGCTACCTGGTCGCCGCCGGCGGCGTCGGCGCGGTCCAGGGCCTGCGCTACCGCGGCCTCGCCGCCCAGCAGCTCCTGCGCGCCGGCCTCATCGAGGAGGGCGTCGCGACGATGCGCGACGTCCTGTCCGAGGTCGGCTTCCGGCTGCCGCGCGCGCGCTGGCGCACGCTGCTGGCGCTGCTCCGCCACCGTCTCCAGGTCCGGCTGCGCGGCCTCCACTTCCGCGAGCGCACCGCCGAGCAGGTCACGGTCGAGCAGCTGACCAAGATCGACGTCTGCTGGACGGCGTCGGTCGCCCTCGGCATGTGCGACACCCCGGCCGGCGCCCTGTTCCAGGCCCGCCACCTGCTCGAGGCGCTGCGCACCGGCGAGCCCCACCACGTCTCGCACGCCCTCGGCATCGAGGCGGTCTACCGCTCGCTGGCCGGGCCGCGCGCCCGCGACGACGTCGATCGCATCACCGAGCGCGCTCGCGACATGGCCGACTCCGTCGACGATCCGCTCACCGTCGCCTGGGCCCACGGCGCCTACGCCCTCACCCGCTACCAGCTCGGCTGGTGGCGCCGCGCCTGCGAGGCGGCCGAGACCTCGCTGGCGCAGATGCGCGGCAAGGCCGGCATGTGGTTCGAGCGAGCCACCGTCGAGATGTACCGGCTGTGGGCGCTGTACTGGCTGGGCCGCTTCCGCGAGCTGACCGACCACGCCAGCTCGCTGTACGCCGAGGCCCAGGACATCGGCGATCGCTACTCGGCGACCAACCTCAGCATCGGCCTGCCGGCGATCCAGTGGCTGGTGCGCGGCCGCCCCGAGGAGGGCCGGCGCGCCGCCGACGAGGCGATGAAGCTGTGGCCGCACCGCAGCTATCACCTGCAGCACCACTGGCACACGTACGCGGTCGCCCACGTCGAGCTCTACCGCGGCGACGGCCGCGCCGCGTGGGAGCGACTGCGCGCCGCCTGGTCGCCGCTGCGCGCCGCCCTGCTCACGCAGGTCCAGATGGTCCGCTTCGAGGCGCTGTGGGCGCGCGGCCGCGCCGCGGTCGCCGCCGCCGTCGACGCCGGCAAGAGCCCGAGCGAGCAGCGCGGCCTCCTGCGCGATGCGCTGTGGGCGGCGCGCCGCCTGCGCCGCGAGCGGCGCGTCGACGCCGACGCCTGCGCGCTGGCGATCGAGGCCGGCGTCGCCCACCTGCGCGGCGACGCCGAGACCGCGTTCCGCCGCCTGACGACGGCGGGGGACCGCGCGCAGGAGGCGGACATGTTCTTCCACGCCGCCGCGGTCCAGCTCGCGCGCGGCCGCCTGCTCGGCGGCGATCGCGGCGCCCAGCTGGTGGCCGACGCCGAGACCTGGATGAGCGACCAGAGCATCGCGGATCCGACCGCGATGCTGCGCGTCTTCCTGCCCGGCATCGGGTAAGGCACCGTCCGACTCCCGGACGCGTCGCTTCGGCGGCCGGCCGCATCGAATCCCCGGGCGCCGCAGGGTGGCGCAGGGAAGGAGATTCGGCTTATGTCCGGCTTTCGTACACTAGTTATCGCCTCGACCATCGCGCTCGCCGCGGCGCTGACCGGCTGCTTCATCAGCAGCAGCAGCAGCGACGACGGCGGCGGCGGCGGCGGCGATTCCACGCTGACGCTGCACAACAGCTCGAGCTTCGTCATCACGTCGATCCAGGTCGCCCACGTCGACAACCCGGACTGGGGGCCCAACCTCCTGCCCGGCCGCGCCCTCCATCCCGGCGAGGAGCTGCTGGTGACCAACATCGACTGCGGCACCTACGACGTCCGCGTCGTCGACGAGACCGGCGTCGACTGCGAGCTCCACGGCATCGAGCTCTGCTTCAGCGACGAGGTCTGGACGATCGACGACACGATGCTCGACACGTGCGCCTTCAATCCGGTGCGTTCGCGATCGCCGTAGGCTCGCCATCGGGCGGGCCATGGCGCGAACCCGCCAATCGGATCGCACACTGCACGCTGCAGCACGCTTTTCACGTGCGCTATGCCAGCGCCGCAGTGCGCCCGATTTCGTCGTAGCGTCTTCACGTGTCCCATCCCGGTGATTTCCGACGACGAGCGTCGCAGGACCCACCGCGGCGCACACCGCCGCGGTGCCACGCGTTGACAGTCCCCCACGCGGGCGCGTCGCGCGATGGCCGCTATCCTGCGCGTCCACTCATCGGGAAGGGACCCAATGAAGGCCACACGTACGCTCGTTTTCTGCGCGCTCTCGTCTGCCCTGCTCGCCGGCTGCATCGGCGCCTCGGTCGACGCCATTGACGAGGATCGCGCCGCCGACGAGCCCACCGAGTCGCTGCGCGCGAGCGCGACCCCGACCATCCTGGTCAATGGCACACCGGTGGCGAACCTCGCCGCCGGCCGCGGCGCCGAGCTCCACTTCTCGCTCGATGTCCCCGCGGGCGCCACCCACCTGCGCTTCGCGATCAGCGGCGGCACCGGCGACGGCGATCTCTACGTCCGCTTCGCCCAGGCGCCGACCCGCACCGCCTACGACTTCCGCCCGTACCTCGATGGCAACAACGAGACCATCGACGTCGCGGCCGCGAAGACCGGCACCTACTTCGCGATGGTCCGCGGCTACACCGCGTACACCGGCGTCACGCTGGTCGCGTCGTTCGATCCGCCCGACGACGGCGGCGGCGGTGGCGGCGGCGGTGGCGGCGGCGGTGGCGGTGGCGGCGGGCTCGACTGCCACGTCGCCGCGTCGTGGCCGGCCGACTGGGTCGCCTTCGAGGACCAGGTCCTGGTCCTCGTCAATCAGGTCCGCCTCGCCGGCGCCACCTGCGGCGGCGTCGTCAAGCCGCCGGTCGGTGCGCTCACCTCCGACGAGGACCTGCGCGAGGCGTCGCGCTGCCACAGCCTCGACATGGGCACCAACGGCTACTTCGCCCACGACAGCCAGGACGGCCGCAGCCCCTGGGACCGGATCGCCCAGGCCGGCTATTCTGCCTCCGCGACCGGCGAAAATATCGCCGCCGGCTACCCGACCCCGCAGGCGGTGGTCGACGGCTGGATCGCGTCGACCGGCCACTGCAACAACATCATGGCCGCGCGATCCAACGAGATCGGCATTGGCTACGCCCACGTGCAGGGGTCGCCGTTCGGGGGCTACTGGACGCAGGATTTCGGGCACCGGTAGCCCCGGCCGGGCGTTGTGCCGGGTACAGGGACCGGCCGCGGTGCCGATCCCTGTCCCTGGCCGCATCCGGAAGCGGCGCGTATCTTTCGCGCCATGGGGCACGACCCGGCGCACCGTCACCGTCTCCAGGCGACCGACGACGGCACGATCACCGACGCCCGCGCCGCGTTGGGCGCCACGCTCCTGTCGCCGTCGTCCACCGCCACCAGCATCGGCGCCTTCGCCGACGGAGCGGTCCTCGCCGATCGCTACCGGCTGGTCCGCTTCCTCGCCGGCGGCGGCATGGGCGAGGTGTACGAGGCCGACGACACGCTCGTCGCCGAGCGGGTCGCGCTCAAGATCCTGCGCCCCGAGCTGTCGGGGAAGCCGCACGCCAAGGAGCGCTTCGCCGACGAGATCCGCCTGGCGCGCAAGGTGACGCACCCGAACGTCTGCCGCGTCTTCGACGTCGGCGTCGACGGCGACCGGCTGTTCTTCACGATGGAGCTGCACACCGGCGGCACCCTGGCCGAGCGGATGAAGCGCGAGCCGCTCGACCTCGGCGGCGCGCGGCCGCTCATCAAGCAGCTCCTCGCCGGCGTCGCCGCCGCCCACGCCGCCGACGTCGTCCATGCCGATCTCAAGCCGTCGAACGTGCTCCTCGCCGGCCGCGGCGGCGACCGGGTCGTCATCACCGACTTCGGCCTCGCCGTCCCGTGCTGCGCCGAGCTCGGCTGCCGCTGCGCCTCACCGCACCTGGTCGGCACGCCGGCCTACATGGCGCCGGAGCAGGTCGCCGGCGGCGAGTCGAGCGAGCGCACCGATCTCTTCGCGGTCGGCGTGATCCTGTTCGAGATGCTGACCGGCAGCCTGCCGTTCCGCGGCGCCACGCCGCTCGAGATGGCCGAGGCCCGCCTGCTGTCGGTGCCGCCGGCGCCGAGCGCGGTCTGCTCCGACGTCGACGCGACCTGGGACAGCATCATCCTGGCGTGTCTGGCACGCGACCCGGCGCGCCGGCCGCGCAGCGCGGCGGCGCTGGCCGCGGAGCTCGGTCTGGCGTAGCCCTGAGGGCCGGATCCTCCGGCCCGATCTGCTCTGGGGGGAGACCGGGCGGCCGTCTTCGGCCGGCCGGTCGATCGACGACGCCGGCGGGCTCTTGGCCGCCGGCGTGAAACATGTTCTAGTCGGGCATGCGCTTCTCGCTCGCCGAGACGATGTGCGACCCGGCCCAGTACGTGCCGCTGGCGCGGGCCGCCGAGGCCGCCGGCTTCCACGCCTACACGCTCCCCGACAGCGTGGCGTACCCGGAGGTCTCCGACAGCAAGTACCCGTACACGCCCGACGGCAACCGCGAGTTCCTCGAGGACAAGCCGTTCCTCGATCCGCTCATGCTCGCCTGCTCGCTGGCGATGGTGACCGAGCGGCTGCGCTTCCACACCTTCGTGGTCAAGCTGCCGATCCGCCACCCGGTCCTCTACGCCAAGCAGGTCGCGACCACCGCGGTCCTGACCGGCGACCGCTTCTCGCTCGGCGCCGGCCTGTCGCCGTGGCAGGAGGACTACCGGCTGTGCGCGGTGCCGTGGCAGGGCCGCGGCCAGCGCATGGACGAGATGATCGCGATCCTGCGCGGCCTCCTCGCCGGCGGCTTCTTCCATCACGAGGGCGAGCACTTCCGCGTCGAGAGCGTGAAGATGTGCCCGGTGCCGGCGCGGCCGGTGCCGATCCTGATCGGCGGCCACTCCGAGGCGGCGCTGGTGCGCGCCGCCCGCCTCGCCGACGGCTGGATGCACGCCGGCGGCGACCACGACGAGCTGGTCCGCCTGCTCAAGCGGGTGCAGGCGCTGCGCGCCGAGCACGGCCGCGAGAGCGAGCCGTTCGAGATCCACGCCATCTCGCTGCACGCCTACACCCCGGATGGCGTGCGCCGCCTCGAAGACCTCGGCGTCACCGACCTGATCGTCGGCTTCCGCAAGGCGTACGAGGCGGACCGGGTGCCGCTCGAGCGCAAGCTGGCGGCGATCGCGCGCTACGGCGAGACGGTCATCTCCAAGATGTAAAAGATGTAGCCGTCACTGCCAGCCCGGCCGCCGCTTCGGCTCCGGCTCGGGCACGGTGTCGACGCTCAGCGCCGCCCCCGACTTCCAGTGGCCGGGCTGCCACTCGCGCTGCTCGCCGGAGCCGGTCCAGCGGCCCTCGATCCAGGTATCGCCCGGGCGATCCGGCTCCCAGCGGCCGCGCATCCACACGTACGCGTTGCCGCGGTACCCCCAGTAGCCGGGGACATAGACGAAGCCGGGCCGCTCCTGCGCCCACTGCTCGGGCACCCACACGTACGACGGCTTCCGGAAGTCCCAGTAGCCGTTGATGAAGACCTGGCCCTTCCGCGCCGGCTGCGAGTAGCCCTTCTGCCAGACCCACTGATTGGCGATCCACGCCCACCGGCCGTGCACCCAGACCTGTCCGGGCTTCGGCTCGAAGTAGACGTCGGTTGGCGCCGGCGGCGACGAGGTCACGGTCAGCGCGCCGTAGTCGGTGCGCGGGTTCTCCGGCGCACCGGCGTGGCACGCGCAGACCATCAGCGAGCCAGCGACGAGGCTGGCCAAGGTGAAGCGATAGAGTCCCATGCGGTGATCATGGGAGAGGCCGTGCGGCGGCCGCAACCGCCGGTGTCGGCTTGTGTCGCATTGGTCAGCCCAGTGCCCGACGCCGTGCGCTACCAGTCGCCGCTCCGGGAGGAATGTTATCCTCGGCGCGTGGGTGTCGCGGCCTCGGACATCGCTGAAGGCAATCGTTTCGAGGTCCGCGGCAGCCTCGGCTCCGGAGGGATGGGCGTCGTCTATCGCGTCTTCGATCGGCGCCTCGGCCGCGACGTCGCCCTGAAGCTCCTGCGCCACGCCGATGCCGGCGATCTCTATCGCTTCAAGCGCGAGTTCCGCTCCATCGCCGGCATCATCCACCCGAACCTGGTGACGCTGCACGAGCTGCACACCACCGGCGACGAGTGGTTCTTCACGATGGACCTGGTCGAGGGGGTGCCGTTCATCGAGTGGGTGCGCGCCACGCAGGTCGCCGAGGAGACCGTCCCCGACGCCGCCGCCGACGAGGCGACCCGGACCGTCGCGCCGGTGCGGGCGCCGTCGGCGAAGCCGGTGCGGCCGGCGGCGGAGACCCGGCTCGATCTCGCCAAGCTGCGCACCGCGCTGCCGCAGCTCGTCGACGGCGTCCTCGCCCTGCACGTCGCCGGCAAGCTGCACCGCGACCTCAAGCCGTCGAACGTCCTGGTCGGCAAGGACGGCCGCGTCGTCGTCCTCGACTTCGGGCTCACCTCCGACGTCGATCGCATCGACACCGAGCACACCCACGAGCGCGCCGCGGTCGGCACGCCGGCCTACATGTCCCCCGAGCAGGCGCGCGACCACACGCTGACCGAGGCCAGCGACTGGTACGCGATTGGCGTCATGGTGTACCAGGCGCTGACCGGGCGCCGCCCGTTCGAGGGCAACGCCGAGGCGATCCTGCGCCGCAAGCAGCTCGAGGAGCCGCCGGCGCCGCGCGCGATCGATCCGTGCGCGCCCGAGGATCTCGAGCGGCTGTGCCTGCGGATGCTGCAGGTCGATCCGCTGCGCCGCCCCGACGGCCGCACCATCCTGGCCGCGCTCGGCCACTCGCCGTCGCAGGCGACCCTCGACCTCGAGCGCACCACCGCCACCGGCAACTTCGTCGGCCGCGCCGACGAGCTGTCGGCGCTGCGCCAGGCGTTCACCGACTCGCGGGCGCAGGGCGTCACCGTCTTCGTCAGCGGCGAGTCGGGCATCGGCAAGAGCCAGCTGATCCGGCGCTTCCTCGACGAGATCGGCCGCGACGCCCTGGTCCTCGAGGGCCGCTGCTACGAGAGCGAGTCGGTGCCGTTCCGCACCCTCGACGCGGTGATCGACGCCCTGACCGGCGAGCTGCTCGGGCTGCCGCAGGAGGTGCTCCTGCGGGTGCTGCCGCGCGACGCCGCGCCGCTGGCGCGCCTCTTCCCGGTGCTGCGCCGGGTCCCGGCCATCGCCGAGCGGACGATGGTGGCCGCCCTGCCGTCGAGCCCGCAGGAGCTGCGCCGGCGCGCCTTCGACGCGCTGTACGCCATGCTCGGCGCGCTCGCCAACGAGCGCCCGCTGGTGATCGCCATCGACGACCTGCAATGGGGCGACGCCGACAGCGGCGCCCTCCTCGTCGAGCTGCTCGCCCCGCCTCGGGCACCGGCGTTCCTCCTCGTGGCCTCGTACCGCCGCGAAGACATGGACCGCACCCCCTGCCTCACCACGCTCCTGCCGGCCGTCCGGCTCGCGGCTCAGGCCGGCGGCGTGGCCGTGCGCGAGGTGGCCGTGGACCCGCTGCCGCCCACCGAC
>Ga0075421_100008070_pt1 | contig 12921 bp, 16 predicted proteins | sample SoiMetdeltSBSDD5_FD_75292 | JGI IMG/M metagenome (GOLD analysis project Ga0075421, IMG submission 75292) | Bulk soil microbial communities from a Populus tree surrounding site in Tennessee, USA - Soil MetaG P. deltoides SBSDD5 | ecosystem: Environmental > Terrestrial > Soil > Tree plantation... | reverse complement strand
GGTCGCCGGGACGGGTGTGCCTGCCGCTCCGCCTGAAGGCCTGCCCCCCACCAGCACTCCACTCACGGCGCCCGGAGGATTGTTCACCGATCCGGCCGGCGCGCTCTGGATTGCGGAATACTTCGGCAATCGCGTGCGCAAGCTGATTCCGGGCGCCTCGATTCTTACCGTGGCGGGTAACGGGGCCGCCGGTTTCAACGGTGATTTCCTTCCGGCCACCAGCGCCTGGTTAAAAACACCGGGAGGGGCCGCGTTGAGCCCCGCCGGTGACCTGTACATCGCCGACACCGGCAATCACCGAATTCGCAAGGTGACCGCCTCAGGAATTATCACGACTTTCGCTGGGACCGGCTTGCCCGGATACGCTGGCGATGGTGGCCTGGCGGCCTCGGCGCAATTGAACCTCCCGCGCGGCATCGCTTTCGATTCCGCGGGCAACCTTTATGTCGCCGACACAAGTAACAATCGCATTCGCCGCGTCACGCAGAGCAGTCTCATCTCGACCATTGCGGGAGATATCGATTCACCGCTTCTCGCTCCGCGAGCTGTGGCCGTGGACTTCGCCCGGAACCTGTACATTGCCGACACGGGTAATCATCGGATCATTAAACGGTCGGTCACGGGCGAGGTGTCGGAGGTCGCTGGTATGAGCACTCCAGGATTCACAGGGGACGGCGGAGCAGCCCTTAGCGCGCAATTGAACTCCCCCGCCGCTATTGCCGTGGACTTGTCCGGTAGCATCTACATCGCCGATCTCGGTAACAACCGAATCCGCAAACTGACTCCCGTGGAAGCCAGCATCCCCGCGCCCGTGACGCTACTCAGGGCTGATTTTCTGCACGCGGCATCGCTACGGGAGGGGCCCGTGGCGCCAGGACAGATTCTCTCGATCTTCGGAGCAGGAATCGGACCGGAGATTCGCGCGGCGGGCGTGTCCGGAGAACCCGGCTTTCTGCCTACACTGCTTTCCCAGACGCAGGTTCTGTTTGACGGCCGCGCCGCGCCGCTCATCGATCTGCAACAGAATCGGATCAACGTACAGGTCCCCTACGAAACAGCCGGCCTGACCACGACCCGCGTGGCAATCTACCACGCTGGCGAACTTAAGGCCGAGACCGAGCTAAGATTGACACCCCTGGCCCCCGGCGTCTTCGCCATCGCCGATGGTACCGGCCCCGCGCAGATTACGAACGAAGATGGCTCTCGAAACAGCGCCGACAATCCGGCTAATCCCGGTTCGGTGGTGACACTATTCGCGACAGGAGAAGGCCCGACCAATCCACCAGGCATTACTGGAAAGCGTTCGGTCGAGCCCTATCCGCAGCCCCAGGCGGAAGTCCTCGTGCGCATCGGCGCCCGGCCGGCTGAGATTCTCTTCGCCGCTGCGGCGCCGGGCCAAGTGGGAACCTTGCAAATCAACGTCGTCATTCCGATGATCGTCGCCGAGGGAGCGGTACCCTTGACACTCACCGTCGGATCGGCTGCGAGCCAGGATGGACTGACCGTCTTCGTCAAATAGCCGTCGCTACTTCTGCGATTCCCGCTGGCGCCTTATCATAACCTTTATGCCTCGGTACGCCGCCATCGACATTGGCAGCAACTCGATTCGCATGCTCGCGGCGGAAGTTGTTCCCGGAGCTCCCTTCAAAACTCTGGCCTCGTCCCGGCAGGTCACTCGCCTCGGCGAAGGTGTGTTTCGCAATGGCCGCATCAGCCAGAACGCGATGGAGCTCTCCTGTAGCGTCCTCTCTCAAATGGTTGCGGAATACAAGGATGCAGGCGTCGTCGGCATGCGCGCCGTGGGTACCAGCGCGTTGCGCGACGCCAGCAATCGGGACGAATTTCTCGCTCGCGCGTCGCAAGCCCTGCAAGCCCCCATCGAAGTAATTTCCGGCCAGGAAGAAGCGCGCTTGATCCATCTCGGCGTCCAGAGCCGCTGGCCGCACCCCACCGAGCGCGTCCTGATGATCGACATCGGCGGTGGCAGCGCGGAGCTGATCCTCAGCGAGCACGGCCGCATCTCGCAAGCATTTTCGAAACAGCTCGGAGCGTTGCGGCTCACGGAGGTTTTTCTCAAGAACGATCCGCCCAGCCGCCGCGAGCTACATCGCCTTGAAGAATACATCGAGGAACGGATTGTCGATGCTGTCCGCCGCTTCGGCCGGGCTCCGTACGATCGCGCCATCGCCACATCCGCCACCGCCGCGGCCGTGATCTGCGCCGTCAACCACGTGCCTCGCGCCAAGCGCGACACGGCGGATCGGCTGCGCGCGACCGCCGCTCAGGTGAAAAACTTCTATCAGGAGGTCAATTCCCGCAATCTGGACAAGCGCAGCAAGATTCCCGGCATCGGACCCAAGCGCGCCGAGATCATTGTGCCCGGCGCTGCCTTGCTCCTGCTAGCCCTGCGCGAGTTTCAGCTCAGCAAGCTTTACTACTCCTCGGCCGGTTTGCGGGACGGCATCATCGCCGATCTCGCCCTCCGGCGCGTGGGCCGCGAGTTGTCTCAGCTCGACGCCGAGCAGCGCCGTCTAATGGCGCAGATGACACACCATTACGGCGTGCCGCTTCGGCACGCGCGCAAAGTCGCCGCTCTGGCGCATACTTTGTTCGATTCGCTGCAATCGCTGCACAAGCTGCCGCCGGCCTATGGCAAAGCGCTCGAAGCGGCGTCGTATCTGCATGACGCCGGTCACTACGTCAGCGATACGAAACATCATCGCCACTCTTACTATCTGGTGGCGAATTCGGATATGCCTGGGTTCACCGAGCGGGAGCGCCACCTGATCGCCAATCTCTGCCGCTATCACCGCAAGTCCTCGCCCAACCCGACGCACTCCCAATTTCAGGCGCTCGACGCGGAAGGGAAACGCGCCATCGCTATGCTGACGCCGCTGCTCCGCCTCGCCGATTCGCTCGATCGCAGCAATGAACAGCGCGTCGAATCGCTTGAGTGCCAGACGCGTGACGCCGAAGTGGTCCTGCGGATCCGCTCCGAAGCCGACGTCGATCTGGAACAGTGGGCCGGAGAGAGGGTCGCCGACCTGTTCCGGGAAACCTATGGCAAACGTCTGGTGATCGCCAAGGCTAAGCGATGACAGACGCGATCGATCAGTTCGCGCGCGCCCAAGCCTCTCGCTTGCGCCATAACCTCCGCCGCCAGGTGCGTCGCGCCGGCAAGCATCCGGACGAAGAGACTATTCACGATTTGCGTGTCTCGATCCGTCGGCTCTCAGAGTGCCTGCGCGAGTTCGCCTCATTGCTCCCGCCGAATAAGACAACTAAAACTCTGAAGAGGCTTGGCAAGCTGATGGACCTGGCAGCCGAAATTCGCAATCGCGATATCGCGATCGAAATCGCCGCCGACATCGCGCCCGATTTGGTAGCCACGCTTCAGCAGGAGCGGGACGAGGTGAAGCGGCGTCTGAACCGGGCGCTGGTCCGATGGAGGCGTCGTGACGCCTCGTAAACCGGCCCGGATCGCCTGGAATCCCTCCAAAACCGTAGCTGAAAATGCGCGCGAGAAGCTGCCCGAATTGGCGCACCAGTTCTTCACCGCCGGTCGAGCCGCCGCCTCTCAGGACACTACCATGGAAGCGCTCCATCGGTTCCGGCTTCTCACCAAGCGTTTCCGTTACACTCTCGAGCTATTTCGCGACTACTACGGCGAAGGCCTCGATCGCCGGCTCCATGCGCTGCAAACGGTGCAACAACTCCTCGGCGCCATTAGCGATTGCGCCGCTACTCAGGATTTACTGCTGGCTCGCGACGATCTCGCCGCCTCCGAGCGCGCCGCCGTCCTGCGCAAGCTGAAACGCACGGCCGCTCTCCGCATTGCCGCATTTCGCAATCACTGGCTGTCCAACTTTTCCGACCCCGCGCGCGAGCGCTTCTGGACCAACTACCTCCGCCGTTTCGCTCGCCAAAAGCGCGCCAGTTCCACAGGTTGTTGAAAAAGTCTTCCAATCCCGGGAAGTGTTGGGACCGGCATTCTCATGGAAGCAACCTCTAAAGAGTCTGTTTGAAAAGAAGGAAGTTGACTCAATGCCCAATCAGAGCCGTGACCCTTTGTGCTGTCGAACGCGGTGAGGCAACGGGGATCGCCGGCGACAGCGGCGCCGGTCAGTCCCATCGTAATCGGGAAGGTGGGGAACTCAGGCGCACACGCACCGCTCCAAACGATGTTCCTGACCTCCCCTGCCTGGCGATTCACATCATATAGCCCGACCCAGCGATACCCGCCGCTCTGCCTGAGCCGATCCGCCGCCGCCCGCAGCGAAGATTCGCGATCCTCGTCCTTGGACACAATCCTCTTAAGATCCACCAGCAGTCTGTCACGATCGACGATCATCCTGAAGTGAGCTTTACTTGACGCGTTCGAACCGGCTGTTGGCGCGGGGGCCCAGCTTGGTCACGATGGCTTCGATGCCGTACCGGATATGCGCCCGCATGGCGCGGTCCGCTTTTTCCACGTTGCCTTCAATGAGCGCATCGGCAAGGTCACGGTGGAACCTGGGCGGAAGGTGCGTTGTACTTGCTGAGACGTCGAACAACCAGTTGAAGATCAAGACGTGGTTTTTCTCGATCGTCTGCTGCAGCGCCTTGCAACCGGTATACTCGGCGATCTTCAGGTGGAATTGGAAATGATAGTTGTGGACAGCGTAGAGAAACTCCCTATCGTTATCGACACCAGTGGCGCAGCGGTTAAACATGGCATCCATGTGCTCCGCCATCTTTTTCAATTCCAGCTTTTCGCTTACGTTTGCCTTTTCGGCGAACAACCGCGCTGCCTGCGATTCGAGCGCCTCCCGAATTTCATAGCGCTCGCGAATATCCTGGGCCGTTGGGAGGCATACGCGCGTTCCCACTCGTGGACGGCTTTCCACCAGATTGTCGCTTTCGAGCTGCTGAAGCGCTTCGGCGACCGGAAGCAGGCTCATCCCCAATTCAGCCGCCAGCTTCCGCCGCGACAAAGCCGCTCCCAGCGGGATCTCACCCTTGAGAATGCGCTCGCGAATTACATTGTAGGCGTGCTCTGACAAACTGATTCGCGCACGCCGTGTTCCCGTTGGCGACAAAGACATTTCTATAGTATAGAGAATCGCTAAAATGACTCTGATATGTCAAGTTGGGTAGTGCGTATCCACAATCCCTTTCCTGGTATACTCGAAACGACGATAAGGGAAGGGTCGTATGGCATTCGGCGCACGATGGCAGTCGCTGATGTTCCTGCTTGCATTCCCACTGTTTGTAGCGGTTGCAAGGGGCGCGGATAGTCCAAAGATTTCCGTTGCTCCAAGGGCGAAACCAGCGGCTCCGGAGCAAAAAGCGCCCGCCACCGACATTCGCGTCGATACGACTGTCGTTCTGATCCCCGTCACCGTGACCGATCCGCTCAATAAGTTTGTCACCGGCCTGGATAGAGAAAATTTCCGTCTCTACGAGGACAAGGTCGAGCAGCAGATCGCCTATTTCACCAGCGATGACTCCCCCATATCCATCGGTCTGGTTTTTGACGCCAGCGGCAGTATGCGAAACAAGATCAGGAGGGCGCGCCAGGCAGTGGCGGAATTCCTCAAATCCGCCAATCCCAACGACGAGTTTTTTCTCGTCGAATTCCACGACCGGCCCGAGTTGGTCCACGATTTCACCGCTGACGTGCAGCAGATCCAAAACCGACTGTCCTTTACCCAAGCCAATGGACGAACCGCATTGCTCGACGCCGTTATGATGGCTTTCGATCAAATGAAGCGGAAAGCCCGTAACCCGCGCAAAGCGCTGCTCATCATATCTGATGGAGGTGATAACGGCAGCCGCTATACTGAAAGTGAGGTCAAGCGGGTTGTGCGCGAGACTGACATCCAGATCTATGCCATCGGCCTTTTTGAGCCGATCCTCTTCCAGGGCCGTTCGGCTGAGGAACTCGGAGGCCCTGGCCTGCTCAACGAATTGGCCAGGCAGACAGGAGGCCGTCACTTCGCTGTGGAAAATCTTGGTGAGTTGCCCGATGTCGCCGCGAAGATAGGAGCCGAGTTACGCAATCAGTACATTCTCGGCTATTCGCCGGCAAGCAAGGAACGAGACGGAAAGTATCGCAAGGTTACCGTGAAATTAAATCTCCCCAAGAATGTGCCGCCCATGCGGGCGTTCTTTAGACAAGGTTATTATGCTCCCACTCAGTAGCCGGGTAATCGCCGGCGCCCTGGCCGCAGTCGCGATTCCGTTCCTCTACGCGCAGACCAAGCCCTCCCAATCCGAAGAGACTACCACTTTCCGCGCCGATACGCGCCTCGTGGTTCTGCATGCGACAGTCGCCGACAAGAGTGGCCGGTTTCTCACCAACCTGACGCAGAAGTCGTTTCGCGTATTCGAGAACGGAGTTGAGCAGCCGATAAAGAAAGTCCTCCGCGAAGATGTGCCCGTTTCCATGGGTCTGATCGTCGATAACAGCGGCAGCATGCGGACCAAGCGATTGAGAGTCGAAGCCGCTGCCCTTTCACTGGTCAAGTCTTCGAACCCCGAGGACGAAGTATTTATCGTCAATTTCAATGATGAGGCCTTCCTCGACAAGCCGTTCACGAGCGATGTCAAGGAGCTTGAGCAAGGATTGGCTAAAATCGATTCCCGCGGCGGCACCGCCATGCGCGACGCGGTACGGATGTCGATCGACTATCTGAAGGAGAACGGCAAGCGGGATAAAAAGTTGCTGGTCGTCGTCACCGATGGAGATGACAACAACAGCTCCATCAGTCTCGAGAACCTTATTAAATATGCGCAGCAAAGTGAAGTCTTAGTCTACACGGTCGGGGTGCTTTCCGAAGAAGAGAAGCGCGAAGCCAAGCGGGCCTCACGAGCCTTGAACGCGATCGCCGAAGCCAGCGGTGGCGGTTCCTATTATCCGAAAGAACTCGGCGATGTCGAAAAAGTCTGCCTGCAGGTGGCGCACGATATCCGCAGCCAATACATCATCCAGTACAGCCCTACGAATGCGTCGCTCGACGGCTCCTTCCGTGCGATCAAAGTGGTGGCCAACGCGCCGAATCGGCCCACCGTGCGTACCCGGTCGGGCTATTACGCGACACCCGACAAAGGTCCCGCGGCCTCCAGCTCGAGATGAGCGTGCTGCGAGTGCTGTGGCGCTTGTCCCGCGGATACAGATTGCATCCCTGGCTCAGCCCCTATCTACGCTGGCGGATCGAAACCTATTGGGGTTTGCACTCCGATCACATCGGATTCCACGAATTCTGGAGCTTCACCTGGCGCCATCGCAACGACCTGCGCCGCTACCTCCAATGGGCGGCTAAAATGAGCGGCTGAGGTTGTGATAGCCTCTCGACATGCGCCTCCTCCCGATCCTGCTCCTAGCGCTTACCGCCGTTTATTCCGCGCCCCCGACCCTCTCCCAGCTTCCCGCCGAAGACATTAAGAAGGGCGTCGCCGTCGCCGGTGATAACGGTGATTTTCTCTGGGCGTTCGATTCGGCCAAGCAGCCCACGCTATTTGTCGACGACCAGCACATGCCCCCCATGAAGCGCGCCAGCGCGAAAGGCCCGTGGATCTACTCCGGCAAGCTGAAGATCGGCGTCTCGCATTCGTTCTACTACCTGGTGGATGGACAGCGCGTCGGCGGCCAGACCGACGTCCCCGCCTATGGACCCGACTCCGCCGTCCAACCCGGCGTCCCGCAAGGCAGGCTTTCGGAAAAGATGGTGCACACGAGCAGGATCTATCCCGGCATGATTAGCGAGTATTGGCTCTACGTCCCCGCGCAGTATGATCCGGGGACGCCTGCCGCCCTCATGATCTGGCAGGACGGCCACCATCACATCGAACGCACCGGACCGAGCCGCCTCCAGAACGTGATCGACAACCTCACGCGCCAGAAGAAAATTCCTGTAGCGATCTACCTGTTCATCGAACCCGGCAAAATAGGCGACCAGGCCATGCGCAGCATCCAGTACGATACCGTCTCGGACCAGTATCCGCGCTTCCTTCGCGACGAAATCATGCCCCAGATTTACGCCCGCTACAATATCCGCAAGGATCCCTACAGCCGGGCCATCGCCGGCAACTCATCGGGCGGGATCTGCGCCTTCAATGCCGCCTGGTATCACTACGACCAGTTCAGCCGCGTGCTCGCGAGGATACCGAGTTTCACGGCGATCCAGTGGAAGCCCGGCGTCCAGGATGGCGGCAATATCTATCCTTTCCGCGTCCGCAAGGAGCCGAAGCGGAATATGCGGGTTTGGATGCAAGACGGCTCGGAGGATTTGGAACAGCCCAGCGGAAGCTGGCCATTGCAGAACATCCAGATGGCGAATTCACTCAAGCTCAGGGGATACGATTTCCACTTCAGCTATGGAACCGGAACGCACAATCACGCCCACAACAACTCGGAGATGCCCGAAGCGATGACCTGGCTCTGGCGCGACTACGATCCCGCCAAAACAGAGCAGACGTACGAGATGGACCCGGTCGAGAAAGCCAAGCCCCTCTTTCGCGTAAAGATCTACAATCGGGATTAGCTCTTCTTCTTCGGTTCCGCTTTCACGAACTTTTCAGGCGATTTGAGGAATGTTTCTTTCTCTTCCCGACTGCAGAAGTAGTAGGTTTTGCCCTTGTAGTCGGCCTTATCGGTGGTTGTTTTTGTATCCACCATCATTCCGCAGACCGGATCCTTAACTTCAGTCGTTGTCTTCTTCGGAGCGTCAGCCGCGAAGCTTGCTCCCGCCAGCATAAGTGCCAAGCAGATTTGTTTCATAGTTCCTATTGTAGACACAGTTCTCCTGTTGTAATCGCCAGATCGGAGGAACTCGCCTTACTTGGCGCGTTTAGCCGTGAACTCGATGGGCTGACCTTGTCCGCCTTCGCGCTTGAACTTGATTTCGTCGCCCTCGACTTTGCCGCTGAAGCTCTGCTTGAAACTGTTGCCGCCGCGCTCGATTACGGTCACGAACGACACCACATCGCCGCTCACCTTGCCATCGGAGATAGGAATATCCCCTTGACGGCCGGTCATGCTTCCAGTGAGTTTCTCGCCATCGGCTTTGAGCGTGATGGTGACGTCGCGAAGTTGGCCGCCCTGGCCTGGCACCTGCGCGGTCCATTTTCCGGTAGCATCCGCCGCCAAGGCAACGAAAGAGAGTGCAATCAACAAGGTTGCTGCAAAAATCAACTTCTTCATAGTGATAGGTAAGGCGTGGCTTTGAGCGACAGACGTTACAGCGAGGCTGGATTCTTACAATGTGATAGCAATGCTATCATTGCTATATGGCTACTCTTCTAATTCGCCGGCTAGACGACTCAGTCAAAGCGCGGCTCCGGATTCGCGCCGCCCACAACGGCCGGTCCATGGAGGAGGAAGCTCGTGAAATACTGCGCCGGACCCTTGCCGATCGGAATAACTCGGCCAATCCGGCCGAATCCATTCGGCGGCGATTTGAAGGGCTCGGCGGAGTCGAACTGCCAGATTTGCCACGCAAGCCAGCCAGCAATCCACCAGAGTTTAGCGAATGACTTGTATATTTCCACGGAAAAAATTGGAGTAGTGATGAAAGTAATGAAATATGATCGGCGGCGGCACAGTCTTGATCTCCCAATCGCGGAGAACTGCGAATGTCGCGGCGCTCAACCTCATTATTCCTAATCCCCGCGCGGATAGCACCCGAGAACCCGCCAGAAATCGGCGACCTCCTGCAAGTGTCCGAGCGCTTTTTGCGATACCTTGTCGTCCACGTGGCCCAGAAAATCCAGGTAAAACAGATACTCCCACGGTTTTCCCCGCAACGGGCGCGATTCGATCTTGGTCAGACTCAAATCACGCAGGGCGAATGCGCTTAGCGAACGGAAAAGCGCGCCCGGAACATTTCGTGTCGTAAATACGAGCGATGTTTTCCAGCGCGTGTGGGAATTGGTTTTAACGGGAAATTTGCGCGCGAATTCCGGACGCCGCAGGAGGAAAAACCGGGTGAAATTCTGCCGATCGTCCTCAATCGACCGCTTCAGGATCTTGCCGCCGTAGTTCTCCGCCGCCAAAGCGGACGCGATGCCGGCCGCATCCTGAAGGCGCTCCTCCATAATCATCTTCACGCTTCCCGCTGTATCGTAAAACGACACTCGTTCGACGCCCTTATTCGCGGCGAAGAATTTGAGGCACTGATTCAGCGCCACCGGATGCGAGAAGACGCGGCGGATCTTGCGGAACGGCACCCCCGGCGGCCCAATCAGGTTGTGCACGATCCGGACGCTGGTCTCGGCCACGATCGGCAGCTCATGATTGAGCAGATGATCGTAGTTCTCGTGAACCGAGCCGGCGAGAGTATTCTCGATCGGGACGACGGCCGCCTGCACGCGCTTTTCGGCGAGGCTCCGGAATACGTCTTCAAAACGCTGGCAAGGCAGCACGCGCACGCGGCGGCCAAGCAGCCTGCGCGCCGCCTCTTCACTGAACGCGCCCCGCTCGCCCTGAAAAGCCGCTGTCTCCTGAGTCATGTGTCTGTTATTCTAACCGTCCCACCGTTTGCAGGCGGGGTCAGGGATCTGGATGAGATCGAGCACGCGATTGACGGTCGAGTCGACCAGGTCCATGACCGATTCCGGCTTCGTGTAAAAGGCCGGCATCGGTGGAGCAATGATGGCGCCCATCTCGGCAAGCGACACCATCGTCCGCAGATGCCCCAGGTGCAAGGGCGTCTCCCGGATCATCAATATTAATTTCCGGCGTTCTTTTAGCGATACATCAGCGGCTCTAATCAAGAGATTGGAACTGATGCCGGCGGCGATGGCGGACATCGTATGGATCGAGCACGGCGCGATGATCATTCCATCCGTCCGGAAAGACCCGCTTGCCAGCCTGCAGCCTATATCCTCAATGGAGTAAGAATAGTGCGCCAATTCTCTTAATTCGGTAGATTTCTTGCCTGTTTCGAGGAATAACGTCTTTTCTCCCGAGCGCGTGACGATAAGGTGGATCTCAATGTCCGGCGTGGCCCGCAGTTTCTGGAGCAGCCGAAACCCGTATAAGGAGCCGCTCGCACCGGAGACTCCGACCACAATTTTCAAAAATCACTCCTCTGCTTGGGGCTTGTTCTGAAAACAGAACAAAACTGGCCGATTTAGAGCTTGCCGCGGCGCCCCGGCGCCGATATAATTCAGACTGCCCGGACCTCTTCGTCCAGCCGGCGCTAGGCGAGCGCCTGAACGCCGGCCTACTGGCTTGCTGTGGCCTTTAAATTGGATCATAACATGGAGGATGCAGGAGAGAAACTAAAGCGCGTTCGCGACCGTTTGAGCCTGACCATAAGAGACGTCGAGGAGGCCAGCCGAAAGATCGCCAGCCGCCACCGGAACGACGAGTTTGTGGTAGGGCTTAGCCGCCTCTCAGAGATTGAAAACAAAGGGACTGTGCCTACAGTTTACCGTCTCTACTCACTCTGTTCGATCTACCGCTTGGACATGATCGAGGTGATGGAATGGTATGGCGTAGATTTGGGTGAACTGGCGGCGGACACCACCGTGGTGGAGATCTCGCGCACACACCCGATCACATTTAGGTCGACCGGTAACGGGCATGTGAATTTGCCGCTGGCGCTCGATCCAGGCATCGATATGCGCAAGACCACTTTTCTGAGCCGCATGATTCAGAAATGGGGAAAGCTGCCGGTGTCGCTGCTAAATGGTCTCGACCTGAAGGATCACCGCTACGCTTTTATCGGCGCCGATGACTGGGTGATGTATCCCCTTATCCAACCGGGATCGCTGGTGCTGATCGACGAAAGCCGCCGCAAGGTCGTCAACGCGGGCTGGACGAGCGAATTCGAGCGTCCGATCTACTTCCTCGAGCATCGCAACGGGTTCGCCTGTGGATGGTGCACACTCAACGGGTCGCAACTGGTGTTACAGCCGCATCCATCTTCGATGTGTTTTCCAGAGGTCTACGCCTACCCCGAAGAGATCGACGTGCTGGGCCAGGTTACGGGGGTCGCTATGCGTTTTGATCTGGGGAAGAGACGCCGTGCACGACCGTGAGTAGCTCGAGCAACGTTTCCAGATCGGAGTTGTAAAGTCTTCGCTCTACTTCCATCGCAGTGGCAGGGATAAGGTTGCGGTAGGGCTTTGTGCGGGTCCACGTTTCCAGAATTGTTTTCTTATCGCTGTCGATCCCGGAAAGATATAAATCCAAGTCCGCCTTTTGTTCTTCCAAGCTAAAACCTAACCATTCAGAAAAGCATTGCCAATGACTCTGCCGTAATGCGGCGTCAGCGACTTCGTCGCCTACGCGCTGCGCAAATCCATAATGGGCGTAAACACCCGTATTTGGGTCACGCAGGGTGGAAAGGAATACAAGCCTGCCAAACGTCGTAGGGATTTGGGATAAAGTATGCCGCCAAAGATCGGAAGCCGGACTGCGGTCGAAGGACATTTCATCCATCCATTTTCCGGCGCCTCGGGCCATGGTGATTTTGATTCTACAATAAAATGAGATACGGTGTAAGCCACAATGCGAAGCCGGACGTCGATCCGGAGAGAGCCTCCTCCCCGTTCTAGCCTTAGAATATCTCTCCTACAAGGCACTTTAGAGCCTGGGCCTCAATCTACCCTAGATAAGACGAAACAATTGCTGTACTTCTCTCACGAGGTGCTAGAGATATGTTCAAACGCGTAGCTTTCACAACTTTACTGGCCGCCGGATTGTTTGCCTTGCCCGCCGCCAAAATCACTGATGATCCGCTTCCCTGTCCGGGCTGCGACTGGCGGAGCGCCACCGCATTTTCGGAGACTGTAGCTGACTTGAGAACCGATGATCCGCTTCCGTGCCCCGGCTGCGACTGGAGGGGTGAGGTCGAGACCACACAGAAAGTGTCCGACCTGAGAACTGACGATCCGCTTCCGTGTCCCGGCTGCGACTGGAGGGGTGAGGTC
>Ga0075421_100008066_pt1 | contig 12923 bp, 15 predicted proteins | sample SoiMetdeltSBSDD5_FD_75292 | JGI IMG/M metagenome (GOLD analysis project Ga0075421, IMG submission 75292) | Bulk soil microbial communities from a Populus tree surrounding site in Tennessee, USA - Soil MetaG P. deltoides SBSDD5 | ecosystem: Environmental > Terrestrial > Soil > Tree plantation... | reverse complement strand
GCCGCTCGAGCTCCGCAACTGTGGCAGTCTGCTTGCTCGCTTCCATTGTGGAGGCGGCGATGAAGATTACGCTCGAGATGTCCAACGTACAGTCATGTGATGTACGCGCCTGTGCGTACAACGTCGACGAGGCCTGCCACGCGCGCGCGATCACCATTGGCGACGGGCTTCATGCGGCCTGTGACACCTTCTTCTTTTCGAACGTGCATACGCGCAGCAACACGTCGCAGCAGGCTGGGGTAGGTGCGTGCAAGGTCACCGCGTGCCGCTATAACTCCGACCTCGAGTGTTCGGCCGAAACGATTCACGTCGGTGTTCACGATAAACATGCCGACTGTATGACCTTCACACCCAGATGACCTCGAGCGAGGCGTTTGAGTAATCTCTAATCGATGGCCGTTCGGGTTGTCCGGCTGGGCACGCCAAAAGCCCGCGCTGAAGGGCTGCGGCTCGGAACAGTACGGCTCCTGCCGCGTGGTGTCCGGAAACAGGATTACGCAAAGCTGAACTACTTCGATGTGTGGCTGCCCGAGGTGTCACCGAGCCGCGCGCTCGTGTCGTACGCGCGGGCGAAGCCGTGGACCGACGCAAGATGGGCCGCTTATGCGCAGCGCTATCTCCGTGAAATGCGTCGTCCTGAGGCAACGCGTTTGATCGCGCTGCTCGCGGCGTTATCGAAGAAGGCAAATTTTTCTATCGGCTGTTACTGCGAGAGTCCTTCGCGATGTCATCGTTCGCTGTTGGGCAAGCTGCTGCGCGAACAGGGCGGGAAAGTCCATCCGCTTTTCCGGTAAGCACGCATTACTGATCCCGCTGCGGCGTTCGCGGATGGGCCGGTGATATCCTGTGGTCGGTGAGCGCCCGTGTCATGCAGTCCAACGGTGGAGCGAAGCCGAGGGTTCTTCTCGTCGATGACCACCGCCACGTCCTCGAAGCGGTTGCCGCGTCGCTAGCCCGAGAATTTGACGTAGCGGCTGTCGCCACCGACGGCATGCAGGCGCTCGAGACCGCGTTCCGCGTCAATCCGGACGTCATCGTTCTCGACGTCAGTATGCCCGGCATCGACGGGTTTCAAACGTTTCGCGCGCTCGAGAACGCCGGATCTCGGACGCCGGTCGTGTTTCTGAGCATGTACGACGCTGACGTATATGTCAGCGAGGCGTTTCGATGCGGCGGGAGGGGCTTTGTCCTGAAGTCGCAGATCGAGCGCGACCTCGCGAGCGCACTCGATCAGGCGCTCGATGGCCGGTTATTCGCGCCCTCGCTCACGTCGCTATACCGTCTCGCCGAAGGCGGCGGGCACGCGATGCAGGTTCACGGTGACGATGAGTCGTTCCTCGACGGGCTGGCTACCCTTTTCGACCTCGCCCTTCGGCTGGGCGACGCCACCTGCGTGGTTGCGCCCAAGCCAGTCCGCCAGCGCCTTGGCGATCGGCTTCAGGCTCGCGGTTGGAACGTCGGAGGGTCGTCCGGACACACGCGTTATGTAGCAGTGGACGCGACCGAGGCCTTGAGCAGGGTCATGCGCAACGGACTTCCGGATGAAGCCCTCGTCGCTGAGGTTGTAGCGGAAATGGAAGAGTATCGTCGTGCCGCGGCTGAACGAGCGACCTCTCGCCTCACGGTATTCGGCAACATGTCGATGCTGCTGACTGAAGAAGGCAACACGAAGGCGGCAACCGCGCTCGAGAACTGCTGGGACAGGCTGACCCGCGATCTCCCGTTCCTCACCGTCTGCGGCTATTCGACATCATGCTTCCATGGTGGTGCGTCAGACCTGCTGTCCCGCATCCGAACCGCGCATTGGGCAATGAACCACGGTTAGCAAGTTGAAAACTTACTTTCGACTTTCCAGTTTGCACTTTTGCAGTTGAAAGGACCGCCAACATGAGGAGGCTGCTCTACGGTGTGCTGATTCTGGGCTGGATTCCCACCCTCGGTATCGTGACAGGTGCGAAATGGATGACAGGCGACGTCGTAGACGCGCAGGGGCGGACGCCGGTCAAAGTTACGCGCATCTACACGGGAGCTGACGGGAAGACCAAGCTGGAAGAGTTCGAGCTGCCATTGAAGCCCAGGGACAAGGGGAGCGAAGTCGCCGCGTCGGTCGCGCTCACGACTCTCCAGGTACGACGGACGACGCCCGAGTACTATCTCGACTGGCACCCGGCGTCGCGGCGGCAGTTAGTGGTGACGCTGGCCGGGGAGAGCGAGATCGAGCTCGAAGGCGGCAAGAAGGTCCGCCTGGGCCCCGGCAGCATCCTGCTCGCTGAAGACACCACTGGTAAAGGCCATATCTCGCGAGCGGTTCCGGGGAAGGATCGCATCGCGTTCGACATCGGCCTCGCCGACGGCGCGACGCTCCCGCGTTAAGCGCCTTCGGCGCGACAGTCGCCGGGAGGCCTGCTTAATCAAAGCTCACACCGATCACGAGGCGGCGTGAGCTTATCTCACGCCGCCAGTGCAGGTCGACCGGCGGTCCTTGCTGCCGTGCCCTCCGCCCGCAACAGAGCGACAGCCAGCACGACTACCCACAGCAGAAACACGCCGATGTTGATGCGTTCCCACACTCCCACCCAAGGCGTCGGCAGATTTGCGGCGAGACGGGGTGCATCCACGAACGTCATCGCGCCGAATGCGGCGAGGATCGCAAGCGTCGCGATGGAGTATCGACGGAACGGTTTCCCGAACGCCGAGGCCGCGCAACCAATGGCAAGAAGCATCAGCAGCACCGTCACACTCGCCAGAACCAGGTGCAGCGTGTCGCTCCGCGTTCCCCCGCCGGCTGCCAGTACTTCGCGCAGGTGCATCGGAGCAAACGGCCACAGGACGCCAAGTAAGCCGTACGCCAGGATCAAACTGCCCACGATGCGCAGGGCCCTATTCCTGCCGGCGGATCTCCAAATCCCCCATCCGAAAGCAGTGACAAGCACCGTGTAGACCGCCCCCAGCCGAACCCAAACCGGCCTCGTCGGCGCACCGATCGCGGACAGCTCGCTGATGGTTTGGGACGTTGAACTATAGCCCTCCCACTGCATCGCAATGACGACGGTCATCGCTGCATACAGCATCGCCGAAAGGATGCCGCAGACGAGCAGCGTCTTTCGCAGCATGTGTCACCTCCTTCGTCGAGCAACGCAGGAATCTTGCCGACAGAATTCGCATGCAACCGGGCGTACGGATGGAAAGGCTGTCGCAACCCGATTCGCGGCTGTGAATAAATCCGCTGGCGCGGGGAATCTTTCGACACTCGCGACACGTCGATCGAGGGCTGCACCATGCGGCGCGCCGGCCGCGCGGCAACGCGAGTTGGCGCGATGTGTGCCCTATTGAATTGACGGAAAGCGACCGTATGGGGGTCCGCCCTGGAGGGCAAGGAGGACACCATGTTGCCAGAGGTTGAGGTCGTTGCTGCGGAGGTACATGCTGCGTGGATTCGGTCAAAGCACGCGCAGGGCGTCACGTCGCGCCGCAGCGAGGTCGGAGAGGAGCTGATGGTCCCGTACGCTCACCTGTCAGAGTCGGCGAAGGAGTTGGACCGCACAACTGTCCGTGTTGTCTATGCGGCAATTCAAGCCACACAGCCGTAAGAGCACCCGTCCGACTCTCCTTCCGCGTCATTCGCACGAGCGCAAATGGGGACGTGTCTGATATCGCGACCGCCATACAAGCTGACTATTGCGCTCGGAATCGTGATGACGGCGCAGTCGGGCCTCGGGATTGTCTTCGCGCGCGAATATCGGGATGTCGAATGGGTCAAAGCGGCCTGGTTCGGAAACGACTGGGTGACGCTCGTCGTTGTCGCGCCGCTGCTCGTCGTTAGCGTGGCTCGCGCCCGCACTGGCTCCGTACGAGCATCGCTGTTGTGGATGGGGCTTACCGGTTACGCGTTTTACAACTACGCCTTTTACCTGTTCGGGGCTGCTCTCAACGCGTTCTTCCCGATCTATGTCGCGGGTGTCGTACTCGCAGTCAGCGTCCTGATCCTGGCCTTGTCGCACATAGAGCGGCACGAGATCGCGGCCACTGTCCGTACCGCTGCGCCGGTTCGATTCATTGGTGGCTCTCTGCTCTTCATCGCTGCTGGGTTGTCAACTGCATGGATCGCGGTGTGGGTGGGGTACGCATTCGCCGGCCGGCCGACTCCAGTCGAACCGGAGGCGTTCAAGCTCGTGGCTGCTCTGGATCTCTCGTTGATGGTGCCGGCGCTCTCGGTTGGAGGTGTTCTCATCTGGAAACGGATGCCGTGGGGGTTCGTCGTTGCTGCCCTCGCCAGCATCCAAGGCGCTCTTTACCTGTTGGTCCTGTGCGTCAACTCAGTGGTGGTCATATGGCGAGGTATCGTGAGCTCACCAGGCGAGCTCCCGATTTGGGCTCCAGTGACTATCTTCGCGACGATAGTGGCGCTTCTCGTGCTGACGAGTATTCAGCCCCGAACCGCGCGCTGATGCGAAGTGGCATTGCGCCGCAGTTCGCATCGAACTCTGACGCGAATCGAAGGGGACGCTGCGTCAAGAACCGCCGAGTGTCCTGCGCTCCGCGTCTACGTCGGCCTCCCACGACGCGATGAGCGGCCGCAGCGATCGGATGAGATCGATTCGGTCCCGTGCCAGGTCGGCTTTCTCGCTGACGTCCGCGCGCAGGTTGAAGAGATACGCGGCATTCCCCTCGATGAGCAGTTTCCAGTCACCGCGCCGCACGGCCTTCTGCGTTTGCGTGCGCCAAAACAGCGTGCGCTCGACGGGCGCCTGGCCAGCGAGACTCGGGAGCAGATCGATCCCTTCCAGCCGCGCCTCGGGCGGCACCGGCGTGCCTGTCGCGGCGAGAATCGACATCGTGAGATCCATGAAGATTCCGGTCTGACTGCTCGTTCTCCCGGCGGGCAGCCGCCCCGGCCATCGGAAAATTGCCGGTACGCGGATCCCGCCCTCCCACAGCGTCCCCTTCCGATTCGACAGCGGCGTATTGCGCGAGAGCCACTCGCCGCCGTTGTCGTTGGTGAAAATGACGAGCGTGTTCCGATCGAGACCGAGCTTTGTCAGCGTCTGCAGAATCTGGCCCACACCGGCGTCGGCTCGCTCCAGCATCGCGGCATAGTCCTTCCGCGTGGGCGCGGGATCGTCCATCGGTCCCTGATAGGCGACCTGTTTCGCCTTCGAATGGTGATCGGGCGGCTGGAACGGCCAGTGTGCCGCGTTATAGGAGATGTCGAGGAAGAACGGCTCGGCCGCGTGCTGCTCGATGAAGCGGACGGCGCGCGCCGTGATGAGGTCCGTCATGTATCCGTCGACGCGCACGGCCACGGTGTTCTCGAACAGATCCTCGAGCCCGCTGGCGGCCTCGTGCGTGTAGAAGTCGATCGCGCCGCTCTTGAACCCGAAGAAGTAGTCGAAGCCGTGCTCGTTCGGCCCGAACTGCGGCTTCCAGCCAAGATGCCACTTGCCGATCAACCCGGTCGCATAGCCGTTGTCCTTCAGCAACCGCGGCAGCGTGCGGCCGGTTGGCAGCAGCCCGCGGTCCCTCGGCCCCGCGCTTGGCAGAGCCACCTCCAGGCCGACCCGTTGCTGGTAACGACCGGTCATGAGCATGGCGCGCGTTGGCGTGCACACGGGAGCCGCATAGAAGTCGGTCAGCTTGACGCCTTCCCTCGCCAGCCGATCGACGTTCGGCGTCCGGATGTCAGTCACGCCGTACGGTCCGAAGTCGCCGTACCCGACATCGTCAGTGATGATCAGGACGACATTCGGTCGCGCGGAGCGGGCAGGCTGAGCCTGCCCCGCCGCAGGAGATACTCCGCTGGCGAGCACCACTGCCGCGACGAGCACCGTGGCCACAGAGCGCATAGAACCTCCTGTGCGTTCAAAACACGGTCGGTATAGTACCTCGCAAAGATCGACAAGCGCGATAGCCTGCAGACTCTCGAAGCACGATCTCACCGTCACGAGGAGGCGAAGATGCGAATGCTGATGCACGTCAAGCTGCCCCATGAACCATTCAACACGGCCGTCCGCAAAGGAACCGTGGCGGACACCATGCAGCGGATTCTCGGGGAGTCGAAACCTGAAGCCGCGTACTTCACCGAATATGGGGGCAAGCGAGGAGCCATCCTCATTGTCGACGTAGCGGACGCGTCGAAGATCCCGTCGCTAGCCGAGCCCTGGTTCTTGTTGTTCAACGCCGACGTGGAGTTTCACGCAGTCATGACGCCCGACGAGTTGGGCCGGGCGGGCGTGGACGCATTGGGCAAGAAGTGGTCCTGAGCGCTCCGTCGCCGTCACCTCACCTCGAGGCGCTCGCGTGGGCTGCCTCGCGCTCTCGAATCTGCGCGCCACGTACGACGTTTATTACACCGTAGTTCTGCTCATGACACGCGAACTCGTACATGACCATCGGCTCGACACGAGGCAAGTCTGCCTCGGCCGACCAGGGTTTGGTCCACGTGTCCGGGTCGGTGAGCGTGTACTCGTATCGCAGCGTGTTCGGCGAGACCCGTGTAAAGCGCTCCATGATGCGCAGACCGTCGCTGGTTCCGTACATGTTCGGAGCCGGCGCTCTGTTCTTGAAATTCGTCGTCTCTACGACGAGCGTATTCCCTTCCCACCGGCCGCGGGCGTCACCAAACCAGTGCCGGATGCTCGAAGGCACGTGTGGACGCCCGTCGAGCGGAATGATGCGCACGTCGTTGTTCGACTGGTGGACGATCGTCACGTAGCCCGGGCTCTGGAAGAGCAGAGCCTCGGCCGTCACGCTGGCGGCGAGGTCCTCGGGGTTGGCGCCGGGATTCCCGCCCTGGATGAGCGGTACTGCACCGAGGCCAATGATGCACCGCGTATAGGTCGAAAGGAAGTTGCCAAAGATCTGGATGCCTACTTCGGGATTGCGCTGCTTTGCGGCGGCGGCCCGGGCCGCTAGCCGCTGTCTGGCGGCATCAGTGAGCGGCGGCAGCCTCCCATCGGGAGGATCGACGATCAGCGAGGTACGCAGGCTCGGGCGCGCGCCGCCTTGCCACGCGTCCATGGCGTATTCCTTCCAGTCGTAGTGGACCGTGCGCGGATCGACTTCGGAGTCGGCTTCGGTGGCCAGCTTGAAGGCGGCGATCGCCTCCTCTTCCGTGTAGAAGGGCTTGTCCTTGAGCTGAGGCGGCCGCTGGAGCGGCGTGTACGTCGCCAGGTGCCAGACACCTCGCAGGTCCGGATCGCCCCACGGCGTGCGCGAGACCGTCCAGTTCTTCCGCGCCTCGGCCTCGGCCCGCATCCTGGCTGCTCCAGCCTTGATTGCCGCTTCGGGATCGACGGTCGTTGAGTCGACGGGCTTGTTTCCCGCCGGAGCCTGAGCTCTCACGACTGCCAACGACAATGCAGCGACGATTCCAAGCGCCACGATGCCCGACACCCGAAGGATGCTCATATCTCCTCCTTGGAGGTCCATACAGCGCGAATAAACCGACCCAAGGCGGATGATCGGCCGTAGCGGCCGGCGTGTCAAGCATGGGCGAGGCGCGCAGTGCGCGCCTCGCCTCTGGTTCGAGTCGGACGACGTCTACCGGAAGTCGGCGCCTTGCTTGACACCTCCAAGTCGCGGATGACAGAGTGCTGACCGGCTGTCCGAGCCCGCTTTCATTTCACATTTCTTGCGTTGAGGATGTTCATGATTGGAAGACGTCTCGTTGTGCTTCTGAGCGCGGCCGCATTCGCCACCGCCGCCGCCGCGGGCTGTGCCCGTACTGCTCTGCAGTCCCCATCGTCGATTGCGCCGGTGCGGCAGGTGGCCTATCTGAAAGCTGCCAACCCTGACATGGGCGATCACTTCGCCTGCGGCGGCTCGCTGCCGGGGCACATCGGCAATGCGATCGCGATCAGCGCCGACGGCAACACCATCGTGGTCGGCGCGCCGCACGAGAGCAGCGCGGCTCGTGGGATCAACGGGAATGCCGGCGACAACTCGCTGTACGCGTCAGGTGCCGTATACGTTTTCATCCGTCGCGGCAACGCGTGGGTGCAGCAGGCGTACGTGAAGGCCTCCAATGCCGGACAGAGCGACCTTTTCGGGATGAACGTCGCCATTAGTGCCGACGGCAACACGATGGCCGTTTCCGCGCCATGGGAGCGCAGCGCAGCCACCGGCATCAACGGAGACCAGAACGACGATTCGCTGCCGCAAGCAGGTGCGGTGTACGTCTTTACGCGTTCAGGTGCCTCCTGGTCGCAACAGGCTTATCTCAAAGCGTCGAACACCGGACGCCACGCGGCCAATGAAGGCGACCTGCTCGCCGACGGCGACCAATTCGGCTTCTCACTCGCGCTGAGCGGCGACGGCAACACCATTGCCGTCGGCGCAACCACTGAAGATAGCGCGGCGAAGGGCATCAACGGGAACCAGGCAGACGACTCGGCCCAGTCCGCCGGCGCCGTCTACGTCTTCGCGCGCTCGGGAAACACCTGGACGCAGCAGGCGTATGTCAAAGGGTCGAATACCGAAGCGGCTGACCTGTTCGGCTACGACGTAAGCCTGAGTCAGGACGGCAACACGTTGGCGGCGGCCGGCTACGATGAGGACGGACCCGGGCGCGGCGTCAATGCGGATCAGGGGAATGGCGTGAACGGGTCTGGTGCAATCTACGTTTTCAGCCGGACGGGTACAGCCTGGCGCCAGGATGCGTACTTGAAGGGCTCTCGCTCCGAGGGCAACGACGCCCTCGGCTTCTCGGTCGCCATCAGCGGCGACGGCAACACGATCGTGGCAGGTGCCGGGGACGAATCGTGCCTCGTGGGGGGCATCAACCCACAGGGGTGCGATAAGGACAAGCCCGCGGACGCATCGGGCGGTTCGGCAGGCGCCGCGTACGTCTGGGGGCGCAGCGGCAATACCTGGACGGAGCAGGCGTTCATCAAGGCATCCAATCCGGATCTGCAGGACCTGTTCGGCGCCAACGTTGCCATCAGCAGGGATGGCAACACGGTCCTGGTCGGTTCGGCAATGGAAGACAGCCGCGCGCGTGGCGTGAACGGCGAGCAGCAGGACGACTCAGCTACCGAGAGCGGCGCTGCCTATCTCTTCAGGCGCTCCGGCACGACGTGGAGCCAGCAGGCCTACATCAAAGCCGAAAATGCCGACGAGTTCGACGAATTCGGGACCTCGGTCGGTGTGAGTGGCGATGGCCGACGGCTGATCATCGGCGCGCGCATGGAAAGCGGAGGCGCAGCCGGCATCAACGGGAATCAGAGCGATAACTCTACGCCGCAGGCAGGTGCGTTGTACGTGTGGGAGATGGCCCAATAGGACCAGAGGTCCTGAGCTGCCGCTTACTGTGCGGCCGCGCCGCGGCCGCGACCTCCGCTTCCAGGCGCGTTGCCGAACGTCGTGCCGTCAGCCAGCACCACCTGAGCGATCCGGCCATATGGCCGGCCATTCGCGACTGGATTGAGGGTGACCGTCACTTCGTCTCCGGCCTTGAAGGAATTCTTCCGATAGCCATCGGGGTAGATACTGTTTGGCGCCTGCTGCTCCAGCACCCACTGCACCACCTGGCCGTCGGTGCCTTTCACATCGATTGTCAGCAGACAATGCGGATTGGACCACAGCCACGACTTGACGACGCCTTTCAGCGTAACCGTCGTCTCTGACAAGAGGGTCGAACCGGTGTGGTGGGCGGCGAGGGGCACCGAAGTTAGGAGCGCGAAAGCGACACCAAGGAAGACGACACCCCCGTTCACCATTTCCCGCTCCGTTTCTTTCGTGGCCAGTTGGCAGCTCGGACTACTTCCCGCTCGCGGAATCGCCGTACAGCTTGTTGTACGTCTCGACTTCCGCTGGCGAGCAATACCGCGTCAGCACGTCGGTTCGCGGATCCTGCAGCGTCATCGGAATCTTCATCGCCTGAAACGGCCGCGTGTAGATCTTCGGGTCGTCAATCGTCTCGGACCACTCCAGCGTGTCGTTGTCGAGGCGCCGAAACGTCTCGGTAATGCGTGCCTGGTCGCTGATAGGCCGCCCGGTGTTATCCAGCCAAACCCGATCTTCCGGCATCGTTCCAACCGTCTGGACCTCCAGGGTGTAATCGTCGACCCATCGGCCGACGGAGTACCCAAACCACCGCTGCTCCCGATACTGGCCGTCGATCTCCACGCCGCCGTCAACGAGCTTGGGCATCGAGCGCCCGTCCGTCCAGATGACGCGCCAGCGGTTGTCGTAGTTGTAGAGAATTGCGACCTTGTACTCGTCTTGGAGGATCTGGACGCCGAGGTCGTAGTGGTTGTAGCGAGGGAAGCCTAACGGTTCGCAGGAAACCCTGGGATCGTTGTTCTGGGCAGGAGGAACCGCGTCGGCGCCTTCAAGCGCCTTGTGTGATTGGTACTGAGCCAGGCCATAAGGCGTGTAGGGCAGCTGATTTGCCGGATTGCCGTCGTTTGGCCGCAGCTGGACCCCTTTCGACTGGTTCCCCAGCCTTGAACCCCATAACCCGCTGATGTTCCGGCGCGGGGCGGGCTTCTTGTCCTTTTCAGCGACGGGCGGTCGATTCGGAACCGGATCAGGCCACGTCTGAATGGAGCTGCTTTGGGCGAGGAGGTGCAAGGGAAATACGAGCGCGGCGCCTAAGAGGCCGACCCTCAGGGCCGGGAAGCCATCCAGCATACTGGGAACTCCCTCAGAAAGATCTGCGGCCCGATTCTATCTCCACTCGACCGCTTTCTGCGGAGGGGTCATACCAAGCATCGTCGCGGCTGAGCTTCCGTCTTTGCTTCGCTCGCTGTTGCGATCTCGATAGAATCTCCGCCGGCTACCCCCAGACTGCAACGGCGCATCGATCGGTCGGCGCAGAACAGGAGCGGAGCGATGGCTGTAGACGTCTTCCTGAAGCTGGGAGATATCAAAGGAGAATCAACAGACGCGAAGCATGCGGGCGAGATCGACGTGCTCTCGTGGTCGTGGGGCGTGTCTCAGCCGAGCACCGCGGGCTCGAGTGGCGGAGCCGGCGCAGGCAAGGTGAGTTTCAGCGATCTCAACTTCACGCACAACGTGGACAAGGCGTCGCCGCTGCTGATGAAGGCGTGCGCGATGGGCGAGCACGTGAAAGAGGCCACGCTCGTGTCGCGCAAAGCGGGAAAGGGGCAGCAGGAGTATCTGATCATCAAGATGTCCGACATCCTGGTGACGGGCGTTCAGCCATCGAGTGCCGGCGAGCATCCGATGGAGAACGTCTCGATAAAATTTGCGAAGATTGACCTCGAGTACAAGCCTCAGAAGGTTGACGGCACGCTGGACGCCGGCATTCATTTCATCTACGACATCAAGACCAACAAAGTAGGGTGAGCGAACCGTCGACACTCAGCCTGGACGAGGCGATTGCCCTCGCCGTCGAGTGGCTGAAGGAGGGTCGCGCATACGATGCGGGTGCGATTTGCCGGCGTGTGCTCGACGTGATGCCCGGCCATCCGGATGCACTGCACTACTCAGGCATGGCGGCGTACCAACAGGGGAACGTCGACGAAGCAATCCGGCTCGTGCGACGGAGCCTCGAAGCGGCGCCCGATCAATCCGATTGGCACAGCAATCTTGGAATCATGCTGCTCGCGCGGGACGATCTCGAGGGCGCGATCGCGGCGTTTCGAAAGGCGATCGAGCTCCAACCAGCTCACGCGCACGCGTCAAACAATCTTGGGGTGCTACTACGGGTGCTCGGGCGGTACGAAGAGGCTGAAGCTGCCTACCGCGCGGCGATAGCCGCGGATCCCTACTACGCCGACGCCTACCACAACCTGGCGGTTCTGCTTGATCTCTTGGACCGTGCACCGGAAGGAGCGATCGCCCATTTCAAGGAGCTCGCGCTGCGGCCCGGGGATCCGAACGCGTGGCGTCACCTGGCCCTCGCCTACTGCCTGCACGGGGATCGCGATAAAGCGGTCGAACTGTGTCGGGAATGGCTGGCGCGCTGGCCCGGCAATCCGCAGGCGATCCACACGCTGGCCGCCTGTTCAGGATCCGACGTACCGCTACGCGCCTCCGACGCATACGTTGAACAGGTGTTCGATAACTTTGCCGAGAGCTTCGAAGCCAAATTGGCGCGGCTGCAGTATCGTGCGCCCGAGCTCATTGCTTCCTCGCTGGCTTCCTCCGGCATCGTATGTCGGAGAGACCTCGACGTGCTCGATCTCGGCTGCGGCACGGGCCTGTGTGGTCCGCTGCTCGCGCCATTCGCGCGCCGGTTGGTTGGCGTCGATCTGTCGAACGGTATGTTGCAGCACGCGGCGGCGAAGCATGTGTACGACGAGCTCGTGCAGGTCGAACTGACCGCGTGGCTTCAGCGGTTCCACAGCGCGTGGGACATCATCGTCGCGGCCGACACGCTGGTCTATTTCGGTGCGCTCGATCCCGTGGTGGCCGCGGCCGCAACGGCGCTGCGTCCGGGCGGCGTGTTCGCATTCACCGTCGAACACGCCGTTGATGCTGCGTCCACACCGACCTACGCGATTCAGCTCCACGGCCGGTTTGCCCACTGTATCGATTACGTGGAGCGCCTTCTTGCCACAGCCGGTTTGGAACCGGCGATCGAGCGGGCAGAGTTGCGGAAAGAGTCTGGGCTTCCGGTTGCCGGACTCGTCGTTCGGGCGACGCGGCCTCGCAATCGCGCGGAGAATTAGAAGCGAACGGCGCCAACCGATGTGCTGGGCCTTTGCAGGCCGACCGCAATTCGCTATATCCTGTCGCCCGAAGCTTTTGTGACAGCCCCGGGGCGTGAACGTAAGGAGACATCGATGAGACGCCTTACCGTACCCGCAATCGTCCTTTTTGTTGTGTCTTTCGGCCTTGCCACCGCTGCCTCCGCGCAGGTGCGCACAACTCCGGCCGGCAAGCTGTTCTTTGAAGGCGATATCGTCAAACACAACCTCGACAACGGGGCGCCCGGTCCCTTCTGCGTGCTCCAG
>Ga0075421_100008065_pt1 | contig 12924 bp, 12 predicted proteins | sample SoiMetdeltSBSDD5_FD_75292 | JGI IMG/M metagenome (GOLD analysis project Ga0075421, IMG submission 75292) | Bulk soil microbial communities from a Populus tree surrounding site in Tennessee, USA - Soil MetaG P. deltoides SBSDD5 | ecosystem: Environmental > Terrestrial > Soil > Tree plantation... | reverse complement strand
CCCCGATCGCTCGGCACGCCCCGGCGAAGCCGTGGCGCGCCTCGATGCGCGTTCGCGGTCCCGAAATGGCCCCCACACCCCCGATCGCTCGGCCCCCCCGGCGAGGCCGTGGCGCGCCTGCGGCGAGGCCTCGATGACGGTGGACGCGCTCACTCGAAAATACGGTCGTAGCGGCCGTAGTCGTGGGCGGCGTCCATGAACCATTTCACGATCTCGGGGTCGGATTTCGGGGGGATCTCGCAGGACGTCGAGAGAATGAAGCCGGAGTGGCGGGCGGCGGTGTCGATGCAGCGACGCACGTCGGCGTACATCGCCTCTCGCGACGTCTTCTCGAAGCGCGTCGCGTCGACGTTGCCGATGGCGACGGCACGGCCCTTGGCCACCTGGACGAAGCGCTCGAGCTGATCGACATAGAGCTTCGGATCCCCCTGCTGATCGAGGTCGAAGGAGACGGTGGTGAAGCCGACCTGCATGAGGTCCTCGAAGATCGGGTAGGTGGTGCCGCAGATGTGCGTGGTGACACCCACCTTCTTCGCCTTGAAGTACTCGACCAGCTCCTTGTGGTACGGCGCGATGAACTCGCGATAGTTGTCGGGCGAAACGAGACTGATGGAGGCGGTGGGCTCGGAGAACGACAGCCCGATGCCCGTCTTCACGATCGCGTCACCCCACAGCTTCGAGAAGTCGGTGGTGACGCGCATGAGGTCGTGGATGAACTGCGGATCCTCGAACGTGTCGAGCAGCATCGTCTCCGGATTGCGGATGAGCATCGCGATCGTCCACGGACCGACGGCCACGGCGCCGATGGCCGCCGGTGGCTTCGCCTTCACGAGCGCCTCGCACTGCTCGAGGAATCCCGGCAGTCGTGCCGTCTTGTACGGATCCGGCATCTTCAGCCGGGCCAGGCCGGCTTTGTCATCGGTGAGCACGTGCTCGTCGATGGACGGCACCACGTAGTCGGAGTACTTCACGCGGCAGCCGAAGGCCTCGGCTTCCTTGGCGAGGTCGTTGTACGCGAGCACCACGTCGGGCTGGTAGCGCTCGTAATAGTTCATCATCGCGGTGATCGCCTTCGGCACGTTCGTGCAGTACTCCTCGATGGAGAGACCGTCGAGGGTACCCGCGAACGACGCGACGATCGGATAGACGGGCACACGGTCGGCGAACGAGCGCTTGTAGGCCGCCACCACGCGGTCACGGTTGGTGTACTGCGCCTGCCCCTTCTCGGTCTCCCAGAACCGGTTGACCTCCATGTACTTCGGCGGCAGCTTGGCCTCGTACTCCATGAACTGGGTGATGGGGTAGCGGATGCCGCCGGCATGCGTCCCCCGCAGCCCTTCGAGGATCTCGTCCATCTGGCTCCACGGGACGGTGAATGCCATCTCGTGGTCCTGCGTCTGGCCGAAGATGCGGTCGCCCGAGCAGGGCAGGATCACCTGAGGCCGGTCGGTGCGCATGGTGGTCACGATGATCTCGGAGCAGTCCACACGGCCGCCGAAGGCCGAGGCCAGCTTGCCGCCACGCTTCCACAACGCCGCCTGGGTCAGCCGCATGACCTGGGCCGGGTTGGCGTAGATGCAGACCAGGTGCGGCTCGAAGGTGGCGCGGTCGAGGGGGGCCACCAGGAGACCGGTATACTCGCCAGGCTTGAAGCGGTCGATGGCGGCCTCCGACCTCTGACCGGCATCCTTGGTCTCCGTGTACATCCCCTCGCACAGCGTGCCGGAGTTGTGCAGGTGCGTGACCTTCTCGAAGCCCATGGCGGCGATGCCGAGCGAGCAGATGCTGTCCTCGCGGGTGAGCGCGATCGTCCAGCCGTAGCGCCGCGCCATGTCGATGACCTGGCAGTTCATCGAGAGCTTCTTGAAGTCGCGGGCGGGCCGTTTGGCACGATCGGGAATGGGCTCGCCGGGCTGCAACATCCGGATCGCAACCGGAAAAGTTTGCGGCCGGATGTAGGTCTGGAGCTCCCGGTCGGCCGTCTTCACGTCGGTCATGCGCCCTCCTGGGCTGCAACGGTTTGCCGGCTGACGACGCGACGAAGCACGTCGTGGCGCGACGATGGCTCGGGGCTGAGCCTACTACGCGCGCACGAAGACTCGCAATGCCGTGCCGACACGTGCGCGACTGCTTGAAGGTACGACAATTGCCTTCTAGCGTACGCATGCGTCGCATCTTCGGCTTCCTGGCGGGCGTGGTGGTCGGCCAGTGGCTCGTCTTCGGAAGCACGCTGTCGCCCGCGGATCTCCATAGCCGGGCGGCCGTGGCGTATGAGCGGCGCGACTATGTGGAGGCGCTGCGATTGTGGAGCCAGGCAGTCAGCCTGCAGCCGGCCGAGGCGCGCTTCCACTATCTCCGCGGCCAGGCGCTCGCCAACCTCGGCATGCGCACCTCGGCCGCCGACGCCTTCCAGGTGAGTCTCCTGCTCGAGCCGTCGTCCGACGTCGCCCGCGACGCCATCGCCGGGCTGGCCGGCCTGGCCTCGGTGACCGCGCCGGACGGAGACGTGCTGGTGGGCCTCGAGCAGGGGGTCGGCGTGTGGATCGTACCGATCGTGATCAACGGGGTGCATCAGGGGCGGTTCCTGCTGGACACCGGCTCGAGCGTGGTGGTGGTCGCCCCCGCCTTCGCCGCCTCCATCCCGCTGGCCGACGGCCGGGATGCCGTGGAGTTGCAGACCCTTGGCGGCCGCACTCGCGGTCCGGCGTCCACCGTCGCCTCCCTGCGGGTGGGCACCGCCGAGCTCCAGGACCTGCCCGTCGTCATCCACGATCCGGGGCCGGGGCTCGACGGGATCCTCGGCAACACCTTCCTCAGCCACTACCGCCTCACCGTGGACGCCGACCGCCGTCAGCTCACGCTCCGACCGCTCGCCCGTCCCCTCGTCCAGGCGCGCTCGACCGAATAACGCGCCTCCGTAGATAGATCTCTGCCGCCTCTCTCCGGGGAGTAGAATACCCGTCCACTCGGCGGGCCCCTGCTCGCCGCGCAGAACAGGGAGGCATCATGCAGACGGCACCAACAGCCAGCCACAGTCTCACGGTCCGGCTCGAGATCCGCAACCAGCCCGGTATGCTCGGCAAGATCACCTCGGCGATCGGCAAGGGCGGCGGCGACATCGGCGCCATCGACGTCGTCGCCATCGGCAAGACCACGATCACCCGCGACCTGACGTTCAAGGCCAGCGACGAGCGGCACGGCGAGCAGGTCGTCGAGCGGCTGCGTGCCATCGAAGGCGTGAAGGTCGTGCACGTGTCCGATCGCACCTTCCTCATGCACCTCGGCGGCAAGATCGAGATCAAGAGCAAGGCCTCGGTCAAGACGCGGGACGATCTGTCGATGGCCTACACGCCGGGCGTGGCCCGCGTGTGCATGGCCATCCATCACGATCCCGAGAAGGCCTACACCCTGACCATCAAGCAAAACTCCGTGGCCGTCGTCACCGACGGCACCGCGGTGCTCGGGCTCGGAGACATCGGTCCCAATGGCGCGCAGCCGGTGATGGAAGGCAAGGCGATGATCTTCAAGGAGTTCGCCGGCGTCGACGCCTGGCCGCTCTGCCTGGCCACCAAGGACGTCGACGAGATCGTGACCATCGTCAAGGCGATCGCGCCGGTCTTCGGCGGCATCAACCTCGAGGACATCTCCGCACCGCGCTGCTTCGAGATCGAGGAGCGCCTACAGCGTGACCTCGAGATCCCGGTCTTCCACGACGATCAGCACGGCACGGCCGTGGTCGTCCTGGCCGCCGTGCTGAACGCGCTGAAGATCGTCAAGAAGAGGCTCGGCGACGTGCGCATCGTCTTCACCGGCGCTGGTGCCTCCGGCATCGCGACCGCCAAGCTGCTCATGAAGGAAGGCGCCAAGCACATCATCGGGTGTGATCGCGCCGGCGCCATCTACAAGGGCCGGACGGAGAACATGAACTCGATGAAGGAATGGTTCGCCGAGCACACGAATCCCCGGCGGATCCGCGGTACCGCCGGCGATGCGCTGGCCGGCGCGGATATCTTCATCGGGTTGTCCGGGCCGGGCGTGGTGTCGCTGAAGGACATCAAGACGATGAACCGGGATTCCATCGTGTTCGCTATGGCCAATCCGGTTCCCGAGATCCAGCCCGAGGAGGTCGGCGGGATGGTGCGCGTGATGGCCACCGGCCGCTCCGATTATCCGAACCAGATCAACAACTCGTGCTGCTTTCCCGGCTTCTTCCGCGGGATGCTCGACGTCCGCGCCCGTCGCGTGAACGACGAGATGAAGCTGGCGGCCGCCCACGCGCTGGCCGCCATCGTGAGCAAGAACGAGCTGAGCGAGGAGTACATCACGCCGTCCATGTTCGACCCGCGCGTCGTGCCCGCCGTGGCCGCCGCCGTGAGCGAGGCGGCGGTGAAGACGGGGGTGGCGCGCAAGAAGCGCCGGTGAGGGCGCCGGCGCTCGTACTGTAAGCGGCCAGCGAAGCCGCACGCGGCGCGCCGCCGCCGCATGCATGCCGACGTGAATCGGTCTGCCCGTTGAACGCCACCGGCGGGGTGAGGGACAATATCGCCGCCCGTGCGCGGGCATCAACTCTAGACGCGAGGTCGGACATGGCGAAGGCCGCAGGACGCGACGAGCCCATCCAGGCGCTGCTCAAGGAAAACCGCAAGTTCCCGCCGCCGAAGGCCTTCAAGGCGCGTGCCCTCGCCAAGAGTGAGTCGGTGTATCGCGAGGCCGAGCGGAATCCCGTGCGTTTCTGGGAGCAGCGCGCGAGGGAGCTCGCGTGGTTCAAGCCGTGGAAGAAGGCCCTCGAGTGGAAACCGCCGTACGCAAAGTGGTTCGTCGGCGGCAAGCTGAACGTGTCCTACAACTGTCTCGATCGTCACGTCGACGGACCACGCCGTACCAAGGCGGCGCTGATCTGGGAGGGCGAGCCGGGTGACACTCGCACGCTGACGTACTGGGACCTCTACCGCGAGGTGCAGCGCTTCGCCGCCGCGCTGAAGCGTCAGGGCGTGAAGAAGGGCGATCGCGTCACCATCTATATGCCGATGGTGCCCGAAGTGGCGATTGCCATGCTCGCGTGCGCGCGTATCGGCGCGGCGCATTCCGTGATCTTCGGTGGTTTCTCGCCCGAATCCGTGCGCGACCGGATTCATGATGCCGATTCCACCATCGTGCTGACGGCCGATGGCGGATACCGCCGTGGCTCGACCGTCCCGCTCAAGAAGAACACCGACGAGGCGCTCAAGGAATGCCCCGGCGTGAAGACGGTGGTGGTGCTGAAGCGCACCGGCGATGAGGTCACGATGCAAGCGGGTCGCGATGTCTGGTGGGACGATTTCGTCAAGGGTGTCGAGCCGAAGTGTCCCGCGGAGCCGATGGATTCGGAGGATCTGCTGTATCTCCTCTACACCTCCGGCTCGACGGGAAAACCCAAGGGCATCATCCACACGACCGGTGGCTATCTGACCGGCATCGCCGCCACCCACAAGTGGGTCTTCGACCTTCACGAGGAAGACGTCTACTGGTGCACCGCCGACGTCGGCTGGGTCACGGGGCACTCCTACGTCGTCTACGGTCCACTGGCCAACGGGGCCACCACCGTGATGTACGAAGGCACCCCGGACTTTCCGGACAAGGACCGCTTCTGGCGGATCATCGAGAAGCACGGCATCACCATCTGCTACACGGCGCCGACGGCCATCCGCACGTTCATGAAATGGGGCGAGCAGTATCCGAAGCGTTGCGACCTCTCGAGCCTCCGACTGCTGGGCAGCGTCGGCGAGCCGATCAATCCCGAAGCCTGGGTCTGGTACTGGAAGGTGATTGGCGGCGGTCGCTGTCCCGTCGTCGACACGTGGTGGCAGACGGAAACGGGACACATCCTCATCACGCCGCTGCCCGGCGTGACGACACTCAAGCCGGGCTCGGCCACGAGACCTTTCCCCGGGATCGATGCGGCGGTCCTCGACGAGCAAGGCCGGCCCGCGAAGGCCGGCTACCTCGTCATCCGCAAGCCGTGGCCGGGGATGCTCCGGGGCATCTGGGGCGATCCGGAGCGGTTCGTCAAGCAGTACTGGTCGAAGTACAAGGCCATTTATTTCACGGGCGACGGCGCCAAGCTCGACAGCGACGGCTATTTCTGGCTGCTCGGCCGCGTCGACGACGTGATGAACATCTCCGGACATCGCGTCTCCACGATGGAAGTGGAATCTGCGCTGGTCGATCACAAAGCGGTGGCGGAGGCGGCGGTCATCGGTAAGCCGCATGACATCAAGGGCCAGGCCATTGCTGCCTTCGTCACCATCAAGGCTGGCGTCGACGGTACGTCCGGGCTGATGGATGAGCTGAAGGCGCATGTCTCCAGGAAGATCGGGGCGCTGGCGCGTCCCGACGACATCATCTTCTCCGCCGAGCTGCCCAAGACGCGCTCTGGCAAGATCATGCGACGCCTGCTGCGCGATATTGCGGAGGGCCGGGCGCTTGGCGACACGACGACCCTCGCCGATCCGGCGGTCGTGGCGTCGCTGAAGCAAAAGTACGAGGATCAGGAGTAGGGGCGGGGTGAGACGCCACGCTTTCGTGCTGGCTGTTGTCCTGTACGTCGGCCTCGATCTGTCGCTGGCGGGCATGCCGGGCGCTTTTGTCTTCGATCCGGCGGACACCATCGAGAGCGCTCACGGGATTCGGGCGCACGGCGCCCGGCCGTTGCTCGCGGCCCAGGCCTCGCCCGCGGAGAGCTCGATCACGCTGTCGATACCGCCCGCACCGACGCTGCCGTTTCTTGCTGCCGCTCTGATTCCTCGGGTGCGCCGGGGCGTCTGCCGTCTCCCGCGCGCCGTGCTCGCACCGCCCCTCTCCGAAGACCCTCACTGAGCGCTGACTCCTCACGCCAGGTTACGGCGGCTCGAAGGGCCGCCACTGGTGACATTGGACCGGCGGCGATTGGATATCCGCCGCGTTCCGCCAAGAACGTCGAGGAGGCAGCCATGACGAAGATCGGACGCCTGATCACGGATCCCAAGGCCGGCGCCTACTGCCAGATGACACTGGACAGCGGAACGAAGCTCATCGTCAACCACGACAAGGGAGGGTTCAAAGGCGGACATCTCAGCATCGAGGTCACGCGCTTCATGGGATTCAGCTCGGAGCGGATCTTCACGTGTGACCTCGACAGTCCCGCCGGCCGCGCCATCCTTGCGCGATTGACGCATGGCGCGGCGCCGGGAACGACCGCCGCCACACCGCTGGGGGCCCTGATCGAGCACGTCAAGACGGCGCGCTCGCTCGCCGAGCTGCAGGCGACGTGTGACGAGCTGCTCCGGGTCGGGCCTGACCCCGCTCCATAGGCCACGTCGCGCTGCGTCACGGCTTCGCTGCCCGGCGATGGTCCTATGGCCGGCAGCCAGAGGCGACGCCACCCGTCGGGACGTCAGTCCGATCGCCTGTTTGAGCGCCTACCCCTAGGCGGGACCTTTTGCTCTAACGCCGCGCGACGTGCTACCTTGCGTTCCGTCACGACGGAGCGTTCGCTCCGACCGCCATGTGACCAGCAACGCCGTTCTGACGGGTGTGGAGGGGCTATGGCCGATCTCACCGAGCGACAGAAGCAGGAGTACTGGCGGTACAACGTCACCCTCACCACGGTGCTGCTGGTCGTCTGGTTCGTGGTGACCTATATCGTCTCGGGTGTCATGGCGGGCTGGCTCAACAACTACACGGTGCTCGGATTTCCGCTCGGCTACTACATGGCGGCGCAGGGCTCGCTGGCGATCTTCGTCCTCGAGATCGCGGTGTACGCCTACCTCATGAACAAGAAGGACGAAGAATTCGGCATCCGCGAGGAGGGCTAGCCGACCATGAGCCTGGACAAGATCTTCGGCCTCTACACGATCGGCTTCCTCGGCGTCACCGTCCTCATCGGCGTTCTCGAGTACATGCGCCTGGTGACGAACCAGCACATCGGCTGGATCTTCATGGCGCTGTCCCTGCTCATCTACGTCTTCATCGGCATCGTCACCCGCACCTCGAATCCTGACCAGTACTACGTCGCCGGCCGCGGCGTTCCCGCCGTGTACAACGGCATGGCGACCGGCTCGGACTGGATGTCCGCCGCCTCGTTCATCTCCATGGGCGGAGCGCTCTCGGCGCAGGGGTTCGCGGGTCTCGCCTACGTCATGGGATGGACAGGTGGCTATCTCCTGTTGGCGGTATTCCTCGGTCCCTACCTGCGACAGTTCGGCGCCTATACGATCCCCGACTTCCTGGGCGCCCGCTTCGGCGGCAACCACGCTCGTGTGGTCGGCGTCATCGCGGCCATCGCCTGCTCGTTCACCTATCTGATCGCACAGGTCACCGGCGTCGGTCTCATCGTCTCGCGATTCATCGGCCTGGACTTCAACGTCGGCGTGTTCGTCGGGCTGCTCGGCGTCCTCTTCTGCTCGGTGCTCGGCGGCATGAAGTCGGTGACGTGGACGCAGGTCGCGCAGTACATCATCCTCATCATTTCGTATCTCGTGCCCGTCGTGTACCTGTCGTGGACGATGTTCAGCATTCCGATTCCGGAGCTGACCTACGGTCGGATCCTGCAGCAGAACAACACCCGCGCCATCGAGATCACCCGCGACGCGAAGGAGAAGGAGACGCGCGCCCTCTGGAAGAAGGAAGCCGACGAGGCGAATGCGAAGATCAAGGGCGGGAATCTCCCGGAGACGGAGGTCGAGACGCTCAAGGCCCAGGCGGCGCTGGCCACACGGCAGGCCACGGCCCCCGCGGCGAGCGAGGACGCCAGGTTCAGCCGGTACTTGACGGTGCCGACCGGCACCGGCATGTGGAACTTCCTGGCGCTGACCTTCTGCCTGATGGTCGGCACGGCGGGGCTGCCGCACATCCTCACGCGCTACTACACGACGCCGTCCGTGCGGCAGGCGCGCACCTCGGTGGCCTGGTCGCTGTTCTTCATCTTCCTGCTGTACTTCACGGCGCCGGCGTATGCGGCGTTCGCGCGGTTCACGATCTACGCGAAGCTCGTCGGCACCAAGATCTCCGAGCTGCCGCGCTGGGTCACCCTGTGGCAGCCCGCCGGTCTTTTCTCGGTCGTCGACAAGAACGGCGACGGCATCGTGCAGTGGGCGGACTTCGTCGTCCGGTCGACGGACTTCGTCGTCCTCTCCATGCCCGAGATCGCCGGCCTGCCGTTCGTGATCACCGGTCTGGTCATGGCCGGCGGTCTGGCCGCCGCGCTGTCGACGGCCGACGGGCTGTTGCTGACGATCGCGAATGCGATCTCGCACGACCTCTACTACAACGTCATCGACAACACGGCGTCGCTGGCGAAGCGGCTGACGATCACGAAGGTGCTGCTGATCGTGACCGCGCTCATCGCCGCCTGGGTGTCCACGTTCCGGGTCGCCATCATCGTCGAGCTCGTGGCCTGGGCCTTCAGCCTCGCGGGCGCGTCGTTCTTCCCGGCGCTCGTCATGGGAATCTGGTGGAAGCGGGCGAACAAGACGGGTGCCGTCGTCGGGATGTGGGTGGGCCTCATCGTGACCGCGTTTTACATGATCGGCAGCCGGTTCTACGGCCTGTCCTGGTTCGGCACCCAGACGATCGCCTCGGCGATCTTCGGGCTGCCGATCGGCTTCCTGACGATCTGGATCGTCTCGTTGCTGACGCCACCGCCTCCGAAGCAGGTGCAGGATCTCGTCGTCAGCGTCCGCTATCCGAAGAGCGGCCAGGGGATCAAGGGCGATCCCCTTGGGCGCGACGTACGGGAGACCGTGCCGGCGCGCGCCCACTAGCCGCTGACGCGGCGGGGGACCGCCCGGCCCCCCGCCGCCGCGCTATGATCCGCCGATGGACGAGCTCGCAGTCAGGGCGACGGTACTCTTCCGTGTGCTGGTGCCGTTCGTCTTCTTCATGGCCTCCGTGTACCTGGGCCTCCACATCCTGCTCGCCCGCCTGCTTCGCGGAGATCGGCCGAGCGCGACGCTGTGGTTCTTCGCCATCGTCACCGGACCCCTGACCCGCCCCGTGCGCGCGCTGCTTCCGACCGGCACGCCGGAGGCGCGTGTTCGGGCCCTCTCGCTCGCCGTGTACGTCGGGTTGTGGCTCGCGTCGCGCCTCATGCTGGGGCCGCTGGCGCCCGAGGGCGGGTGACGATGGTCGCGCTCGCCATGACGAACGCCGTCGGCATTGTCCTTTTCGGCATCCTCTACGCGGTGGCGGGCGCGGGCTGGCTGCCGCAGTCGGCCTTCCTCGCCTGTCTCGTGATCCTGTTCGGCCTGGTGACCGCGCTGTGGATCGGCGTCGAGGAGCGGCAGGGACACGGCCGCGGTGCGGTAGCGCGCCTTGGCCGCGTGGTCTTCGGGCTGGTGCTCGTAGGGCTCGTCACGCCAACCGCCACGCTGATGCCGCTGTTCTGGCTCGACAGCCGGCTGCCCGCTGACGCCGGGCTGACTGCGATGCTCGCGCCGATCATGACGATCGTACTCATCGCGCTCGCGCTCATCGCCCTCGTGAACGTGGTCGGTGGTCTGCTCGCCATCGCGCGAACGATGCTCGGTGGGCGCCGCCGAGGTGCGACGACCTAGTCCGCGATCTTCGCGCCGCGCCGCAGCGCGGCGCTCTGTGCCAATCTGCCCCCGCCGACAGGCAGTCTGGCGTCCCGGCAGGCCCCCGACCCGTGCGGTCTGAGCGAAAGCCCGCGATTCGATGATGAATCTTTCGTGCTTGGCGCACGTCTCAAGTTCGGCACATGCGTTGCAGCCTGTGCCCGTCCCGAGTACGGAGGGAGAGGCAATGGACATCAGGCAGAGGCTGGAGCAGGAGCTGCGAACCGCCGCCGCGCGACTGCGCCACATGGCAGGTGGGGCGGCTCTCGAGGAGTTGCTGGGCCCGACCGGTGAGCACTGGTCGTACGCCGACGAGGTGGACGAGATCCAGGCCAACGAGCGTCGGGAGATCGGCTTCGCGACTCGTGAGCTGCTCGTCGAGCGCGTGAACGCGCTCGCCGCGGCGCTCGACCGGCTCAACGACGGCGAGTACGGGACGTGCGTGGAGTGTGGCGAGGATATCGCGCCCGCCCGCTTGCACGCGCTACCGGAGGTTCAGACCTGCGTCCGCTGCCAGGACCGCATCGAGCGGTACGGCCGGCAGCTGGAGACCGTCGAGGTCGGCGGCGGCGACGAGGACGACGACTAGGCCAATCGCGAGCGCAATGCCTCTGGCGGGGCCGGGAGCGATCCCGGCCCCGTTTTTTTGTACGCTAGGGGTCATGCGCCGAACCCCGATCCTCGATCTCTTCCGGCCCGGCATGCGGGCGGCGGCCCGCGCCTGGTTCGCTCTCGAGTTCCACGGCGTCGAGAACATCCCGCGTGAGGGCGGCCTCATCATCACGCCGAACCACCAGACCTACGCCGATCCGCCGCTCGTCACCATCCCGATTCGGCGTCGGGTCTACTACATGGCCTGGGACAAGCTGTTCGGCGTGCCGGTGCTCGGTCAGCTGATCCGCCTTCTGCGCGCGTTTCCCGTGGACATCTACTCGAACGACCCGCGTGCGGTCCGCGAGGCGCGGCGGCTGGTGCAGGAGGGGGCGGCCGTGATGATCTTTCCCGAGGGTGGCCGGAGCTTCGACGGCACCCTGGGCCACTTCAAGCTCGGCGCGTTCCGTCTGGCCGTGACCCTCGACGCGACGGTGCTGCCTGTCACCATCGCGGGCGGCTTCGAGGCGTGGCCGCCGCAGCGCACCCTGCCGCGGCGTGGCCGCATGACCATCACGTATCACGCGCCGCTGCGGACGACGGCCGGCGTCGACCCCCGGGCGGCGGCGCGTCAGCTCGCCGAGCGGGCGCGCGCGGCCGTCGCCAGCGCGCTGCCTCCGGCCGCCGTTCAGGCGCCGCGGTCCTCTACCAGGTAGCCGGCCGCCTCCAGCCGGCGCTTCACGGCCGAGATCTGCTTGGGGCCCGACGTCTCGAGCGTCAGCTCGACTTCCGTCTGGCCGATCGCAGCATGCCGCGAGAAGGCGCGATCGTGAATGATCTCGAGGATGTTGGCGTGCTCCTCGGCCACGAGCGCCGTCAGGCGCGCCAGCGCCCCGGGCACGTCGCGGAGCAGCACGCCCAGACGCACGAGGCGGCCATCCTTGACGAGGCCCCGCTCGATGATCCGGGACAGCATCGTCACGTCGATGTTTCCGCCCGAGAGGACGAGCGCCACCGAGCGGCGCTCGAGACCGAGCGGGCGATTCAGCAGCGCGGCGAGGGGCGCCGCCCCGGCGCCCTCGACGACGGTCTTCTCGATCTCGAGCAACAGCAGCACGGCGTTGGACAGCTCTTCCTCGTCGACCGTCACCACGCGGTCCACCCACGTGCGGGCCAGCTCGTAGGTCAGCGCGCCGACCTGGCGGACCGCGATGCCATCGGCCATCGTCGGCGCCGCGTCCACGCGCACGCGCTCCCCGGTCTGAAGCGATCGGGACATCGCCGGCAGCGCCGCGGACTGCACGCCGATGACCTGCACGTCGGGCCGCACGCCTTTGACGGCGAGGGCGACGCCGCCGATGAGACCGCCACCGCCGACGGGCACGATGAGCGCCTCCACCTCGGGCAGCTGCTCGAGGACCTCGAGACCGAGCGTGGCCTGGCCGGCCACCACGCGCGGATCATCGAAGGGGTGCACGAAGATGAGGCCGCGCTCGGCTTCCACCGTGCGCGCCCGCTCGTATGCCTCGTCGAAGTTCGAGCCGTGCAGCACCACCTCGGCCCCGTAGCGCCGGGCATTGGTGACCTTGATGAGGGGCGCGTATTCCGGCATGACGATGGTGGCCGGAATACCCAGCCGCGCGGCGTGGAAGGCCACGGCGAGGCCGTGATTGCCGGCGCTGGCCGCGATCACGCCGCGCCGCCGCTCCTCGGGCGCCAGCTGGAGCAGGAGATTGGCCGC